>Ga0315902_10000329_pt1 | contig 81009 bp, 115 predicted proteins | sample LakEriMetagenome_9_FD_203523 | JGI IMG/M metagenome (GOLD analysis project Ga0315902, IMG submission 203523) | Freshwater fungal communities from buoy surface, Lake Erie, Ohio, United States - Buoy 12 MA117 | ecosystem: Environmental > Aquatic > Freshwater > Lake > Lake biofilm | place: USA... | reverse complement strand
ACTAGATTTGGTAGAAGAGAATTCTTTTTGAATGAAGCAGAAAAACCAACGATCTGGACTCACTTAAAGCCGGGACGCGGTCAACGAGGAGAGTCACAGAACTAGTTTAGGCGGAAAACATAAAGTAATTCCCCTACCGTAGTACCTTAAAGCTTGAAAGGAACAAGATGGCGGCCTCCTACCCAACCTCTGTTGCGGTCTTTACTACTAAGCAGAACATCATTGACATCATTGATGCCTCTCACCCAAATAGCCTTCAAGAAGAAGTAGTAGCCATTGAGTCTATCCTTGGCGTAAACCCTAATCTTTCAACAGCCCCTTCCGCCTCTGGCACATTTGCTAGCACCGCTACATCCTTTGCTTCCGTCTCAGCTCGATTAGCTAACATTGAGATCGGTGTTGTTTCTGATGCTCACAGTCAATATATTAGAAAAGCTGGAGATTCTGGAAACATTATTGTTGCCGGATCCGCAGCAACAAAGGGTCTTGTTGTCCGTGGCGCAGCAAGCCAAAGCGCTACATTGCAGGAATGGCAGACTTCTGCGGGAACAGCTGTTACTACAGTAAATGCTGATGGAACTATGACTACTGTAGCTCCCGCATCATCTGGCTATGTAAGAACAATTCATGTCTCCACCTCCACTCCTACTGGTGGAAATGATGGGGATGTCTGGTTAAAGTATACGTAAACCATGGCCGAGTACATAAAGGTTGGTGGGACTTGGCGCACTGTATCGGCAGATCAAGCTGCTGAGTGCGGTAATGTAAAAGTAAGTAATACCTGGCGTACCGTAACTAACTCTTATGTAAAAGTAGCAGGAACTTGGCGATCAGTTTGTGAACCTGCACCAACTCCAACACCTGTAGCACCAACCCCAGTCGCACCAACACCAGTTGCTCCAACTCCAGTAGCACCGACCCCTGTAGCTCCTACACCAGTTGCCCCTACTCCTGTCGCACCTACTCCTGTAGCTCCTACACCAGTTGCACCAACGCCTGTAGCTCCTACACCAGTGGCACCTACTCCAGTAGCGCCTACTCCAGTAGCACTAACTACTTATTACTGGTGTTGCAGTGGCCCAGATTGCGATGTAAAAGTTGGAAGTTTCCCAAGTCAAGCTGCTGCAAATGCTTTTGCGGTAGATGTTTGCTCCCCATACTCAGTAAGTTCTGGACCAACTACAAGCGTGATCAATACATGCTGCGCTCCAACACCAGTAGCTCCAACGCCAGTAGCCCCTACTCCAGTAGCCCCTACACCAGTCGCTGGCTCATGGTTCTGTACTACAAGCTCTCAATGCGCCGGTGCAGGAAACTGTTCTTACTCACAAGAGATAACTAATATTTCTCAAACAGGTACTGGTTACAACATCACATGTTCACAGTCCTCATATCCAAACTGTCAGTCAACTACTTGCGGACCTACACCTGTTGCTCCGACCCCAGTAGCGCCAACTCCTGTTGCCCCAACTCCAGTCGCTCCAACACCTGTAGCGCCTACTCCAGTAGCTCCAACACCAGTGGCACCTACTCCAGTAGCGCCTACTCCAGTGGCACCAACACCTGTAGCGCCTACACCTACTGCAAGTTGTCAGGGTCAGTCTTGCGAAGTTTATGCTTCCTGTAATCTCTGTGGTTGCTGCCCTGATCCATGTATTAGAATTGGAACCTACAACGCATCATGTCAGTGTACTAACCTAGGAGGCTACCTATGCTAAAGCATTTTGCCTTTATATCTGACGGTGATGTCTTTTATGTCACCCGCTTTGATGACTCAGTTTCATCTTTGGAAAAATGGATAGCTGTTTTCAGTTCCGATCCTACAATTGTAAATGTTAATAGCTATCCAGATGTAAACAAAACCTACTTTTATAAAGAAGGTAACTTTTACGCACCAGAAGATGTTGATATGGAAAACCCATTATCTACTGGAGAGAGTGTACCTGAGGGGGTTGCTAGATATGCCGTTGTTGCAGATAACGATGTGGTTGGTATCCTCACCTATGTAAAAGAGGATATGGATCCAGAGGAATTTGATCGATCAGTGGCAGGTCTTGACTCAAACCCAAAAATTGTCCCAACTGACGGCAATATTACAGTTGGCTACACATGGGATGGGGTATTTTTTAATTCTCCTGTAGGATAGCCTCATGAGTGAAAATGAATTAACCCCCTGGCAGAGGTATAAAAAGAACTTAGGCGAAACTCGTCCTTGGGACATGTTGGATCGTAATGCCTATACAACAGAGGAAAAAGCCACTGAACGGTATGAGATGTGCTTAGCTTGCCCAGAACTCATTAAAGTAACTAAGCAGTGCAAAAAGTGCGGGTGCTTTATGGTTGCAAAGACCAAACTTGAGCATGCAACCTGTCCTCTAGGAAAGTGGTAATTATGTCAACAGAGTACCCCGTAATTATAAAAGAGCCGTTTATAGTAAATAACCTGCTTCCACCAGAAGAACTTAAAAACCTTCAAAGACACGCTATGGATCTTTGGGCTAATAGACCGGCGTACGAACCTGGTTTTGGCAGACATCAATGGCATGGTGAGCCTGAACTCTCTAGAATTCATGAGTTACTAACTGAGATAGCGCGAGAGTACTTTGGTAGTCCTACTTTAAAACCATCTTGGTGTTTAATGAGCACTTACGAAGGAGAAGCAGCGCGTCTTTGGAAACATAAAGATGATAACGCATGCACATATCACATTGACCTTTGCGTTTTTCAAAAAGAACCTTGGGATATTTGGGCAGAGGGTAAGCCCTATACCTTGTTAGAAAACGACGCTTTATTTATGTATGGTAATGATCAAGAACATTGGAGAGAGGCGTTTCCTAACCCAGAAACAAATTTGGTGTGCAATGCCTTTTTCTTCTTTTGCGAGCCAGATCATTGGTACTTTACAGAAGGACCTAACTACTTGTTTACGCATATTAGAGCTAACAAAGAAAAAGAACCTCAACAGATGATGTAAGGAGCACCATGAGTAAGACGGCTTTAGTTTTTGGTGCTGGCGGTTTTATTGGCAATCACCTTGTTACCTCGTTAAAAGAAGAAGGGTATTGGGTTGTTGGGTCGGATATAAAACATCCAGAATTTGGTAAATCACAAGCTGATGTGTTTGTAGTTGCTGATTTACGAGATAGATACACAGTAAATAGGGTCATGTCTCAAAAATACGATGAGGTATACCAATTAGCGGCTGACATGGGCGGTATTGGGTACATAAGTTCTAGCCATGATGCTTCTATATTAACTAATTCGGCGTTAATAAACTTAAATATAGTTAGACGAGCAGAAGAAGTAGGCATTCACGGAGTTTTTTTCTCTTCTTCGGCTTGCGTATACCCAGAACATAATCAAATAAATCCTAATAACTTTACATGTGAGGAAAGTACCGCTTATCCAGCGCATCCAGATACCGAATATGGATGGGAAAAACTTTTTAGCGAGCGCATTTATTTAGCATACAACCGAGACTACGGTATGAAAAATAAAATTGGAAGATACCACAATGTTTTTGGTCCTCAAGGTACCTGGAAAGGTGGGAAAGAAAAAGCCCCTGCTGCTATTTGTCGAAAAGTAGCTCAAGCAACTGACAATATAGAAATTTGGGGAGATGGGTCGCAGCTTAGATCTTTTTTGTATGTTGACGAGTGCGTAGAGTTTACTAAAGCTTTTTATAGAGAAAGAACTTTTTTTGATCCTATTAATATTGGTTCTACAGCCACGGTGTCTATAAATCAATTAGTTGATATGGTCTGTGCTATTGCAAACAAAGATCTTAAAAAGATACATATTGAAGGCCCAACTGGGGTAAAGGCAAGAACATCTGATAATAATTTAATACACAAGGTTCTAGGCAGGTCTCCAAAAGAAAACTTAGAAGAAGGGTTAAAACATACCTACGACTGGATCGTAAAACAGATTGAAAATGAAAAATAATTTAATATTTTTTCAACTTTACAACCCTTGTGGATTATTTAATCAGACTATAAGTATGGAGTTAGCCGTAGGTCTTTCTTATGTATATAAGAGAGATTTAGTAGTGCACAACCTAAGGGATCGTCCTAATTCGGTTTATGACAACAATCGTGTCGGTATATACAGTGCAAACTGGCAATGGAATAAACGAGACAATTTTTTAAGATATGACCAGTACCCAAGAATTGACGACTTGTTAGACTTTGAGCCGTACAACAGTATTATATTAATAGAAGACAAAATACCTTATTTTCCTCAAGAAGACATCCTTATAGAGGACATGATGGACTATTACAGTTCTATTAGGGAGACCTCTAAGAGAGAACTTGCTTTTGCCTTTAAACGGAAAAACCTTATTATTCCCCCTAATAAAAATATTCACTTGAAACGTACACTAGGGCAATATTCAACCTTTTTTTATGATCGATCAAAGGAGTTAGATCAAGCCTTGTCTAAGGTTAGATTTAAAGCGGAATACATTCAACTATCTGAGGTTATAGCAAACTCTATTGGCAGGTTCAAGGGAGCCCATTTACGGCTGACTGACAATCAATACGATAAACCTACATTTGAGCAGTTTACTGCTGGCTTAGACGAACTAGTGGGAGATCTTCCCGTGATCCTTTCCACAGACGAACCCACTAACACTATGGTCTTACGCAATAAAGACAAATTTATTCTTTTAGACGAGTACATAATCAATAACTTTGAGAAAGAATTTAAGGAGTTTAAGTTTCAAGATGAGGTGTCCTTTGGGCTACTCTGTAATCTTGTTATGCACTACTCGCAAGACTTTATCGGCAGTTCTGGAAGCACCTTCACTAGTTATATACAAAGAAACATGAATCAGGCTGGAAGGCTTCAAGGATGGAAATACTGGAACAAACCCCCATCGGCAACAACAGGGGACTTTTCTTGGAACGGTCACCCAACGGAAGGGAACAAAGCCTGTTGGTATCGAGACTGGGACGAGTCCCTGCTTAATCTCCGTTAGGTAGCCATGACAAAGCCTAAAAGCTCTTAGACAATAGTAGGGCGCCCCGATCAGGCGCTATACCACTCTAGAGAAAAGGTAATTTAATGGCAACAGATACATCGGGTCAACAAGCAGTTGACTTTGTATGGGGTAACTTCCCTATGCAGCCAAATGATGATCGTACAGATGGCGGTGCTACCGTAGTCGTGGCTGCTGATGCAGCTCAAAACTACGATTGGAGCGGATATTCCGTCTATCCAAGCGCTCGCCTTAACGCCGATCTTGACAACCACGCAAATGCAGAAGCAGGTTGGTCAGGATATCCAGCATTCACCGCTGGGGCTGGCAACTACATCATTACAGCAGTTTCAGGTAACGGAACAACCGTTACATACACCGCACAGAACAAGCTTGCAGCAGGAGATGTCGTAAACATCACCGGCCTTACAGCTAGTGCTTACAACCTATCCTCAGCCACCGTGGCTACAGCAAACGCTCTTTCATTTACTGTAACTAACGCGGCAAACGCCGGATCTATTACAGGTCAGTATGGAAAGGTTCAATCAACAACCGCTCTTACAGCAGCAGATGGCGCTGGAATTGGTTACATCATCGTTCCAGATGTTCGTGGTCTCACCACAGCTTTGGCTCTTGATGCTCTTAAGGACGCTGGTTATGAAGCAGCAAATATCACTACCGCTACTGCGGCAACAAATACACGTACAGATGTAACTCGCTTTAACGCTACAAGCGCTACAGCAGCAGTTATCTACGCTACAAATGCTCACACCAATTACCCAACAGGCACCAAGGTCACACTTGTTGCTGGAACTCCAGCTGGCGAAGCTCCAGTCAATCTTCCAGCATACGCACTTGGTACTTGGACAGTTACAGGTTCTGCTGGTGCAGGTCAGATCACCGTTTCAGGTTCTGGCTTCACAGTTGCAGATACAACTGGTGTCAACGCAACTGGAACACTTGGCGGAGCCAATGGCACCATCAAGACCCAGAGCACTGCAGCAAACGCAGCAAGCGTTGCGACAACTGCAACAATCACAATCACTCCTTGGGCAACAGCTTCTTAATAGCCCTAACAAAAAACCCCCCGCCGTTTGGCAGGGGGTTTTTTGCTATTTACGCCTTAATCGTCGAATAATGAGCCGTCGCTCATCTGTAGTTGTTCCAGCCCAGATCCCAATCTCTCTATTGTCAAGCGCCCACTGAAGGCACTCAGATCTGAACTTGCAAGAATCGCACACAGGCTTGATAGCCCTTTTAAATCTCTCTTCTTCTATGCGATCCACTGGGAAGAATTCTTCCGTGTTCATTCCTTTACATGGCTGGGTGCCATCAAAGGTTGGTGCGGCTATTTTTGCGTACATTATTTTCCTTTTGGAAACTCCTCATAAAAGGAGTCGTATCGTTGTCCGTTACTTGCTTCGGGATTGATTTTCCAAGACGACCAGTCTTTTCCACCAGCGGTCATATGGTAAGCAATCTGCGCGTTTGTTACTGGATCGTAGAGATCCTTATTAGCTTTTAGGTCAAACTTCTCTAGTCGATCTATTCCAAGTTGACCAAGCATGTTGATCTGGAATATCCCGTAAGAGTTGTCCCCCGTACTTAGATCGTCATTATGAGCTAATGGGCGACCGTTTGACTCTTTCATGGCAACTGCCCAGGCAACCCTGAGGGATTTTCCCTCAAAACCGACTGCCTTAAGCAGAGACTTTAGTTCCGCGCCGTCTAGCGACTTAGCGTTCCTAAACTCGTCCAGCGGATCAACTACGACTACCTCAGCTACTTTGGGCTCAGGTATTACATTAGCCGCGAGCGCGTGTGGAAGAGCTCCTAGAACTAATCCATACACCGCTAGCACCGCCATTCCTGCCATATCTTCTTTTCTGATATTAAGCATTTCTGCTCCTCTCAGTGCCGAAAAGCCACCATCACTGGTGGCTTATCAGGTTCAACCTTAGCACAGGCTTTACAAACGGTGTCAAGCGTAAAAAATATATATTTTTTATTATGACACGCGTGTATTCTAATGCTGTAATTTATGCGTAGATCTTATGTGATTTTATTCGGACAACCATTCTGCTAAGGTAAAACTATTGACTTTTTGACAGAATGGGTGTATAGAGTGTCCCCAATAGATTGGCTTGGCTTCGTAGCCACATTAATCAGCGTATTAGGATCAGCGGCTCTTGGAGTCAAATGGCTGGTCAAACATTATCTAGCAGAACTTAAACCGAACGGTGGAAGCTCGATCAAAGATAAAGTTAACGAACTTGACTCAAAAGTTGACAGACTTGAAATTCGAGTTGATGAGATTTACGGATTACTCGTTAAAAAAAGAGGTAGCAAATAATGGCAGATCTAGGAACAGCCGCTCGCCTGATTGAAGAGGCTGAGCAAGAAGTTGGAACCGTTGAAGGTCCAAAAGACAATGAAACAAAGTATGGCGCCTACACAAAAGCTAACTTCCAACCATGGTGCGGAAGCTTTGTTATGTGGTGCGCGAATGAAGCTGGCGTAAAGGTACCTAATACCGTTTACACTCCTTCTGGAGCTGATGCTTTTAAGAAGGCTGGACGCTGGCACGAAGATGACCCACAGCCAGGAGATATCGCCTATTTTGATTTCCCAGCAGATGGCGTTGATCGGATCAGCCATGTGGGTATCGTGAAGTCCGTAAAGAAAGATGGCACCTGTCTAGTAATTGAGGGCAATACCAGCCCAGACAAGAAGGGTGACCAGCGCAATGGCGGAGAAGTCTGCCTTAAGCTTCGCGCTTGGAAAAAGAACCCAAAGAATGTTATGGTATCTATCGTGGGCTTTGGCCGTCCAAAGTTCAAAGAAGCAGCAGAGGCTGCTGCCCCCGCAGAAGCACCACAAGTGTGCCCAACCTGCGGTCAAGTAAAGAAGTAGGAGCTATATGAATAAAGCAGCAATTGAATCGTATGCCCGTAACTTGCTCGGTCAGATTATCGGCGCGATCGTAATTGTTACTCAAACCAGCGGAATCGCATCACCACTAGAGTTTGGTTCAGGTGAATGGACACTGGTTGCAAACGCCCTTTGGGCATCCGTGATCCCAGTTGCACTACGTTGGGCAAATAAGAAGGATCCGGCGTTTGGTCGTGTGGCCGCATCGCTTGCAGGTGAAGTAACCAAGAAGCTTGATGCAGAAGCCAAGAAGGCTAAAAAGAAGTAAGCATTAAATCAGTAGGGCGGGCTCAATGCCCGCCTTATTGCTTTTTTAAGATAGAATTATGGGAAGAAAAGGAGAACCAATGAAGTGCGATAACTGCTCTAACGATGCGGCTTACACAGTAGCTGATCCTGGCGTTAACCCAGTTAACTACTGCGCGACCTGCTTGCCTACATGGTTACAAGATCGCGCCTTGGCTGGACATTTTCCTGTAGAAAAGGCTGCCCCAGCTAAGAAGAAAGCAGAAGCTAAAGAGGCTCCTGCTGATGCGGATAACTAAAAAACAGGCTGTACAAGTCCACCCAGTTCCCGATCGAATGATGGATCCGGTTGGACCGTTTCCACCTGACTTGTTTAGGGAACCAGACATTGTTGTGGATAGACCCAATCAAGATGAAGATGGTAGTGATTATCCTCTAGGCGCTACGGCGCAAAATGATTACAGACCACCAAAGTATGTCCGCTGTGCTTATTGTTTAACAAGAGTTCTAGACTCTGAAAAAGAAAATCATAGGTGTGAGGACTAATGCCAAAGTACAAAGGCAGAGCTTTAAAGTATGGCCCAACCGATGACTCAGCAAATAAAAAGCTTAACTTAATCCTTCGAGCCCAAGAAAAACTTGGGTATGAGGATCGGTTTGCGGCTAAATGGAAAGACACTGAAGTTGTTATTCCAAATGATGTGAGCAAAGCCCCAGAGCCTCAGGTAAACCGCGGTGAAATGCGCTCTGCTCCAACAATAAACCCAGGCAGACCACGAGCTCTTGTGGTCGCGTATGCCCCTGAAGTTAACAAACTAATTGTGGTATTTAGAGATGGCACATGGTGGGAGTACAATAATGTTCCTACTAATATGTGGCTAGGGCTAAAGAACAGCCCGTCTACAGGAAGATACTTGAGATCTTCTGGGTTAGATGGTTGGTCAGATATGGGACCGGCAAGTGTTGCAGACATGCCGGAGTCGCTAAAGGAGCAGATTAGTTATACTGCCCAGATAGCAAGTAGCATACAGAACAGCCCCGCTTATACGAGAACTACTGAGGAATCAAATGAGAACACTGGGACCGATATATCTAGGGAAACTTAATTATTACCACCGCAAAGCCCTTCCTATTGTAGAACTTGGTCGCACCCAAGAAACAGACTTTCCCTATCGATCTGGTCGTTGTTTAGTATTTAGATTCCCCTTTACAAAGCCGGGGTTTTATCTAGGTCTTTTATTTAAGACCGTAAAAGATCCACACCTTTTAACCGACGAAGATATTGATCTGTTAGTCGGTAACGCCCTTCGGGCAAGAAAAGTTTGGTCTCCAGAGGACGGGGCATACCATGAAGCTTTTTAAGGATAAAGACTGGGATAAACCTTTCTCTGAAAAAATAGCAAAACGGGTCTCTAGGATCCCAACAGCTGAGCTGGAAATGTGGATTGATCAGGCGATCTATGAAGTTGGAAAGTGCCTGTCCAGTTATCAAAAAAGCCGAGAAAAAGTCTATTTAGATGAAGCCAGAAATGGAGCAGAAGCTTTACATGCTGTCGTCGAAGAGCTTTATAAACGAAGCACTAAATAGTAGCTTTGTCTACATTATGCTAAGATTTGCCTTGCCTCTCTCTTCTCTCCCCGTATGGCGGCAGCAAAGAGCCCTTGGGTTTACATACCCAAGGCTTTTTGTTTTTCCATAAACTAGGAAAATATGATTAATGATTCCGCGTACGAAGACGAAGAAGAGTTCTTTCCTGATGAGGATCTTGAACAACCTTTAGAAGAGGATGTTGAAGAAGAGTTAGACGAACTCTCTAGAGAGTTTGTAAAAAAACTCATTGATCGTTGTATTGAATTTATGACTGCCCTTGTAGGGCACGAACTTCACCCATATCAACTACCTCTTGCCAGACGCGTAATTGAGTCTGTAATCATTAATGATGGTGAAGAAGTAACTGCACTTGCTGCTCGCCAGTCAGGTAAGTCTGAAACTATTGCGAATACAGTAGCAACACTTATGGTTTTACTTCCTCGTTTAGCTAAGATGTATCCAGAACTTCTTGGTCGTTTCAAAGATGGAATCTGGATTGGAATGTTTGCTCCTGTTGAAGGTCAGGTTGAAACTCTTTTTGGTCGTACAGTAAACAGGCTTACAAGTGAGCGAGCGCTTGAGATTCTTGGAGACCCAGAGATTGATGACTCACTAGGTAAAGTGCCTGGCGTTACACGGCAGATTAAATTAAAAAACTCAGGTAGTAGCCTCATGATGATGACTGCTAACCCTAGAGCTAAAATTGAGTCTAAGTCTTTCCATCTTGTAGTTATTGATGAGTGTCAAGAAGCAGACGACTTTGTTGTATCTAAGTCTATCTCCCCTATGTTGGCGTATTACTCAGGTACGATGGTAAAGACAGGAACTCCTACTACAACTAAAAACAACTTTTATAGATCTATTCAATTAAACAAGCGTAGGCAAACAAGTAAGAGCGCTCGCCAAAATCACTACGAGTGGGACTGGAGAGAGGTCGCAAAAGTAAACCCGAACTATGGAAAGTTTATTAAAAAAGAAATGCTTCGCATTGGCGAGGATTCTGATGAGTTCCAGATGTCATATTCTTGTAAATGGTTGCTTGAGCGAGGTATGTTCGTTTCATCTGCAATCATGGACGAACTTGGAGATACATCACAAGAAACAGTTAAAGCTTGGCATAGAACTCCTGTGGTAGTTGGAATTGATCCGGCTCGTAAACTGGACTCCACAGTAGTTACAGTTGTTTGGGTTGATTGGGATCGCCCTGACGAGTTTGGTTACTTTGACCATAGAGTTTTAAATTGGCTTGAGATTCAAGGAGACGACTGGGAAGATCAATACTTTCAGATCATTAACTTCCTTAACAACTACGATGTTCTAGCCGTAGGCGTAGACGCTAACGGCGTAGGTGATGCGGTAGCTCAAAGACTTAAACTTCTTCTTCCTAGGGCAGAAGTTCATGCCATAGGCAGTAGCCAGCCGGAGCAATCCAAGCGCTGGAAACACTTAAAAGCACTAATTGATCGACGGATGATCGGTTGGCCAGCTCATGCCAAAACCCGCAGGTTGCGTACATGGAAGCGTTTCTACCAACAAATGACGGATCTAGAGACTAAGTTTCAGGGTCCTAACTTTTTAGCTCACGCTCCAGATGAGGCGCATGCCCACGATGACTACGCCGACAGTTTGGCTATCGCGGTGTCGCTAACTATGGATCTAACCATGCCATCCATAGAAGTATCCTCATCCCCTTTTTATCGCTAGTTTAGGCAGACTTTAGGCTCGCAAGGTAGGAAACTTTTACATGAGGCCCTCAACCTTTAATAAGGAGTAAAAATGGCAATTGCACCAAACCCTAACTTCCCTGAGAAGACAGCTAATACTTACGACCGTAAGTTTGCTGCTGCTACTCCAGGAATGCGTGGCCCTCTTCGTTTCGAAGAAGGCGTTGCGACAGATACAGATGTCCCACAGGAATTTTCTAAAGGCGCGATGCAGGGATATGTTCCTGCAGCAGGTCGCCCAAATCGTAATGCTGTGGTTCATACCAAGACAGCAGAAGAGACAATGCGCGAACGTGCACACGTCGGTTCTGCAGCTTGGGTAGAAGCACCTGCTTATCTTGGCGAGTTCTCATCTGGCGGCTTTGCTGACCATGGTGACAACCGCTTTGAGCGTGTATTCCGTAGCGGAGCACATCAGCAACCTGCTAACCCAGCTGTCGTACAAGACTAACAATTTAGGAAGTCCTGCCTCGTATTAAATAGGTTATTTGCTTAGCATTAACCCGGGGCGGGACAACCTATCTATGTAAAGGGTATTCATGGCATTAATCAGAGGTCAAGAAGTTAAAGAGGGACCTAAACAGGTTCCGGCTAATCCACGCCTATATAACATGATCACAACACAGGCGAAAACTCGTTTTGCTAAATATCCATCCCCAGCCGCTGCTCACTGGGTTCATGCCAAATATGTTCAAATGGGTGGCAAGTTTGTTGATTCTAAAAAAGAAGTAGATCCGAGATTTAGAGACTACGCCAAAGAAGCTCAAGATAAAAAAGAAAAAGATCAGAAGAAGAAAGTGACCAAAAAGGTCGGCAAAGGCAATGTTGCTGGAGAAGCTTTCAGAAAGTAATCTTTATCGTTTTGTCGGTAATAGTGGTATTCTTTGCGGGTTAATGTAGGAAGGGTGGTTTGGTGAGCGGTATAGATTTCTCACCGCCGTCGTATAGGGCGGCGTCATCTGACCTTACTATTTCCATTTCTCCACTAGGTTTGGTGGAGCTTGCAGATGAAGAATTTGAAGTTCATGGTCCGCGCTTAAACAGATACTCCCTTAACTGGGCTATGTATCTAGGACATCATTACTCATACCGCCGTCAAACTGGCGAAACTCAAATGATGTTAAACTACTACCGTGCGTTCACAGACTTCGTTATTAACTTTACATTCGGTAAGGGCGTCAGCTTCCGTAGCCCTAAAGAAACTGAAGCGATTGTTCCGGATCTCTTGGAAAGAGTTTGGGAAGTTGACAACAACAAAGCCACAGTCCTTTGGGAAATTGGACAGCAAGGCTCAGTCTCAGGCGACTGTTTTATCAAGGTTGCGTACGAAGAAGCATATACAGATCCTGCGGGCCGTGTGCATCCTGGTCGTGTTCGCGTTCTGCCTCTTAACTCGTCTTTCTGTTTTCCAGAGTTTCATCCTCACGACCGTGAGCGTCTTATTCGCTTTAAGCTCAAGTACCGCTTCTGGGGCACCTCTCTTGAAGGTACGCGACAAGTATTCACCTACACAGAAATCCTGACAGAAGATGTCATTGAGGAATATATCAATGATGAACTTATTGACTCGCGCCCGAACCCTCTTGGTGTTATCCCTGTGGTTCATGTACCAAATGTTCGTATTAGTGGCAGCCCTTGGGGTCTTTCTGATTGCAATGATATTATCAATATTAACCGCGCTTACAACGAGACCGCTACGGATATTGCTGACATTGTTAACTATCACGCCGCCCCAGTCACAGTTATCATCGGTGCAAAAGCTTCTCAGCTTGAGAAGGGGGCTAACAAAGTCTGGGGTGGTTTACCAAAAGACGCGAAGGTAGAAAACCTTGAAGGTGGATCGCAAGGACTAAAAGGCGCTATGGAGTTCTTGACAATGCTCAAGAAGTCTATGCACGAAATGATTGGTGTTCCTGAGACCGCACTCGGTCAGGCACAGCCTATTTCCAATACCTCAGGTGTTGCGCTATCCATTCAGTTCCAGCCTTTGATGAACCGTTATCATCAAAAGATCATTCAGTATGCTCGCGGGTTAGAGCGTGTAAACGAACTTATTTTGCTTAGCCTTGCAATTAAAGAGCCAGAGACTTTTGTATGGGATCCAGCTAAAAACTCTCCTTTGAAGCAGGGTCAGTTAGATCGACTAGATCCACAAGATCCTCTTACTTACCAATCTTATGTTCACTTCCCACCACCTCTACCTCTAGATAAGTTGATTGCTTTGAACGAAGTTCAATCACTTATGTCACTAGGGCTTGAGTCTAAAGAAGGAGCTTTGCGCTCCCTTGGTGAAGAATTCCCAACTGAGAAACTAGAAGAGATCCGTCAAGAGCTTAAAGACGAGGCTCTGTCCGATGGAGCACTTAAACTTCTACAAACTCAGATTGAACAAGAGATCATGCAGATCACAGGCACCTTGCCTCCTGAAATGGGTGGCGCTGCCCCAACAGGTGGCGGAGCTGGATCGGCTGGTGGCGGGGCCCCAGTAATGGGCGCGGGCGCACCTAATATCTTAGACGGAGCCGGTGTAGTGGCTCAGCAGGGCGAGGCTGCTTTGAGAACCAAACTCGTAACTGAAGCTTACGGTACCCAACTACCTAAAAGGCAGGTACCGCAAGACTACGAAAAATAAAGCGATTTACGCAGACAATTTCGTACGGTAAGGCGAAAATTAACTTACAAACGTTAGGTCATATGTGCTACGCCCGCAAGGGCATTCGGAAAACGACCCAGAGGAAAAAAGGATATAAGCATGTCAGATACTGCGGAAACAATGGCAACTGCTTTTGAAGCAGAAGCCGGAACAGCTCCAGTAGTAAATGTGTCGGACGTTGACGCGTCGACTGTTATTACGAGCACTGAGAAAGTGAATGCAAGACAGCCAAAGTTTTACACGGAGGATGATCTAGCTAAAGTGCGTTCTCAGGAAAAGGAAAAGCTTTACCCTCAGATCGAATCTCTGAAGGAAGAGCTAAACTCAATTCGTAAAGAAAAAGAAGAAGAAGCAGCTCGCAAAGAAGCTGAAGCGCAAGCTTTAGCTGAAAAGGCAAAACAAGAAGCATTATCAGAATTGGATGCAAAATCCTATGCTGATGCTCGCCTTTCTGAGTTGCAAGAGCAGTTGGAGCGTGAGCGTCAAGAACGTGAACGAGCCCTCGCTCTTCTGGAGCGCGAAAAGACTTTTGCAGATCTTCAGGCTTATCGCCAGCAAGTACTAGAACAAGAGCGCGACAACATCATTCCAGAACTAGTTGATCTAATCGCAGGTAATACCCGCGAAGAAATCCAAGCTAGTGTTGAAGGATTGAAGGAGCGCTCAGCTCGTATTCTTGAATCGGCTCAGTCTGCAATGCAGACCGCCAGAAAAGAAATGACTGGCACAAGGGCAACCTTGCCGCCAGCCGGACCATTGGAAACTAATTCGGAGCAACGTCAGTTAACGGCTGAAGAAATTCAGTCTCTGTCCATGAACGATTACGCCAAATATAGAGAACGACTATTGAGCCCTTCGGCTCGTGGGAAGTCTCGCGGACTGTTCGGGTAATCCCCAATCCAAATCCAACTAAGGAGTCAAATTTAAATGGCATCAGGAATCACAGGTACCGGTAATCTAGCCGCTGCCCCTACAGCCTACTCGGGTACAAATACCCAATTGACTCAAGCGATTCAGACGATCTGGTCCAAGGAAATTCTTTTCCAGGCCATGCCAATCCTTCGCTTTGAGCAATTTGCAGTAAAGAAGACCGAACTAGGTGTTGCACCTGGTCTTCAAATCAACTTCATGCGTTACAACAACCTCGGCTTCGCAAGTGGCCTTGTTGAAGGTGTACGTATGCAGACCAACGCATTGACAGCACAACAGTTCTCAATCACAGTATCTGAGCATGGTTATGCTCTTGCTGTTTCTGAGCTATTGCTCAATGCTTCATTTGACGATGTGATGGCATCTGCTTCACGTCTTCTCGGTCGTAACATGGCGATCTATCTAGATCAGCTTTCACGCGACACACTCTACGCAGCAACCTCAACAATCTATGGTGAAGACCGCACTAACATGCTTGCTATCACCAACGGAACTGGTACTTTCAACCAGTACGCATATGGTACAAATGGATCAAGCCGTGCTTCAATGACCGGTAACTTCAGCCTCACTCCACGTACCGTTAAGGATGCTGTTGAGACACTCTCAACCAAGAACATTCCACGGTTGGGCGAAACTTATGTTTGCTTCGTCCACCCACACCAGAGCCGTAAGCTTCGTGATACCGCTGAGTTCATTGAAGTAACTAAGTACGCTGCTCCTGGTAACTTCATGCTCGGTGAAATTGGTCGTCTATACGACACAGTATTCATTGAGACCACACAGGTTCGCAAGGTTGTTGGTGGTGCTGGTACTAACTACACCGCTGATACAGCTGTTGCTAACCCAACCGTTACACCTGGCGGAGGTTACATCACTCCTGCACAGTTCACCGGTAACGGACAATCTGACCGCTATGACGCTATCTTCATTGGAGATAACGCATTCGGTCACGCAATCTCTCTTCCAGTCGAGCTCCGCGATGGCGGTATCCTTGACTTCGGTCGTGAGCATGCTCTTGCTTGGTACTCAATCTTCGGTCTTGGCCTCATCACTGATCAGGCTGTTATCGTTGCTGAAACCAACTAAAAACTAAATACGGCGACCTGGGCATGTCCTTAAACTGCCCACTTTAACAGTCACTAACCCGGAGGATCCAAATGGCAAGTAAAGTAAAGCCGACCGATGTTACAGGTCGTGCACGTGAAGAGGCTCTTGCAGCAAACGCTGAAGTCCTAGCTCAACGTGCTGGAGAAATGTCAATGGCAACTGCTGCTGCTAAAGCACAGCTTGATCAGGCTATTGATGCAACTAAACCTGATCGACAAGTAGTTATTGTTGATGAAGCAGTCAAAGTAGGCGAGCAGGTTGACACTATTGAGATTCGTGTCGTAGAAGACATTGAAAACATGACTCTCGGTGCGGGCAACAATTACAGCTTTAAGGCAGGTCAAAAGTACTCTGTCACTAAGGCAGTAGCTCAACACCTTAAAGAAAAAGGCTACTTAGCCGCTGCTATCTAACCAGTAATAATCGGAGCGGCGGGCACATAGTTGCCCGCTTCTTCGTTTGTAAGGATTTTTTAATACTGGTCACCTACCATTATGTAGGCGATGTTAGGAGTGGTTAGTGGCTGTAATAGCAGACATTCTTTATAGAGTTCGCCTTGAATTAGGTGACCTAGAAAAAGCATTTAACTGGTCCGATACAGGCGATGGATCCACAAAGGTCTATGACCTACGCGTTAAGCCAGTAGATCCGGCCACCCTTGTTGTAACAGTCAACAACACCCCCGTAACCCAGCCATCTGGCTACACCGTCCAAGCCGATCACGGAATCATTACCTTTGCTTCAGCGCCGGGTAATAACACAACCATCAGAGTATCTGGTACCCACTACCGCTATTTTACAGATACCGATTTAGAGCTTTTTATCAATACTGCTGTTGAACAGCATACCTACAACCGCACAGACGGTTTTGGAAACCAGATGACCTTGGCTAAGGTACCTGCCGTTGAAGAGTATCCAATTGCCATCCTTGCTGTAATTGAAGCCTTGTGGGCTCTTGCAACAGATGCGTCCTTTGACATTAATATCTTTGCTCCAGACGGAGTTACTATTCCTCGTTCTGAGCGTTACCACCAGCTCGTCAATATGATCAACCAGCGCCAAGAGCAATATAGAACCCTCTGCTCTGCGCTAAATATTGGTCTATGGAGACTTGAGATCGGAACCCTTCGTCGAGTATCTCGTCATACCAACAAGCTTGTTCCTGTCTATATGCCTCAAGAAATTGATGATGCCCGCAAGCCTGAAAGAGTTTATATACAAAATGATATGTTGGGCAGAAGTCCTATGCCGACAACGGCTGCTATTTATGACCTTGTGATATATCAAGGCGACAGCTTCTCAATCATTTTAGATTTCCCAGATACCTACAATATCTCTAACTTAGTATTTAAAGCACAGATCAGAACATATCCAAATGCTCCAGCTAGATACGCAGAGTTCACGGTTACCGTTACAGATCCAGTGCTAAAGAAGATTCAATTATCTTTAACAAAACAACAAACAGCTTACCTACCTGTTCGCGCTTTCTGGGATCTACAAGCAACCTCCACAGTAGATGCTACTTTCCAAAAAACATACATCAAAGGACAGGTGTTCGTAACTCAACAAGTGACGGTTGACTAATGCCAGAAGAAATTCAAATATCGGTATCTCCGCAACCTGAAATTCAAGTATCTATTGGTGGTAATGGCGCCACCGGTCCTACGGGTGCAGCAGGTGCCGCTGGTGCAACAGGTGCTACAGGCGCCACAGGCGCAACTGGTGCTACTGGTTTAACAGGTGCAACAGGGGCCACAGGAGCCACAGGAGCCACTGGTCCACAGGGTCCTATTGGTTTTGTAGGCCCAGAAGGTGATGCGGGTCCTACAGGCGCTACAGGCGCCGCTGGACCAACAGGTGCAACTGGACCTGCGGGTGCGACTGGTGCGACTGGTGCACAAGGAACATCAATAACATTTAGAGGATCAGTTCCCGATCCATCGTATCTTGCTTCACTTGGCGCTACTGCTGCAGTTAACGACGCATATATTGTTGACTCAAATGGAGATCTTTATGTATGGGATGGCGATAGTTGGAACAATGTAGGACAAATTGTTGGTCCTACTGGTCCGCAGGGTGCAACTGGCACAGCGGGTACTAATGGCGCAACAGGTGCTACAGGAGCAACGGGACCTACGGGTGCTACTGGTGTAGCAGGTGCTACGGGTGCTACTGGAGCGACAGGACCACAGGGTGTTTCAGGTCCAACTGGAGCTACAGGTGCAACTGGTGCTACTGGTGCAGATTCACTAATACCAGGACCTGCTGGATCAACTGGTGCCACTGGTGCTACTGGCCCTACAGGAGCTACTGGCGCAGATTCTACTGTGCCCGGACCAACGGGAGCCACTGGTGCAACGGGCGCGACTGGAGATGTTGGAGCAACTGGAGCAACGGGAGCAACTGGAGCAATCGGTGCGACAGGTGCGACGGGAGCAACAGGCGCAACTGGAGCTGATTCAATTGTTCCAGGACCTACTGGTGCCACAGGCGCTACAGGACCTACTGGTGCTACGGGTCCAACTGGAGCAGACTCAACCGTTCAAGGACCCACAGGTCCAACAGGACCTACTGGTGCTCAAGGAACTTCATTAAATATTTTAGGAAGCGTTTCTACTACTGGAGATCTTCCTGCTACCGGTGCTGCTGGTGACGCATATATTGTTGTTGGTGATAACGGTCATCTTTATGTTTGGGATACTGGAACATCTTCATGGGATGATGTTGGACAGATCGTTGGACCAACTGGTGCGACTGGTATTTGGTATGCAAGTGCAACAGCGCCAGCTTCACCTGCACTAGGTGATGTTTGGTTTAATACTAATAACGCAAAAGTTTATGTTTATTACGACAGCTTCTGGGTTGAATGGGCATCTTCAGATGTTGGTCCAACAGGACCCGCAGGTCCAACAGGCCCAACAGGCCCAGCATCTACAGTGCCAGGACCAACCGGATCAGCGGGACCAGCCGGTCCTACAGGTCCAGCTGGAGGTCCAGGACCTGCTGGTGCAACAGGTCCCACAGGTCCTACGGGTCCAACAGGACCAACAGGAGCTACAGGGCCAGCATCTACTGTTCCAGGTCCAACTGGCGCAACGGGACCAACAGGTCCAATTGGCGAAGCGGGCTTTCACCCGTTCTTGTTAATGGGCGCATAATAAAATTAAGAAGAATAGGAAGTGAGTAATGGCAACTACATATAAAGTGTTAGGTCAAGCTGTGGCAATCGCGGGCACAGAGGTAGATCTATACACTGTTCCAGCGTCAACTCAAACAGTAGTTAGCTCCATTACTGTAGCCAATAGAGATTCAGTTAGCACTACCTTTAGAATTGCTGTGCGTCCTAATTCTGAGGTTTTGGCAAACCGTCACTATGTGGCGTATGAAATCACTCTTGATCGTAATAGCACTCAAGTATTTACCTTGGGTATCACCTTAGACGCTGGGGATGTTATAACAGTCCGCGCTGCGGCTGCCACAGTGTCCTTCAATGCTTTTGGGACGGAGATCACCGCATGAGTCTTGCAAGCTTTCCACCATCTGGTGGCAAGGATAAACAGAACTTTTACGGCTTTAAATACGATCCTATTAATGACACTTTGACTATTGAGGAATACCTATGGGGAGATACATCAGCTCAAATCATTGTTCCTCAAGTAAATGATGATGGAACGGTATACGCTCGATATGACGATACCTATTACACAACCGCGCTAACCCCTTACGAATTCACTTTTTCGTGGGATACTACCTATACAGACCAGCTTATTATGGAGGTTGACTAGTGGCTGCCCAGATCTTTAATTTAGGTAAGCTCCGCTTTACCTACAAAGGTGCCTATAGCGGCGCTACTGAATACCAACTTAACGATGTAGTCAAGTACACCAATAACCTCTATGTGTACATCAACACAGGCGCAACCACAGGTAACGCCCCAACCAATACCTCATATTGGTCAAAGATGATTGATGGTTATACAGACCCTACTTCAGGAACTAATGGTCAGTTCTTACAAACTACCGGATCTGCTTTTCAGTTTGCCACTGTAAGCCAAGTACCTTCTCAAACAGGTAACTCAGGTAAATTTCTTAAAACAGACGGCACCAATGCTTCTTGGTCAAACGAATTTGGTAATCTTGGAGTAACTGCTGACCTTGATGTTGGAACAACCGCAGGTGAATTATATGTAGGTAATGGTGCTCGCAACGACGCTGAGACTCTTGGTACTAGCGTAATCAATGTAACAACAAAAGCTCTTACTTCCAATGTTGCAACTATTACTACAGCAACCGCACACGGATTTGCTCCATTTCAATTTGTAACAATTGCCCTCAGCCCAGCTGATGCTGCCTTTGATGGCACCTACGAAATCACTTCGACTCCAACACTTAATACATTTACCTTTGATAAGGTAACGGGAAACATTGGATCGCAAGCTACTGTTGGTACAGTGTCTGCAATTCCAGGATACACAAATGCAGTTGCTGTATTTGCCGTGGATGCAGATGATGACTTTGCTCAAGTAGCATTTAGAAATCGTGGTAATGGCGCTAACTCTTCTACAGACTTTATTGTTTATCCAGATAATGGAACTGACTTTGCTGGTTGGTTCTCTCATGGTGTAACCAGTTCGGCTTTTGCTGATCCAGAGTTTACCCTCACTGGACCTAATGACGCTTACCTCTTCTACGACGCTCCAACCGATACCGTAGGAGCTGGTAACCTAGTTATTGCAACTGGCGATAAGGGATCAGAAAACAAAATTATCTTTGCTGCTGGTGGTCTACAGTCTGACAACGAGCAGATGTCTATTACCCCAGATGTCAATGTTCATGTTGAAATTGCAACTCAATCTACATCTCCTACTACGGGTGCTTTAACTGTAGTTGGCGGTGTTGGTGTTTCAGGTAATTTAAATGTTCTTGGTGATACCACTATCACAGGTAACTTGACCTTCGGCGGAGGCTCTACAACTACTGCAAACCTTACTGTTACCGATCCAATCGTCTTTGTTGGAAACGCTAACTCTGATGACCTTCTTGATCTAGGTCTTGTTGGAGAGTACGCAACTACTATCTCAGCCATTGTAACCACTGTTACAAATAAAGCTTTAACTTCAAATGTCGCTACTCTCACAACTTCTACATCTCACACTTACTTAGAGGGAGATATTGTTGTAGTAACTGGAGTAGATGCTACATTTAATGGTACCTATGCTATTACAGCAGTTACCTCAAACACATTTAGCTATGCTAAAACCAACGCTAACGTGTCTTCTGCTGCCGCCACAGGTAGCGCATCGGTAAGTAAGCGTCGTAAATATGCAGGTGTTCTTCGTGATGCTACTGACGGCGTTATAAAGTTCTATAAAGATGGAACTACTAAGCCAACATCTACTGCAAACTTTGGAGAAGCTGGAGCTGCGTTTGCTGATATTCGAGTGGGCGGTTTAACAGCTTCTGGCACAGTGTCTCTTAGCGGTACAGTTGATATCCAAGAGATGCGTGAAACTGTAGTATCTCTTGCTATTTCTTCTAACGCTATTGCGGCTGATTGGTCTTCTGGAAACATCTTCTGGGTAACATCAACTCCTAGCGCAAACTTTACAGTTAATTTAACAAATGTACCAACTGATAATGATCGCGTTATGACAATAAACGTATTTGTTACTCAAGGTGCAACTGGGTATATTCCAAGTGCATTAACTATTAATGGCGGTGGATCTATTACTCCTAAGTGGCCTACAGCTGCTGCTCCTACTCCAACATCAACAGCAGGAAGAATTGATGTTTTCACATTTACACTTATTCGTCTTAGCAGTGCATGGACAGTACTAGGCTCCGCTAACTTAAACTGGGGGTAATTAAATGCCTTTTGTTAGCTCTGTTCGTGGAAGCTACGGAGTTCAAAGCAGACTTAGAGGACAAACTGGTCGTTTAGGTACCGGCAGTACTGGCGGAACTATTACAACTGCCGGCGGATATCGCATTCATGCTTTTACTGCTGTTGGAACTTCAACTTTTGTACCAGATTCTGGCGGAACAGTTGAATATTTAATTATTGGCGGTGGCGGAGGCGGAGGCGCTATTGGCGGAGGCGGAGGCGCTGGAGGCTACAGGTCTGGTTCACTTGCTATAAATCAACAAAATTATTCAATTGTTGTTGGTAATGGTGGAATTGCTTCAGGAAATAATGACTCTGGAGGTACAAATGGTGGAGATTCATCTGCGTTTAATTTAATTTCTAGCGGTGGTGGATTTGGTGGTTCACATGCTGGTGGATCAAACTCTACATCTGGTAAATCTGGTGGCTCAGGCGGCGGTGGTGCGGACAACGGTACTGCTGGTGGATCTGCTAATGGTCAAGGAACAGGTAATGCTGGCGGAGCCGGTAGACCTGGAATTAATAACGACAGAAGAGGCGGCGGAGGTGGTGGTGCTGGAAGCGCCGGCTCATCAGGTAGCGATACTGCTCATGGCGGAAGCGGTTTACAAAATTCTATTTTAGGAACAAATTATTATTGGGCTGCAGGCGGTGGGGGTAGTGTTTATACAGGTGGGCAATCTGGAAATGGTGGTATAGGTGGAGGTGGCGGTGGCTCTGCCACAAGTGGTGGATCAGCAGGATCTGGCGGCGGTAGCGCATTGAACTCTGGAGCATCTGGAACAGTAGGTGATAACCGACCAGGAGGAGCTGGTGGTGCTAATACTGGCTCAGGTGGTGGAGGTTCTTCTTGGAGTGACCCTCCTGATGTTGTTGTAGGTGGTTCAGGTATTGTAGTTATTAGGTATCCAATCTAATGACAGCAATTGATTTTCCTAATTCACCTACACTCAATCAAGAATTTACTTCTGGATCCACTACATGGAAGTGGGATGGTGTTGCGTGGAATGTAATTCGCACACCTGTTGTCGGACCTACAGGAGCCACGGGAGCTACAGGTGCACCTGGTGTTTGGTCTTCTACATCTACTGCTCCAGTAAATCCGCAAGCTGGTGATGCTTGGTTTGATCCAAGTACAGGCGGAATTTTTATTTATTATGACGGATACTGGGTGGAAGCAGGTGCTGCCCCAATTGGTCCAACAGGTGCCACAGGTCCTGCCGGATCTGTAGGTCCTCAAGGACCGACAGGTGCAACTGGACCGGCATCAACAGTACCGGGTCCTACAGGTGCTACTGGAGCGACTGGTGCGACAGGAGCTACTGGAGCAACAGGCGAAGGTGGATCGGGTAGTTACTCATTATCGTGGTGGTTAGGAGTCTGATATGGCCGGCATCGAACGACTCGGCGTAGTAAAGCTATCCTCAGAGGTTGCTTTTAGCTCAGGAACCACGATCTTCACTGCAACAGATAACTATCTGCTTTCTGTAATAGCTACCAACACAGAGCCTACAAACGCAAGTATTTATGTATTTATTGTGCCTAGCGGAGCAACTCAAGCTTCTCAATATGCCTTAGTTGCTTACAGTCTTCCTCTTTCTGGATACAATACATATGAAACTTTCCGTTTTGCGGTTAACAATGGCGATGTCGTCAAAGTTGCTGGTAGCGCGGGAGTATCGTTTTACGCACAAGGTATTGACCAAGTAACCGTATAGGAGACTAAGTGCCAGGGTATGCTTATACACGTCCTGTAACAAATGTTACACAGGACACTGCTCCTGCAATTAATCTTGCTGCGGTTAATACCTTTTACGGTTTTAAAATGGATCACACAACTAGCAGGGTTACTGTTGAGCAGGTAACTCCTAATAGCGGTGATGATATTGATCTTCCAGATGATGGTGCAGAAGCCGATCCAGAGGCTTACAAGCACTGGCTTTGGAATGAATACAATCTTGGTTTTTCTTGGAGCGGAGATCGACTTCTCATGGAGGTAAAGTAGTATGTCCCAAATCATTGATCTAGGAAAGCTGCGCTTTACCTATACAGGCGTTTATAGCGGCGCAACCAGTTACGAGTTTAACGATGTAGTCAGCTACGGTGGAAACCTGTACCACTACAAGTTTGCAACAACAGCAAGCGGGTATGCTCCAACTAATACAACTTACTGGAATTTAATTTTATCTGGTCTTAAATATGTTGGTGCGTACTCTGGTAGCACTGGATACAAAGTTGGCGAAGTAATCTCTCAAGGTGGAAAGTTATACCTTTGCACCGCAGACGCTTCTCCGGGAACAGCACCAACTAATACCAGCTTCTTTACTCTTATCTCTGATGGAATTCAGTACGAAGGAGCTTATTCAGGTGTTGCAACTTATCAAAAGAGTGATGTAGTTTCTTACGGCGGATCTGCTTACATCCTTACAGCTAACACTAGCTCTGGTAATGCCCCAACAGATACTGCGTTTTGGGATAAGTTAGTAGACGGAACATATCCAAATCAAGCAGGTAACGCTGGAAAAGTTTTAACTACTGATGGAACATCAGCATCTTGGACAGGGACACCAACTCTGGCAGGATTAACCGTTGATGGGGATACCGAAGTATCAAACACATCCGGCGCTCTTTATGTAGGTGCAGATGCCAAAACTACGGCAGACGCTAACGGAACAAATGTTAAGACTGTTACCAACAAAGCTTTAACGTCTAACGTAGCAACACTTACAACAAGCGCAGCTCATGGCTACTCTCCTTTCCAATTTGTAACTGTAGCTGGGGTAGATGCAACTTTTAACGGTACTCATGAAATTATTGATACCCCGACCACTACTACATTTACCTATGCCGTAACCGCATCAAATGTAACCTCTGTTGCATCAGGCGGTACTGTATCTGCGGTAACAGGCTTTACTAACCCAGTAGCTTTCTTTACTATTGATGGAGATGACTACTCACAGGTCATCATGCAAAACACCAGCACTGATCCTAATGCGTCTTCCGACTTCATTGCTTACCCAGATAACGGAACTGACTTTGCTGGTTATATTGATTTAGGTATCACAAGTTCTACCTTTAGCGATCCAGAGTTCACCATCACAGGTCCTAACGACGGTTACATTTTCGTAACCGCCCCTGTCGGATCATCTGGAAACGGAAACCTTGTTCTTGCTACAGGCGATACTGGCGCAGAAAACAAGATTGTTTTTGCCGCTGGAGGTTTGGGATCTGACAACACACAGATGGAAATTACTCCAGATGTAAATGTTCATATTGAAATTCCAACGGAATCTACCTCTCCTACAACAGGTGCTCTAACAGTTGTTGGTGGCGTGGGTATCCAAGGCGATATGAATATTGCTGGTGATGTGGCAATCGTAGGTAACCTTTCATTTGGTGGTGGATCTACTACTACATCTAACCTAGCGGTTTCTGACCCACTTGTATTTGTTGGTAACGCTAACAACGCAGACACTCTTGATCTTGGATTAATTGGGGAGTACGCTGTAACCGTATCAGCTATTACTGCGGTTGTTAATAACAAGGCTCTTACTTCAAATGTGGCTACCCTAACCACAGCAGCAAACCACAACTATCTAGTTGGTGATTGGGTTACAGTAACAGGCGTAGACGCCACATTTAACGGCACATATCAAATTACTACCGTGCCTACTTCAACTACATTTACCTACGCTAAGACTGCATCAAATGTGTCTTCAACAGCCGTAAGTCCAACAGGATCCGCATCTGTATCTGCTCGACGCAAGTTCTCAGGAATTGTTCGTGACGCTTCAGATGGAATTATTAAAATATTTGCGGACGCAACAACAAAACCTACATCTACAGTTAACTTCTCTGAAGGTGGTTTAGTATTTGCGGACTTTAAGGCAAAGAACATCGAAGCTACGGGAACTCTTGCAGTTGGCGGTACTGGAGATGTAACAGGAAACTTTGCCGTCGCAACTAATAAGTTCACTGTTAACGCAACAACTGGAAACGCCGCAGTTGCGGGTACCCTTGGAGTTACTGGGTTACTTACAGCCAACGGTGGAGTTTCTTCTTCCGGATCTCTTACATTTACTGGTGGAGCGTCCTTCTCTGGTACTACAGACGTTCAAGAACTTCGTGAGCAGGTAGTTGATGTAACCCTAGCTTCCAATGTGGGAACCCTTGATTGGACTGCTGGAAACATTTTCTATATCGCTACCGCTCCTTCTGGCGCAATGACCTTTAACGTAACAAATGTTCCTACAGAAGGATCTAAAATTATGACAATTAACGTCATAGTTACACAAGGTTCTACCGGATACATTCCAACAACTTTCCAAATTGCAGGAGCTTCTCAAACTATTCGTTGGTTAGGTAGTGCTGCTCCAACTCCAACCTCATCTGCTAATAAGATTGATATCTTCAACTTTACAATGCAACGCACTTCAGGTGGTTCTTGGATCGTCTACGGCGCAGCGTCTCTAAACTTCTAAGGAGCTTAAATGCCTTTTATAGCATCTGTTCGATCTTCGTTCGGACCACAGGGACGGTTTAGACCAACTGCCAGATTAAGCGACTCTACTGGCGGAACCATTACAACTGCTGGTGGTTACCGCATTCATACTTTTAACTATACAGGTGGTGCTCAAACTTTTACTGCCACTGCTTCTGGAAATGTTGAAGTATTAGTGCTTGCTGGCGGTGGATCTGGTGGATCTAGAAACTCTGGCGCAAACACCGGTGGTTCAGATGGTGGCGGTGGTGCTGGAGCAGGTGGTCTTGTTTATCACTCTGCAAGCCCAGTAACATCTGGTGCTTTATCTGTAACAGTTGGAGCGGGAGCTACATTTACCGCAGGAAACTCTCAGTCACCAGGAAACCAAGGTGGCAACTCAGTATTCAATGGAATCACTGCTATCGGTGGTGGCTACGGCGGATGCGGACCTGGAGGTCCAGGAAGCTTTGGAGGTCCAGGCGGATCCGGCGGTGGTGGCGGTGGTGGTGGATCACAACCAAACGCACCCGGAGGATCTGCAACACAGGGACCTAGTGGTGGCGGAATTGGTTATGGATTTAAAGGTGGCGACTGCATTAACTCGCCAATTTATAGTGGATCTAGTGGTGGTGGTGCTGGAAGCGCTGGTAACCCTGGAGGTCAAGGCCGTGTAACTGTTGGCGGAAGCGGTTTAGCATTTTCTATTTCAGGTTCTTCTATTACTTACGCCGGAGGCGGCGGAGGCGGAGGCGGAGGTCCCGCACCGGGAGTTGCTGGCGGAGCTGGCGGACCTGGCGGTGGCGGAGCCGGTGGTTGGTTAAACAGTTCTGGTCCAAGTACTGGATACGCTGGAACAAACGGTCTTGGTGGCGGAGGCGGAGGCGGTGCTGGAGCATCTCCTCCTCCAACTCCTGGTGGAGAAGGCGGAGCTGGTGGTCACGGCGTTGTGATTATCCGCTACCCAGTTAATTCTTAAAGTAATACTTGTAGTTCTGGAAGATAAAGAAAGTCAATATCACTTTCCTGCACTGTAGAGATCGCATCGTCTAAGGTCTCTACAATGCAATCTCCAGCTAAGTTAAACGAAGTGTTAAATAGTATTGGGACGCCAGTAAGTTTATAGAACTCATTTATTAAATCGTAGTAATGCGGGTTCTGCTCTCTGGTAACTGTTTGAATTCGACATGTTCCGTCTACATGAACAATGGCTGGAATTTTGTCTTTCTTATCTTCTAAAACATCAACGGCATACATCATAAAGGGACTTTCCTCAAGACCCCTAAGATCAAACCACTCGTGGGCATAATCAAGAAGAACCGTACCCGCGAAGGGTCTAAACCATTCTCTCTTTTTAACCCTGTTTACAATGTCTTTTCCATCTCTAACTCTAGGGTCAAATAAAATACTTCTATTGCCTAAGGCCCTAGGTCCAGCTTCTGATCTACCTTGATATATGGCAATAATTTTTCCTTTTACAAGTTTGTTTGCCACCTCAGAACTAGATGTGTTTTTTACATATTTATTACTATCAATAACAGGCATTGGACCGTAATATACGGATTTTTGTTCTCTGATAGACATATCTTTTGTTTCCATGTGCCACGCTAATTTTGCGGCACCCATAGCTGTTCCAGAGTCACTTGATATAGGTTCTATATAAAGTCGTACACCTTTTGGGAGGTCTTTAAGATATTCGTAATTAGCAACACAGTTTAAAAAGAACCCGCCAGATAAACAAATATCTTTTACTCCTGTGCTTTCATGCCATTTAATAATTTGATCTTTTACATGTGTTTGCGTTGCTTTTTGTAAGGAATAGGCAAAATCAGCTTTATCTTGAAAATCGTTAAACTTGTTGTACCTCAACTCTCGATCCAATAAAGAGCTACCCACATAAAAAATATTAGTGTTTATTCTTCCGTCTACATATATGGGTGGAATGTTTTTATTTGATTTACCGTAAGACGACATGCCCATTACTTTACCTGCATCAAGGCCGTGAAAACCAAAAGCCTTTGATGTATCTTCAAACGCAAGCGCCTCTCCAAAATTATTTGTAACAGAAACACCTTCTTTTAGGTAGATAGGATCGGTTTTAAAGTTAACAAGAACCTCTTGATGTAAACGACTAAACTTGCTTGGATAAGACGCCTTAAACACAGACATTGTTTCTCTCCCAAAGGTGCCTTCAAGAAACATTGAATCATTTAAATAGACCTCAGATCCCATCCCATCTTTTACTATACAGAGAGCATTAGAAAACCCAGAGGAATAAAACGCAGATGCAGCATGAGTCAAATGGTGCTCCATACTAAAGTTATAAATTTTTATGTCTGAGTTAAAGAAAGTTTTACCAAGCCCACGAATAAAAGTAGTGTAGACATCTGTGCTTTCAAAGTATTCCCCGGGTACAGTTGGACCAAGACCGGCGATCGCTACAACATCAACATGGTCAACATACTCTTTTATTTTAGACAAGGCTAAAAAAGGATACCTGTCGTATTTAATATTAGATAGGCGTTCGTTGTCTATGTGGAAAAGTATTTCCCCATCTTTTATTAAACAAACAGAGGAGTTGTGGAATCTGCTTACTCCTACAACAATCATTTTGTATAAGTAATATAACTCTTTTTAGGTGTAGCGTTTGAAATTACATTTGGTTTTGCTACTCCTATTGAGTTTCTCTTATCCCACTTATACTCGGCATGCGGCCCGTTTACATCTACATAATGAAGGAAAGCTTGTACATGCCAGGATCCCTCTGGGGCCTCTAACTTTTCTCTCCAGTGATCTAAATCAATTCCTCGATAAATAGCCATTTGACCAGGCATTAGTTCGACAGGGGTACCATCTATGTATATAGGCCAAGCTTTTAGCTCCCCTTTAAAATCAAACTCAAAAGATATCGTTAAAGATATTTCGCATGAAGGCCTGTCAACATGGTGTTTTAATTCGTCTCCTGGGTGATAGACGCGGTAGTAAGAGTAAGTAGGGTATAGAGATAGCCCAGTATGTTTTTCAATCTCTGGTTGCAAATGAAGCAAGAGAGACTCCATCAAAGGATCGGCATAACAACTGTGAGCGCCCGGAACCTGTTGTTCACTTGTCTCTGGGCTGTAATTCTGCATTTCATCAAAAAGGGCGTATTGAGTAACCAAATTTATAATGTCTTTAGAAAGACCAGACTCAACAACACAGTACTTTTTAGTTTTAAAATCTTCGTTCATTTAATTGCCCTATCGTGAATCCAAGTTACTAAAGCGTATTTAGTTCCAGAAGTTACTGGATGAGCTATATGGGTGTAAGGATAAGTAGAAGGAAACAGTAACAGCATTCCCGGCTCTGGTTTTATTTTAACGCCAAAGTTTACAAACTCTACTTCGCCACCTTCAAATTCATCGTTTAAATAAACGATTGCAGAAATTGCTCTTCCAGTTTCAGTAGTCCCGTCCGCATGAGCTTTATACTCTTGACCTCCGCTGTACTTCAACATGTTGTACGGCTCATGTTGCATGTATTCAATATCATGTTTCCTTGAATAAGGAAGAGTTGTAGATAGCAAAAGGACATACATTTGATTATGTACTGTGTGAGCAACAGGGTTGTCGTAAGTTGATCCCGCTTCAGTTATTCCTAAATGATAATTAGTTCTAATATTTTGATGAATGCCTTGACCCATTGTTGTTGCTCTTGACCAAGCCATGCCAGAACCAATTTTGGCACATTCACCCTCAACCATTTCTATGGTCTCTTTTGGGTTAGGCCAAGCATTTTCAAATATATCAACGCAACCTGCCACGGTGGTAGAGGGCAATAGTTCTCCAGGAAATAGACCGTGTATTTGAGTAGCCATCAGTTTTAATGACCTTTCTGTAAGTACAGTGAGTATACTACTTTGCTATGAGATTTAAAACCACCCACAATATATTTAAGGACTTTGGCGAGTACTTTGATCCTAATTGGATGGATAGTGACAAGGTCATCCTTCCCCCTAAAAGAGATTGGGACTACGCAAGAGAGCTACAAATTGAAGATGTAGACATATGGGAAGTGGTTGCTGAGTACAGTGGAGGTTGGGGGGTATACGCAGCTTGGAGTCCTTACGCTGAATTTTATATGGTTCGTACAGGCTGGGAAAATGAACTAAAAGGAAAAGGGCTAGAAACATACTATGGGGCTGGCGCACAGCGGCAAGTCCAAGAAAGAATGAAAGAATTAGGGATGCACTTTGTTCTGCAAGAGCATTGGGTAGAGCCCGAAGATATGTGGCTTTACCAGTAGAATTAAAACATGCCGGCAGATTTTCCCTCATCCCCTTCCATAGGTCAACAATATACTTATGGTGGTCAAGCATGGGAATGGGACGGAAATGTTTGGCGAACTGTAGTAATATCTTTAGTTGGACCTACTGGACCAACTGGAGCTACAGGACCAACAGGACCTGTATCAACTGAACCTTCTACTGTACCGGGACCTACTGGACCTACTGGACCAACTGGACCAACTGGTGCAGGAGCAACTGGTCCTACAGGTGCAACAGGACCACAAGGTCCTATTTTTCAAAATGTCGATTGTGGAGATCCCACATCGATCTATGGTGGCGTTGACCCCGTTGATTGCGGAGGACCCTGATGGCAGTTAAAGTTCAATTTAGACGAGGCACTGCAGCGCAGTGGACATCTGCAAACCCAATTCTTTCACAAGGTGAAGCTGGTTACGAATACGATACTGGCAAATTTAAAATTGGTAATGGATCGCAAGCATGGAACTCGCTTCCTTATTCATCAGGTACAACTGGACCAACAGGACCTACTAATTCTTTAACAATTGGAACGGTATCAGCTGGACCCGCCGCAGCAACAATTACAGGTACAGCTCCAAATCAAACTCTTAATTTAACTCTTCAAACTGGTGCGACTGGATCTACTGGAGCGACAGGTGCAACAGGAAGCGTGGGTCCTACAGGCCCTACTGGCGCTACAGGAGCCACTGGTCCACAAGGTGTTGGTATTAATTTAATTGGTAGCGTTGCAACAGTAGGCGCACTACCTGCTGTAGGTCTTGCAATTAACGATGCGTATATCGTAGATGCAGACGGCGATCTTTATATATGGGATGGATCTGTTTGGTATAGCGCAGGACAAATTGTTGGCGCTACCGGCCCTACTGGTCCGCAAGGTAATACTGGCCCTACTGGTCCTACAGGTGATACAGGCCCAACAGGAGCCACTGGAGCGACAGGTCCAACTGGCCCTAACAGTGTTGTTACTGCTACATCACCAATTACATACGATAGCCCTACTCAAACTGTAGGTATTAATCAGTCTTTAATTAGCATCGCTAACACCCAAGTAACAGGTCTTGGTACCGCATCCACTCATAATGTCGCGGCTACTGGAGATGCCGGAACTAGCGAAGTAGTTAAAGGAAATGACACTCGTTTAACTAATGAGCGTACACCAGTAGATGGATCGGTTACTACTACTAAAATTGCAGACGATAATGTCACTAACGCTAAGCTTCAATACGACAGCGTAACTATTGGATCTACCTCAGTAGCTCTTGGTGGAACAGCCGCTACTGTCGCAGGTCTTACCCTAACCTCACCTACAGTCTCTGGTCTTTATCTGTCTGACTCCAGTATTACGGTTGAGGGATCTAGCGCTGACGCCTATGAAACAACTCTTAGCTTTACAGATCCAGTTGCGGATGTAACCGTAACAGTTCCTGCTGCAGATACCACTTTGCTTGGTAGCCATATTGCTACAGCAAAGGGAGATCTACTCGTGGCGACCGGATCTAATGCTATTACTAGACTTCCCGTGGGAACAGACACCTATGTCCTCAAAGCTAAATCCTCTACCTCTACAGGACTTATCTGGGTTGATGAAACCTCAGCCTCTGCCGGATCTAGAAACGAAGACCTCAGTGCAGTAGATGTCGCACCTCGTCAAGGTAACTGGAATGGATCTGTGGCTACAGGAAATGTCTACTTTACTTTCTTTACTCCTCGTTATGAAGTAACGGTTGATCAGATTCGTGTTGTAAGCGCGGCTACCGCGGCTACTGGAACTACTCTTGCTCGACTTGGTTTGTATACCTTTGACGGCAGTACTGCTACATTAGTAGCAAGAACGGCCTCTGATACCAGCCTATTTGCAAGCACCAACACTGCTTATGTTCGCAACTTTGATACCACTGGTGGGTATCCAGCAACCTATACCCTACTAGCGGGTCAACGCTACGCCCTAGGTGTTATCTGGGTAGGAAGCTCACCAGCTAACTTGTATACAGCGTTTGACCTAATCCCATCTGCAATGGGAGCGCTCTCTCCAAGAATGACAGGTTTGGTATCTGCTCAAGCTGATCTTCCAACTACCGCTTCATCCTTTACATCAAGTATCGTTGGAGTGTGGGGGAGGTTCGAATAATGCCACGTAGAAGTTTAGGTATTGATCCAGAAACTGGTGCTGAGAAGTTTGAAGTAACAGACGACTCTGGCGCAGTAATCGGATACGACTTAGTATTTTCTGAGTAATGAAGGTAGCGATTTATACAATCGCCCTTAACGAAGAACAATTCGTAGAACGCTGGTTTAGATCCGGCGAAGGCGCCGATTACTTCATGATCATGGACACAGGGTCAACTGACCGTACTGTGGAGAAAGCTTTAGAGCTTGGGATCAATGTTCACCAAGTAACTATTAAGCCATGGCGTTTTGATGACGCCCGCAATGCCGCACTCTTCATGCTACCTACAGATATTGATTACTGCATTGCTCTTGATATGGACGAGGTTCTACAACCCGGCTGGCGTGAAGAACTTGAGCGAGCGCACGAGCAGGGGATTACTAGACCCCTATACAGATTTATAACATCATGGCTTCCAGATGGAAGTCCTGGCACAGAGTTTGATGGTTTTAGAATCCATACTCGCTTTGGATACCGTTGGCGTTTTCCGATCCACGAAATACCTAGTCCCTATGGTATTGAAGAAAAACGCATGAAAATGAATTTTGAAATCCATCACAGACCAGATCACACAAAGTCTCGCGGACAGTACTTGCCTTTATTAGCCATGGCTGTTCATGAAGAACCGCATAGCGAACGAGCGTCGTTTTACTATGCAAGAGAACTTTACTTTCACGGTTTGTATAGTCAATCAGCAAAAGAATTTAAACGCTATTTAACTATGGCTTGGTGGTCACCTGAAAAAGCATCAGCTATGAATTACCTTGCTCGTGTAGAACCAGAGAACGCACCTTACTGGTGCGAAAAGTCTATTGCTGAATACTCTGGTAGCAGAGAGCCAATGGTTCTATTGGCGCGGCACTACTATGACAAAGACTGGAGCCTGTGCCTTGACTGGGCGCAGAACGCCCTTCTTATAAAAGAAAAAAGACTTGACTACATCGTTGAAGACTTTGCTTGGGGGCATGAGGTTTATGACTTAGCGGCGCTTGCTGCTTATAACTTAGGGCTTACAGAATTGGCTATTGAATACGGGCAGAAGGCAGTGGAGCTCAACCCCACAGACGAGCGGTTAAGCCGTAACCTAGTATTCTACAAAGCCAAGGAGAGCTAATGCCACAAAGATCCTTTGAGCCGGGTGGTCGGTTCTCTACTGACTGGGAACTTGACGAAGTAGGCACTGGCATAACTGTTGATGCAACTAATCCTTTTGGTACCTCTGCGGAGTGGTGGATCTACAACGATGTTTCCTCAACTAAAGATCCTATCTATGATGTTGAGCCAATCGGCAGTGGTCGCGTATGGGACGGCCCTTACGAACTACTAGTTATTAGCGCATCTATCACCCATGGTGTTAATCAAGCTAACCAACGAGGCTTCTACTCATCCGACTCCCTCAAGCTCACTGTAAACATTGACGATCTACAAGAAGTTAGCCCTGAGCTTTTCTTTGATGAACGCGGCTTTATCCGACCACAGATTAACTTCGCTAACAAGTATCGAGTGGCTTGGCAGGGTCAGTTGTATCGTCCGATCCAGACACAGACCCAAGGTTATGTCACTGACCGCGGTACAATTATTGTTCTCAAGTGTGCTCAGCTCATGCCTGAAGAGTTGGTCAACGACGCTCAGTTTGCAACTTACGCTCAGTCCTAGGAGGAACCATGGCGCAGGATAAAGTACAGAAAGTAATGAAGGAGTTCAAGAATAAAACCTTGAAGTCTGGCAAGAAAGGTCCTGGCAAAGGTCCTGTAGTCAAATCAAAGAAGCAAGCTGTGGCTATTGCCATGAGCGAAGCTGGAATGTCTAAGAAAAAGAAGAAATAACTATGCCTAAGAGAATCGGTCAAACCGCGGGAAAGGACCCAAAGAAGTCTGTAGATGTTGCCTTGACTGGTAGCAAATACAAAACTGGCGGCGCTAAATCCCGAAAAAAAGCTGGCGGAATTATCCGCAAACCTAAAGCCACTATCCGCTATAGAAAGAGCTCGTAATGGCAAAGACCTTGAAAGTTGCTGGGGTTAAACACACCGTCAAGAAAAACAAAAAGGGCGATGTTGTTGTAGACCACGAAGCCAAGGCAAAGGCTGGCAAGTGGGATAAGATTAACCTCACTAAAAAAGGTGGATCTAAAACAGTCAAAGAAGGCGTCAAAGCCGTCAAGGACTGGCACAAAAAGAATCCGCATAAGAAGGAGAAATAATGGCAAAGCAAGGTCCATGCTGGGACGGCTATGTCCAAGTTGGTTTTAAAATGAAAAATGGCAAGAAGGTTCCTAACTGTGTCCCAGAAGGATCCGGCAAGAACAAAGTCGCAAAACCCAAGAAACAGAAAGCAGGTAAGAAGTAATGTGCGCTACATGTGGTTGCATGGGTAACAAGAAGAAAGCCCCAGCTAAGAAGGCAGCAACAAAGGGATTATCTTCTAAGCAAAAGAAACTTGATACAAACAAGAACGGCAAGTTAGAAGGATCAGACTTCGCTGCTCTTCGTGCAAAGAAGAAGAAGTAATGTGCGCGACCTGCGGTTGTGGCCGTCCCAAGGACAAGCACGGGATGAAGACCCTCAAAGCGGCGAACAAGAAGTTTGCTGCAAAGAAGGGTGCGCCTGTAAAAGACAAGAAGAAGGGTAAAAAATAATGGGCTGCAAGAAAGATAACTGCAAGTGCTCCTGCAAAGTTTGTAAGGGAAAGCACTGATGTCCAAGACCCCTAGCTTCATGAAGGGCAAATACACAAAGTCTAAGGACGAAAAGATGGATGCCCGCCTTATGAAAAAAGCCGGCATCAAAGACAAGGACGATAAGGCTATGTTCGAAAAACTGGACAAAGCCCACGGCAAAAAGAAGAAGCCAAAGACCATAGCTGAGGATCGCAAGAAGGACGATGCGATTATCAAGAAGGTCAAGGCAAAAGAAAAGGCTGAAGAAAAAGCCGAAAAGAAGAAAGAAAAGAAGTAAGGCTAAGCCCCCGAAAGGGGGCTTTTGCCTTTATACTATTTTTGATTCCATGCGGGAATCAAAGTTCTACCCCTGCGCTGTACACGTGCCCTACTCCACAAGGAGACTGCGATGTTTGGTTTACCGAACCAACCAAAAGTAGATAAGCCTGATCAAGTTCTGTTTGCTAGAGAGATAGCAAAGAACCTTCCTGACAAGGACGACAGCACAAAACTTTTCTACGGCGCATTAGGGGCATATGTAGTAGGGAAGGCTTTGAAGCGTGATCGCAGAAACAAATGAAGTAGACGCGACTGTCTCTGACGCTGCCTTCTACCTAATCCCCGTATTGACTGACGAGCTTCAGTCCCTAGCCCTAGCCTCTAACTGGCCGGCTCGAGTAATTAAACAACTGACGGTTTCCTTTGATGGCGCTTCCCTTTACATTGACTACCCAGAAGAGGTAGCTCAAATAGTCCAGGATCTGGAGTACGGAAAAACTGGGCAGGTACCTAACTCGGTATTGAGATCTTTCATCTACAAGATCCAGCCGTTGATTAAAGAGTTTTATAAAGATCATGTCGCGTCCAACCTCTTTAACCTAGAGGAGATATATGCCTAATCCATTTGTTATTGCTGAAGACCTAGCCTTGAAAACCTACCTAGCTGGTATGACGGTCTCTGATGAAAAAAATATGGGAAGACCTGTTCAAGTGTGGTTTGGGTACCCAGATGTAGAAATACGTGACCAAAAGTTTCCTTTTGTCACCATTGATCTTTTAGATATCGTTCCAGCAAATGATCGACAGATCCAAGGTCGCCTCTCTGACGCAGACTATCAAGGAACAATCGCAGCAAGTGGATCGCTGATTTACACCTATGATGTCCCAGTGGCATATGACATTGTGTATCAAGTTACTTCACACTCGCGCCATCCACGCCACGATAGAGCTTTATTAATTCAACTACTACAAAAGTTTCCATCAAAGTACGGCAAGCTAGCTGTGCCAAATCAGTTAGGTACTGAGACGGCATACCGAAGTATGTTCCTTGATGGATATACAAAACTAGACGGAGTTGAGGAGGATACTGGCGGAGCCCGTCGTATTCTTCGCAACGCATTAACAGTCAGAGTGATAAGTGAGATGTCACCTTATGTGGCAGTCACCGCAACTCCAATTGTTGATGAAGTCTTTCTGGATAAGACGACTCCCCCTACTGGATACGAGATGGTCTAATACATGGGTACTCTGTTTAAAACTAAGGAGATAAACTAATGGCATTTCAACGCCCTGGGGTTTATGTACAAGAAGTACTAAATCCTATTCAATCAACAGTAGGGCCTAACTCCGATTCAGTTGGTGCTTTCATCGGCACTAACGATCGTGGACCTACTACACCAACACTGGTTACATCGTGGAGCCAGTACACAAATCTGTTTGGAACATGGAACACCACCGCAAGCAATAACTTGCCACTAGGTGTTTATATGTTCTTCGCAAACGGAGGAAGCCGCGCTTATGTTAAGCGTGTCGTAGGAGCTGGAGCCGCAACCGCAGTCCGTACTTTCAACGATCGTGCTGGAACGCCTTTGGCAACGCTTCGCCTTAATTCTAAAAACGAGGGTACATGGGGTAACAGCATTAACGTTACTATCTCTAACTCTCTAACAACAGGTAAGTTTGATCTTACTGTTTATTACGGTGGAAACACTGATGCTGAAATTGTAGAGAAGTTTACTGATCTAAGCATGACCCCTACAGATACTCGTTTTGCAGTTTCAGTTATTAATGCTGGTTCGGTATATGTAACAGCAACAGATCTAGGATCTGCTACTACAGGTTCTGATAGAAACCCATCTGTTGTAACTAACCAAGCCCTAAGCACTGGTGCTAACGGATCTACCGTTGGAAACATTACAGACTTCTCTGGATTTGATGTAATTAATCAGTCTTTGATTCTCAATGTTCCCGGCGTAACCGCTGCAACTACTATCAACGCTGCTATCTCATACGCTGAAAGCAGAGATGATGTCTTTGTTGTTATTGACTCAACTAGTGCTACTGCGGCAGATGCTTTGACACTTGCTGCAACATACACACCAACCTCATACGCCGCGGTTTACTACCCACCTCTCGTTATCTCTGACCCAACAGTTGGTGTTGGAGGAGCAAGCGGTCAAACAAAAACCGTAGGTGCTGGAGCAGCTTTAGTAGGTATTTATTCAACTACTGATGCTTCTCGCGGTGTCTTCAAAGCGCCAGCAGGACTACAAACCAGAGTTGCTGGAGCAGTTTCAGTGGCAACACTTACTAATACAGAGCTAGATAGCTTGAACTCAGCAGCAGCCCCAGTTAACGCAATTAAGTATGTTCCAGGATCAGGCATTGTCGTTATGGGTTCACGCACTCTTAAGACTGGATATGTTGACAAGTATGTTCCAGTACGCAGAACTCTTATTTACCTCCGTAAGGCACTCACAGATCTCACAGAGTTTGCGATCTTTGAGCCAAACGATGAGGCTCTATGGCGTCGTATCAACGCGACTGTCAGCGGATTCTTAACAGGCTTCTGGTCACAGGGCGGTCTTCGTGGAGCGACCCCGCAACAGGCGTTCTTTGTTAAGGTTGATGCAACAAATAACCCACAAGCATCTATTGATAATGGAGAAGTCCATATCGAAGTTGGTGTGGCACTACAGCGTCCAGCTGAATTTGTTGTTATCAAGATCGGTCAATTTGACGGTGGAACCACCGTTACTGTGGCGTAAAGGAGATAATCACACATGCCAAACACAACAATCAATCGCTTCTCTACCCTAGCGACAGATCCGTTACGCTCGTTTCGATTCTATGTTGAATTCGAAGTAGTTGGCCGTAACGGAGAAACTGTATTTGATGATCGTATTAAGTCATCAGATGCGGCAGCTAGCACTTCTGGTAAGTCAGTAGGCTGGGCAGGAGGCTTTACAAATATCAGTGGTCTTAACATCACCACTCAATCAATTCAATACCGTGAAGGCGGCTACAACACCACCGTACATCAAGTACCTGGTATGACCACTTTCAGCCCAATCACAATGCAACGCGGCGTCCTATACGGAAACGACCAAGCAATCACATGGATGCGTGGTTTGTTTGCTGCGGCTGCTGGTGATGGTCTAAAAGTAGGCTTAGCCGAAAAGAAAACCTTCCGCGTCAATCTAAAGATCTGGGTTATGGATCATCCAAACGCTGGACCTACAGATGCAAATGTCCCTCGCATGGGCTTCAAAGTACACAACGCTTGGATCAGTGGATTAAACTACACCGATCTAAATGCTAACGATGGAGCAATCTTGTTTGAATCCATGAGCTTGGTGCACGAAGGTTTGTCAGTATTCTTTACTGATACAGGCTTTACACCAGTCGAAGGTGGAGCAAAGGGATAAGTAGTACAAGCGTAATAACCAAACAATAGGGAGTAATAAACCGTGACTGAAATCATTACTGATGCGGAACTAGTTAATCAATACGCAAAGAAGGCTCTGGAGGAGCCCGAGGCAGAAGTAACAACTCGGGCTCCATCCGACTCCGAAGTAACTTTACCGGGTGGTTACCTAACCCCAAGCGGTGTTGTTCGCACCGCTGAAGTTAGAGAACTAAACGGAGAGGACGAGGAGATTGTTTCAAGAACCGGGTCAACAGCTAAAGCGCTCAACGCTTTACTGGAACGCGGTTTAGTTAAAATTGGAAACGAAGAGGTAACTCGGGATCACCTAGACCAGCTACTATCCGGCGACAGAGATGCAATTCTCATAGGCATCAGGACTATTACATTTGGCAGTGAGCTGAATGTGACAGTTAGATGCGGTAATTGCAGCCAGCAACAACAGGTAGTAATTGACCTGCTAACTGATGTTCCATCAAAGGAACTAAAGGATGCGGTCAATGACCGAAACTGGGTTGTAGAAACAAAGAAGGGCACCGTAACCGTAGCGCTACCTAACGGTATTGTTCAAAAGAAACTTATGGACAATATTGATAAGACAGCCGCTGAGGTAAACACCATTCTTCTTTCTGGTTGCATTACATCTATTAACGGGGCTCCATCAGTAGGCGCTCGAACTGCTTTATCACTTGGTATGGCAGATCGAAACAAGATTATTGATGAGATCCTGAACCGTAACCCAGGCCCACGCCTTGGGGAGGTGAAGAAGACTTGTCAGGCATGCGGTGAGGATATTCCTCTACCGTTAAGTTTGACCGACTTGTTTCGCTTATAGCAAGCAAGACTACGAACATCTTCTTAACCAATACGAAGTTCTAACTAGAACCTTTAGCGGATGGACGCTATCGGAGATTAGGAAGCTTTCTTATAGAGAGCGCCTCAACTGGTTAGACCGAGCGCAACGTTATAGCAGAAGAGGAATTAGCTGATGGATAGCAAAGATCGTTTGGGGCTAGGTGGATCAACCCGAGCGTCTTTTATTGTTGACCTCAAAAACGGCATAGTTGATGCTCGTCAAGAATTTAGACTTTTTAAGCAAGAGCTTCAAGACGCCACCACATCTGCCCAACGCTTTAGAGATGCTATGTCTAGCATCAAGATGGGCGGTGGCGGTGGTGGAATTGGTGGAAGCTCAAATCAAGTTGCACCGGATCCAGAATTTACTCCACCAGCAGGTCAAGCCGCAATAGGTGGAGGTGGAGGCGGAGGCGCTCAACCACCTGCTCTTACTGGCGGTGGCGGTGGCATGGTCCCATACAGTCGAGGTGGGACAGTAGTTGCATATACTCCTGATATTTCCACTACAGGCGGTGGTGGCGGTGGCAGATTTACAGGTGGCACTAACCTCACAGACTTTATAAAAGAAAACCCTGCTGCGGGCGCTCTATTTGCCGGCGCAGCAAGCGGAGCTTTGTTCTCTGCGTCTGATGCAGTAGAGGCTCAACTTCTCATGCAACGCGCCGCGTTCTTTAACTCTGCTGGTCCTAGCGGTAGAAGACTTACATCTGGCAAAGAGGTTCTCATGGAGAACCCAATGATTGGTGGAACATACGACTTTGAACGTATGCGTCAATTACAAGAACGAATGTCTTATGAAGGCACGGTTCTTGACAAGATGGATGCGATGCGATCTTTGGTCGCCGCTCAAAGCTACGGCATCACTGGGCCTAACATCACTCAAGCTGGTGGTCAATTTGGTAGCGTCGGTATGGGCGTTGCTCAAGTATCCAACCTTCTTCCCGGCATCGGTGCCGAAGGATCAATGCGAGCCTTTGGCGCAATGCAACAGGGACGCAATGTAAACATGCTTCGCGGAATTGGTATTCGTCTTCGTGATGAGCAGGGCAACCTAAAGCCACCTGATCAGATCATTGACGACCTCTGGAAAAAGATTTGCCGCGACTACGCACGAGCTTACGGCTCAGATAGAAAGCCGTCTGAGCGCGAAGTCCTTATCGGCTTACAGCCTGGTAACTCTATGGACTCCATGCTTGATATGTATTTTGGCAACGATCCTATGGCAAAACAGTTAGTTGCTAACGGTCTTTTGTTTAAAGCAAAGACTGGTGGCGGAGCTATTACTAAAGAAAACATTCAAGAGTTTGGTGGAACTACTGCTGCTGTTAGTGCGTTCAGCAAGAGAAATGCCGCTGCCGCTCAAGGACTTGGTCAAGTGGCAAACGCTGGAGCTATTGGCTATGAACAAGCGGCTCAAAGCTTGACGATGCTTGGTCAGTTCATGAACATGCTTGATCGATTTACAGGTGTTCTACAGTTGGCTACTCGCGGAAATGCTTTTGTGACCACGCTAATGGGATCTGGAAACGATTTCCTAACCAAAATCTTAACGATGCTATTAGGCATTAAAGGAAAAGCTACTGGTGGTGGAGTAAGCGATAAGGTTCCCTATGTTGTTGGTGAAGAAGGCCCAGAATTATTTATTCCGAAAACCGATGGAACAATCATTCCTAATATGGATAACAAAAATCCATTTAGGCACCATGGTGGAAGCGTAAAAGATACAGGTCCAAATTTAAGTAAACAAGATTGGGCTAGAGCTTTAATCACAAAGCTAGGTGGATCGCCAACAGACGCTAATATGGCTGCTGTTACATCATGGATGGATCAAGAAGGTGGGCACTGGAATAACTCTGCTGGCTACAACCCACTTAACACTACTCGCATTCTACCTGGCTCAAGTCTTATGGATGCAGGACCTGGAAGATCTCACGGAGTACGGCACTACACCAGCTGGAATCAAGGTCTAGAAGCAACTGTATTAACGCTGACTGAAAAAGCAAAAGAACGAGGCTACGACAAGATCGTTAATGCTATCGTCAGCGGAAAAGATAAATCTAGAATTATGGATGCGGTTTACGCGTCTAAGTGGGGTACGGGCAAAGGTGGTGGAGGAACCACAAGCGCTGAAGATGTTGCTACATTCTTTGGTGTTGATCCTGCATCTCTTGATGCTAAGACACTAGCTGAAGTTAATAAACTTCTTAAAGATCCACAGTACGCAACTCAAGTAAAAGATCTTAAGTCTTTTATTAATCAAGGCGCTAGCGCTGCGGGCGGTATGGGTATGCTGACAAGCGCCCTAAGCTCTGGCGGGGTTACCCACAACTATGGCGGAGTAGTTATAAATGTACTTGGTGACAACGCTAAGAAAATTGCTGAGACTATTAAGAAGATGTTCTCAGATGAGAAGATACTAGAAAAGGCGGCGAGTAAGTAATGGGATATTTAGACGCTACCAACTACGGCTCATACAACCAAAAAACATCTGCCGCTAATTCAACTAACTCAACCTCTACAGGTAATAAGCGTTTAACTAAAGTACTTAACGGTAAAACCTATACCGAACTAGATCTTATTGAAGCTGGATTAAAAGGTGGGTTTACTAACAGAAATATTGCTTTGTTGTTGGCATTAGACGCTGATAAGGCTCAAGAAAAACCAAACTCAAATGATGTAGTTACCACAGCAAAAAATAATTGGACGGCTTCACCTAAAGACTACAAGTTTAACTTGCCACCTCATCAGTGGAGTATCCCGCTACGACCAGTTGAAGTTGATTCAACTATAGTAAGCGGAGCTAATGGATCTGGAACATCTTTCCATGGTCTTCGTCGTGGTCGTATTTGGTACTGGAACACCTCTGGCGACATCACTCAAATTGACTCATCTACTGGAGAAACTGTAACCGCGGCTGAAAAAGTTGCTGGCACAAAAGTCGTTGGCGGAAGCGAAATTAACTTAGAAGATAGAAAGTATGCTTTCCAATTCTTATGGAACCCAGAATCAATCTCTGTAAATGTTGCTAGAAATATGGACATCACCCCGTCTGCTGCGGATGCTCTTCGTGTAGTAACAGGTGTGTTTCCAGGTCAAGAGACGGTTAGCTTAAACCTTCTTCTAGATAGAACTAATGACTTTGCCTGTATCAAGCATGCTTCACAGGGCACCACTTCTGACTTAAAAACTTTTGAAACCTACTACCTCAATAGATACCCAAACGAACTAAAGCAAGACTTTGCTACAGAGATGGATGCCTTACTACGGCAAGGAACCCTCTATGATCTTGAATATTTATTTAGAGCAGTAAACGGATCGGGATTCATTGGACCTGATGGCAAACCCGGCTATTACACCAACCTACTAAACAGAGTAACCGCCAATATTGGTTATTTACAGCCAACGCTTCTAGGTATAGAACTTGGACCTACGCAAGATAATCTTTCCTATGTTGGTTGGATCTCTAACCTTTCTATGAACCATACTAAGTTCACAGAGACCATGATCCCGCTTCAAACACAAGTTTCAATCTCTATTGAATGCTTCTCTGGATCCGGAATAGGAGCTAGCAAGTAATGGCTATCTTTAAAGGCTCTCGCTACGAATACTCAACAGTTGATTACTTTTCTATTACGCCTGACGGCGCAGAAAACCCTGTAGTGTTCTATCAATTTTCACCCCTTGGTTTAGTTCGCTATTGGGTTCATGAGTATGTAAAAGGCGAACGCTTGGATCAAATTGCGGCTAAGTACTATGGCAAACCAGAGTTCTGGTGGATTATTCCAGAGTACAACCCAGAGCTAGAAGACATTACGGATATCCCAGCGGGAACCCAATTAAGGATTCCTAATGTTTAATTATGTAAAAGTTAAGTTTCCAGAGTCTCCTTCAGTACAGCCTTCATTTGTGTACTCGGCTACCCTAAAACAAAACCGATACTCTCACGAAATTATGACAATAACCTTTAGAGATTGGGATCTACCCTACGAGGTTGTTGAACCAAATAGCCCAGTTAATGTAACCATGTACGGCCCAGGTAAAAGACGAGAGTTCTACGGATATGTTCATCACATTGCACCAGAGCAGACACCAGGCAAAAACTTTGTAACAGTAGTTTTAATTGGTGCGTCTTTCCTTATGAAACGACAATCACAAAAGATTTATAAGAATGCAACAGCTGATCGGGTAGTTAGAGAAATTGCAAAGAAGCACAACTTTGTTTGCTATTCAGTACCTCACCCAAGAGTTTTCCCACAGATATCTCAAACTGGTCACAGTGATTGGGAGCTTATGGTCAGGCTGGCAAAGCAATGTGGTTATACGCTTAGAGCCACCAACACTGAGCTTTACTTCCAGCCAATCCTTGAAGACTATACAAAGTACAGAGCTGAAGCCCCTCGATTTGTAAAGAAGCCAACATCTAGTTTGGATGGTACAACCATCTATTCATTCAATCCAGTTATTGGAGAGACTATAGAGTTTGACGACGCAAGAAAAGCGGCAGTGGCCGTATCCGGTGTAGATGTCCTTACTGCTAGCCAAGTATCTTATACAAAACAGAAAGCAAATAAAAAAACTAGAAAGAAAAAGAAGTCGGAGATCCTTGATCAATTTGATACCGTGTCTGTAGCCCCGAGTCTTGATGTTGCTAAGTACGAGGCGGAAGCTGCTGAAGCTAGGAATGCGTTTCCTTATAGAGCTAAGGTAGAAGTCATTGGTGATCCAACCCTACGACCAGATTTCCCTGTTTATTTAGATGGTCTAGGTCAAACCTATTCTGGTTTTTGGACAGTGTTGTCTACAGAACATGTCATTGTTGAAGAGGAACTAAACAGGCACCGCTATACAACTATCCTTGAAGTTGGAACGGACTCACTAGGAAAGGCAGACAGATGGACGGATAGCAAAGAGATCCTGTCTCCCGACTACCTACCCCAAAGAACTTTAATTCCTAATGTTAAACAAACAAAAGTAGCGCCTAAAACTCAATTAAAGAAAACTGGTAGACGGTCTACTCCTCAGACAGAAACCTCATTTGGATCGGTAAACAATAGGAGTCGAGCCGCATCTGTTTCTGCTCCAACATGGAAGTCAGCTACCTCTACCTTAAGCACCGTGATACCTCAAACTACAAAGTCCTCCGCAGTTATTAATAGATTGAGCAGGGTTGCTCGATGAGTATTGACAGCCCAGACAAAAGGTTTTACGGCATCTACCGTGGCTTTGTTTACAGTTCCAGTGATCCGGAGAATCAGGGACGTGTACAACTTGTTGTACCACAGGTTTTAGGAAGTGAAGTGACTGAGTGGGCTTACCCAGTCGGGGGAGCCATAGCTCAAAAGAGTTGGCCTTACGGAACTTTCTACACCACTTCTGATCAAGCCATCGGGGTCAACACAGCTACAGTAGTCAATAACTGGATAGAAGCCGATACCAGTAAATCGTATCTTGATGGGACACGAATCTATGTAGAAGAGACTGGCGACTACTTTGTACAGTTCTCTGCCATGTTTATTAAAACTACCGCTAACTCTGGTACAGCTAGCATGTGGTTTAGAAAAAACGGAGTAGACATTCCAGACAGCAATACCAAAATCACATTAGCTGGAAACAACTCAGAAATCACCATGACTGTCAGCCTTATTTTGGATCTGGAGGCAAAGGACTATATTGAATTTGTATCCTCTGCTAACAGCACTAATACCTTCCTAAGTCACGACAACGCGGGGGTTGGCCCAGCGGTTCCAGGTATAATTGCTACATTAAACTTAATTGGTAAATGGAAACCCCAACCCAGCCAAGGGGTGTGGGTTATGTTTGAAGGCGGAGATCCTAACTTTCCGCTCTGGATCGGAGGAAGCTAATGGCTCAAAAAGCTATCTCATTGCCTTTTTCTTTTGACGCGTCTGGGGCTGTTGCGTTTACAAGCGATGAGGCAAAGGTTTGGCAAGATCGAGTAGTCCTTATGTTGATGACTCGTCTTGGCGAGCGCATTATGCGCCCTACATATGGAAGCGAAATTCAAACCTATCTATTTGAAAACGATGAAGGGGCTGCGGCATCTATAAGGAAGTCTGTCTCTGCCGCTTTCAGCAAATGGCTACCTCAACTTCAATTACTTAAAGTTGATGCCTACTCAGATAAAACAGATGGGTACTTAATGATCGAGGTCTTTTACAAATATAATCCTCGTCAAAATGAGCAGAGAGTAAAACTAAAAACGGCTATCCTTACCAGAACTGGTGAGGTTATTTTGGAGGTAAGCGACTGATGGCAAACTATATTCCGCAAACGGATTACACATCCCGCGACTACGAATCAATTCGTCGCGATGTTATAAACCTTATTCCAGAATACGCACCTGAGTGGACAAACCGCGACCCAGCCGATTTTGGTATGACCATCCTAGAGGCATACTCTTACATGGGCGACCTGCTTAACTACTACATTGATAGAGCGGCTAATGAAGCGTTTATCACAACAGCTAGTCAACGTGAAAGCGTTCTTCAATTAGCTCGTCTACTTAGTTATAAGCCAACAGAAGCTACCGCATCAACGGTGACTTTGACTTTTAAAAACTCAACAGCTAGTCCTATTACAGTACCTGCTGGAACTAAAGTTTCTACCACTACAGTTATAAGTGGTAACACTACTCGTATTGTTTTTGAAACTGACACCGCTGTAACTGTCCCAGCAAAAGTTGGAATTGTTGATGGAGCAGCAACTGTGTTAGCGACTCAAGGTGAAACGCCGGATCCAGAAACTATTGGTACATCTAACGGACAACCTAATCAGCTCTATCAATTATCAGAGTCTCCTGTAATTAATGGAAGCACTTCTGTAACTGTTGGTGGAGTTGAATACACGGAAGTTCCGTACCTTATTGATTATCAAGGGTACGATCCTGTTTACACGACTGTAACTAATGCTAATGGCGTCACTTATATTGTTTTTGGTGACGGAGTAAGCGGTCGTATTCCTCCCAATAATGCTGAAATTATTTGTACCTATCGCGTAGGTGGAGGCATACAGGGCAATGTATCCGCAAACACAATAAAGTTTATTGAAACTAATCAAGTTAATGGACTCTCTGTACTTAACCAATATGTATCTGCTACAAATGATGGATCAGCTACTGGCGGAGCAGACGCAGAATCAACTGACTCAATCCGTATCAATGCCCCCCTTAGCACTAAATCATTAAACAGAGCTGTATCTATCTCTGATTATTCTGCTCTCACTTTACAGGTAAGCGGTATCGCAAAAGCAACCGCTATTGCAGATGTGTATACCAGTGTTAATGTGTTCTTTGCTCCGTATGGAGACAAAGGAGTTGAGAATGACGGGACTACCCCATCTGCTGTCTTTAATGCGTTAAAGACAGATGTCACAGAATATCTAAAAGATAAGATCCCAGCTAACACTACAGTTACCTTCCAACCACCTAGCTATGTTGGTGTTAATATAACCGCGGCTATCACATGCTTACCTCAATATCGTCAGAGCACTATCCAAGCTTCTGTGGAGTCAATCCTTAACGAACTATTAGACTTTGACAATGTGTTGTTTAACGACAGAATCAGCCTACAAGATGTTATCTCTGCAATCAGTTCTATACCGGGCGTTGCTTATACACAGGTAAGCAAACTAGTAAGACAAGATCAAGATGTTACTAGAACTATTACTAACAAAGCTCTGACTTCTTCAGTAGCAACTTTAACTACAAGTGCGGCGCACGGGTTTACCGTAGGTCAAACTGTAAAAGTTACTGGCGTAGATGCGACATTTGATGGAACTTTTATCATCACCGCAGTTCCTACTACCACTACTTTTTCTTATGCTTTAGTAGCGGCTAACGTAACATCGGCTGCCGCAACCGGTCAATCAACTATCCTTACGGTTAGCGACATCATCTGTGGTGTAAACGAAATACCAGAAGCAAATGATATTACCCTTACCCTAAGTGGAGGAATCCTCGTCTAATGTCACGTTACGGGTTAAACTATTACAACTTAGCTTATTACGGTCCAGACAACCCCGTAAGTTTTGTTGCTACAAATTTTACTGCTGATCCTACAGACTACGGAACTATTCAGCTCTCTTGGAATAGCGCTGCGGGTGAGTGGTCAAAAGTAAGACTTGTAAGAAACCCGTACGGATTTCCAGTTAATGCCTTTGATGGTGATGTACTTGTTAACGCTGCAAAAGAAACCGATCCTACTAACTACCTAGATCAAAACCTTCTGCCAGGATCTTTTTATTATTACTCTCTATTTGTATTTGAGCTTACTGCCTACGCATGGGTAAGAGCATCTAACGTTATTGGTTTGTCTGTAAAAGATTATAACTATAGAAATAAAGTCTACGATTCACTACCAGACATTATGAAAATGGAACAAATTTATGACGCGTCTGGAAGCTTGAACAATCAAGACCTTTATAACTTTGTTTCTGTTTTTGGTTTTGACTTAGATAGAACCCACACACTAATTGCTTTGCTTGAAGACCGATACAACCTAGAGCGCGTCAGCGGTCTTTTAATTCCATACTTCTTAAAACAATTTGGCATCAACTTTGAGCCAGAGGTAGGACTCCAACAAGCCAGAATTATCCTTCGAGATGCCATTGAAAACTTTAAAAAGAAAGGTAGTCAAGACGGATTAAGAAGCTTTATTAAATCGTTTACTGGTTATGGAGTGCCGGAGCCACTTGCTGGAACTCCAAACCCAAGCACAGACGGAGTACTTGTAGGTAAAAACTTATTCCTTGATTATAACGATTCTTCTTTTGAAGAGTCCAAAGGTCATTGGATCTCTTCAGATTCTACAGCCACTATAAACAGCTTAGTAAAAAAAGATGTGACGCAAATATCCGTTACTGCTAGCGTTGCTAAGTTAGTTATTGGAGCGCATAACTACAAAGTTAATCATAAGGTAACAGTAAGCGGTAGTCCATACCCAGCATTTAACTCTAGTTTGCCTTTAACAATTACAGCGGTGGATGCAACCTCAATATCTGTTGCGTCTACTATTACTTCTTTTGCTGCTCAATCTGGATTCAATAAAGTTACTGAGGCTTACACGCAAGTAGCTCCGTACCCAGCTCCTTATGCCGAGGCTACCGCTCCTACAGGCTATCCAAATAAACAATCTGGAATTTTATCTGTGCGTAAAACCACGGGCACTGGAAATACAACTATTGAGTGCGGGGACGATAACCCGATCCTTAAAGGAATTCCAATTACCGCTGGTCAGCAATATACCTTTAGCACTTACGCATCTTCTGTTGGTACTGTCAGAGGAATTGTATTGAAGATAAAGTGGTACGACCGCCTTGGAACTTTGATTTCTACAAGCACTGGATCTTCTACTACAACAGTATTAAATGGATTCACCGCTCGACCAACGGTTACCGCTACCGCCCCAGCTAACTCATACTTTGCAGTCCCCGTTATTCAAATAACATCTGCTGATAGTGTAGCCACAGAACATCATTATTTTGATGGAGCGCAATTTGAAAATAGTGCCACAGCCACTGCCTTTGAAGAGGCTAGACAACTTAAGTTAACTTTAAAAGCCACAAGAATTAATGAATTAAAAAACCCACACTTTGCTTCCCCAATAGCTCCTTGGAACATTACCGATGGATCTGGGTCAATAAATGTTTTAGCACAAGAGCCTGACTCAGATGTGTACACAATTACGCACTACACCGTAGACTCAAATGTGGTGAGAATAGAAACCTCTGTAAGTCACGACATAGAAGCCGGATCTACCATTGTTATTTCTGGTTTAGGTTCTCCTTACGACGGAGCGTTTACTGTGGCAACTACTGGTATTAATACCGTAGATTCTCTGCTCAACTCTCTTACCTTTACATACGCCCTAACCACAGCCAATGTTCCGCGAACTACAGTATCGGGCACGGCGTATAGATCAGGAACTTCTTTACGAGTAAGCGCAACTGGATCAACAGTGCTTATTGATTCCTATACAACTAATGCAGACTACATGGATATCCACTATCCAAATACTTCTTATGCGTTTAGTGTCTATGCTCAAATTCTTGGCGGAGGTCAGGAAGAAGTTACCCCAGAGATCATTTGGTACAACAGTTCAAAGACCCTTATTAGCTCTAGCATAGGAACTGAGTACACAGTCACAGCTTCAGGAACATCGTGGAATCGTCTTTCATTAATCGCAACCGCGCCAAGTAACGCGGCGTATGCTTCAGTGCGACTTACATGGCAGGTCATTGACGGAAGTACCCTTGGACTAGATAAAGCTCTGTTTGAAAATGTTGGCGTGATCTTGCCTTACTTTGATGGTGACTACGGCCCTTGCGACGGTACAGATCTTTTCTGGGAAGGAACGGCTAGTGCCTCTAGAAGCCACCTATACAAAAATAGGTTTGCTATCCAGAATCGACTCACCACAGATCTGTTGAGTGAGTACCTAACCTTAGGCTCTACTTTTGCGATTTACTTAGCACAGCCAAAAACATAGTAGTATTTGGTCATGCTTGACCTAGTCTTGATCGGTATGTTTACCGCGTTTTTGTTAGCTGTAGTAGAGCCATTGGTAAGTTTGATATCTATTTTTATCAACACCAAGATAGTAAACGCAGTCTTTTCTTTGCTGTTTGCTTGGCTGGCAAATTGGTTAGTTGGCTACGAAGATATAAAAAGTCTCATATTGTGGACAGTAGCTGGCGGGTTTCTTGGCAATGCTTTGCTTGCTGGGGTGGAGCGGATTGCGACATACCGGCCAACCATTATTAACCCATCCAACTAGAATCGTGTAGTGTGTGCCTCCCCTAACAAGGAGGTCCTATGGACAATTACTATGTGCTAGTAACTGGTAACGGTAAAACCAGTCGAGCAAACATTGAAGCTTTGCTTGAAGATCATTACTACAAAAACGGTAAATCCGGAACAATAGTTGTCGCGTATGAGACTAAGCCAACGCCCGAACAGGTCTACGCAATTCAGTTCTCAAAAGACAAAGACAAAGAAATTCTGTTATTTACTACCGAAAGCGGTAGGTTTGACGGAGCGCCTAGTGCCAGTGTGGAGCTAAGCTCCGATCCACTATCTAGCGCCGTAGATTTTTTACGCGGACTAAAAGCTTCCGCATTCCTACTCTGGTCTGACGAAGATTCAGGATGCCAAACAAGCCTAGCCCTATGTAAGGATGCTGGGATACCCTGCTTTGATCTGACCGAAGGGCTACTCCCCTTAACCCCTTCATCTGACCTTAAGCCTGTGGCTGCCCCAGTAATCCCTAAGCAAGAGACTTTAGAAAAAGACGAGGAGGACGAAGACGAGGATGAGGAAGAAGAAGAAGACGACGAAGGCGAAGACGAAGAGGACGAAGAAGAGTACGAAGAAGTGGACAATGTCTATTTCGGTATCGAAGCCATCGCGAAAGTCTTTGCCAAAGCCTTCGCCGAAGAACTAGAAGCCCGCAAAAAGGGCACAGGAGGCCCGCAGGAATGATTTCATGGAGGGCATTAGGTCTCTACATGTACCTAGCCTCTACGGGCTCCAGGATCAATTCTGAGACCCTTGCTGGGTTAGCCAAAGAAGGCGACAAGGCGGTCAGGGCTGCCCTAAACGAACTGCGTGAGGCAGGTATTTTAAAGACCCATAAGGAGAGAATTGGGGGCCGTATCATGACGGTCAACATTCTAGTAGAGCCCGAATACTGGCCGGCAGAAACAGGCGGCCTGATCCTTAAGGTACTAAGAAATAGTAATAACTACGTTATAAGTAATTTCTACATAAGTAATGCAAATATCCCGGCGGAGCCGGGAGAGAAAGAAAAGTTTTTAAAAGTAAATCTTGAAGGAGGCACTATGTCCGATTTCCCTGCCGCGTATGACCCCGATGATATTGATCAGGCTCGTCGGCGAGCTGACAAGCTTAAGTACGACCAGAAGGCTGAGCAGAAGAACCAGCGTTACGAAAAGGCTATGGTCAGGCGGAGCCCCGATCCATCCAAGTGGTCAGTCACAGACAGTGCCTACGAGTTTGCTTCAAGGATGTTAGATCTGTTTCATGTGTTGCCTTGGCATATTGGCGAGAGTCGTTTCCGCATCGCCCTAGCCAATGCTCGGTCTTTGTACGGCACCAACGGGTACTACGAGAACTTGATGTACGAGAAGTTCTTCAAACAGATCTCACATAATAAGAAGATCAATGACCCAGAAATTATCTGGAAGATGTTTATCAAACAGTTTGGTAGTCTTCTTGCCGATATCAGATTGAGCGAGGTTACTCAAGAAAGAACAGAAGCCGCTACAGTTCAATCAGAGAAATCAATTGATCGACTCAAGCAGTTTGCAGAGGAGGAAGGGCTGTAAGTGTATAAGTTAACTGACCTGCAATTAGTTCGTAAGTCTTGGGTAAAGGTAGCTGGGATACCTAGCGCTCGCGTCGGCTACTTGCTATCAGATTGCACTGACCTAACTCAAAGCGACATTGATAAAGTAAAGATGTGGTTACGGGTAGTAAAAGCAGGGGCAGTTATAAAAGCTTTAGGTAAAAAAAGTTGTGGTCTTGGCATGTTGATCTATGGAAAGCCAGGTATAGGTAAAACTACTTTGAGCTTAGCGATTATTCAAGAGCTATTGACCAAGCTTCCTTTAGAGTCTTTTGCTCCTACAGACGGCAAGATCTTATTGCGACCTTGCTACTTTGCTACTTACAACGATGTGCTTGATCTAAAGGGTCGGACGATGTCCGATGACCCAACAGAAGAGGATACCCTTTTGTGGGACGGAGTTCTTGGCGAAGCCAAAGACGATGCCTATAACATCCGCGTTCTTGTTATTGATGATGTGGGTAAAGAGCATGCCTCCCTATCAGGCTGGCAAAAAAATCAACTTCATCATGTTTTACGCACCCGATTTAACAACGGATTGCCTACTATAGTTACCACTAACATCGCTCGTGAAAATTGGGATGGTTTATATGGTGACGCAACGGCAAGTTTTGCCAAGGAGGCTTTCACCTATCTGCCTATTGATCCAACACGAGGGGACTTACGATGAGAGAAACACCCATGCTTGACGATGCTAGATTAGTTCAAATCTTTTTACCAAACACCAATACTTCTGGTACTGGCATCTATGAAGTTTCTTATGGAGAAAAGAGTGGCAAGTACTATTGCACTTGCCCCGGCTATGTAAGCCGATCTAGTTGTAAACACATCAGGTTTGTAAAGGCTAGAGTTGAAGCTAACCAAGGTAATGGTTACCCTTTAGAGATCTCCAGTCGAGCCACAGCTGAAGACGCAGAGAAAGCTCGCAGATCAAATAATGATTTCCGCGATTTCATAATTAAGTTTGGAAAAGTAGAGGTCATTTAGTTGCGTAAGGGAGACATTAGTAATGATCTCCCGAGAAGAATAATCGTAACTACAGATACATTCTTAACGGTTGAGGTCACTGTACAAAAAAAGCTCAGGATATTTCCTGTGCCTAAAATTGATAAGAAGATAAACCGTCAGTTCTTAAGTTGGTTGTACTTATACACAACTAGAACTGGAACAACCCTTGAGTTAATTTCTTATGATCTATCTGAAGAAGATCTTAAATCTTTGGTAGATACACTTGACGAAATAGGGGGCAACCCATTTAGATACTACACCTCTTACGGGAAAGTAGAACAGCTCGTTAATGAACTACCTTACCGACCAGAGGTGTTAGGTGTGTTAGATAAACCGGATAGGCTGTTACGGTATGGGCATTGGGGATTGGACATCGGAGTATTATGAATAATCAAACGAGGCTTCTAAGCAAGATAATAAAAGACAGAGATCTTTCTCTTGCCTTAGAAAGTAATATCAATGAGTCTTGGTTTTCCGATCCTACTGATAAAAAGATATTTAGATTTTTACACGACCACTACTCAAACTATCAAGAGTGCCCAAGCCTTGATGTAGTAAAAGAAAACTTTCCTTCGTTTGAACTAACTGCTGTAGAAGACAGCATTTTTTATTTAGTTGACTCCTTAACAAATGAGCGTCGTAAACAACGCATCATCGCAACCTTGGGTTCAGCTCTTGATGCAATGGAGAAAGCGCAGGATCACGAGTCTGCTCTTCGTGCCATGGAACTTGGCATCATCAAGTTAGAGGAAGAAGGACTTAATAAATCTACTGACCTCGAAGTTACTAAGGCAGCGCAAAATGCTATTGATGCGTATGAACATAGAAAGAATAATCCTGGGCTACTTGGTATCCCTACTGGATTTCCTACTATGGATGAGGCAACCTCTGGTCTACAGCCAGGTCAACTAGTTGTGATCATTGCGCCACCAAAGACAGGTAAATCCACATTAGCTTTACAGATTGCTATCAACTCACACCTAGAGGGTAAAGTCCCTATGTTCTACTCGTTTGAGATGAGCAACGCAGAACAAGAGAGCCGCTACTACGCTATGCGTTCTCGCATCTCACATAGAAGGTTAATGACCGGATCTTTGAGCCCAGAGGAAGAAGCACGGTATTACGCCAAGGTTAAGTCAATTCAAGACATGAGAGATAAGTTCTGGTTTGTAGACTCAGCTAGCGGTCAAACGGTAAGTGGTATTGCTAGCAAGATCCAAAACAGAAATCCAGATATTGTTTTTATTGACGGCACCTACCTCATGATTGATGAGCAAACGGGCGAGTCCAATACACCTCAAGCCCTTACTAACATCACTCGATCTTTGAAACGACTGGCGCAAAAGATACAAAAGCCTGTGGTTATTACTACGCAGGTGTTGTCGTGGAAGATGAAGAAGGGTCAAGTCTCTGCTGATGCTATTGGATACTCATCCTCATTCCATCAAGATGCTGATGTTATTTTTGGTCTGCAAAGGCAAGAGGAAGCAAACGATGACCTTAGAACTTTAAAGATTGTTGCAAGCCGTAACTCAGGTCTTGCCGAGGTTCCACTATGTTGGGACTGGAACACAGGAGAATTTAGAGAGATATCAGAAGAAGATCTTGGAGGACTTCCTGATGACTTCTGAGGAGATGGAAACTACTCTCGCTAGTCTCGGGATAAAAGTACTTTCTAATCGAGGTAGCGAGCTACAGGCAAGCTGTCCAGCACACAAAGACAGAACTGGTCACGAGGATCGTAATCCGTCATGGTGGATCAACGCAGATACAGGTCAACACATTTGTTTTTCGTGCCAGTTCAAGGGAAGTCTGTACGGTCTTATTAGTTATGTTAAAGGTATTGACTTTGATAAGGCAAAAGATTGGATGGATTCTCCAGACGCTTTAGTACAAAGATTCCACAGAGTTACTAACGAAAAGAAACAACCAATTGAAGAGCCGTCATTGATCACCGAATCAATGTTAAGTGCTTTTGTTGATCCGCCAGCTGAAGCTTTGACATCACGAGGCTTACTTCTAACCTCAGCTCAGCACTACCAAGTGTTGTGGGATCACAGAAAAAATAATTGGATTCTTCCTGTTAGAGATCTACAAGGAAAGCTTTTAGGATGGCAAGAAAAGGGATTTGCGTCTCGTTACTTTAACAACCAACCTCCTAAGATGAAAAAGAGTCATTCTTTGTTTGGGTATCAGCAATACAAAGGCGGAGACATGATCGTAGTTGAGTCTCCTTTAGATACGGTTCGCTTACACTCTTTAGGTTTTACTGGCGGGGTGGCTACTATGGGCGCTTTAGTATCTCAGTCTCAATTGAACGCTATTCGAGGGGCTGACCGCATTATCTTTGCTATGGACAACGACTTAGCGGGAACCTCCTCATCAATTGAGCTACTGAACAAGTGCCAAGAGATGGGGGTAGAGGCGTGGTTTTTTAACTACCAACACACAGATATGAAGGATGTCGGGGCTATGAGCTTAGATGAGATAAGGTTGGGACTAGAAAAAGCCAAGCACATAGCTCAAGGGAAGAAGGCAGTCGTATGATCATTGGGTTATCTGGATACGCAAGATCCGGCAAAGACACCGTGGCTCAATTTCTCGTAGAGAACTATGGATATACCAGAGTTGCCTTTGCAGACAACATTAGGCACATGCTTTTGGATTTAAATCCTTATGTAGGCATTGGCCCATCAAATTACAATCACACTACTTTGTCAGACCTTGTTGCTTTGAACGGATGGGAGGGCGCTAAACAGCACCCAGAGGTTCGTCGTTTACTACAAGACCTTGGGGTTTCAGCTAGAAACTATTTGGGCGAAGATGTTTGGATTAACGCTGCCCTCAGCACACCTACCCAAAATGATGGATTAGTCATAACGGATGTCAGGTTTATTAACGAAGCTGAAGCCATAAAGAAACGTGGTGGTCAGATCTGGAGAGTCATTCGCCCCGGCGTTACCGCGGTCAACTCCCATATCTCAGAGACTCAAATGGATGGTTATTCCTACGATCGCATCGTTGATAATAGCGGGGACTTTAAAGACCTTTCTTTAGAAGTGGTTGCAGCCTTACACAGATGACATTTACTGGATCTCTTTTACCTTACCAACCAGAAGCGGTAAACAGAATGATTGACCGCAAGAAGGTATTGGTTGCCTACGACCTTGGGTTGGGCAAGACAGTCATAACCATAGCCGCCATAGAACAGCTGATGGATGAGCGGAAAATAAATGAGCCAGGTCTTATTATTTGCCTATCCAGTTTAAAGTACCAGTGGGCAAACCAGATTGAGAAGTTTACAGATGGATCTTCACGAGCTTTGGTTATTGATGGAACGCCAAAGAAAAGAGCAGAGCAGTACGCCGAAGCAATGGCGTGGCGGACTTCAGGGGTTGATTACATCATTCTTAACTACGAGCAGGTTGTTAATGACTGGGCATCCGTATCTAAACTCCCACGATCATTCGTCGTCTGCGACGAAGCCACAGCAATTAAATCTTTTAGATCAAAACGATCCAAAGCCGTAAAGAAGTTAAGCGACGCAGAGTACAGATTTGCTCTAACTGGAACACCCGTAGAAAACGGTAAGCCTGAAGAGCTATACAGCATCATGCAGTTTGTTGATTCATCCGTGCTTGGTCGATTTGATATCTTTGATTCGGCTTTTATTGTTAGAAACAATTGGGGTGCGGTTCAGCACTACAGAAACTTGAAGACTTTGCATGAGAAGATGAAGGAAGCAGCCGTACGAAAGGCGCAGAAAGATCCAGATGTAGCCCCTTTCCTTCCTGACACCATACATAAAGATCCTATAAAGATTGTTTTAGATCGTAAAGCATCAAAGCTTTACTTCAAGATAGCCACTGATTTGGTGGATGACCTTGACGAAGCTCAGAACTTATTTGGCGCCTCCTTTAATGTTATGGCTCACTATGGTTTAGAGAACAAAGGTGGAGGGCCGGAGGATGAGATCAGAGGTCGCATCATGTCTAAGATAGGTTGCTTAAAGATGCTTTGCTCTCACCCAGATCTGTTAAGGACTAGCGCTCGCAAGTTTGCCGCCATGAACGGCGAAGGATCTATGTATGCCAGCGAGTTAGTTGAGTCTGGGTATCTGGATGGAATTGATTCCTCCCCTAAGCTTGACTTCCTAGTCCAATATGTAAAAGAATTTTTAGAACAAAACGATGCTAACAAGGTAGTTATATTTGCTACATATGTGGATATGTTAGACAAAATAACTGATGCTTTAGGCACAGATATTTGTAGAAAGTACTCAGGTAAGTTAGATGCCAAGGCAAAAGAAGATAACAAAACAGCGTTCAACACTGATCCTACTATTCGTGTTTTGGTTTCTTCTGACGCAGGTGGTTATGGAGTCGATCTTCCAGCGGCTAACTTACTCATTAACTATGATCTGCCTTGGAGCAGTGGTTCTGCGACTCAACGAAACGGAAGAATAAAACGAGCCAGTTCTACTTGGCCGTCAATTGTTATCCAAGACATCATCGTTAACGGATCTATTGAGGATAGACAGTACGAGCTACTTCAACAAAAAAATGCTGTGGCAAGTGCGGTCATTGACGGCGAAGGTATTGATGAGCAGGGTGGAATTCCTATGACTGTAGGCAGTCTTAAGCAGTTCTTAGCCTACGCCACCGTATAAACTATTCGGATGCCTAACGCACCTAAGACCCCTACGAGGACGATCCGCGTCCCTGACGACCTTTGGCTTGCCGTGCAAAAGAAAGCTGCCCGCCAGAAGGTGACCGTAACCAGCGTGATTATCGCCGCGCTAGAGAAGTACTTGACAGAGGTAGACCCTTTAGATTAATTTGAACCCACCTAACAAGGGGGTCAAAATGATTTTAGAAGATCTAAGAACAAGTCTTAGACAGTATCTATCATTAAAGGGTGAAGTAGAGCTACTCACCAATCGCGTCAATACATTAAAAACTCGTTTAACTGAGCACGTTGAAAGCAACGGCGAGACTGCTGAAAAGGGTCATCTTACTCTTACTGTTGAAGACCCAATTAAAGGCGAAATTACATTAACAAAACAACGCAAAGTTTTTAAAAATCTTGATATTACTGTTGCCGAAAAGCTTCTTGAAGAACGCGGCATTAAAGAGCAGTGCATCAAAATGATTCCAACATTAGATGAGTCTGCGATCATGGCTGCTTTCTATGAGGGCAAGCTTTCTGAGGCAGACATTGACTCCATGTTCCCAGAGAAAATTACTTACGCCTTCCTCGTTAAAGAAGCATGAGCGAAGACTTCATTGAAAATAGTTTTGCTGATCTGGATGATTATTATCCAGGCAGTAAGCGCAAGCGTAAAGCGCCTGTGCAAAAAGATCCGGAAGTAACAGTTGATAAAAACTGGGATGCAAAGCCTTACAAAAAAACTTTGCCTAACGGGACTGATATCGAGATGTTTACTATCGGAGCTTTAGCCTCAGCTGTTGGACGACCCGTAATAACAATCCGCACGTGGATCAAGGAAGGGCATATTCCTGCCTCGCCTTATCGGTTGTCTGACACCATTGACAAGTATGGGACTAAACGCCCAGGTCGAAGGATGTGGTCTAGAGCAATGATTGAAACCTTTGTAGAGATGCTGGATAAGGCTGGACTCCTTACGGTAACCCGTATAGAATGGTCCGAACACCGGCAACTCAGCAAAGAGTTAGCCGAGGCGTGGACTAACATCCGCGCAACCGAAACCAAATAGAAAGAATACTAATGGCAATCAATAGAGAAGAAACACCTATCGTTACTGAGAATGATGATTTTTCAGTACAAAATGCTACAGAAATCGCAGGTCGTCCATCAAACGCTATTTCATCAAGTGGATGGGATACCCCAGCCGCTGGCGGTGGAAATTACCCAGTTGATTTCAAATTCATTGACGGTCAATTCCAGATCGTTAAGTTCATTGATCCGAGCGCAACACCATTTGCTTCTTACAAAGAGCATTGGCTTACTCAGAAAACTTCTGGAAAGCGTTCATACATCTCCCTAGGATCTAATGATCCATTATGCGTAAAGCTTGGAAGCGTTCCTCGCCATATTCGCGCATTTACTATTGCCAACCTCAGCGCCCAAGGTGGACCTCAGCGTCAGGTATTAAAGGCAACTCCGCGTTTGTATAAAACTCTTTATGCAGCGCACCACAATCAACAATTCGGCCCGTTAAATAGAAGCTACTGGGCTCTTAGTAGAACTGGTGAGATGGCTGCGATTACCTATCAGGTAAACCCAGTCAAAGAGAGAGATCTACAAGAGGACTGGGGCATTGATCTTGCTGCCGTCACCCCTATCGTTAACGAAATGCAAGCGTACGATAGTTCTATTTTTAAAGCGCCAACTTGGGATGAGCTAGAGGCAATCGCTAACGCTTTGTCCTAAACAGTGAGATGTTGAAGGGCTAGTTGTAGGTGACCCCCTAGACTAGCCCTTCAGCCTATTGGGAGACTATTTGTGACTTTTATAATTACGACTAAAGATCAGTTAGACGAAATGATTTCGTACTACCTACAGCAAGATGCTTTTGCATTTGATGTTGAAACTGTAGGTGATCGAAGGGAAGTACCTGCTGTCAATGAAGTCCTTTGGTTATCGTTTGCGACTTATGGCAGGTGCGATGTCATACCACTTGGTCATCCTAACGGTGAGTTTATTGGTGAAACCTATCCGCTTACCGGTCAAGGGGAAAAGCGTGTACTTGAAGGATTACCAGCTCGTGAGTCAGATTATTCGCGGGATAAGAAAAAAGCTGTTAAAGAGTTTGGCAAAGCCCCTGCACAGTTATACCCGAGTGAAGTATTCAAAGCACTCCAGCCTTTATTCTTCAACGATAAAGCATTAAAGATTGGGCACAATTTAGGTTTTGATCTTAGTTCTGTTGCAAAGTATTACGGCGGTGAGGTTCCTTGTAAGCCTTACTTTGATACCTTGATGGCTTCCTTCTTATACAACAGTAATCAAAATCGTGGTCGTCTTGGTCTTGATGATTGTTTGCAAAGAGAACTTGGTTACAGCATGGAGAAGGGCATTGGTCATAAAGTAGAGGACTACAGTTTTAGTGAGGTTGCTAAGTACTCATACCTAGATGCTAAATACACTTTCCTCCTCTGGCAGAACCTTGTTCCTAAATTAAAAGAAGCAAATGTTAACGAGGTAATGAACTTAGAAATGGATGTGTTACGCGTCCTTTGTGAGATGAAGCTGACTGGGGCATCTATTGACACAGATCAGTTACAGGTTTTATACGACAAGATCAGCGTAGAGGTAGAAGAAGTAAAGAAAGAGATCTATAGGATCGGCGGAGTTTTTAACATCAATTCAAATGCTGAAAAACAATACATCTTGTACGGCCCAAAGGAAGAGGGCTGTCGAGGATTGAAGCCAAAGCTTTTGACAGGCAAAGGTAAAGATAAAGAAGGCGAAAAGACTTACAAAGATTATTCAGTATCAGCTGAGGCTTTAGAGGACTTTAGAGAGACTGACGAGCTAGTAAAGGTACTACTTGAGTACTCAGATCTAAACAAGTTATTGAGCACCTATGTTGTCCCTTACTTAGGCGGCGAGGTTGTAAAGACGACAAATGGTAAGTCAAAGGTTGAGCACAGAGACAGCCTGTTAGTTAATGGAAAGATCTATGCAGACTTTATTCCTTGGGGGGCTGAGACAGGTAGATTTTCTAGTAAGAATCCAAACTTGCAGAATGTTCCTGCGCCTAACACAGATCATGGTCGCGCCATTAGAAACTTATTTTATGCACCAGAGGGTTACAAGTTAGTGGTAGCAGACTACTCACAGATTGAACCACGCATCATTGCTTCCATGTCAGAAGACCCCATCATGATCAAGAACTACCTTGACGGCAGTGACATCTATACCACTGTAGGTAATGAGATGGGTGTGGATCGCAAAGCAGGTAAGGTGCTGGTTCTATCTATTGCCTACGGCGTTGGCCCAGACAAGATTGCTCGTCAGATTGGTTGCTCTATACAGGAGGCTAGGGATCTTCTTACAAATTTCTCTGATCGATTCCCTTCTGTTGGCAACTATAAGCAGTTGGTGATTGGAGTAGCCAAGAAGCTTGGTTATGTTAGTACCCTTTACAAGAGGCGTCGCTACCTACCAGACATTCGTTCTAACAATATAGCGCTACGAGCCTCAGCTGAAAGACAGGCGTTCAATACCCGCATTCAGGGTTCCGCTGCGGATATTATAAAATTAGCTATGGTTAGGGCATACGAAAGACTGCCAAAGGAATCCAAGCTCATACTTACCGTTCACGACGAATTAGTTACCCTAGCTCCAGACCATTTGGTTGAAGAGACTAAGGAAGCGATCCGTGATGCCATGGAAAATATAAATGTTTTGAAGGTCCCACTGTTGGCCGACATGGCTGTTGTGACACGGTGGGGTGAGGCTAAGTGAGATGGTTTCGTAAGCTCTTTGGAAAAGATAATGACTTTGTAACAGTTAGCAAAGATGTTCCCCTAACAACTTTAATGCGGTGGTACATATACGACACCGGCATGGGGCATGAGAATGAGATTGCCGAACTGATTGGTTTAACTCCAGTAAGCGAAGAGGGAAATAAAAAGGAAAGACAGGACAGCGAGTTACGCCTCGAACAAGTTTTAGATCTAATGCCGTACCTTGATTTTATATCAGATGTAGCCGCGGACGCGGTGTCCAGTATGCAGTTAAAAGAGATGCAAAAAGCTGGGGTGATCTCAGAAACCGCTGATCTTGAAGACGATATGATAACCATGCAGTCCGTTTACAAAGCCATTGCGGTATCAAGCCTAGTAGGGGGCTTCTCCATAGCGTTGCAATTAGGGCTAGTTACCAATAATGCGATAGCATCGGACATAGCGATAAAGAAGTTGGAGGATGAAGATGGCTTCTGATTGGTGGTCAAAGAAACTAGGTAATCCCACACCACAGGTACCTGCTCAACAAGTTCCATTGGTACAACCACAACCAACCTTTCAACAACCTGTTCAATCACACTACCCACCATCACAACAGATTCAAATGTCACCTCGTTGTCCTGGTTGCGGAAGTTCAAACTACGGCGGTACAGCGGAGTCAAGAGCTAGATGCTATGACTGCGGTTACCCAATTCAACAGAGTGGATCCGGCGTTGGTGCCGGCATAGTAGGTGGTCAACAATCACAGGGTCCAACTCAAGCTGCTAAACAAGTACAATCTGGCGGATTTAATCCACAAACGATCATAGGACACATTTAATGACTACTCTTACTGGCGATTTGGCAAAAGTTTTTGCCGCAATAAATAAAAAAATGGGCGATGACACTATTGTTTTAGGTTCAGAAATTACAGAATCAGGTAAACGACTTACAAGCGGATCCGTTGCTGTTGATGTTGCACTTGGTGGTGGCTGGCCAGCTAATCAATGGCACGAAATTATTGGTGAGGCAAGCAACGGAAAGACTGCTATAGCCTTGAAGACGATTGCGGCTAATCAAGCCAGAGATCCTGAGTTCACCACGGTGTGGGTAGCGGCAGAAGAGTGGGTGCCAGAGTATGCTCAGATATGTGGGGTTGATCCTTCACGAGTCTATGTAGTTTCTACAAACATTATGGAAGAGGCATATGAGGCAGTTGTTCAAATCGCTCAGTCAAAGGCTGTGGATTGTATTGTCATTGACAGTCTTCCCGCCCTCGTCCCTACGACGGAAAATGCGGCGGAGATGGAGACAGCTACAGTGGGACGTGGGGCGCTACTTACTAATAAATTCTTTCGTAAGGTCGGTAAAGCCAGCAAGAGAAGTCTTACAAAACCAGAAAGACCATTCATTGGTTTAATGATTAACCAATGGCGATCAAAGATTGGAGTAATGTATGGAGACCCACGAACAACACCAGGCGGATTGGGAAAAGACTATGCCTTCTTCACCCGTATCGAGGTACGAAGAGACGATTGGATTGAATCTGGCACTGGGCAGGAAAAGCGCCGAGTAGGGCAAACCATCAAGGTAAGAGTATTGAAGAATAAGTCCGCCCCTCCTTCACAGGTAGCTTTGGTTGACTTTTATTTTGCCGAAGGCGGAGAACTCCCAGCTGGATCCTTTGACTTTGCCAAAGAGATCTTGGCTATTGGCATGCTTAACAAGGTCATCAAACGAGCTGGTGCCTACTACAGGTATGCGGATCGTCAGTGGCAGGGTTCTGATGCTATGCTTAGCTCCATACGCGAGGAGATAGATTTGCGCGAGACCTTAGAACGGGATGTGCTGGACTCGATTAAAGCCGGGTCAAAGCATGTAAATGAAGAGTAAGGGTCAACGCGAGTCAAAGAAGCACGAGGTACGACTATCAAAAAAGATAGGTGGACAGCGCAACGCTGGAAGCGGATCTTTTTGGAGTCGTAAGGGCGATGTCAGATCTAAGGACTTGTTAATAGAACACAAGTGGACTGGCAAAGCCTCCTTCACCGTTAAAGCGACGGTTTTGGAAAAGATTGTTAAGGAAGCAATCCTTGACGGTCGGACTCCGGTCCTCGGCTTCAGTCTCAATAATGAGAATTATGTAATGCTAACTGAAGATGATTTTCTGGAACTTCGCCAGACTCTTCAGGAGCACACTTGTACGAAGACACAGGAAGCGTAGAATCCTGGCGCTATAAAGCTAAATGCCGTGGCATGGACACCGAGCTTTGGTATCCGCCACGAGACAAAACAAAGTATCGCAAGATCGCGGAAGTATCAAAGGCCGTGTGCTTTGGGCGAGATGGTTTACCTGAATGCCCAGTGCGTAAACAGTGCTTGTTGTACGCAGAAAAGATGGAAGAGCAACACGGTATCTGGGGTGGCATGAGCCATCGTGAGCGCAATGCCCTTAAGCGTAAAGCTAAAAAGCTGGGCAAGTCGCTAGAGGAATATGTCAGTCAATCATGATAGATTGACGCCATGACACAGTACAAGCCAACCGGATCCTTAAAAGATTTTATAGAAGCTGGCAAGATAAAGACTAGAGTTCTAGGATCTGTCGAGCGCCATGTTCTTTCAAAGCCTATGGATACATCTAGGCGAACAAATGTTCTACATCCTTCAGATATGGTTGACGATGCGTGGTGCCATAGAGCTTCTTACTTTCACATCCTTGGTCACACACCAGTAAAAAGAGATTACAGTTTTAGAATCCTTTCTGTATTTGAAGAGGGTCATGCAATTCACGCTAAGTGGCAAAATTGGTTTAAAGAAATGGGAACCCTTTGGGGCAAATGGAAATGTCATGAGTGCAATGAGATTTTTTGGGGACGACCTAAAGATCACGATCCAAAAGTGCCGTTGCATGGCTATGAGTATTTAGAAGTCACATTAAATTACCCAAAGTTACATATAGCTGGGCACTCAGACGGCTTACTTTTAGATATGGGTGATCCATTAATGCTTGAGATTAAATCCATCGGCGCTGGTACTTTGCGGTGGGAAGCAGGTGAGTTATTTGCTGAGAACAACGGTGACTTTGACAAGACTTGGAAAGCAGTTACTAGCCCTTTTATGAAGCATGTAAATCAAGTTCAAATCTACATGAAACTTGCTGAACTATTAGATCTAGAATACAAACCTCAAGAAGCTGTATTGGTTTATGAATCTAAATCAAACCAAGAAGCCAAAGAGTTTGTAGTCCCTAAAAGTGATTTTGGCATCAGCCATTTATTTGAAGCAGCTCAGATGATTGCCGACGCGGTTGCCAACAAAACTCCACCTGTCTGTAATATTGGCACCACTGGGTGCAAGAGATGTGGAGGTTACACAGATGAGTCCAATTGAGCTACGGGTTGCCGAGGCTAGCAACAAGACTATTGCTACTTTAAAATCACAAGGTCTTTTAGTCAATGAGCAGTACGGGTACGACGCTCCAACTTTACCGTCAGACATTACAGGCATGTCAGACGAGCAGGTTATGGAGTTGTACGCCAAGTATGTTGCTTATTTAGAATTTATTAACCTTCAATTGTGGTGCGCTCAAGTTGATAAAGCTGAGGCGGAAAAGATTATGAATTTAAAGAGGGCCGGAAAAAAATTAGAGTTAAAGAATTCTGGCAAAGCAGTAGCCATGATAGACGCCGAGGTAGAAGTAGATCCAGAGTACAGAGAAAAGTTTGATGTCTTTCAGGAGTTATCTAATTACCACGGTTTAATACAAATCATTTCAGATCGTCTATCTAAAGACATTTCTTTTATTAATCGTGAGATCACCCGTCGAGTAAATATAAATAAATCTACAGGGCGTAGTTCATGGCTAGTGCCATAAAAGTATTTACACAAGGGGATTTAAACGATAATCCTGTGTATGTGGGTATTGATCAGTCCTATAGTGGATTTGCTATAACTCTATTAAACAACACGGGACATTCAACAACTGTTTATAAATCCCCATTGCGTGGGGTAGATAGGTTAGTTGACATAAAACATCATATGTCCAATGTTTTGCAATTTAAATCTATTAATGATGTAGCAATAGAAGGGTATGCGTTTGGTAGTCAAATGGCTAACATGTTGGGTGAGCTCGGTGGTCTTGTAAAGGTTACTTTACATGAACTAGGTCCGTACTATCCCTTGATTGTTCCTCCTACCAGTTTAAAGAAGTATGTAACTGGCAAGGGTCAAGGCATATCAAAAAGTCAGATTCTTTTGCATGTGTATAAAAAATGGGGAATAGATATAAACGACGACAACGCCGCCGACTCCTATGCTTTGGCTCATTTAGTGTCTGGCAGACATTCATTAGCCTACGAAAAAGAAATTTACGCTAAACTTCAGGATCCTAAATTTAGGGAGAAATAATGCCAACATACGAGTTCAAGTGTTCTAAGTGTCAGTCTTATGGATCGGCACAGTTCGGTATTAACGACGAAAAGTCAATGGACTGCCCCCTCTGCAAAAACCCCATGGATCGATACTATTCAGCCCCAGCTGGCGTAATATTTAAGGGAGGCGGATGGGGTGGGCAATGAGTATTGCCGTCATGTTTACGAAGAGGTTGACTCTGACCCGTGCCCTTTCTGCGGAAAGCCCTCACATAGAACGGACTGGACTAAACAGCATGAGCTTCATAGAGACTGGATCGCAAGCGGTAAAGCTACTTTACAAGGATGGTGGTCAATCTAATGGCACTAGATCTTAGGGATAAAGACAATCCATTACGGATATGTTCCTGTGGCTCAATGCTATGGGATGTAAAGGCTATGTTTGATGATGACGGGGCTATATCCCTATACATGCTTGATATGGAATGCTCATTGTGCGGTAATTTAGCAACTGCCCCAACACCTTTAGACACAAAGAGTTAGTAAATTACCTCATACTTTACGGACGGGGAAACCACTATTCGTAAACCGAGGTAACAATGACATCAGAACAAACCGAAAACATCCTGCGGGTATCCGCCGGATCTAACCCCCAATCAGTCGCTTCAGCTATTGCTCACGCAATTTATGAGAATCGCCAATGCAAGATCCGTGCGGTAGGTGCTGGAGCCGTAAATCAAGCCGTGAAGGCAATTGCAATTGCACGTGGCTATACAGCGCCAAGAGGCTTGGATTTGAGCTGTATTCCTGGTTTTGCCAGTATTGAGAGCCATGACGGCCAGATCTCAGCCATCGTATTCCTTGTAGTGGCTAATTAGGGCTGTATTTGTAGGCGTTATGCCGTACATTTATTGAAACCCTTAGGCCAAGGAGTATTATGAACAAAGATTCAAAGAAGAACCCAGCGCCAATCGCGCCCGTAAGTGCGGGTACCGAAAACGCTTCGGGTCTAAAGTTTAAGACGCCTTCCGCGTCTCCAAAAGCCGGCACCCTTGTAAAGAAAAAGGGCGCACAGGCTGCCGATCCATATAAGCAAGCAAAACCTTCACGCAAGAATGTTAAGCATGCGGGAGCAACTAGTTATGGTGCTCGTTATGGCGTTGGAGTAAAGATGAATGCCACTGTTGCACCAGAAGCAGGTGCTACTCAATCAAATGGTCGCATTTTTACCTCAGCAGTCAAGCGCCAAGCTCCTAACTTCCAAGCTGGATCAGCCGACTTAAATTAATTTGTCGACAAATTAGCCCCGCTTTTTAGCGGGGTTTTTTTGTCCCATTTGTGTGGTAATCTTTTCCTGTCAAAATCTGACAGAGGAGAGCGGATGCCGACAAAAGAGAACACACAAGTTCTTAATATATTGCAGAGACACTTAGACGGTGCAAAAGAAGGCTGCGTTGTTGGTAAATGGATTGATACTTTGACAGAACAAGAAAAACAAGCATTTGCCTTAATAAAAGAAAAGAACGAATTAGTAAGTTTGAACGGCATGTATCAAGATTTATTTGATGCTGACGACCTACCTTTTGGACTAACTTCATTTCGCACTCATTTTAGAGGAAAGTGCCCATGTCAAAAGATATCTTAAGTATTATTTCGGCTTCTTTAAATGGTGCCGGATCTGATGTTAAAAACGCAAATACTCCACAAGATTGGAGAGCCCGCCTAGAGCTTGATGAGCAGGGCGGATTTTTTATATCAACACCTAGAACAGCTGGAGAATTACCAGACGCTGTTGATTTATTTAAAGACTTTGATCTAGATCCAAATGTATGGCAGGTAGTTAGTGTTAGGAAAAGCCGTTGGCAAAGATATGACGGTGAATGGTTAGAGGCTGCACGAGTATCCGTAAAGCCAGCGTTACAAGATGGATTTGTTTACACAGGCGAAGATTACGACAAATTAGTTGAGGAAATAGTTAAATGGAAACCAGGCAAGCAGGAGACTCACACGGGTCCCTTATACGCTATTTACGCGATCGGGGACACACAGTATGGGAAGGACGCGGGCGGTGGAACGGAAGCTACAGTTCACAGAGTTTTAAAAGCGATAGACGAATCAGTAGCCCGTCACAAGGAGCTCCTAAAGCTAGGTCGAAAAATAGGAACTGTTGTCCTCCCTCAGCTCGGTGATTGCATAGAAGGTTCAACATCACAAGGCGGAAAAGTATTAGGACGAAGTGACTTAGGTATAACCCAGCAGGTTCGCATTGGTCGCCGTGTCCTTATGCAGTGGATTAAGGCATTTGCCCCACTTTGCGACAAGTTAATTATTCCAGTGGTGCCGGGTAACCATGATGAAGCGCATCGGTTTGTGTTGACTGATCCTATTGACTCATGGCAAATTGAAGTAGCGTCTGCGGTTCAAGATGCGTGTGCGGAAAACCCAGCGCTCGCTCATGTTGAGTTTAGATATCCAGCTCCTGATCACGCTACCTTAGCAATTGATTTGGGCGGAACTATTTTAGGTTTGGCTCACGGACACCAAGCAAAAGACATGGGTAAGTGGTGGTACGGACAAGCAACAGGTAAGACACCAGTTGGATCCGCAGATGTTTTAATTACTGGACACTTTCATCATTTCCATGCCGCACAAGTTGGCCCAAGATTATGGATCCAATTACCAGCCATGGATGGCGGAAGCGCTTGGTTTAGAGACCGTAAAGGTTTAGAGTCCCCAACAGGTATTGTTGGTTTAGTTGTTGGAGAAGGTTACGATCCACGCCGTGATTTAGCGGTACTGGCAGGAGAAAACCGCTTACCATAGGTGTTATGCCTGGTAGCCATCAAAATACACAAAACCTCGGTGCTGGAGGTATGTATGGAACATATACCAATTATGGTGGCGGCGGTGTACCAGTTGCTCGTTCTGAGCTCGACTTTTTACGTATGGGTGTGGGTCGAGCACCGCAAGCAGAATATCCAGATGGCTACCTAGGTACAATTCGTACAAGACGCGATGATCGTGGTCGCCCAAACAGCACATCAGAAACAGTATTAAATAGCCTTAAAGTACGAGTAGGTCAACGCTCGTACGAACGCGGTGTTCACAAAGGCGAGCGCATTGATCAGTCTGAGTATTACTACCCAGCTGGTCTAGATAACATGCGTGGTATTCGTAGACAAATGAAAGCTGCAAAGAGCGGAACTGTTTACATGAGCCCACGCTATGTAGAGGATGCGACTGTTGCGCCAGCTCCACATCTACCAAATGATGGTAAAGCAAATATGCGTAGCACATCACCACAGGCATTAGATAAACGTCGTGTGGATCAAATGGCGCGTATGCGTCCGGGGTGGCGATAATGTCCGCACCAGATAGATCTAACGATCCTAGAAGGAAGTACACACCACCTAAATTAGGAGATATGTATACAACTCACAGTTCTGGGATAACTGGAAAGATTGAAGAAATTGTTGAGAATAAAACTGGAACAAGCAAGCTTAGATTAAGAATGGATGATGGTAAAGATCGTTGGACTACGCATGTACCACCCGGATCCGATGTTGCTAAAACCCCTAACCCATCCGATATACAAAGTGCTTTGAAAGATGGGCACATCACTAAAGAAGAAGCTGCTGGATTAGACAAGAAAAACTTTGGAGATAAGTAATGGCTGGTTTATATGCGGATGGCGTTTACGCTCGTAAACCATGGATTGCGCCGCCAGAGGCTGCGTATCCTCCACAAGAATACATTGGTCCATTTCAGTCTAATCAAGAGCGACTACTAAGCCAGTCCTTAGCCGCATTGACAATGAGTGGCCCAGAGCTTCAAGAGCATGTTCGCCCACCACTGCCTCAAATCCAGCTTTTCCCAGATCGACTTGGCTATACAGAGAGCGAACTTGGAATAGAAGACATAATTGAGCTACCACGCAGGGCTCAACAGAGAGTAGAATCAGACTTTAGCCAGAGCCCGAACACCCCACAGAGTTCGAGCCGAAACACCCTAGGGTATGGAGTTTAATATGGGACGCAATAATAGAGATTTTGATCAAGATCGTGCCCCCAGTATTAATGTTAGTGAGGCTGCGGGTAAGCAAAAAACTTTAAACAAAAGACGTGAAGAAGAGGTTGACGAAAACGCCTTTAATAGAAGCTATGAAGCTTGGAAAAAGGCTGGAGACCCTTTTTACAATAAAGAAAAAAGAAAAGACAACAATGAGTAATGATCCTGGATTGTTTACAGATAGCACTGGCGAGGGTATGGCCGGCGCTACTGATGTCAGTTTAGAGACCCAGCAGGAGCTAAAAGACACCGTTTATAACGGTTCCAGAGGCTGTCAAGCATGCGGGATTCTAATGAACCCCGTACAATCATTGTTAAGCGAAGACATTTGCCCATCCTGCAAGCGTCGTAAGCTAAGCAAACTAGTGAAAGGCCGAATGGCATGACAGTAAACATTTCACGTTCACAGAACGCAGAGTTGAACGAGGGCGGAACTGACGGCAAGTACCGTAAGCGTCGTCCTAATACTACTTTGGCTGCGGGTATGGGAGATCAGCTCGTCGTCAAGAACCGCGCTGGTTTGCACCCATATATGAACTATGGATTCATCAATTCAGAAGAGCCAGCAAAAGTAAACCCAGCAGGTAACTAATATGCCTAAAGACAGAGCTAACGACCCAAAACGTCGTTTTGTTTATGGGGATATGACCCAAGAAGATGTCAATGATTTTGAAAAGAAAATAAATCCTGGTTTATCAAAAGGTCACCCAGATTGGGAGTCTTTTGAAGAATACGCGGATCGTAAGCGTCCAGCGCCTGGTGCAGAATAGTGCCAAAGGATCGTTCTAAAGACTCACGCAGAGTTTTTCAAAATCCAATTAGCCATGTAAATGTGGTTGATCCAGATGAACAAAGTTACAAGGGTAACCGCCGTCGCATGGCAAAAAACAAAAAGTCCAAGCTAGATGCTGCGGGTTGGACAGATGATGAGAGAGCGTACCTTTCTCGCCTAGAAGTTGCAGAACGCGCTGAAACCGCGGGAAGTGGTAGAGAAGGTGGCTGGTGGAAGATTAGTTCCGCCCCCGACAAGCCCTCCAAATTTTACCCGTAAGCCAATAAATCTATGCTAGGCTTCCGACATGTCAGATACGGAAGTCAGTTACCTCCTTCTCCTCGTTTGCTACCAATGCAAAAGCATCGAAGAGATCCCATATGTAAACAACGGAAAGTACCTCGGAGACGGGAAGTACGATCAAAGCAACAACCCATTTTTACCGATGGTTGTGGAACCACATGAGAAACAAGGACATGTTGGTCGCCTTTTAGATATCCCAGCAGTGGCTTGGTTGGGTCATCCTGATATTAAAAAAGCAACAATTGAAAAGATCAAAGAGCAAATGCTTGCCGGCGGGTCGTCTGGCTTAGATGTATTTGGTGACTTTTACAATGTCAAGGACACTTATTCAGCTGATGCCATGACCTGCTACGGACTCCACAATAGACCCAAGGGTCAGTGCTCGGACTATAAGTCTGACAAAAAAGTGTTAGAGCCAGATACCAAGGCAGAAAGAAAAGAGGCTGGCTTAGCCAAGTCTAAAGCAAAGATTTACCTTTGTGACTTCTGTCCTGTTAAGATGTACAACCAAAAGAGAGCCTTCACAGAAAAGGGACTATACAAATGACCGAAGAAACCCCGTTACTAAAAGCCAAAACTGGTTTTACTGTTATTAAAGGTGAGGATGATGTCTATCGTATTATTCCTAACCTAAACACCGAGCTTGATCTGTCAGAGGCACAGCCGATTTCATTATTTGAACTGAAGTCCGCATGCCGAGAGCTGGTGGCTGTCCTTGACCGTAACGACATTGTTGCCTCAATTAGGGCGCTTTTTACCCCTCCAACCCCTCCAGCCGATGATAATTCAGAAAGCCAAGCTTCGTAAGGCATCTGTATACTGTAGTTACATAGCGAAGGGCGGTCACCCATGGCATTTGTTGAGATGACATGTAACTGCGGTGCAAGTTTTCAAGCAGATCTTCCAGATAGTGACAATCTGATTCTGGTTTGGGCTCATGCGTTTGTGGGACAGCACACAGAGTGCGGATTTATGTCTTCAATGAGAACAGATATTCAAGATAAGTTGACTCGTTACGACATTACCTACGTAGATAAAAAGGAAAAAGAACTATAATAAATAGATGAATTACTACGATGCGCTGGTCTCACAGGCGAAACCCGTATCAGTAGAGCCATCTGAAAGTTCTTATTTCAGCACCCCAGCCACTGGGCTAGATCCCAGATTGTTTAGAAGTGGCAAGTTAGTACCGGCAGTTAGATCCTCCGTTTTACGGATCCTTTTTGATTTTCTAAAGACAAATTATTACAACCCTGAGGCGTATGTCCATGCTTGGCTCGCCGGATCTGGGGTGTCTTATCAATGGACAGCGGCAAGAACACCAGCCGACCTAGACTGTTTGCTAGGTATCAACTATCTATTGTTTAGGCAAGCTAACCCTAAGTACAAAGCGTTGAGCGATAAAGAGATCGCGTCTATGTTTAACCAAGACTTTAGAGAGCTAAACCAAAAGAACCAAAACTTCCTTGAGGCGTTTGAGCTTACCTTCTATGTAAATGTTCAATCAGATATACGAAGCATCAAGCCCTATGCCGCCTACTCCCTCATCAACGACGACTGGACGGTACAACCAGAGTTAAAGAAACCACCGATCAACCAACACTGGGATCGTAAAGTGGCACAAGATACCTCAATGGCGTCAGAGATTATTGATCGATACACCAAAGCTTTGAATGATATCCAAATGGCTCAAAACGATGTGGCACGTCGTAATGCCGAGACTGCGTTAAAATTAGCTGTGGATCAAGGAGCACACTTGTATGAAGATATTCATCAAGGTAGGAAGTATGCCTTTAGTCCATCAGGTGGAGGATACGCCGATATAAATAACTATCGTTGGCAAGCAGGTAAGTCTGCCGGAACAATTCAAGCATTAAGAAAGTTAAAAGATATAGCGTCACAAAGTAAACGGGAGTTCGAGACTCAGACCTATGGCATGGAATTGCCTGACGCAAGCACCTTGATCCGTAGGGCTATAGGCGGTCGCTAATGTGTTATCAGTGTGGAAAATGCAGTGTACAACACGAATGGAATGTTGACGACGCGATAGACGCTGTTGAGGCAATAGACCTTCACCACAGGTGATAGTGTTCGGCTATGGCCGTACTTGTATTTTTAGATGGTGTTCTACGAAATAAAAAGAACGCACCGATCCCAAATGGGATGTTGTTATACAGATCATTGAATGAAACCAATAGAGTTTTAATTTTATGTAAAGATAAAGAAAAAGATAACAACTGGCTTAAACAAAATAAAATATTTAAGCTAGATGATTTGGTAGATCAGAACCTAACTTACTTAGGAGATAACCCTGAGTATCGGCAGGTTGAATATGTACGCGGTCTAGGCCCAGTAGATTATGTGATTACAGAGAACCCAGAGCTCGCAGCGTTATTACTACAGCAAGGTATAACCGCCCTTGTATTCTTGAACCCTTTATACATAGATGACCGCTACCGTCCAGATAGCCTTACAAAGAAGTCATGGGACGAAGTAATACAGGAATTAGATAAACAAGAAGAAGCTTTACTAGAGGATCCTCGTGTCAATGGCTAAAGAGGACGCCGTCTTATGAGAATTGTTTACATGGGCGCGGAAGTTCCCAGTAACCGCGTACTGTTAGAGACCACCACAGCTAACCATGTTGGGTTTAGCTACTGGCGGGCTATGAAGCGGGGACTGCCCAAGAAGAGCGACTTTTTATTGGAAAACTATTTTTCAAAGGACACATACATTTATGTGCACCCAGGCATACCTAAGGGAACCAGATTGGATCGCCTTGACTTGGAAGTGTTTGCCGCTAAATACGAGGACTTTATAGCCACCAATATAGATCGATTGACCTACTTTACAGAGATCAGCGGTGATTTTGCCTCCAGAGAGTTCGTAGACCAACAAAGGCGCACTGCCTGGTCAGAGGTACCTCCGGGTAAGTTCTTGCCTGTATGGAGCTCTGAGACGGGATTACGGGGGCTCAAGGCGTTGACCGATACCTACCTTGATATAGCAATATCGGGGGAAGCTATTGAGCACGACAGTCAGCTAGCCAGCGCAACCAGACTACACGCAACCAAAGATGGATCCAGATTCCATGCGTTAGGGTGTGCCAAGCCAGACAACTTACGTCAAGTAAAGGTTGAGACCGCAAGCACCTTGTCATGGCTATCACCCATGATGCACGGTGAAACAATTATTTGGGACGGCACTAGGCTGGTAAGATATCCAAAGAAGATGAAAGAGCAAGCTCGCGCTCGCTACCGTCATATCTATGAGAAAGCTGGAATTGACGCCGATAAGATCTTCGAAGACGATCCCCAAGAGGTATGTCGTTTGGCTGTTTGGTCATACGAACAATTTGAAATGAAGGTAAATCGCATGACCCATGAAGATGAAGAAGAGTTCTTATATAATAAGAGCGAGGGGAGTGAAGTGGGGGAAAGTGGGGAAAAGGGGGTATCTGTACCTGATAACAAGGGGGTCCAGATGCGGAAAATTGAACCACGAAATCCAGACGAAATTGCCAATTTACCGGTATTTGGATACAAGACAACCACCGAAGTAGATGACGATGGAGTGATCCAAGAGCGGGTGTCTATTGAGACCCAAGGAGCATCACTTCGTCAGTGTGACACCTGTTTTATTGCCAGCAACTGCCCTGCTTTTAAGCCCCAATCTATGTGTGCATTCAAGCTTCCAATTGAAGTTAAGACCAAAGATCAGCTCAAAGCATTACTTAATGCAATCATTGAAATGCAGGGTCAAAGGGTCGCTTTTATGCGATTTGCTGAAGAAATGAATGGTGGATACGCTGATCCGAACCTTTCCCAAGAGATTGACCGCCTCTACAAATTGGTCGCCCAGATGCAAGAAATGGGTAGTTCAAAAGAGTTCATTCGCATGACCGTGGAGCGCCAAGGATCGGCTGGAGTTCTGTCTTCTATCTTCGGAGACAAGGCTCAAGCCCTCAAAGAGCTACCTAACGGCGGGCTAAATGAAGTCGAAACCACCGAGATAATTCGTAAATCTATAGAGGAATAGCCTTCCACTGTTACGTGATAACAGCATGTAGCAGACCATGGAACGGTATATGTCTCGAAGTAAAGCTTTAAACCAACTACGATGTAACTTTAGAAGAGAGGATCATACTTATGGCGTTATCGTTCCGTTTAACAGAAGAATTTTTGGCGGGGTATAAATCCAAAAAGGTGCCATGGGGATACCAAGATGCCGCAGGTAATTCTGTCGGTGAAGTGACCTTCCTTCGTACCTACTCCCGTTTGAAAGAAGACGGAACCAAAGAGTCATGGACTGATGTTTGCCAGCGGGTCATTGAGGGTATGTACTCCATCCAAAAGGATCATTGCAAGAGCCAGCGCCTACCATGGAATGATGCCAAAGCTCAGTCCTCAGCTAAAGAGGCGTTTGATCGATTATTTAACTTGAAGTGGACACCCCCAGGACGTGGGCTATGGGTGATGGGTACCCCATTAGTTAATGAGTACAAAAACTCCGCGGCATTGCAGAATTGCGCCTTCGCTTCAACTAGCTCCATGACCAAGAACGATCCATCCAAGCCGTTTGCTTTCCTTATGGAAGCTTCCATGCTAGGTGTGGGAGTCGGATTTGATGACAAGGGAGCAGACAAGGACTTCGTGATCTATGACCCACAACCAGACACCGATCCAATCGTCATCCCAGACACCAGAGAAGGATGGGTTGAATCAGTTAGCCTCCTCATCAATTCCTACCTACGACCAGATCAGAAGAGCCCAGTATTTGATTACAAAGAGATCCGTCCAGCGGGAACGCCAATCAAGACCTTCGGCGGTACAGCCGCGGGACACGAACCGTTAGAAAAGCTTCACAACTATATCCGTAAGATATTTAAGGGGAGATCCGGTGAAAAGCTTACTCGTAAAGATATTGCGGATATCGGCAACCTTATTGGAGTGTGCGTTGTATCTGGCAATGTTCGCCGTAGTGCTGAGCTTCTTATGGGTCGTCTTGATGATAAAGACTTCTTAAACCTAAAGAACCCTGCGGTATATCCAGAGCGCAACTCCTATGATCCAAAGGCACCCGGCTGGGCATGGATGAGCAACAACAGCGTCGAGGTTTGTGTTGGAGATGATTTCAGCAATATCATTGATGGCATCGCATTAAACGGTGAGCCTGGTGTGATTTGGATGGACGTCACCCGTAAGTATGGTCGCCTCAAAGATGCACCCAACAATAAAGATTGGCGGGCGGCTGGGTATAACCCATGTGCTGAGCAGTCATTAGAAAGCTTTGAGTGCTGTACTTTGGTAGAGACTTACCTCAACCGTCATGACTCACTAGAAGATTACAAGCGCACCTTGAAGTTTGCGTATTTGTATGCCAAGACTGTAACCCTATTGCCTACCCACTGGGAAGACACCAACGCGATTATGCAACGCAACCGTCGCATTGGAACCTCCATGTCCGGTGTAGCTAACTTTGCTGATCGTGTCGGTTGGTCTGTACTTCGTGACTGGATGGATGAAGGATACGGAGTGATCCAGCAATATGACAAAGGTTATTCAGAGTGGCTAGGTATTCGTGAGTCAATTAAAACTACAACAGTCAAGCCATCAGGAACAGTTTCTATCCTCGCAGGTGAGTCACCAGGAGTTCACTGGACACCCGGCGGTGAGTACTTCCTTCGAGCTATTAGATTTAGTAACGAAGATCCTATGCTTCCGTTATTTAAGATGGCTAACTACAGAATAGAACCAGCGTCAGAGTCACCTAAGACTACTTCCGTTGTGTTCTTCCCGATCAAGTCTGATGCTAAAAGATCAGAAAAGGACGTGTCGATCTATGAAAAGGTTTCTCTCGCGGCTACAGCTCAAAACCATTGGTCTGATAACTCAGTCTCAGTGACGGTGAGCTTTGATGCAGAGAAAGAGAGATCTGCGGTTGGAACGGTGCTCCATATGTTTGATGGTCGTCTCAAGACTATCTCTTTCTTACCTATGGGCAACGCGGTATATCCCCAGATGCCCTACACACAGATCACAGCTGAAGAGTACGAAGACTATACGATGAAGTTATTCCCGATTGACTTCTCTGGAGTCTATGCTGGCATGGCTGCCGATGCTATTGGTGAAGCTTATTGCACAACTGATGCGTGTGAGATCAAGCTAATAAAAGATAATCAGTAAAAAATAAGAGCCCCACGATGGAGGACCGTGGGGCTCTTTAATCTTAGGTGGAAAGATCCCTAAGACTCTTCTATTACGGCGCAGGTACAACTAGGGATGATAGGGTCCCATCATGATTGTCCTTGGCGGAAAGGTATCGCTTTAACGCCTCATAGGTTTCAATAAACTCTAACTCTGAAAGATCATCAGGGATGACTATTGTTTTAGTCGTCGTCGTAATCGTCGTCGTCTTGATCGTCATCTTCTTCATAGATCTCCTCATCAGGAATGTTTGGCAGGATCTTTGGATCCCACGGGCTGGTACTCACGCATCAACCTTAAATCGTACGCTACCAGTAAACAGCATTGGCTTACCCTTCTCATTGTGATTACCAGCTAAGAATGGCATGCTCTTTCGTGGTGTTGTTGCTAACAGTATTGTCTTTACCCAACGCTTTGCTGCGGAAGGATTAGACCATGCTGAAAACTCACGCATCACTATAAATTCACCTTCAAAGATCTCATACTTTGCGAGCCATGCACGGCCCTTCTCATCAATCTTGCGTAGCTCTACGCGAGCTTCTCTTTCTACTTTAGGCATTTATTTCCTCTACTTTGTAGTCCATAAGGAGACATCCGAAGTCGTCCTTAATCCATTGGTGGATCATACTCTTTGCATCGTCTATCCCAAAATCTACATCAGGATAGTCGTTTTTGTAATCACGCATGACATCCTCGACATCATACTCAATCTCGCATATTGCTTTGATCTTCATACACATACCCTCTCCTTTGTGAAAGTGGGCGGGGTTACCGCCCACTCTCTCTCCTCTTACAGCTTTACAAGTGTTACGACATTTACATGATCATAACCAAAGTGAATTGATTCTTCTTTTCCGTCTCTATCTTTGTAAAAGACTTCGAGTAGTAGTCCATCAATTCTTACGCCAGTTACCTTATCCACATCAAAACCGAGTACATTTTTAGGGTAATCAGTTACTTCTGCAATAAAGGCATCGTATCCTTCGTATAACCGATCCTCAATCTTAATAATAGTTTCATCATCATTATAGATCCGGCCATCAGGGAGCTTATCTCCCTCATGCCATAGATCGATTACATTCGGATCATTGTCCGTTTTAACCATTAGGCATCACCTCCATTCAGAAACTCTAACTCATTACTCCTGAGTAACCTTCCCGCTACTGGCGAGTAACTTAATCTTTCATACATACATCGCACGGGCGGACTTCATACTCACCATCAATAGCCCAGCCTTGAATGCCGGTCCCGTAGCAAGCTTTACAGTCGTTTATCTTCTTGGGTGGATCGGTGTCTATGCTCATTACTTGCCTCTTAGTATTGGATCCCAGCAATCAGGGCATTCTTTAACTAGGGCGATACTATCTACCTCAGCTAATGTCTCAGCATCCACCTCGATGGTGGAAGTAATGAACTTACCTTGAACGGAATGCTTGATCCCGCATTGTCGGCAGATCAGTAATACTCCCGAGCTCTTTGAGCCCATATCAGGCTCTCCCTTCCATGATCTATGTGGCTTCATCCTGCCACCTCCTTTATGCCTACCATTGCTTTTGCGCTGGCAATAGCGTCGTCGTAATCAAAGTACCCACCGCATGAGTCAATAAGTAACCACTCTTCACACTCTCCGCATGAGCACTTGGCTAACTTCTCTTGAACTACATACTTATAAACTGATCCGCGGAGGTAACGGTCGTAATACTCCACCTCTTGGCGAAGTAGGCGTTCGGCGCTTTCGAGAGTAAATCCCTCTCTTTGAATATCCTTCATTGAGCAATATATGAATCCCACCTGCCCGCCGTCCCACCTATCATGAGAATTCCCTACATACATAGAGATACCACCATGATCATAAAGTCCGAGCGGAAGGATAAGTACACCGCCGTTAGCTTCAATAGCATCACGGACTTCACTCCATGAGTCATAGTCATCCTTCTTGAAGTCGGTGCTATCACCTAGTTTGTACTTATTGTGGAAGCACACCATAGTGCCGAAGTTATCCCATTCGCGGGGATCCATAGGTTCATCATCAGACTCTACCCATGAGCGGATAGTGCCATCGTTGCTGAAGTAATACTCCTTATCATCCTTCATGCTGATACCTCCACTCCATTGTGGGTGGCGCGGGTATAGATACCGAATACCTTATAGTGCTTAATGAAGCGCTTTACTGCGGGAAGTGTTAATTCAGCATTGATCAATACCTCATTGGTATCTAGATCGATCAGCTGGGCCGGAGCCTTCTTCTTACTATTGAGCTTAGGTAGCTCTACTTCTGTAATCATTGCTTTACCTTTCCATAGAATAGCTAGATCGCGGGAATCTCCCTTTATACCTATCATTGGATATAGATATAGCTACTAGGACACACTAGCATTGGCTCTAGCTTTACTGTCAATACCCTGCCACGACACGCCGTACTCTCTCTATCTCTCTTCTCTCTCTTTGGATCAGACTCTCTCTTATCAGATAACTGCCGCGCCGACCCTATTCAAAACCTGGCCTTACACGTCGTGCTCCCGGCTTACTCCCGGCAGTAGCCTAAATCTATAAGTCTATTTGTAGACAATTGATCGATCTAGGGATCGATCAGCTCGATCTCTCTCCTGGCTGGCCCGATCTCTCTCCGGAGCTTAAATAGATAGATATATTCCCTAGAAGAAGGGGTGGGTGGGCCTTCAACACAAACAAATGGCCCGGCGCTCGCTGCGCCGGACCACTGTTGGTGAGCTGGATAGGATCAGCTCACAGATCGACCACCTCTGACCAGTGGTTGACAAGCTGATGGATCATCCCTAGGCATTCATTATCTGTATACGCATCTCCATCTGAGGCGATAATCGCGCCGATCGCGTCCAAAACGCGGCCATCGTACCCATCCGGGTAGCCGCCAGCTGGATCGACAGACATAAGCTCTTCGACCAGGTTGTTGATCTCTTCCGGGCTTAAGCTCATACGTTCACCTCAGCTTCCTGGGCCAGCTCGATGTAATGCCTGGCTAATCGATCAAACGGAGCTTGACCCCATCCACCCAGCATCTGCCGAATAATCAGGGTTGCGGGAGCCTCATGACCCCATTGGCGAGCGCATAACTCAGCTACTTGATCCACATAATCCTCCCATTCGTTGCGGAGATGATCGGCAAAGCCGACCACCTCCTCTCCATTTAACTTCGCGGTTGTAATGAGATCTCTATAAGCATCGTGGTCATTGTCCATGACCATGGTGTAGTCCTCTATGAACTGA
>Ga0315902_10000327_pt1 | contig 81251 bp, 51 predicted proteins | sample LakEriMetagenome_9_FD_203523 | JGI IMG/M metagenome (GOLD analysis project Ga0315902, IMG submission 203523) | Freshwater fungal communities from buoy surface, Lake Erie, Ohio, United States - Buoy 12 MA117 | ecosystem: Environmental > Aquatic > Freshwater > Lake > Lake biofilm | place: USA... | reverse complement strand
GACGACATCAAAAAACGCGAAGCGATCCCGGAAGCCGAGCGTCCCCCCCTGCTCGGACCGGCCGTCCCCAAACGCCGGAAGAAACCGGCGGGACCGCCCCGACCGGAGGCGTTCACCTCCTCTCCGGCGGCCGCACCCATGGCCGAGCCACACTCCCCGGACCCCGCCCCACGGTCCACGCCGACCCCGGCCCAGGCGCTCGAATCACTCCGCGCCCGGGTCGCCCGGGGCGAAGCCCGGCTCAAGGAATTCGACCTGCAGGGATTCCGCTTTATTAAACCAAATCTCGCGACGTGCCATTTGCTGCTGAGTCTGGAAGCGGAAGAGGGGTCGGAAGCGCTGGTTCTGGAGCACTTCGAGAAGGGGCTGATCGAACGCGGCCGGCACACCCCGGCCGACCTGCGGGACCACCTCGCAGAAGTCCGCCGCCTGCTCCGCATCGCCCATCAGATCGACGCCCCCTGAGCGGTTCGCAGCACGCGTTGAGTTCACCATCACGCCCAGGGTGCGCGCGCGTCCGTCCGTAGAATAGGTTTTCGAACCTGTTCTAACGCCCAAGTGTCCCTCTGGTCTCCCGACAGCCCGACGAGGCCCAGCGTCTCACGCAACACCAGCCATCCCAACCACGTCCAATCACGGACAGGTTGAAAACCGATCCTACGACCGGCCGTGGCGACGAACTTCCAGTTTGTCGAACTCCCCAGTGTCAAACCGCGTGGCCGACTCCATGACGTGGCCCAGCGTCATTGCCTACCGGCCCATCGACGCAACGAGATCTTGCCGGGGATTCGGGTCACGTTCCGTTCGATCATCCACGTCAACTCACGGACAGGTTGAAAACCTATCCTACGGACGGCCGTGGCGACGAACTTCCAGTTTGTCGAACTCCCCAGTGTCAAACCGCGTGGCCGACTCCATGACGTGGCCCAGCGTCATTGCCCACCGGCCCATCGACGCAACGGGATCTTGCCGGGGATTCGGGTCACGTTCCGTTCGATCGTCCAAGTCCAATCACGGACAGGTTGAAAATCGATCCTTGGGCATCGTCGAAGTGTCACGGCATTCGCGTACGATGGATCAGTCGTTTTAACAGGCTATCATGAGATGTCTGGGCATTTTGCGTCACGCCCGCCGCCCCAGGGTCAGGGCACAACAGACTTCAGGCGACCGGTAAGGGGGACAGTGGCAGTGGATTCCGCGTTTGTCGAGTATGGAATCAAACCCAATACCCGACCGGTGGGTGATCTGGAGCTGGCGGTGCGATGTTGGGTGCGCTGGTGGCGCGCCTGGCGGACCGAATTCCAGCCGGACTCTTTGACCAAACAAATCCGGTTATGTCATGGGTCAGGTCCTACAGATGACCGCAGACGTCTCGCCGGCGGTTCGAGCCGCCCCCCCTTTGACCCGCCCCCGCCGCCGGTTTATCGTGCTGGGATGCCTTCTTCGTCTCTCCTTCGACTGAATCGGCTGTGGCTCGCCCTGTTGCTGGCAGGGGTGCTTACCCCGGCGCGCACCGGGACCGCGGCTGAGCCCGATCCCGCCCTCTTCAGCCGGGAGATTCTGCCGGTCCTCTCCGAGCACTGCTTCAGTTGCCACGGTCCGGATGAGGGAAACCGCAAAGCCGATCTGCGGCTCGATACCCGCGAGGGAGCGCTGACGGTTCTGACTCCCGGCGATGCCTCGGCCAGCGAACTGCTGCGCCGCGTCGTCTCGACCGACCCCGCCGAGCAGATGCCTCCCCCTGGCGCACAGCGCCATCGGCTATCCACTGCACAAATCGAACAGTTGGAATTGTGGATTCAACAGGGAGCGGTGTGGGGACGGCACTGGGCGTTTGAGCCTCCGCGCCGGTCTGCGGTCCCTCCGCTCGCTCCCCACCCGGTCGACGCGTTCATCCGCGAGCGGCTGTTGCAGGTGGGGCTGTCGCCAGCTCTCCCGGCGTCGCTTCCGACTCTGGCCCGGCGCTCGACGTTCGATCTGTTGGGGCTCCCTCCGACCCAGGCTGAGGTCGATCAGCTCATCGGCGATGACAGTCCGGATGCCTGGTCGCGGTGGATCGACCGGCTGCTGGCCTCACCCCGGTTTGGCGAACGGCTGGCGATGGTCTGGCTGGATGCCGCCCGGTATGCCGACACCGACGGCTACCAGGCCGACGAAACGCGCACCAACTGGCCGTGGCGCGACTGGGTGATCGCGGCCTTCAATGGCAATCAGCCGTTTGATCAGTTCACCATCGAGCAGTTCGCCGGCGATCTGTTACCCAAGGCGACCCCCGACCAGAAACTCGCCACCGCCTTCCACCGGCACCACATGACGAATGGGGAAGGGGGGCGAGATCCCGAGGAATCGCGCATCGACTATGTGATCGACCGCGTCAACACGCTGGGGACAGTCTGGCTGGGGCTGACCCTGGGCTGCTGCCAGTGCCATTCGCACAAGTTCGACCCCATCTCGCAGGCCGAGTACTACTCGCTGACGGCGTTCTTCAACTCGATCGATGAAGATGGCCGGGCGGGACGAAATGCGAAACCTTATCTGGCCTACGAGACGAACCGGCTGGCCGCCCCCCGGGCCGAGGCCGAGGCTCTGGTCAACAGGCAGACCGCGCGCGAAGCGGCCGCCCTCGCCGCGGCCGAGGCCCCCTTCCGCACCTGGCTGAAAGAGCAAACGCTCCACCTCCAGCCGGGGCACAGGTCGTGGACGCCGCTGACCGAAGGAGAGCTGGAAGCGACCGAGGGGACCCGGTTGACCTGGGAAGCCGCGGGCATCATCCAGGCGAGTGGCCCGAATCCCCGGCAGGATGACTATCGTGTGATCGCCCATCCGCCGGCCGAGCGGATCAACGGGCTGCGTCTGGAAGTCTTGCCCCATGCGTCGCACACTCAGGGAAGTTACTCGCGGGGAGCTGGGGGACACTTCATTCTGACCGACATCAAGGTGCAGGTGCGTCGTCGGGGAGAGACCCAGCTGCGCGATCTGCAGGTGACGGGAGCGGTGGCCGATCATTCGGATGATCCGGGGAAGTTTTCCGGCTATGGCAACATTGCGCATGTGCTTGATGATGACCCCCGCAACGGGTGGAGCACGCGCGATGCCCCGGCCACCCTGCCGCATGTCGCGGTGCTGGCTCTGGCCGAGCCGTTGCATCTGGCCGAAGACGAAGACCTGGTTGTCGAACTGCGGCAGCGGTCGACGGTGGGAGACGCCAACCTCGGCCGGTTCCGGCTGCTCTGGACCAGTGACCGGGGTCCGGCCACCCAGACGGTTGGCCCCACTCCGTTGGAACAACTCACCCAACAGCCTGCCGCCGAATGGGCGCGGCCAGCCGGCCCGCTGCTGGCCGCACTTCGCGACCAATTCCTGGCCGACTTCGCGCCGGTCATCGACGCCCGCGCCCGGCTCGCCCGGGCCCGGCGGCAACTGGAGGAAGTGAATGCCGCGGCCCGGGTCGACGTGCAGGTGCTGGCCGACCGGGCGGAATTACGGCCGACGCAGGTGCTGGTGCGGGGCCAGTGGGACAAGAAGGGAGACACCACCCTGCATGGCGTTCCCCGGGCCATCGCCCCCTGGTCTTCCGATCTCCCCTACAACCGGCTCGGGCTGGCCCAGTGGCTGACTCAGTCCGGTCATCCCCTCACCGCCCGGGTCTTCGTCAACCAGGTGTGGCAGTTGCTGTTGGGGACCGGACTGGTGCGGACGACCGAAGACTTCGGCCTGCAGGGAGAACGTCCGACCCATCCCGAGCTGCTCGACTGGTTGGCGGTGGAGTTCATGGAGAGTGGCTGGGATGTCAAACAGCTGGTGAAGCTGATCGTCACCAGTGAGACCTACCGGCAGTCGTCGGTGATGACCCCAGACGCTCTTTCCCGCGATCCCGAGAACCGCTGGTGGGCCCGGGCCCCCCGGCACCGCCTGCCGAGTTGGATGCTGCGGGACGCCGCACTGCACTCGGCGGGGCTGCTCTCTCCGTTGATTGGTGGACCGCCAGTCAGGCCGTTTCAGCCCGAGGGGATCTGGGAAGAGAACTTCATGGGGCGGTTTCATTACGAACCGAGTGACGGGCCGGCGCAGTATCGTCGTTCGCTGTATGCTTTCTGGCGGCGGGCGGTGGCTCCGACGTTTCTGTTTGACTCGGCCCAACGCCGGGTCTGCGAAGTGCGGCTTCCCCGCACCAACACTCCGCTGCAGGCGTTGACGTTGCTGAATGACGCCAGCTACCTCAACGCGGCGTACGCCCTGGCTATTCAGGCCCTGCGCGAAGCGCAGGATCCGGCAGTGCAGTTGACCGCCATCACCCGTCGTGTGCTGGGCCGGGTTCCGGAACCGCGCGAACTGGCCATTCTGGAACGCGAGTTCGCGCGGGCCCGTGCGTGGTACCAACAGCATCCTGCCGAGGGAGAACTGGCCCTCGAGCAGGCCGGGCGCAATCTGGAAGACAGCCGTCCCGACCTGCGGCTCACTCCGGCCGAGCGACAACAGGGGGCCGCCGCCGCCGCGTTGTTCCTGATCGCCAACCTCGTCCTCAATCTTGATGAGGCGGTGACACATGAGTGATCCGTTCCAGGATCCGATCGCGGCGGGGCAGGGGGGTGAGTCTGCCGCCACGCAGTTGGCCCGCCGGGTGTTTCTGACCCGGGCAACCGGGATGTCGCTGGGGGGACTGGCCCTGGGGGAACTGCTTTCCCCCGCAGGTGCGGCAGGCGGTGCGGAACCCCATGCGGGCGGGGGGCTTGGGAACAGTGTGCTGGAGAGGGTGCGGCAGCAGTTCGCACCGACGGCCCGCCGGGTGATTTTCCTGACGCAGTCTGGGGGTCCGTCGCAACTGGAACTGTACGACCACAAGCCGGGGTTGGCCGAGTGGGCGGGGAAGGAACTGCCCGAGTCGGTCCGGCAGGGACAACGGCTGACGACGATGACCGCCAGCCAGAAGCAGTTGATCTTGCCGGCGCGGTCGGAATTCCGGCAGTGCGGCGACAGCGGCGCGACCGTGAGCGACTGGTTGCCGCACACCCAGCGGGTGGCTGACGAGCTGTGCTTCATCAAGTCGATGTTCACCGACCAGATCAACCACGCACCGGCGATGACGAGGTTTCTGACCGGGCACCAGATTCCGGGACGGCCGAGTGCGGGGGCGTGGGCCAGCTATGGCCTGGGGAGTGAGAACCGCGACCTGCCCGATTACCTGGTGTTGATCTCGAAGATGCAGCGGCCGAGCGATCAGCCGTTGTACGACCACTACTGGGGGAGCGGCTTTCTGCCCTCACGGCACCAGGGGGTCAAACTGCGGAACGCGCGGGACCCGGTGTTGTATCTGCGCGATCCCGAAGGGGTGCCGCGGGAACTGCGGCAACAGATGCTGACCGGGCTGGGTGAGCTGAATGCACTGCGGCACGAGCAGACGGGAGATCCCGAGATTCTCACGCGGATCCGGCAATACGAGCTGGCGTTCCGGATGCAGACGAGTGTCCCGGAGCTGATGGACTTGCGGGAGGAGAGCGAAGCGACGTTTCGGCTGTATGGTCCCGATTCGCGACGGCCGGGGAGTTATGCGGCGAACTGCATTCTGGCCCGACGGCTGGCGGAGCGCGGGGTGCGGTTCATTCAGTTGTTTCACCCCGACTGGGACCATCACAAGCATCTGGCGAGCTGGTGCACGGCCCGATGCCGGGATACCGACCAGGCCTCGGCCGGGTTGATCACCGACCTGAAGCAGCGGGGTTTGCTGGACGACACGCTGGTGATCTGGGGGGGTGAGTTTGGGCGGGGGGTGGCGGGGCAGGGGCAGTGGGACGCTCCGGAGGCGGGGCGCGACCATCATCCGCGGTGCTACACGATCTGGCTGGCGGGGGGTGGGATCCGCGCGGGGTACACCCATGGTGCCACGGATGACTTCAGTTACAACGTGGCCCGCGACGGGGTGGCGGTCCGCGACCTGCACGCGACCCTGCTGCACTGCCTGGGGATCGACCACACCCGCCTGGGTTATCGCCTGCAGGGGCTCGATTTCCGGCTGACCGGGGTCGAAGAGGCGCGCGTGGTGCGGGAGGTGTTGGCGTAAGGCCAGGCGATTTCGCACGAGCCTGCCTCGCCAGGGCTACCTTGCAGCACAGTCCATTCACGCGTTGCGCGAAGTGGACCGCCTGCCGCTTGCCGGTGTCTGTGGCTACTCGGGCCACAACCACCAGCCGGCCCAAACCCCGTATTGCAGCGTGAGCCATTCACACACGAAGCCCACCAGCATCACGGCTGTCATGACCCCCAGTGCCTGCAGCAGCGTGATCGCTCCCCGCCACCCCCGGGACTGGAACAGGTAAATGGGAAAGGCGAGCGCGAAACAGAGGACCAGCAAGAGTTTCATCAGGCGACCGAGCCGGTGCCCACGCTGGCGGGCGTCGGTAAAGCACCAGGCGATGCTCAGCATCAGCATGGGCAGTCCCAGCAACAACGCCAGGCCCGAATCGTCATCGTTCAGGAAACAGCCGACGGTCGACAGTCCGGCACTCGCGAGAAACAACATGGCCACCAGCCAGCGCTTCCGCCGGCCGAAGTCGGTCCCAGCCGGAGCCTTTTGGTCTTCAGACGAGTCCTGCGGCACCAGGTCACTCATCGCGGGAACTCCTGAAAGAACAAGGCTGGGACGGAAGCGAGCGTCCCTCTGGCGCTGGTGGGTAGTCGGTCCAGATGGGGCGAACGCGGAGTTGCAGCATACGGCTCACCCGATGCAAGTGCCATCGGTCGTCGGCCGAGCCGGCGACCTTGTCGGGTGTCGGCCTGCCGTGGGTGGGCTGGCGACACTGTGCCGTTCTCAGACAGGGGGGAGATCCCACCCCTTGTGGGGGATCGGGGCTTTGTCAGTCGGGAGTCCCAGCCTGCTCGCTGGGAGTGACCATCGGACTGGAGACTGGAGTGCAGTCGCTTCGATCGGCAGAAATTCCCCTGGACATTTCCAGATCGACACCATGACGACTGGCCCGTTTCTGTTTGTGAGAGGTACGATATCCAAAGCAAAGGTGATTTCTTCACAGTGTGGATAAGACACCGAGGACACCATGGGTCATTACATCCGGATTCTGTCTCCGTCCGAGAAGGTCCCTTCCCTTGCGGAGATCAGGACGGCCTTGAGCCGCGAGGCTCCACTGGGACAACTTCAGGTGCCGGCGGGCCCAGAGGCAATGTGGACCCAGGTCAGTCTTGTGCATGCAACCGGGGAGGTGGTGGCGGAGATCGAACGGAACACCGCCTCGGATGGCGATCTGGTCATCGAGGAGATTGAGGAGTTTCTCGAAGAGATTGAGGATTGCGAACCTGCGAGCGCGGCCGCCTGGTTGGCCGAGTATCTGCCTCAAGTCAAGACGATCTACGCCTTCCAACTGCTGAATGGGACCGAGGAAGAACAGGGGTGGCAGATTCTGGGGGCGGCCAAAGATGCGATCTTCCAACAGGTGGGGGGGATCATTCAGGCCGATGACGAAGGATTCACTGAGGAGACGGGCCACCAGATCCTCTGGCAGTTTTCAAATTCGGTCCAAGGGCCCTGGTGGATGGCGGTGTTGCGCGATGGCGAATGGATTCGCTTCCAGATGGAACTGGGGAACCGCAAACATCGGGCGGCGTTCTTGAAAGGAGAGGTTCCGGACGGTGTGCGGATGCAGGAGTGAATCGCGCGGGAGCGGTTGCCCAGCTGAATTCCCGACTGCCAGACGACGAGGATCCTCGCCCCCGCACGCGAATCTGCCATACCGGTGGGGATTCTGTCGCAACCTTCCATTCACAAAAAAACTCCGGCGTGGGAGCAGATTATCCCACGCCGGAGCGACAGCCCGCTGACCTCCCTCCAGTCAGCGACGGCGACGGACGACGGCGACAGCCAGGGCTCCCAGGCAGACCAAGGCATAAGTCGACGGTTCGGGCACAATCTGCACGCGATAGGCCAGAATCATCGTGTCGTTCTCGAGGCCGGCGTTGTACGACTGCAGATTGCCGGCAGCGTTCATGTACTTGCCAGTTGCGGTCATGAAGTCATTGTCGTTCCCGATGAACAGGAAGTAGTCGCGAGGGGCCGAGGGATCCTGCGCCGAGACGAGTGCCAGCCCCTCCCATTTTTCCGAGAGGGTGTTCGCGTCTCCGGGAGCCGGGTTGAGATTGAGTCCGAATTGCGCCAGTTCACTGATCGACAGATCGAGTTTGCCCAGCATGTTCAGGGCTTCGACCCACGAAATGGGGGTGACCGACGGATTGAGCACACCTCCGGGAGCGACCGCGTTCCCCTCGGCATCGTACAGCCCATCGATGTTGGTGGCTCCATTCAGATCGGCCAGCAGGACCGATTTGAAGACCGGACTGCCGCTGGCTCCGCGTCCATTCCCATCCCGCGACAGGATCAGCAACTGATGGTCGTTGAGAGCGATGATCGAACTCTGGGCACCCGTGCGGTTGACGGCGGGAGTCCCGCCATTGTCGTCGATGCGGGGCAGCTGGATGACGTACTGGGCGACGGGATCGGTGGGGGCATCGCTCTGCGACACATCGTAGACCAGCAGCCGGGTGTTCGACCGCCCCTGGTTGCCCGTGCCCGAGTCCTGAATGGTGGCGCTCTGCAGCAAACCGAACAGCCGGTTTCCGCTGGGGCTCTGGGCAATGCCCTCCATTCCCTGATTGATACGGCGACCGTTGGCCGGTGGGTCGGCGAAGAAGTTGGTGGTCCCGGTGGGGGAGTGGGGAACGAGGGCTTCCGGCAATCGCAGCAGACCGTCGATCTGCTTGGAGGCATTGAAGTGATAGATGTACGGACCGTATTCATCGCTGACCCAGCCCGACCCCGCTCGCCCCGCCCGCGTGTCGAGCACCAAGCCTTCGGCGTCCATGGTAAGTCGCCCATTCACCGTGCCATCTGACTGCGTGGTATTGCCCAACACGGTGGGAATCGGACGGCCGAACAGCGAGCCCACCCCGTTGGCCAGCATGCCCGAGGTGTAGACGCCGGGCGTGGCCGCATTGCCGTCGTGATAGTAGGTAAACCGGGTCGAACCCAGGAACGTCGTCTGGATCTGGTTCTGCAGGGCGGTCTGCGTATTGCCCGTGAAGGGGGTGAAGGTGAAATCAAAGCTGTTCACGCGGGCGGCGTAATTCGAATAAATCGTGCCGGAGTTGTACCCGCGGTCAGGGAGGAATTCGAAACGCCCACTCCAGGTTCCGCCACCGAGGTTCTGGAAGTTGGCGATTTGCATGTCGGAGATGGAGCCGAGCGATTCGCCAGTCGCGGGATCGATCGAATTGGCAGCGATCCGGCCCACCCCCTGCAGTCCCAGCACCCGGAAGTTCGTTCCGCCGAGGGAAACACCGGTGAGCGGCATGGCACCTGTGTTGGGCGACAGCACATCGCGGTTGAACGAGGTGATCGGCGCACCGAGGGCGGACGAGGTCCACCCCAGAGCCAAGACGAGCAAAGTGGAAACAAATCGCGAATTCATTGCTGCGGATCCTCACAAGACAGACTTTTCAGACGACACTTTGCACACATGCCCCGCAGTGGAGTCCAACAGCGTGTGTTTTGGATGTAGACCAGAAGAAGAACGACCTGTGGTTGATGCCAGACGCGTCGTACCGTGCCCCCGGCCAGGGCTGGGCCGGAAGTTCAGGAATCGCGGGAGCGATTCCAGCGTGAACCGACAACTGACACTCGCGACGTGGCGAGCGGGGCACGCCGCGGACGCGGCGGTCCCGTCACAATCACGGGCAAGCCAACCGGTTTTGGCCCCTGACTCGCGGGGTCGCCACCGCGCGTTGGAGGCTGGCCAAAGGTGCATCCGGCCAGCCGGCGCGGACGGAATCGTGTGGCGATACCACGGTCGCATCTGCGTGCGCGAGTCCGACAGGTTGGAACCGAAGTCGTCCCGAACGGGCCGCAGAGTCGACGAAGTCGGCAAGGCCGGCGGGGGAATTCATCCCCGTGGGGTGTGGGGGTCGATACTACCGGAGTCAGGTGCCGGCATCGGCTGCGCGCCCCGCTGCCCTCCCCTTCGAGATTCGCCACAACACATGTCGCAGCAGGAACTTGCGGATTACCGCGTCGAGCTGGACGGCTTTTGCGGCCCCCTCGATCTGCTGCTGTACCTGGTGCGCCGGGAAGAGGTCGACATTCTCGACCTGCCCATGGCGGGCATCACCGCCCAGTTTGTCGAGTTTCTCGAAGTTCTCCAGATTCTCGATCTCGATTTCATCGGGGAATTCGTCGTGGTGGCGAGTACCCTGGTGGAGATCAAGAGCCGGATGGTGCTGCCGCAGGAGGAAGTGACTCCCGAAATCGTCGAGCGCGACGAAGATCCGCGGTCCGAACTCGTGCAGCAACTGCTCGAGTACAAGCGGTTCAAGGAAGCTGCCCAGCAACTGGAGGAACAGGCGGCGTTGTGGCAGCAGCGGTTTCCCCGCATGTCGGACGACCGGCCCCGGGGGGCCGGGGACCCCTCGCAGGATCTCTTCAAAGAGGTCGAACTGTGGGATTTGGTCAGTGCGCTCTCGCGCGTGCTGCGTAAGAACTCCGAGGCGGCCCCCACCAAGGTCATCTACGACGACACGCCGATCGCCGTCTACATCGAGCAGATCAAGCAGCGGGTGGCCGAAGAGGGACGCTGCTCGTTCAGCTCGTTCTTCGCCGGGGCGTACTCGCGCAGCCGCATCACCGGGATCTTCCTGGCGATTCTCGAGTTGTTGAGGCACCAGAAGTACCGGGCCGAGCAGCCAATCGCCTATCGCGAGATCTGGATTCTCCCCCCGCTGGAGCAGACCGCGACCACGCCGACGGACGAAGCTACCAGCGCGACCGAGACCGCCGGGGCCGAGCCCCTGCCGGCCACTGTGGAAGTGGCCGGAGGGGAGTTCGAACCCGAGGTGTCAGAACCGGCCGCCGCCGAATCTCTCCCGGCCGCCGAGTCCGAATTCGATCTGGCGACAGACGAGGAGTCGCCCATCATCCTGCAGCTTCCTCCGGCGGACGAAGGCGATGCCGACGAGGGGCCGTCGACCGCCACCGGGACCGAAGCGTAGTTCGCACTTCGGCCCGTGAGATGGGACTCCTGGGGGAGGCTACCCGAACCGCCCTCGGTTTGCGGGTGTCGTGTAGATGGCGCGAGGTGTTCTGGACGGAGCTTCTGCGCCCGACATTTCCCCGGCAGCGATGTCTCCTGGTCCAACCGGAGAGCTTTGGAGTTCACTTCCCGGGGACGAAGAGTCGGTAGGTTTTGTAGCCCCCACCGATGTTCCGCACGTCGAACCCATGCTGCAGCAGAATGCGGGTTGCCAGGTACCCGCGCTGTCCGACCTGGCAGAACGCGGCGATGGGCCGGTCTCGCGGCAGTTCCCCCAGCCGCGTCCGCAGGTCATCGACCGGAATGTTGATCGCTCCAGGGAGCGTCCCCTGGGTGAACTCCTCGACGGTTCGCACATCGAGCAGCAGCGGGCGCTGGTCGGCCGGTTGGGCCAGCACCTCGTCGAGATCGAACTGCGGGTGTTCGCCCCGCTGCAGCCCCGACGCCACGAAGCCCAGCATGTTCACCGGGTCTTTGGCCGAGCCAAACTGCGGCGAATAACAGAGCTCGGCCTCTTCGAGTTGGGTGACCGTCAGCCCCGACTGCAGGGCGATGGCGAGGACATCGATGCGCTTGTCGACTCCCTCGCCTCCGACCCCCTGGGCACCCAGGATGCGTCCCGTCTGCGGATCGAACAACAGCTTGAGGGACATCTGCTCGGCACCCGGATAATATCCGGCGTGATTCATCGGGTGAATGTAGACCTTGCGATGGAGAATCTGGGCCCGCCGCAGCGTCTTCTCGGCCGCTCCGGTGCAGGCCGCCACCCGATCGAACACCCGCACGATGGCGGTTCCCTGTGTGCCGCGGTAGTGGGCGGGCTGCCCGAAGATATGGTTGGCGGCGAGGCGTCCCTGACGGTTGGCTGGTCCGGCGAGCGGAACCTGGGTGGCGGCTCCGGTCACAGGATCACGCACTTCGATGGCATCGCCCACGGCATAGATGTGGGGATCACTTGTCTGGAGCGATTCATTGACGCGAATGCCTCCACGCGGTCCCACCTCGAGTCCCGCCTCGACAGCCAGGCGATTCTCGGGCCGCACCCCCACTCCCAGAATCACCAGGTGCCCATCGAGCGTGGCTCCCGATTTGAGGCGAATCCGCAATCCATCCGGGATCGCTTCGAACGACTCGGCCGCCTCCTGCAGACGCACTTCGACCCCATGGCGGGCCAGAGTCTCGGCAATTGGCGTGGTCATCTCGCGATCGAAGGGGGGCAGCACCTGGTCCTGCAGTTCGACCACCGTGCAGTGCACACCGCGGCGCACCAGATTCTCGACCAGTTCCAGGCCAATGAAGCCCGCTCCGACGATGATCGCGCGGGGTGTGGGACTGGGCCCGGAGGTGCCAGCCTGGGCCGCTGTCAGCAGGCCATCGACGGCATTCTTGATGCGGTCGACATCGGCCAGATTGCGGAGGGTGTGAATGCCCGGCAGATCGAGTCCGGGCAAGGGTGGGCGGATGGGGGCGGCCCCGGGAGCGAGGATCAACCGGTCGTACGTTTCGACCGATTCGGCACCGGTCGCCACGTTCCGCAGCGTCAGGGTGTGGGCCGCGCGGTCGATCGCCACCGCCTCGGTCTGGGTCCGCACATCGAGCCGGAAGCGGGCCCGCAGCCGGGCGGGGGTGGTGACCAGCAGTTTTCCCCGTTCGGCAATTTCTTCCCCCACGTAATACGGGAGACCGCAGTTGGCGAACGAGACATCGGGGCCCCGTTCGAGCAGGACGATCTCGGCCTGTTCCGACAACCGGCGGGCCCGCGTCGCCGCCGACGCGCCCCCCGCCACACCTCCGACAATCACCACTTTCATCCGTCGAACTCCTGGCTGTGGGCAAGGCGTGCGCACGGCGGCCGCCCGCTCCGGTCTTGCGTGGCCCCTCGTGGGCCTGGGGATCGGTCGGATGCCCCGGTCATGGGGGACCGCCGACATTGGGTCATGACTGCCCCCATTCACCACGGCCGGTCGGGTTGGCGGACGGTGTGGTTGCCAGGGGGGTGGGGAACCTGGTTAAGAGCGGGGAAACTCCCGCAGTCCGCACAGCCGCGCGAGGTCGTCGAAGTAGTGCGGGTAGGTTTTGCGGGTGCAGCCCGGGTCGGCAATCTTCACCCCCGGGGCCCGCAGTCCAATGAGCGCGAAACTCATCGCCATCCGATGGTCGTCGTAGGTGGCGACCGTGGCGGGGGTGATGGGGGCGGGGTGAATGGTGAGTCCATCGGGGAACTCGTCCACCTGTTGCCCCAGCCGGCGCAGCTCGGTGGCGACGGCCGCGATGCGGTCGGTCTCTTTGTGGCGGACGTGGGGGATATTGCGGATGGTGGTTGGACCCTGGGCGAAGGGGGCGACCGCCGCGAGGGTCTGGGCCGTGTCGCTGATCGCATTCATGTCGACCTCGATCCCGCGCAGGGGGCCGCCAGTGAGGGTGATTCCCTCCGGGCCATGTTCGACCCGGCAGCCCATCTGGACCAGCACGTCGACGAACTTCACATCTCCCTGCAGCGCGTCGGGGGACAAGCCCTGCACGGTCACCCGACCCCCGGTCACCGCGGCGAGGGCGAAGAAGTAGCTGGCGGCCGAAGCATCGGGTTCGATGTCGTACACCGTCCCGCGGTAGGTCTGTGGGGGGATCGTATACACCCCCGGCCGTGGGCGGCCGACTTCGACCCCGAACGCCTGCATGACGCCAATGGTCATGTCGACGTACGGTTCCGAGACCAGTTGACCGGCCACTTCGAGGGTCACTTCATACTGGGCCCCCGGTGCGGCCATCAGCAGAGCGCTGAGGTACTGGCTCGAAATGCCGCTGGCGACCCGGGCCAGACCTCCCGGCAAACCCTGGGCGGCCACCTCGACCGGCGGGCAGCGATTGTTGAGCTGGCAGCGGGTCTGGGCCCCCAGTTGATTGAGAGCGTCGATGAGGTCTCCCAACGGCCGCTCGCGCATGCGGGCATTGCCATCGAGGCGGTAGTCGCCCCGGCCAAGGCAGCAGAGGGCGGTCAGAAACCGGATGCTGGTGCCGCTGTTTTCCAGCCACAACTCGGCTGCCGACACGGGGGGCCGCCCGGCACAACCGGTGAGTGTCACGACGGCGGCCGCCTGATCGTGTTGGAGTGTCAGCCCGAGGCGCTGCAGGCTGTCGAGCATCACCCGGGTGTCCTGGCTGTCGAGCACCCCCGTGAGCCGCGAGTCGCCCCGCGCCAGCGCCGCCGTCACCAGAGCGCGGTTGGTGATGCTTTTCGAACCGGGAGGACGAATGGTCCCGTGGACCGGGCCCGACACCGGCAGTACTTCAAGAACTTCGTGCATGGAAACAAAATACCGATTTCTGAGCCGGCCTGCTGCGCTGCGTGGGGGGGCGATCGGAGCAGCATCCAGCCCCCTGTCTTCCGGCAGGGGGGCGAGCGGGGGCATTCCAGGCAAATGGCTGCCGGGGAGATTTCGACGGGCTTCGGCGGAGGGGCCAACGGACCGGTTTACCGCACGAAAGCCGCAGACTACGATTCTTGCCGAACCGGTGGGAAAAGCCGGTTTGGTCCGCTGCGCCGGTGTTTTAGGGGGCTGGTTGGCTCCCTGCGAGTTCGTGCCGCGGAACTGTGAGTTCCCCTTCGTTCCGGGAGTTGCGATGCTGCGCCCGTGCCTGCTTCTGCTGGGTCTGCTGATGACTGTTTCCACACCGCTGTTCGCCCAGTCTGCCGACGGGAAAGAGGACCGGTTCCAGTGGCTGGAAGAGGTGTTGGGTGACCAGCCCCTCGATTGGGTCAAACAACAGAACGGCCAGAGCACGGGGGAGCTGTCGCAGAGTCCGCGTTTCCAGCAGTTCAACGACCGGATCCTGCAGATTCTCGATTCCAACGCCAAGATCCCGATGATCTCCAAGGCGGGGGATTGGTATTACAACTTCTGGCGTGACGCGAAGAACCGCCGGGGGTTGTGGCGGCGGACCACGCTCGACAAGTATCGCCAGGCGAATCCCGAGTGGGAGACCGTGCTGGACCTCGACGAGTTGGGCAAGCAGGAGGGAGAGAACTGGGTCTGGAAGGGAGCGGCCTTCCTCAAGCCCGGTTACGACCGGGTGCTGCTGTCTCTCTCGCGCGGTGGGGCCGATGCCACGGTGACCCGAGAATTCGATGTGGTGAAAAAGGAATTCGTCAAGGACGGGTTTGTGTTGCCCGAAGCCAAGACCCGCATTGGCTGGCGCGACCGGGACAGTCTCTTCGTGGGGACCGACACGGGTCCCGGTTCGCTGACCGACTCGGGCTATCCCCGCACCGTACGCGAATGGAAGCGGGGGACACCCCTGTCTGAGGCGCCGATTGTCTATGAAGGCGAGGCGGCTGACGTCTCGGTGTCGGGGACCCGCTCGAAACAGCCCGGTTACGAGCGCGACTGGTTCAGCCGGGCGGTGACGTTCTGGACATCGGAAGTGTTCCTGCGCCGCGACGGCAGGCTGCTCAAGATCGAGAAGCCCGACGACGCCAAGTTCTCGAGTGACCGCGATCTGATCTTCATCGAACTGCGGACTGCGTGGGAGGTGGGGGGGAAGAAATATCCGGCCGGAGCGCTGCTGGCTGCAAACCTCGAAGAGTTCCTGAAGGGGGAGCGGAAGTTCGACGTGCTGTTCGAGCCAACCGAGAGGAAGTCGCTCGACGACTACGCCTTCACCCGCCATCACGTGCTGCTGAATGAGCTCGACAATGTCCGCAGCCGGCTGTACGTGTTGACGCGTGAGAACGGCCAGTGGAAGCGCGAGGAACTTCCCGGGGCCCCCAAGCTGAGCTCCGTCAGCGTCAGTCCCATCGATCCCGACGAGACCGATGAGTACTTCATGACGGTGACCGATTATCTCACTCCCACCAGCCTGTTTTACGGCAGCCTGGGGAAGGGACCAGCCGAGAAGCTGAAGGAGAACCCGCAATTCTTCAAGACCGACGGGTTGTCGGTCGCCCAGTACGAGGCGGTCTCGGCTGATGGAACCCGCATTCCCTACTTCCAGGTGTCGCGTCAGCCGATTGCGCTGAATGGCAAGAACGCGACCCTGCTGTATGGCTACGGCGGATTTGAAATCTCGATGACCCCCACGTATCAGCCGAACGTCGGGGCGGCCTGGCTCGAAAACGGCGGGGTCTACGTGGTGGCCAATATCCGTGGGGGAGGGGAGTTTGGTCCCCGGTGGCACCAGGCGGCGCTGAAGAAGAACAGGCACAAAGCGTACGAAGACTTTATTGCCGTGGGAGAAGACCTGGTGAAGCGGGGAGTCACCTCGCCGCAGCACCTCGGCACAATGGGGGGGAGCAACGGCGGATTGCTGATGGGGAACATGTTGACCCGCCGGCCCGATCTGTTCGGAGCGATTGTCTGCCAGGTGCCGCTGCTCGACATGCGGCGGTTCAACAAGCTGCTGGCGGGGGCGAGCTGGATGGCCGAGTACGGCAACCCCGACGTACCCGAGGAATGGGAGTTCATCCGCACGTTCTCCCCCTACCACAATGTCGATCCCAAGACCAAATACCCCCGCACCCTGTTCACCACCTCGACCCGCGACGACCGGGTGCATCCCGGCCATGCCCGCAAGATGGTGGCCCTGATGAAAGACCAGGGGCACGACGTGCTCTACTACGAGAACATCGAAGGAGGACACGGCGGGGCGGCCGACAACAAGCAGTCGGCCTACATGTGGTCGCTCGCCTACACCTTCCTGTGGAACCAACTCGATCCGAAGAAGTAGGCCCGGCGGCAGAGCCTGAGCGGGCCGTTCCAGGTGTCGGGAATGACAATACCCCGGAAATGACAACACCCCCGGTCGCGAAGCGAAACCTTCGTGGCGACCGGGGGTGTGTTGTTTTGGGAAGGGCCTGACGGCGGCCAGCTACCAGGTCCAGTTGGTTTTGCCCTGAAGGTTCATCACGCAGCCGGTCGGCCAGCGTCCCTGGTGGAGGCCGGTGATGATCTCGGCACACATCTTCGACGTGTCGTGGGCCGAGTCGTCGTCGAGACCGGCGATATGCCCGCTAACCAGCACGTTGTCGAGGGTCAGCAGGGGGCTCGTGAGAGGAAGGGGCTCGACTTCGAAGACGTCGAGCCCCGCCGCCGCCAACCGCCGGCTGCGCAGGGCTTCGTACAGGTCGGCCTCATCCACGAGCGTGCCCCGGGCGGTATTGATCAGCACGGCCCCCGGCTTCATCTTCTCGATGTTTTCTTTCCGGATGAGATGCCGGCTCTCCGGCGTGCTGGGGCAGTGGAGCGACAGGAAGTCGGCCTGGACCAGCACGGTGTTGAGATCGACCAGTTCGATGCCCCACTTCTGGCAGAAGTCGCGGTCGGGGTACGGTTCATGAGCCACCACCCGCATCCCGAGGCCCACCCCGCGGGTCGCGGTCGCCTGACCGATGCGTCCCAGTCCCACCAGCCCCAGTGTTTTCCCCATCACCCGGGGATAACTCTTGCGCGACCATTCCCCCACCCGCACCTTGCGATCGAGGTGAGGGAAGCCGCGGGCGACCGCCATCAGCAGGGCGATGGTGTGTTCGGCTACCGAGTGGTGATTGACGCCGGGGGTGATGCAGACCGGAATGTTGGCCCGGTCGCACGCTTGGAGATTGACCGCATCGTAGCCCACACCGGCGCGGGTGATGGTGCGCAATTGCGGCAGCGATTCAATCACGCGGGGTGTGTATGGCTCGGATCCCGCCAACACCGCGTCAGCGCCCTGCAGCACGCCAATCAGCTGGTCTTCCTGGAAGACATCGCAGCCCTGGGGAGGATAGACCACATCAAATCCATGATCATGAAAGATCTTGTTGTGAGGACCTTCCTTGGCAATCTTGGCGGTGATGACGACCTTGGGCATGGACCGGGCGACCTGGGAATTCGGGAGCGGTGCAAAGGCACAGGGAGGGCAAGTAGACAGGAAGCTGAGACTAGCCGCGCGGTTTCGGAGTGGCAAGGAAGTTGCCATCGGTGACGGCCGACCCGAACAACGACTGCTTCACGGAAACTGTATTGGCCGCGTTGTCTCGGGATCGACCAAAAACCGTCCGCGTGGGCTGCCCCAGAACTCGATCGGAAACCGGTGGGGAACCTCGTGGAAGGCAGCGAGTCTGGTCGCGAAGTGGCAGCCCATTCACCGCCCAAACGGGTCGGAGGATGTCGGCGGTTGGTTGAGCAGTTGCTCAATCGCCCGATGCCGGCTGGGAGTTTGCTTCACCAGCAGCAGTCCTGGCACGGCCCGCAATTCGCCTCCCACCCGGTCACTGTTGGCTCCGCGGTCTTTGATCCAACTCTCAGGAGCCACCAACTGCGGCAGAAGTTTCGCCAGCGCTTCGCTCGCCCCGTCAGGAACACGATACGTCTTCCAGGTGAAGTGATCGCGTGGCGTCTCTTCGGTCTGGGCGGCCCGCTCGGCCAGTTCATCCAGCTCGGCCAACACCTGGGCCACCTGCCAGTGGGTCTTTTGCGTCGCACGGATGACCAGCGAGTCGCCGGTCAGGTTGGCACGGTGGTCGCGGAGTACCGTTTTCTGGATTGCCGCGGTCAGTTCCAGCTCGTCATGCCCCGAGTCGAGCAGGTTGCCGACATCGTACGGCTTGGTCTCGAAGATTTCGGCCGCCCGCTCGGCGGTGGTGACGACCAGGCGATCATGCAGCAACAGCCAGGCCAACTGGCGCGGATCGAGAATCGTGTTCAGGATCGCTTCGAGCCGCGATTGCTGGCGCTGCAGGCGGAGCGGTGTTTGCCGGAGCTGCCGAGCGAATCTTCGGGGTGGGATCGACTCCACCGGCTCTTTCCCCACAGAGGCAGGCTGGGTCTCATCACCGGGATCGCGCCGTTGGTCGAGAGACGCGATGGCCCCGTCGTCGAAGTGATAGGGAACCTCGGCTTCCTTCAGCAGCGATTCGACCGCCGTTCGCCAGGGAATCTCGGAGAAGTCGACGTCCCGCCGTTCTTCGAGGGCATCAAGAATCTGCTGATAGGGATCGGGAGAGTCATCATCCTCACCATCGGCAACCGGCCACAGATGCCGGTCCAGTGTGGGAGACCGGTGTGACGGCCTTCTGCGCTGGGAGAGACATTGACTGACGAAGCGAAGCGAAACTCTCACAGCGGGCCGTGGCGAGGGGTTGTGTTGGATGACCCGCTCGCGTACGGGCTGCTCTTCCGCGTCATCGACGAGACGGTCGAATTCCGCCAGCAATCCCGCAGCGATTCGCTGAGCCGGCTGGTGTGCGGAAAGAATAGCCACTCCGCCTGTGATCCGGCAGACGGGGGAATTCGTTCCCTTGGTGTTGGGCAACGGATCCACACCGGCCCCCTGAAGTGCCTCCTCAAGTCCCTCACGGGTGTGGCCGTGGCGCAGTAACCGGGCCACGTCGTAAGTGCGCAGTTCCAGGTCCGACAGAATCACCTCTGCGAGATCGATCGTGAGAGCCTCTTCATGGATCCACCAGTCAAGCCCGATTGGCTCGAGGATGCGGTCGAGCACCGTCTCCACGCGAATCTCGGGCTCGGACACCGTCACCCGCTGCGTGCGCAAGGCCGACTGGGGATCGGCCAACAGGTGTTCCGCCAACTGCAGGTTGAACTCTCCCGTGCGGGCGAGGGTTTCGAGAAAGTCGACCAACGGCTGATCGGTGGCCCTCACTTCCACGCGACGGTCCAGCACATCGAGAATGGTCTCCACGGCACCGGGAGTGTCGTCATCTCGCAGGATCAGGTCGCGGGTCGAGAGATCGGCCTCGGGGCGCGGGCTCGCGGGAGGACGCGAGCGCTGGGATGGGGCGGCTGCGGGGGGGGAAGCTTCGGCGGGGGCCGACGGGGTTGGGTTGTCATCTCCCGCCAGGCGAGGCGCAGGGGCGGCCTGGGCCTCGGCCGCGGCCGGACGGTCGGCTGCACCACGATCCTGGGGAAGCCAGAGAGCCGACAGGGCGCCTCCCAGACAAAACAGTCCCGCCAAGCTGAGTTTCTGCATCCATCCTCTCCGCACGGGATCTCCTCCGGCACCGATTCTCCCGAACCGCAACCCTCCGGTGCCCCGAGTTTAATCACTGGTGGGCCGATCGTCGTCGGTCGATCCCGCGTGTCTGCCGTTGGGGAGAACTGTCTGCGTCCGCTACCATCCCCACAGGGTCCCGTGTCGAGCCCCCATGTCTTTCTGAAGATCCGCTTGGTGATGTCGTTCGAACGTGCCGCGATTCTGGGGGGACCACCCGTGGTTCCCGCTGGTCCCCCCACCTGGCCCCCTCGTGATCCTGCGTGGACCGAGGGGCTGACCGCCGCCCTCGCCGATGGGTCGTGGGGAAGGTATCACGGTCCGTGGTGTGATCGGCTGCGGGGAGCCCTGCGACAGAGTCATGAGCTCGAGCACGTGGTTTTGACCTGCAGCGGAACGGCGGCTGTCGAGTTTGCATTGCGCGGGCTGGGGGTGACCGCGGGTGATGAAGTGATCCTCGCCGCGTACGATTTCAAAGGGAACTTCCAGGATGTCCTGGCGCTGGGGGCGACGCCGGTGCTGGTCGACGTGCGGCCCGACAACTGGGCGCTCGATGTCGAGCAGGTGGCCCAGGCGATAACGGAGAAGACCCGGGCGATTGTGGCCTCGCACCTGCATGGGGCGCATGTCGACATGGCCCGGCTGGCCGAACTGGCCCGGGCGCATCGCCTCGGTCTGTTGGAAGACGCCTGTCAGGCCCCCTTGGCGACGGTTCAGGGACGGGTGGCGGGGACCTGGGGTGATGTGGCAACGCTGAGTTTTGGGGGGAGCAAGCTGGTGACCGCCGGGCGGGGCGGAGCGGTGCTGACCAGGCGGGCCGACGTCGCACAGCGGATCCGCCTCTACACCCAGCGTGGCAACGACACCTACCCGCTGTCGGAACTGCAGGCCGCCGCGCTGGTACCGCAATGGAAACAACTCCCGTCCTGCCATGTTCGCCGCCGGGAGACTGTCGAGGCCCTCCGCCGGGAGCTTGGCGAGAGTTCCTCATTACTGGGGCTCGTGCCGTTCTCCGACCCGGGGCCCCAATGTCGGCCGGCCTACTACAAGTGGGGCTTTCAATTCGATTCCACGGCATGGGGGGGACTCACGCGGGACCAGTTCGCGCACGCGATGCGGGCCGAGGGCATTGCGCTCGATGCAGGCCTGCGGGGCCTGCACAAGATCCATGCGTCACGCCGCTTTCGGGCAGTCGGTGCGTTGGCAGAGGCTGCGCGGGCCGATCGGGACGTGTTGACGCTCCATCATCCGGTGCTGTTGCGTCCGTACGAAGAAGCTCGTTGCGTGGCGGCGGCGGTGAAGAAACTGCGGGAGCAGGCCGGTGATCTCGCAGCCTGGTTCGCGCGACAGCCCCCCCTGGCCGACACCCCACTCGACAGTGTGTAGAATCGGCATGCCGGCGCTCGGCTGGCGCGTTGTTCGTTCCTGCCAACTTTCAACCACCCGTCAGACCATTCCATGATCCACTACGGCGAAAAGTTCCAGGCGGGCCTGGGCTATCACGACTTTCTGCATGTGCACGGCACCGAGGACCAACGGAAGCGGTGGCAGGGTGTCCACGAGCAGATTGTGCTGACCGATGCCCAGCGGGCGCTGCTGGCCAGCTTCACGCGGGAGATCAAGATCATTTGCCTGGCGGGGGCCTGGTGTGGCGACTGCGTGAATCAATGCCCGATTTTCGATCATTTCCAGATTGTGCAGCCGCTGATCCAGGTGCGCTATTTCGATCGCGACGCCCATCCCGATCTGGGAAAAGCGTTGTCCGTCTGTGGGGCGGCCCGGGTTCCCGCCGTGCTGTTCCTGACCGAGGATGACTGCCAACTGGGGATGTACGGCGACCGGACGCTCTCGAAGTACCGGGCGATGGCGGCCGCCCAGTTGGGGCCCGCCTGTCCGACGGGACTGGTGGCCGAACCACGCGACCTGCAGGCGGCGGTCGTGCAGGACTGGCTTGATGAATTCGAGCGGATCCACTGGATCGTCCGGCTCTCGGCCCGCCTGCGGGAAAAGCACGGCGACTGACGGGAAAGCAGCCGCCGCGGTCGCTCCGTCATATTCGAGAGTCCGTGGAGCAGGAGCAACTGCATCCGGACGTTAGACGATGTGCAGGATGACTTGAGGGCTCAGACGTTTCGGTCGAGACTCGCAGGTTCAGCGATCACGCCTTCTCGCGGACCACCACACGATTCCCCACGACCTCGACCACCTCAATCGTTCGGCCGGGGGGAATGAAGACCCCCTCGCTGACCACGTCGAGATAGTCATCCCCAATGCGGGCCCGGCCCGCGGGACGCAGCACTGTCATGGTCTGACCCTGCCGTCCCACAAGGGCGGCATCACGGACCAGCAGCGGGTTGGCGGGTTCGTCGATCAGGTCGGGACGGAGACGCGGTCGATTTTCGTCGAGATGGAATCCGGGGGGTTCCAGGACCATCTGGTTGAGGAAGGGGATCGACGGGAGGAAACGTCCCACCAACCCCGCCGTCACCAGCATGCCCACCCCCACGAGGGACAGGGTCAGTACTCCATAACCGAAGCCATAGACATCATTCATCGTGTGCGGGATCACAAAGGTCTGCATCGCCAGGACCAATGAGGCGAGGCAGAGCAGGATGCCCGACAGACCAAACACCCCGAACCCGGGAATCACGAAGATCTCCAGGGCCAGACAGCCAGCCCCCAACAGGAACAGCACGACCTCCAGCCAGCCAGCGCTCCCTCCGAGGAACTTGCTCCAGAAGAACAGTCCAAAGCAGAGGGCCGCGATAATGCCGAACAATCCGGAGGGAAAATGCGCTTCAAAGTACATGGCGACCACCCCGGCGAAAAGCAGCAGCCCCGTCACAAAGCGGAGGTTGAGGACGAAGACCAGGGTGTCGACCCAGGTGCGCTGGGACAGCGGAACCAGATCTTCGGAGGGAATCCCCAGCCGGGCTTTCAGCTCGTCGAAATCCACCGCGGGTGTTTCCGCCAGTCGCAGTTCGTGGGCCCGTTTCCCCGAGACCGTCAGCAGGCGGTCGTTCTCGCACTCGGGGACGGGGGCCAACTGTTCCCAGTCGTCCTTGGCGGCGTGGAGTTCGGCCTCCGAGAGGTACCAGACCTTGCCGTTCTGCTTGTTCCGCACCTGGAACACACGCAGGTCTTTGTCGGCCATGGCGGCGGCGAGTGCTTTCGGCCGGCCCTTCAGATCGGCCAGATGCTCCATCTGCTGGGCGAGGGCGCTGACCAGTTTCTCGGGAACGCGTTCAAACTGGCCGTTCGCCTGCAATTCAATCGGCTCGGCATCGCCGATGGTGGCGTCGGGAGCGAGATAGATCTCGTCGCACCCTAGGGCGATGATGGCGGCCCCGCTGTAGGCCGCCTTGGGAATCCACGCGACGGCGTGCACCTTGCGGCGTTTCAGTTCCGAGACCGTGGAGGCCAGGTTGAGGCTGGGCCCGAGCATGCCGCCGGGAGAATCGATCACGAACACAATGAGGTTCGCTCCGCCTCCCACCGCCCGATTGATCTGGCGCTGGACAAACTGCTCCAGTTGCGGCTCAATGGGGCCGTCGATGGCAATGCGGACGGCCCGCGGTGCTTCGCCGGTGACGGCGGTCTCGCGCAGCGACTCGGCGGGCAGTTGATAGAGCTCGGCCACCTTTTGCCGGCTGTCGGCGATGTGGGCGGCCAGGATCCGCAGGGCCCGGCAGCGTTCGCCGGTGAACACTCCTGGAGTTCCCGCCTCTTTGATGGTCCGCACCTCGGGGATGGCCAGGCCCGCACGCTGCAGGTCTTCGAGCCCCGGCCGCAAGACGACGCGGGTCTCCACCGCTCCGGGGACGCCGCCGGGGGGTTCCAGACGAACCCACAGCAGTTCGCGCTGCCGATCGAGCAGCCCCAGCAGCAGTGCTTCATTGAGGGCGGTATTGCGGCGCCGGTTGGCGAGGTTCACCACGAAGGCTTGTTCGTCGGGGTCAAGTGTCTGCCCAAGGCTGATGTCACCCAACTCGGCGTCGGGAGCCATGACAATCTCCTGGCAGGCCAGGGCGACGATCACCTGGTTCCCGGTCACCTTTCCCGGAACCCAGGCAATCGTGCGGACGCCGGGGATGTCCGACGAGAGAAACTTCGCCAGCCCCCGCACCTGATGAAAGGGGCTGGAACCGGGGGCCACTTCGAGCACCAGAACGGCCCGCCGCTGTTCCTGCTGGGCCCGGGCCTGCAGGGCGAGAGCTGTCCGGCTGACCCGCCCCAGAACACTGTCGTCAATCACTCCCGGCAAGGTCAGAAACTGACCGAGCGGGGGATTGTTGGCGATGGGATCAGCAGCCACAGGCTGGGGAGCGGCGGCCGGGGGGGCCTCGGCCTGTCCCCACGCAATGCTCGCCGTCCACAGCGCCGCCAGGATGACGGCGGAGATCAAACTCCGGGCGTCACGCCAATTCGTCACAGTCATGGTTCGACTCGCGGTCAATGGCCACTGCATCCCAAACAGCGGTTCGTGGAGATCCACCGCCGGTTTCCCGACAGGCTTGGCGGAATCTGGGGAGGGGCGCGAACCGCAGTTGCCTCCACTCAGTCTAGACATCGATCCCGGGCCGTTCCAATCGGGGGGCCATGCCAGGGGCAGCCGAAACGGTGGTCTGAGAACCGCTGGGGCTGGGCTGAAGGAGGTGCTGTGGCAGGGCCTGCCCGATCAGCGGCGCCACATCAGGGGGAGGGCGCCCCAGGCGGCTCCCAGCAGCAACCCCCCCAGGTGGGCGTAATTGGCGACCGAACCCAGCGAGCCCTGGAAGCACAACACCAGCCAGAGCAGCATGATGAAGACCGAATTGGCTCCCAGGCGAAAACCGGCGCTGGGATCGCACCACCCGCGGATCCACGCGAAACCAAACAGCGCATAGACCACTCCCGACATCCCGCCGAAATTCGGACCGGTCATGAAGTACTGGGCGAGATTGCTGCCCACCCCGGTGATCAGCACGAACACGGCCAGCCACAGCGAACCGAACCGCCCTTCGAGCATCCGCCCCACCGAGGAGAGGGACATCATGTTGAACACAATGTGCATCACGCTGAAGTGCAGGAAGATGGGAGTGACCAACCGCCACATCTCCCAGGGGATCACTCTCGATTTCTTCGATTCCAGCGGGCTGTAGACTATTCCCCCGGACCGTTTGTCATAGCAAAACCGGGTGATGGTGAGTCTCTGGATAAGGGGAGGGCGGGGGTCGTTCAGCACCTCGACAGCCGCGGCCCGCCCCGCGACCTCTTCGGCCAGGGGTTCGCCGAGATGGGTGACCACCGCCACCGCCGCCGAAATGACGATCAGGCCCAAGGTCATCCAGGGGGCGGCGGGTCGCCCTGTCCATTGTCTTCCCAGGTTGACCGACAACTTCCGGGCGGCCGCTTCCTTGCGGGATTGCTCCTGACGCAACCGTCGGGCCTGGCTGCCAGCCTCGGCATACCGGGGATTGTGTGGGTCGCGCAAAAACTCGGCCACCGCGGCGCGGGCCTCATCAATCCGGTCCTCGGCATGAGCCCACAGCAGATGCTGGTCTCCCTCGGGTTCCGACTGAGTCGTGATTCCCAAGGTCAGCAGGTAGTCGGTTAACCGTTCGAGATCGGCCGCACTGCCGACCTTGCCAATCTGGCGCATGAGGTGTTCCGTTGAGACACGCGGTCACGAGAGCGTAGTGGACGGGAACCGCGTCGGCCAGTTGCCGGGCGATCATCCCGCATTACGGGGTCCGCATCCGGCCATGAACATAGACATCCCCGTCAAGCACCTCGACCTGAGGCCCTTCCAGTGTCAATCCCGCACCAGGATGATCGACTCCCCATCCCAGTACGGGAGAAAGCGCTGCCGCACCACCCAACAGACGGGGAGCAATAAAGACATGCGCCTCATCGAGCAGCCGTTGGTCATGCAGCGAGCCCAGCAACTCGCCCCCTCCCTCGACCAGCACGTTGGTCATCCGCCGCGCCCCCAAGGCCGAGAGCAGTGCCGGGAGGTCGACCCGTCCCCCGACGGAGACTCCGGACGCTTCGACAGGAGTCTGGGCGGCTTCTTTGCCGGAAAGAATGGCAGTTGCGGCGGAGGGCAGGACCAGCACCTCGACCCCGGCGGCCGTGAGCGCCAACCGGCGGGACAACGGAGCCTGTTCGGTGGTGGCGACCAGCACGCGCCCGTCACGAGCCGTGCGGACGAGTTGCGAATCGAGAGTGAGCCGGGCCTGGCTGTCGACCACCACCCGCATCGCCGTGCGGGGCCCCGGGGGCCGGGCGGTCAGCAGGGGATCGTCCGCCACCGCGGTCCCAATCCCCACCAGAACCGCATCCATCCGACCCCGCAGATCGTGCACCCGGCCACGCGACACGGCATTGCTGATCCACTGGGACGCCCCCGACCGACTGGCAATCCGTCCGTCCAGCGTCATGGCCCATTTGGCGTGGACCCACGGCTGACCTGTCTGGATCAGCTTCCGGAAGGGAGCATTCAACTGCCTGACATCATGATCCAACAGACCGGTCTCGACCTGCAGGCCAGCCTGCCGCAGCCGGGCAATTCCCCGGCCATTCACCTGGGGGAAGGGGTCGTGGGATCCAATCACCACCCGCGCCACACCGGAGGCCAACACCGCTTCGGTACAGGGGGGAGTCTTGCCCTGGTGAGCACACGGCTCCAGGGTCACAAACAGCGTCGCTCCGTGGGCCCGGGATCCAGCCTGGCGCAGCGCGTGGACCTCGGCATGGGGCCCGCCGAACTGCTCATGCCAACCCTCGGCAATCAGTTGCAGGTCGCGGTCCACGACCACCGCGCCCACCATGGGGTTTGGTTCGACGCGGCCTTCTCCCCGCCGGGCCAGTTCAATCGCCCTCCGCATCACCGCTTCGGGAGAACTGAACCGCATGGGATGAACCCTGGAGAGAAACAGGAGACCGGGCCGATCGGCAACTCGGCCCGGATGACGCCGACATCACTTGGCCGGAGGTCCAACCAACTCATGCACACCGCGCACAATGGTCTCTTCGACGTCCGGACCCCAGACGGTCGGCAGGCCGTAGAAGAGCATCGCCCCGCCCCCTTCATAGCCCCCTTCCTTCAGAACCCTCAGCGAGGGGATGTAGGCCATCACGTCGTTGGAGTAACCGGCGACAAACGTGCGGGGACCGGAGAGTTCGCGCTTCAGCCGTACGGCAAAGTCGACCACTACCTCTCCCCCCAGGGTGACCCACTGAATCTGGTCTCCCAGCTTCCAGACCTGGATGGGGTACGGATACGTCTGCGAAAGCTGCTCGCCGGCGTCGAGTTTCCCGAGCAGCATCCTGGCGCGGAGGACGGCGTACTGGTTGCTCGACTGCGCTTCTTTTTCGATCTCTTCGCGGGTGGGAAGCTTGTCGAGCGCCAGAGGAACCTCACGGAAGGAGGTCGAGAGTTTCCCCTCAATCACCGGCATGTGACCCGCCACCACCTGGGCGACCGAGCGGGCGATCGACCGCCCGTATTCCTCGGCCCGCGCGATGCCATATTCCTCCTGTGCGGCGGCGGTGGGGGGTTCGGCCATCCGGCGGGGCAGCGGATTTTGATCGGCTCCGCATCCGGCGAAGAACACCGCCATCGCACCGGGATGCGCCTCTTCCACTGCCAACTGCGCATAGCCGGGCCAGTCGCCCGACCAGCGGAAGATGGGCAGCACGGTGGCGTGGCAGGCGTATCCAAAGATCACCCCGGCCAACTGTCCATCCGGCCGGCGGATCGAAAGGACCGGGACGTCGTAATCGACAGGGCCCTTCAACACTCCCTGGGAACGCAGTTGGGGAACGTTGGCCTCGGCGTTGTTGCGTCGGTTGACAGCGAGCGTGTTGTGTCCGCTGCCCCAGGCCACCTTGGCGGGCGCCAGAGCCTTGAGCGCTTCGCCCACCACCTCGACCACATTCCGCTGCAAATCGCGCGAGTAATCGGCCACCAGCTGAGCCTGAGTGGCGTCGAGGGTGTACATGGTCAGCAGATTGCGGCCCACCACCGGACCTGTGTGGGTATGGGAACAGAACAGCGCCACCTGCCCCTGAGTGAGCTGGTACTGATCCTTCAGGTCTTTCAGGATTGCGAGGTACAGGTCGCGATCAATCCCCACGAGGTCGAGCCCCACCAGCACCGCCTTGGCACCGGCGTCGTCTTGCAGCACAACCGCCTTGGCCCACAGGTCGATCAAGGTGCCATCGGCCGGCCGGTTGCGTCCGGCATATCCCGACATCCACATCGAGCGTTCGGGGGTGATCTTTCGCTTGGCCAGGCCAGCCTGCCATTCCGCATGGGCGTAACCTGGGATCAGCAGGGCACCCAGGCACAACACCCAGAGCAGTGTTTGCCGAAGCTCGAAACGGGGGGCGGGGTGTCGCTGGCTCATGGAGGGCTTTCGGGCAGGAGGGACAGTGACGGCGGGATCCAGGAAGCGAACAGAGCGGTTGCCCCCCGATTCCCGCATTGTCACCAATTGCCCTGCGAAGGCAAGCAACCCCGGCACGTCTCCGCGGACGGGAGCCGCCGTGGCTGGAACCCCGACATCAAATCGAAGTCAACCGGCTGCCTCACGCCACTCGACCACGAAGCGCTGCACCGCCTCGGTGGTTTGACCCTCAGCATCGGTCACCCGATAGCCAAGGCGGACTTCGAACGGCTCGCGTCCCTCTGGGCTGTCGAGCAGCCATTCGGCAGGGTCGGACCCGGCCACAGCTCGAGCCGGGGCAGGCAACTGCTGCAAGAGTTGCGGTCTCGGAGTGGGGGTGCGGAACTGGGCAGTGACAATTGGCTGAGTCGAATCCCAGGTCACCCGATAGACCGGATCAAGATCGAATCGCAGATACAACCTCCCTGGTTTACCCTTCAGAGTGGGGCGTTCGGCCTCAACCCGCAGCTTGACGAAATACGAGCGCTCAGGATCGTCCACGACCGGCTCGACCACCAGGGGAGGCATATAGAGCGGTTTGTCGATGTGCTGCCAGGTGGTCCCGGAACGGCGCAGATCGGCTCTTCGCAGCGGATTAAACCGTGTCTCAGCGGAGAACGAAGTGGACGTGCCAGCAGACTGCCACCCCAGGAAGATCGATTGCAGGACCTGCCGCAATGCGGCCGGATCGCCCCATTCCGAGGCGTGCACAATCTTTCCCTGGGGATCGACCACCAATTGCAGGTTGGGAACAGCTTTGCCCCAAATCGAGGAGAGTTTTCCCTCGGGACCATCCACCAACCAGGGAATCCGCGACTGCAATTCCGCTCCAAACTGCTCGATCAACAACCGTCGCTCCCGGAGAGTGTACGGATCGAGCAGGTTCCGCAATTCGGGATGCACCAACCCCTTGTGCAGGTGATAGAACCGCACATTGCAATCGGTAAAGTCGCGGGCGATCTGCTCGAAACTGTCCACCTTCCCCAGGAAAATCTGGCACGTATTGCAGCCCGCGAGGTAGACCGTGAAATAAGGTTTCTTCCCCCCCAGCGGGACGGAAGTTCCGTCGGCCTGATACAGCGTCACCGTCGGCAGCTTTTGCCCCGGCGACAGACCGACTTCCTGCAGCAGGGGCGTTTCTCGGGCGGAAACCGGATGACTTCCCCATGGCCACATTCCCAGCAACCCCAGGCAAACAGCCAACGAAACAATGCCAGGTCCCCCAATGGAATCCCGCATTCTGTCTCTCGCACAACCAAGCATCAATCACCAGACCATTCTTCGTGGTTGTCCCCGGACGGTTCAAGGGGAATCGCGACAGCGAGCGACCGCATGATCCGTGGGCATCCCCCGGAACGATTCCGACGGTGCAAACCCAGGCAGTGGCTTTCGATGCAGAGTTGTAGGGATCTGGCCAAGGCATGCAGGGCCCGGTTCCAGTCACCAACGGCATTCGAAGAGCCCTGTGAAGAAAGTCACAGGAAGTGGCCGCCGACAGCCGCGCGGTTGTGTCGTGGCCCCTGTTCGCTCACAATGGAAAGAGGCTTTCCTGAACGCTCATTGCCGGTTTTTTCTCCGGATTCTCCCGAACATCACTCCGTGCGGCGTGTCATGACTACCACCCGGCTGAAGTTCGGCCCGCCTGTCTGGAGCCGTTGTGCCCGCAGCCTCGGCGCTGGCTTGATCGTGGGACTCGTTCTGGCCGCCCTGCCGGGTCCTGCGCACTCCGAAGACGGCCCGCTTTTCGAAGACAAGCTGGCCGGGGTCTTGCGACAGCGCTGCGGCAAGTGCCATGGGGCCGAAACGCAGAAGGCGAACTTCGCGTTGCACACAGCCGCCGCCCTGCGGAAAGGAAGCGAGACAGGACCGGTTATTGCCCCCGGCGAACCCGATCAAAGTCGGCTGTATGAAGTGGTCGCCGCTGGCGAGATGCCACCCCGCGGCGAGACGCCCCTCTCCGCCGAAGAGCTGCAATTGCTGCACGAATGGCTGGCTGGGGGAGCCCGATTTCGTGAGACAACAGCGGCTTCACAGATCACCCAGCACGACGTGCTGCCGATCTTCTGGCTGCGGTGTACCGTCTGCCACGGCGGACGGCGCAGTGAGGCAGGGCTGGATCTGCGCACTCGGGCCAGTGCCATCAAGGGGGGACAGGGGGGGCCGGCAGTGGTCCCGGGCGACCCCGGGGCGAGCCTGCTTTTGAAGCGCATCCATGCGGGAGAGATGCCTCCCAAAGACCAGCTGACCCTGGCGATGGTCAAGCCCCTCGAGAGTGCCGAGATAGAGACCCTCACCCGCTGGATTGAACAGGGGGCTCCCGAAGCGGAGCTTCCCGACGACCGCGCCGGTCAGCCCGACGATCCCCTCGTCCGTCCGGCGGACCGTGAGTTCTGGGCTTTTGTCCCCCCGCAGCGCACGGTTCCTCCCACACCCCGGAACACCCATCTCGCGCGCACTCCCATCGATCTGTTTCTGCTTTCGCGGCTGGAGGACCGGGGTCTCTCATTCGCCCCCGAGGCCTCTCCCGAAACACTGCTGCGCCGCGCCAGTTTCGATCTCACCGGGCTGCCGCCCTCTCCGGAAGATCTGGCGCAGCTGGAATCTGAGTTGCAGCAGCGGGCTGAGAGGGGCTGGGATGAACTCTGGTCGCGTTGGGTTGAGCGGCTGTTGGCCTCGCCCCGGTATGGTGAGCGCTGGGGACGACACTGGCTCGATGTCGCCGGATATGCCGACTGCGAAGGCCGGCGTGAACAGCATCTGCCCCGTCCCTTCGCCTGGAAGTACCGCGACTATGTCATCCGCAGCCTGAACAATGACAGGCCGTATGATCAGTTCCTCGTCGAGCAACTGGCGGGAGACGACCTGGTCGATTACCGGCAGGCTGCCGAGATCACCCCCGAAATCGAAGATCGATTGGTGGCCACGGGATTTCTGCGGATGTCGCCCGACCCCACCTGGGCCAATCTGACCGGGTTCGTCCCCGATCGTTTGGAGGTGATTGCCGACTCGCTCGACGTATTGGGAGGGGGGGTGCTGGGGCTGACGCTTAAGTGCGCCCGTTGCCACTCGCACAAGTTCGATCCGCTGCCGCAGCGTGATTACTACCGGCTGGCCGCCGTCTTCAAGGGAGCCTGGGATGAACACAACTGGCTCAAGCCTGAGACCGCCGGGTATGGCGGGGCGCTCAACGCCGGCCTGGCCGAGCGGTTGCTGCCCCACGTGAACTCGGCCGAACGCCGGGAGTGGCAAACCCGCATCGCTGCTCTCGACCAGCAGCTGGCCGCGCTGCAGCAACAGCCTCCCGGCCCAGAACGCGATGAGCAGATCCGCCAGCTGACCACCGCCCGCCCGCGTGATCCTCGGCTGTTTGCACTCTGGGACAACGGCGATCCCTCACCGACCTGGATCTACCGCCGGGGGGACTATCAGAACCCCGGCCCATTCGTCCAGCCGGGGGTTCCCGCCGTCCTGACTTCTCCCGGCCAGCGATTCGAGCCCACCCCTCCATATCCAGGAGCGCTTTCCACCGGCCGTCGGCTGGCCTTCGCCCGGTGGCTGACACAGCCCGATCATCCATTGACCGCCCGGGTGATGGTCAACCGGGTTTGGCATCACCATTTTGGCCAGGGTTTGGTGCGCACCCTGGGAAACTTCGGCACCATGGGCGACCGTCCTTCGCACCCCGAGCTGCTCGACTGGCTGAGCCGCGAGTTCGTGGACCGGGGCTGGAGTCTGAAGGAACTGCATCGGCTCATTCTGAATTCGACCGCCTGGCGACAATCTTCAGACATCAGCGATCTGTCGCGGGAACACGATCCCGATCGTCGGTTGGTCTCGCGGCAGGCTCTACGGCGTCTGGATGCCGAACAGCTGCACGACACACTGCGTCTGGCGGCGGGAGAGTTGGATCCCCGGCCGTACGGTCCGGCGGATGGGGTGCGCATTCACCCCGACGGTCTGGTGACGACTGGTTCCCGACGGGGACTGTATGCCCAGCAGTTGCGCAAGTTTCCCGTCACCCTGCTCGACAGCTTCGATCTGCCGCAGATGAACCCCAACTGCCTGGTCCGCAGCGAATCGCTGGTCGCTCCACAGGCGTTGCATCTGCTGAATGACACCGGGGTGCGCGAATTGGCCCGGCAGGCCGCCGAGCGGGTGTCAATTGTCAGCCGCAACGATGCGCTCGGTCTTCTGGTCCGCCGGTTCCTGGGGCGATCGGCCACCTCCGAGGAACAGGACGTGTTGCGACGGCATCAGGCCGAGTTGGTCTCGGCATTGCAGCAGCCGCCCGGCACGACTGCTGAACAGGCCGAACGGCAGGCTCTGCAGATTCTTGCCCACGCGCTGCTCAATTCGGCCCCCTTTCTCTACGTCGACTGAGTTTCCCATGACTGCCTGGAATCCCAACTGTTCAGACCGAACCGTCTCCCGGCGGGCGTTTGGACTGCGGGTCTCGACGCTGTTGCCAGCCGCCGCATTGTGCGGCCTGCGGGGGGGCGAGCGGCCAGTGCAGGGGGCGGGAGGCGTCGCGGTGGGCAATCCCCTGGCACCGCGGCTGGCTCCCCGGCCTCCGCGGGCCCGGGCCATCATTCAGTTGTTCATGAATGGGGGCCCGAGCCAGATGGATCTGTTCGATCCGAAGCCCGAGCTCGACGCCCATCATGGCGAGGCGTATTTCCCGAAGATCGCCGGGGAAGTCGAAAATGTAAAAGACGCCGGGGCTCTGATGCGCAGTCCCTTCCGGTTCTCCCAACACGGCGACTGCGGAATGTGGGTCTCGAGCGCTCTGCCATACACGGCCCGCCATGTCGACCAGCTTGCGCTGATTCGTTCGCTGCACACCACCAACATCACCCATGAGCCAGCGCTGTATCTCGCACATTCGGGACGGATGATTTCGGGTCATCCCTCTTTGGGTAGCTGGGTGACTTGGGGATTGGGAAGTGAGAACCAGAATCTCCCGGCCTACGTGGTGCTGGACGATCCGCTGGGGTTGCCAATCAACGGGGTCGAGAACTGGAGCGCGGGCTACCTGCCGGCCAACTTCCAGGGAACGCGGTTCCGGTCGCAGGGGGCGGCGGTGTTGAACCTGCGTCCCGCGCAGCCCGAGCCCGAGCTTATTCCCCCGGTCCGCTCGCGGCTGATTGCCGCCCTCGACGAACTGCACCGCCGCGACCGCCCCGGCCACGAACAGCTCTCGGCCCGGATCGCCAGTTACGAGCTGGCGGCCCGGATGCAGCTCTCGGCCGGGGAAGCGCTCGACGTGTCGCAGGAGACCGCGGCGACGCAAAAGCTCTATGGAATCGGCACAGAGCCGACCGACAGCTATGGCCGCCGCTGCCTCATCGCCCGCCGTCTGGTCGAGCGGGGAGTGCGCTTCATCCAGCTCTATATCAACGCCCAGATCTGGGACAACCACACGGGATTGGCGAAGGACATGCAGGCGGCCTGCGACCGGACCGACTTGCCAATTGCCGGCCTGTTGACCGATCTCGAACAGCGCGGTCTCTTGGATGACACCTTGGTTGTCTGGGGGGGAGAATTCGGCCGACTTCCGATTGCCCAGCTTCCTGCTGACAAAGACGAGCAGAAGGCGGGCCGCGACCACAACAAGAATGCCGGGGTCTGCTGGTTTGCGGGCGGGGGGGTGAAAGGAGGCATGGTCCACGGCACGACCGACGACCTGGGCTTTGCCGCGGTCGAAGACCGGGTGGGGATTCCGGACTGGCACGCGACAATCCTGCATCTGCTGGGTCTCGACCACCTGACGCTCGCTGTCGACCACGGAGGGTTGCCCGAGCGTCTCACCGGTGTCGAGCCTGCCCGGGTGGTGACCGAGATCCTCGCATAAAAAGAGCGACTCAACTCCCGCCGTTCCAAGAGAGCACGCTTCGATTCGGTCTGCCAAGATGACCAATGCCGATGCTGGGGTTTCGACCAGCAATCGTGGCCCCCTGGGAGCATCGTGCCCAGCGGAACTCGCTCATTCCTCACTGTCGTGGGTTCTGGCGGGAAGTTCCACCGCTTTTCAGCCCTGGGCGTAATCTCGCTCGATCTGCGGGGGGAGCTGGTAGCCGATGCCCGGGGTGGTGGGGATGGCGATTTGTCCATCGCGGACCGGAAAGCCGGCCTGCTGCAGTTCGAGCCGAAGGGGGGAGGCGAACACCTCGGCCGGAGCGAACTCGATGAACGGAGTGATCGGCGAATAGGCTGCCAGATGCACCGAGGCCGCGCCGAGGATCTGCGTCGACCAGTTTCCCGGGCAGACCTGGGCTCCTCGGGTGCGGGCCAGCTCGACAATTCGCTTCGCTTCGGTCAGTCCGCCGCAGGTGGTCATATAGGGCTGCACCACCGTCACGCCCCCCCGCTCCAGCATGTCGAGAAACTCCCAGCGGGTCACGCCATGCTCACCCATCGCCAGCGGAATGGGCGAACGGGCCGCCAGTTGCGCCCAGGGGACCGGCGAATCGACGGCAAACGGGGTCTCGAAGAAGTAGACGTCGAACTCGGCCAGTTGCCGCACGACCCGCTCGGCCGTGGGCACATCATGAAACAGATAACCGACATCGACCATCAACGTCGGGCGGGAGCCCAGTGCCCGCCGGAACCTGCGGGCCAGCTCCACGACATCAGCGGGGGTCGACATCATGGGCTCGATCTTGAAGGCGCGGTAGCCCAACCCCGCCAAGGTCTCTGCCCTCATGATCTGCTGGGTGAACATCGCCTCGCCCCCCCATTGGTCCGACACCAGGGTGCAGTAGGGGGTCACATGGGTCGTCGAGGTCTCGGCAGACGACTGGAATGGTGCGCGCTGGACACCTCCCAGCAGCTGCCAGACAGGCTGCCCCAGCATCTGGCCGTACAGATCCCACAGGGCGACATCCAGCGCCCCCAGGATGATCACCTGCCACCCCCGCCGGTTGGTGTGGATCAGGGCGTCCCACATCTTCTGCCACAGCCGTTCGGGATGAGTCAGCTCTTCGCCAATCAACAGCCGGCCAAAGTGCGACAGGGGGCCCCCCACGGTCGCCTGAACCACACCGGGCGGAACACGAAACACCTCGGCCAGCCCCACCAGTCCGGCATCGGTGTGGATCCGCAGACAGGCGAGCGGTTCGACTCCCCCCTGGTCGGGATCGATCTGGGGACCATCGCCAATCACAAACGTTTCGAGACGGGTGATGCGCATGCTGACGATTGCAAGGGGGAAGTTGGGATGGAGGGATGGAGGGATGATGGGGCCACAGCCCACGACATCGTCCGCATCGTCGGAGATCGACGTGGGAAAGGCCAGTCTGCACCAAGTTCCAAAGTGTCCTCGCGAAGGAATGCCAAACCCACTGCCAACCCCTCCGCCACGGACTACAATGTGGACCGTGTCTTTGGCGAAGATCCCCCTTCTGTCTCTGTTCCATGCAACGACGCATTGAGAGCTACGAACAGGCCCTGGAGTTCTTGTACTCGCGGGTCAACTTTGAGCGGCAGTCGTCGGCCCAGTATGGGTTGGGCGATTTCCTGCTCGACCGGATGCGACAATTGCTGCAGCGGTTGGGGAATCCGCAAGAGCAGTTGCCAACCGTGCACATCGCGGGGACCAAAGGGAAAGGCTCCACTGCCGCCATGTTGGCCTCGGTGTTGACAGCCTCCGGACACCGGACCGGGCTCTTCACCTCGCCTCACATCACCCAATTCGAAGAGCGGTTTACCGTCGACGGACGGCAGCCGAGCCCCGACGAACTGGTTGATCTGGTGAACCAGGTGGCCGAGGTCGTGCAGGCGATGGATGAACTGCCCGGAGCGATGAGTCCAACCTACTTCGAGATTGTGACCGCGCTCGGCTGGCTGTACTTCATCCGTCAGCGGGCACAGATCGTGGTGCTGGAGGTCGGTTTGGGGGGGCGGCTCGACTCGACCAACATCTGCCGTCCCAACGTCTGTGTGATCACCTCAATCAGCCGCGATCACACCAGGCAGTTGGGCTATCGGGTTGAGCAGATCGCCGCTGAAAAGGGAGGGATCATCAAGGCCGGGGTGCCTGTGGTCTCAGGCGTGCTCGATCCGGCGGCCAGAGAGGTGATCGAGCGGATTGCCAGCGAGCGGGGTTGCCGACTGGTGCAATTGGGCCGGGAACTGACAAGCACCTATCACCCCGGTGCTCCGTCTGCTTTGGGTGGAGCGTGCGGGATCGACCACTTCGATGTGTCGCTGGATTCGCAGCTGTGGACTGGGCTCCCGCTGGCACTGCTGGGGGAACATCAATCGCGGAACGCCGCGCTGGTGCTGGCGGTGGTCGCCGAGTTGCGTGCCCAGGGCTGGTCACTGCCAGACGAAGGGCTGGAACGCGGCCTGCGGGAGGTTCGGTGGGCGAGCCGGATTGAGGTGCTGGGGGAATACCCGGCAGTGATTGTGGACGGGGCCCACAACTGGGCAGCGGTTGCGGCCCTGGTGGAAACAATGACCCAGCGATTCCGGGCCCGGCACAAGGTCCTGGTGTTTGCCGCCAGTCGCGACAAGGACGTGGCGGGAATGATCCGCCAACTCTATCCTGTGTTCGACACGATTGTGTTGACCGCCTTTCACAACAATCCCCGCAACCTGCCAGCCGAAGAACTCGCCCGGCTGTCGTACGCGATGTCGAGCCGTGCAGTGCATGTGACGAACAACTCGGCAGCCGCCTGGAAACTGGCCCGCCGTCTGGCGGGGCCGGAAGACCTGATCTGCGTCACCGGGTCGTTCTTCCTGGCGGCCGAATTGCGAGAGCAGATTCTCGACGAATGTCGCGGGACCTCGGCGAACTCGCTGACGGGGGAGTCTCGGCGGGGATGACAGAGGCTTGTGTTCCGCTCCCGGGAGAGTGAAGCGTACGGAGCACGCGTCTCTGATCTCTCCGATTCGCTCCCGCTGGCCTTTCACAGAACCGCCCCAATGCACTCCGCTTCGGTCTGGCTTGCCGTTATTGCAGTGATCCCCCCAGCCGCCATGACGCATTGTGTGGCGAGTCATCTCCCGCCGGATCGTTCCCCGAGTTCAGTACCGGAGCAACCCCGGGCTGCGACAGGAACCTGGTCCCCAAGTCTTGTCCGGATTCTCGTTTTTTTGCTCGTCCTGTGGTGGGGCGTTATCGCCGGCCTGACTCTCGCCGCCCCGCCCGAGGAGATTGTGATCCACCGCAACCTGCGGTACCGGCCGGGTGCGAATCAGGCTTGGCAACTGGACCTCGCGAAGCCAACGGCACCAGCGGCGAAGGGGCGACCGATGGTCGTGGTGATTCATGGTGGAGGGTGGATTGAGGGATCGCGGACGAGTTTTTCGTCTCCCGATACGTCCCAGCCCGGGCATATCGAGGGATTTGCGAAGGCGGGATTTGTCGCGGCGACCATTGACTACCGGTTGTCGAAGGAGGCTCCCTGGCCGGCGGCACTCGAAGACTGCCGGGCCGCTGTTGACTGGTTGCGGCAGCATGCCGTGGAGTACGACATCGATCCCAACCGGATCGGAGCCTGGGGAAACTCGGCAGGCGGGCATCTCGCGCTATTGCTGGCCCAATGGGAAGGTCCTGTGGCGGGAGTGGAAACGGAGATCCAGAAACCGCTGGGCTGGCACCGAATCCAGGCTGCGGTCTGTGACAGTGGGCCGATTGAACTGAGCGAGCAGCACCGGCACGGCACCTTGCGGGGTGTGGTCGAGATGTTTCTGGGAGGACCTCCGACCGGTGACCGGCGCGGTGCCTACCGCGCGGCCTCCCCCAGTGAGCACATCGTCCGCGACATGCCACCGCTGCTGTTGATCTACGGCACAGCCGATGAGCAGGTGCCTGTGGCGACGGCCGACGACTTCGTGCGGAAACTTGAACAGGCAGGCGCTTCCGACGTGACCTATCTGCGTCTGGCCAAGGTGGGCCACTGCCCACATTCCATCCAGCGGGTCGACTGGCTGCCGGGGGTGGTGACCCAGTTTTTCCGACGGACCTTGAATCACGAACCCGAGTGAGCCCCAGGTCATGGCGGGCGGGTACGGTTTTTCAAACCGGCGCGGAGATGTTCAGACGCATCGCCCTGTGGACCCTTGAGACCTCGAAGGGGATGGTTGCCGGATTCGTGGAAATCTCGACCGGTGGCCGCGTCGGTTTCGCCCAAAAACCCGATCTTGCCCTGTTTGCCCCGTTGTTGATAACGTTCCGCTTCCGTCGGCCAGCCGGTTGGTCGCGAGGGCTGGCCCGAGTGGGGGCGTGGATCGCACCTGGGGTTCACCCGGGAAGATCACAAGGAGGTGAAGGTCTGTGCTGCTGACGCGCACCATCCGTCGCAAGCTGCTGTTGGGGCTGGGCATTGTGCTGGCAATGCTGGTGTTTTTGTCGGCAGGAAGCCTGCTGGGGCTGTCGGCCTACAAGCAGTCGATCCGCGAGTTGGAGTTTGAGATCAGTGAAGCTCCCCAGCGGATGCAGTTGATTGAGCAGATCGCCCGGCTGCAATTCCCCCTGCGGCGAACTCCCCGTGATGTGATCCAGGCGCGTATTCAGCGCGAACTGCTGCTGGAACAAGCTGCGGCGGTTCGTGAGAGTCTGCATGATTTTCATCGCCGCTGTGACAGTCTGCCCGGCGGTCCCGACCTGCAGCGCCAACTGGCGGTGATGCACCCCATGCTGACCCGCCTTGAAGAACAGCTCGACGTGCAAATCGACCGGACCGACGCTCTCGAAGAACTCGAAGGGCGCCCCGAGCGGGTGGTCGAACTGCAGGCGCGCGCCGTCGAGATGTTGTCCCAGGCGATTGAAATTCCCGACCCGGTCGACAGCCCCGCCCGCTCCCTGGCGCGGGCCAAGCGGGTTTATCGCACCGCCTCGGTCACCGTGGCGGTCAGTGCTTCGATCTGCGTGCTGCTGTTTCTGTTTCTGCTGCGGCAGGGATATGTCTGGATCTTCGATCCGATTCGGCAACTGCACCAGGGGGCCTTGCGGGTGGCCCATGGCGATTTCGACTACCGTGTGCAGTTGAAGACCCGCGATGAAATGGCCGAGCTGGCGGAGGCGTTCAATCAAATGACCGCCCGCTTCCAGGAGATCGCCGGTGATCTCGACCGCCAGGTGCAGGAACGCAGCCGGCAGTTGGTCCGGTCGGAGCGGCTGGCCGGTGTTGGTTTTCTGGCCGCCGGCGTCGCCCACGAGATCAACAATCCCCTCTCGGCCGTCGCCATGGCCGCTGAGTCGCTGGAATCGCGTCTCGATGAAATCCTGCCTGGAGCCGACCCGGCCGATCGCCAACTGGTCGAGCAATACCTGCGGCTGATCCAGAATGAATCGTTCCGCTGCCGGGAGATCACCGAACGGCTGCTCGATTTCTCGCGGGGCCGCGACGCCAGACGCGAGTCAACCGACCTCACGCACCTTGTGGGCGAGGTGGTGGCGATGGTCAAGTACCTCGGCAAGTACCGCGACAAGACCATTGACTTCCCCGCGGGGGCAGCGTGTTATGCCGAGGTGAATGGACCCGAGATCAAGCAGGTTGTGCTGAACCTGGTGGCGAATGGTCTCGATGCGATGCAGCCAGGGGGCCAGATGCTGATCCAGCTGCGTGAGCAGACCGACCACGTGGTACTGGAGATCCGCGACGATGGCTGCGGGTTATCGCCCGAGGTGATGGAACACATGTTCGAGCCGTTCTTCACCAGCAAGCAGGCGGGGCAAGGGACCGGGCTTGGGCTGTCGATCAGCCACCGGATCATCAGCCAGCATGGAGGGACAATCTCGGCCAGCAGCCCGGGGGTAGGGCAGGGGACGACATTCGCGGTAAGGCTTCCCCGGCGGGCCTGTGCCCAACGGGCCGCCGCCTGACGCCGACGTTTCCGACTGGCACAAGAGTGCCTGCCGAGTCGGCCTTCGCGCGGGGCATCAGATCACAATCCACGCCCCACCGATCAGCAGGTGCAGCACGCCGATGGCCAGAGCTGCCGCCAGCAGAGGGAGTCCCCAATTGCGAATGGCGACCGCGGCGGGGGCTCCCAGAATGCCCACACGCTCGACCGCATCGACTCCGACGTAGAGCGCGACCGCCCCCATCGCCAGCGAGACCAGCAGGCCAAACAGAATCCAGCCCTGCAGCAGCCACCACGCGGCCAGTAGTCCCAGCACCATTCCCCAGACCGGCATGGGGACGGTCTCGATCTTGTCGCGCAGACGGGCCAGTCGGTCGAAGCGGTTGAGCACGGGAGCGCGGGCCTTCACCAAGCCAACCAGCACCGCCCCTGCCAGCAGTAACAACTGCCACAATCGACTGAATAGGCTGGCATTGGTCAGCGTCCCGCCAAATAACGAGATGGGGGTGATGCTGGAACCCCAGCCGGTCGGGTCACCGGTAGGGATAGCAGGGGGTTGACGTTCCGCAGTCTCGCCAGCGGCTGGAGCGGCCGTCTCTCCCAAGCGTCGCCGGACCGTGGTCGCCCCCCCCCGCGAGTCGTTCTCATTTCCGGAAGTGGCCCGCTCAGCCAGCTCGGTGGTCCGTCCAGTTCGGGCAACTCGAGTGGGGGACGCATCTTCCTCGAGAGGCACCTCGACTTCGAGCGTTCCTCGCTCCTTCAGTTTCTGTTCATGCACCCGGCGAAAGAGCGCGAGCCGTTTGCGGTAGCGTTCCGTGGTCTCGGATCCAATTGCGGTGGTGGTCGATGACTCCTGCAGCAGTTGGTCGATCCGCCTCAAAGTGGCGGCACCGCCGGTCTGGATGGATCCCAGTGCCAACTCGGCCTCCTCGAACAACCGGTCGAGCCGCTGAGCCAGCAGGCGGGCCTGACGGGCCAGCGCATCGGACTCATACTGACGCCGCAGTGTGTCGAGCTCGGCCCGCAGGGGGGCGGCGATGTCGGGAGCCACGTCTTCCAGAGACAATTCAGCCAAGCGCAACAGGTTGTCGACGACCAGAACATCGTGGGCCGCCAGGCGTTCCTGGGCCTTGCTGAGGTATTCCCTGGCCTCTTCGGTACCCGCCTGTGCCCGCGGCGCAGTGCACAGCGTGACGAAGGCGAGAACCAACAGCAGCAACTTCACACGCAGCCCCATCAGGCACACCCCTGGAGAATCACGTTGTCACTCTGCTGACATTCTACACGGGGCTGGGGAGGGGAGGAAATCCTGCTGTTTTTTCCTGTCGATGATCCATCCGTCCCCCGTCGACGTTTCTTTCCTTCGTCGGGATCGTCATCATGCCCCAGTCTTCGATCGGGAATCGGGGCCCGGCATTGGTTCTTCGAATGGGCGGACGTGCGGGGTGATGTGAGATGGCAAGCCTGAACCGATGGCTGTTTGGGGCGACACTCGATGACGCCGAGTTTGAACGCCAGCGCTCGGCCCTGTTGGGGACCACGCCCATTCCCACCCTCTGGCTGCTGGGCAAGACCGGCAGCGGCAAGTCGTCGATCGTACAGGCTCTGACGGGTTCCCCCGAGGCGGTGGTCGGGCCAGGCTTTCGCCCCGAGACCCAGGCGACTCAGGTTTTCGATTTTCCCGATTCCGAAACGCCGCTGCTGCGGTTTCTCGATACCCGCGGACTGGGGGAGGCGGGATACGATGCGACCGCAGATCTGTCGGCTCTGGTGACCCGTGCAAATCTCGTGATTGTCACGGTGCGGGCCACCGACCAGGCGCTGGAGGACGTGATCGCCCCACTGAGGACCATCCGTCAGTCAAGACCTCAGCTTCCGGTCTTGTTGGCGGTCACTTGTCTGCACGATTGCTATCCGGGCCAGCAGCATCCCCAGCCTGACCCATTGGCACATTGGGCCGATCCGGCTCGCGAACCTTGCGAGGCAAACTTTCCCGCGGGGCTGCCGGGGACTCTGGAACGCTGCCTCAACGCTCAGCAGCAACGCTTTGCGGGACTTTATGATCGTTTGGTCCCGCTCGACTTCACTCCTGCGGATCATGGTTTTCAGCCCCCGTTGTGGGGGTTCGACCGACTGCGGCAGGGGTTGCTGGAACTGCTTCCCCCCGCCTATCGGGCGGCACTCGCGGGAATGACGGAAGTGAGCGGGGCCCTGGCAGGTCTGTACGAACGGCAGGCTCTCGCGCTGACACTGGCCGCCAGCCGATGGGCGGCGGCCTCCGCCGCCATCCCCGTCCCGTGGGTCGACATCCCGTTTGTGATGGCTCTGCAGGCGCGGCTGGTGCAGCAATTGGCCCGGCTCTATCAGCAGCCGGTCGATCAGGCGCTGTGGACCCAGTTGGGGGCTGCCCTGGGAGGCCGGCTCGCAGTGCGGATGATGCTGCGTGAATTCCTCAAGCTCATTCCCTGGGTTGGTTCGGCGGCCAACGCGGCTGCCGCGGGAGCCGCGGTCTATGCCACGGGGATCTCTCTGTCCTGGTACTTCCAGCAACGACGGCAAGGGCATTTGCCCACCACGCAAGAACTTCGGACGCGTTACCAAGCCCAGGTGGAACAGGGAACCAGACTGTGGACGAGCGAACCGACTCCCTGAGAGCATTGCTGACCTGGCGGGTGCTGCTGGTGGCTGCCCTGTGGCTGGTGCCCGTGGTCGCCACCGCGGTCCTCGGGCTCTACGCACTCTGGAAGTTGCGGCTTTTCTGGTGGACGTGGTGGCTGGGGCCCCTGTGTTGGCTGCTGGCGTGGTGGCTGACCCAGCGCTGGCAACCCGACCTGGGGCCGGCGGCTGGGGCCATCTCTCCCGAGCCTCTCTGGTCGACCCCTCGCGATCAGGCCGCCCAGGCGGTCATCGCCGATTTCCAGCAGCGTGTCGCCGGCCGAACGACGGCCGAATTGCTCGACCTCAACCAGGTCCGGAAGGATGTCGAAGAATTGGCGTTGGCTCTCGCCCGGCACTATCACCCAGCCGCCGACAATCCCCTTGATCCCGTGACTGTTCCTGAGTTGCTGGCGGTCATTCGGCTGGCCATCGACGATCTGGAAGCCTGGCTTCCGCAGACAATTCCGGGCAGCCGGCTGCTGACGATCGGCCGGTGGAAGCAACTGCGGAACGCTCCGGAGTGGTTCGCCCGGTTGCGTGATCTCTCGTGGGCCGCGTCCATTCTGTGGAACCCGGCCAATCTCGCCCGCCTGCTGGTGAGCCGGTGGACAGGAACGCACGTCACCAGCGCCCTGCAAACCGAGCTGGTGGCGACGGCGTACCTGCGGTTTCTCGACCGGGTCGGGTTTTATCTGAAGGAGCTCAACAGCGGCCGGTTGCGCGGCGGGGCTGAGATCTACCGCGCGACGTTTGACCTTCCCGGGACCCAACCTCCGGCCAGTGCTCCTCGGTTGACCGAACCGAAGTCAGTCACCATCACGCTCATCGGCCAGGCCAGCAGCGGCAAGTCAAGCCTGATCAATGCCCTCGTGGGCGAGCAGGTGGCCCGGGTGGATGTCCTGCCTGCGACCCAAGAAGTCGCCCGTCACCGGGTGATGTTTTCTGAGGCGGAGACCCAGGTGACTTTGCTCGACACCCCGGGCTACGGAGCGGTCGAGACCACCACCTCGCAGACACGGCAGATCGAGACTGCGATGTGTGAGGCCGACGTCGTCCTGCTGGTGATGGATGCCCATGTTCCGGCCCGCGAGGCCGATCTGCGGCAACTGCGATGGCTGCGAAACTGGTTTGCGTCCCAGCCCAATCGCCGCCCCCCCGCTGTGGTGGGGGTGCTGACCCATGTCGACTTGTTGCCCCCATCTCTGGTGTGGCAAGTACCCTGTGCGTGGCGCGAACCGGTCACAGCCAAGGACCGGGTTGTCGCAGCCGCGGTTCACGAAGTCCAGACCCTCCTGGGCGAGGGAGTGGCTGAGGTGGTGCCGGTCTGCTCCCAGAACGACCCACGACGGCAATGGGGGATCTGTGAAGAATTGGCCCCGTTATTGACTCTGCTTCTGCCCGACGCCCAGGCGACCTGCCTGCTCCGGCTGTTCGAGAAAGAACAGACGGGAAACTGGTGGACCGATTTGCGTCGGCAGACTTGTGGGTTGGGGAGCGAGTTGTGGAATCTCTGGCTCGAACGCCGTCTGAAGTGATCTCTCGGTTTCGCCGACGAAGAAGAACAAATCAGTTGAATCGAAACCGGATGCGGGGTTCACGCCAGAATCTCGGGTACCAACCGTCCAAACACATCCGTCAGCCGGAAATCGCGACCCCCGTAGCGGTAGGTCAGTCGTTCATGATCCAGCCCCAGCAGGTGCAGGATCGTGGCGTGCAGGTCGTGGACATGAACCTCGCCAGCGACCGATTTCCAGGCGTATTCATCGGTCTCTCCATGCAGGTGTCCCTGCCGCACCCCCGCCCCCGCCATCCACATTGTCCAGCAGTGCGGGTTGTGGTCGCGTCCCCGCGACTCGGGGGGGCCCTTGCCGTTGGTGAGGTCCTGATCGTAAGGCGTGCGTCCGAATTCTCCGGTCCAGATCACCACCGTGTCGTCGAGCAGGCCACGCGATTCCAGATCGGTCAACAGGCCGGCAATCGGTCGGTCGATCCCCTGGCAGCTTTGCTTGAGCCGGGGTTTGAGGTCGCCATGATGATCCCATGCTCCATCGGTCACCTGCACGAAGCGCACCCCCGATTCGATCAGCCGGCGGGCCATGAGGCATTTGCGTCCGTAGTTGTCGGTCGGTTCTTCGCCGATCCCGTAGAGTTCCTGCGTCGCTTGTGATTCACCCTCGAGAGAAAGCACCCCCGGCGCCTCCAGCTGCATCCGGAACGCCAGCTCGTATGACTCGATCAGCCCCTCGATCTCGGGTTCGCCTCCACGGGCGGCAAGGTATTTGCGGTTGCGTTCCTGCAGGAAGTCGAGCTGCCGTCGTTGCAGGCTGCCAGGAACTCCCCGGTCGACCAGATGGCTGACCTGAGAATGCTTGATGAGGTGATCCGACTTGCCAATCCGCGTCCCCTGACAAGGGGCTGGCAGAAAGTTGTTGTGATAGTGCAGCGGGCTGCCGTCGTCGCCAAACAGCACCGGCGAAATGACCACAAATCCAGGCAGGTTCTGGTTCTCGGACCCCAGTCCATACAGCATCCAGGAACCCATCGACGGGCGAATGAACTGCACCGAGCCAGTCTGGAACAGGCGAATGGCTCCTGGATGCGAGGGGCTGTCGGTCTTGAGGGCCTGCAGGAAGCAGAGTTGGTCGACCTTCTTCGCCAGATGCGGCAACAGATCGCTGACCCAACGCCCCGACTGACCGTGTTGCGCGAAGGTCGCTGTCGGTCCAAACAACCGGGCTTTGTCATCAAACCGCTCGTTCTCGCGCTGCAAGGCGAACGGAATCTTTTCTCCCGATTCTTTTTGCAGCCGGGGCTTGTAGTCGAACAGATCCATCTGCGACGGCCCCCCCTGCATCCACAGCAGAATGACCCGCCGGGCTTTCGGGGCAAAGTGGGTAGCCTTGGGCCAGAGGGGGCCTGCGGTCTCACGCGAAGTTTCACCGGCAGCCAGAGAGGCCAGGGCCAGACTGCCAAACCCCGCTCCACAGTTCTGCAGAAACTGACGGCGGGTGGAACCTGGTGGGCAGCGACTCCCCAGCCGGGGATCAACTTCGGGAAACAGCATGCGGTCACCCACGGTAGAGGAACTCGGCCGAGCCCAGCAGGGCCTGGATGTAACGGGCCCAGGCTTCGAGCCGGGGATCGGCGACTTTCGGTGTCACTCTCTGGAAGTCGGACTCCAGCTGGTCGAGGATCTCCCAGGCTTCCTCAATCTCGGCCGGAGTGGCTGGCCGGCTGAACAACTGCGACGTCAGTCCACGGATCCGGTCGGCATTCGTCTGGCCCTCGTCGGCCAGGATGGCCCGGGCCAAGCGGCGCGACTCGGTTTGCACAAAGCCGGAGTTCAGCAGAAAGAGCGTCTGCAGCGGGACATTCGTCACGGGCCGGGCCCCGACCACCTGATCGGGGTCGGCGAAGTCGAACAGCGTCAGGAGGTCGAGCGAGTTGAGTTGGCTCCCCCGCAGGACCGGCAGATAGACCGCCCGTCGATGAAAGATCGCTTCCGGCACCTGACTGTGATCTTCAATGAAGGGAATGGCGTTTTCGAAGAGGTTCTCGACCGTCAGCGGCAGGGTGGGGCCCCCCGGCTGCCGGTCGAGCGCCCGCGTCGACTGCAAGATGGCATCGCGGATCGCCTCGGCCTCCAGACGCCGGGGATTCATCCGCCACAGCAGCCGGTTGCCGGGATCGCTCGCCAGCCCGGCGGGGTGCGAATGGCTGGCTTGTTGATACGCCCGGCTCAACACGATCTCGCGAATCAGCGACTTGGCCGACCAGCCCGACCGCACCAGTCGTGAGGCGAGATAATCGAGGAGTTCGGGATGCGAGGGGCGGTCGCCCCGGGAGCCGAAATTGTCGACCGTCGGCACCAACCCCACGCCAAACAGGTGATGCCACACCCGGTTGGCGAACACACGAGGTGTCAATGGATTGGCGTCGCTGGCCAACCAGTCGGCCAGTTGCAGCCGACCGCTCTGGCCCTGGGGAATGGGTCCGGGAGAGGGAACGGGCAGAATCTGCAGCACTCCGCGGGGGATGGTCGGCCCCAGAGCACGCACATTGCCGCGCAGGTTCACCTGGGCATCGGCGGGCTCCTCAAGATCGCGGGCCGCGTAGACACCCGCCAGCAGGGGCCGCAGCATCTTCTGATGAGCCTCGATCCGTCGCGTCTTGGCAATCTGAGTGTCGAGTTCCTTCACCTGCCGCTGGAGTTCCGCCACTTCCCTGGCGACCGCCTCGCTGAGCGCGGTGGCACCAGAACCTGTGGTCGCGCCGTCGCCTGCGGTTGCCGCAGCGTTCGTCGGTGGGGCCTGCAGCGCTTCAATGCGCGTCTTGAGTGCCGCCTGTTGGTCGCGGCCCACCTGCTGTTGCACAGCCAGATCGGTGGTCAGCCCTTCCCAGGCTTCCAGCTCGTCGGCCCAGTGGTCACGGGCAGCCAGCGAGACCTCTTCGGCACGCTGGTGTCGGTCCCAGTCGCCCGGCCCCTTTCTCAACACGCCCGTGCTGCGGAAGATTCCCGCCAGAGCGTAGTAGTCGCGGGTGGGAATGGGATCAAACTTGTGGTCATGACAGCGGGCACAGCCAATCGACAACCCCAGGAGCGACCGGCCGACCAGGTCGATCTGCAAGTCGACCATGTCCATCTGCATCTGCAGCTTGTCGAGAACCGAGAAGTCCCACGGCCCCAAGACCAGGTAGGCAGTGCCGGTCTGCTGGCGCAGCCGCTCAGCCTCGGTGTTGGCCGGCAAGAGATCACCGGCGACCTGCTCGCGAATAAACTGGGCGATTGGGCGATCGGCATTGAAGGTTTCGATGACATAGTCGCGGTATCGCCAGGCATCGCGAAGCGGAGTCCGCCGACCGACCCCCGTGGTGTCGGCATGATAGGTGATGTCGAGCCAGTGCCGACCCCACCGTTCTCCAAACTCGGGCGAGGCGAGCAACCGCTCAACCAGTCGGTTGTAGGCTTCGGGAGATGAGTCATCCTGCCAGGCGGTCAATTCCTCGGGGGTGGGGAGCAACCCGGTGAGGTCGATCCGGACACGCCGCAGCAAAGTCCGCCGGTCGGCCTCGGGAGAGGGACGAAGCCCCTCCCTCTCCAGCCGAGACAAAAGCCAGCGGTCGATGGGACCTGCGGGCCAGACCGTATTCCACACGGGGGGCAGCGGTCTCTCCTGAATGGGCTGGAATGCCCAGAAGGACCGCTCTTGATCGGAGAATTGGTAGTCGAGCCTCGAGGCAGCCGCAGTCTCTCCCGCCTCGGGCCAATGGGCTCCGTCATCGATCCACTGCTTCAGCAGGGCGATCTCGGCGGCGGACAGGCGGTCTTTCCCCGGGGGCATGGCCAGGGTGGGGTCGGCGGCGGTGATCCGCCGGTAGAGTTCACTCTGGTCGGCCCGGCCGGGAACGAGTGTCGCCTCGCCCGATTCGCCCCCGCGCAAGGCGCTGACCTTTTGGTCCAGACGCAGGTTTCCCTGCTGCTTCTCGGGCCCATGACAACGGAGACACTTCGCCTCAAGCAGAGGGGCTATGGACTGGGCATACACGCCCGCTTTGACGGAAGGGTTCGCAGGTGGCTCGTGAGCCACCGTCGTTCGCTTCCCATCGGGCAGACCGCCGAGGGCACACAGCCATAACAGCCAGATCAACCGGAATTGACGGCGGGGGCCAATGGCCTGCGAGAAGAGCATGGAGGGCAGGGGCGGGGGAAAGGGTTTCTCAGGCGAGCGATGCCCATGATTGTCGGCCGGATGGCAGGGTGGGGTCAAGCGGCGGTTCCGGTAAGAAGGATCGCTCCGGCCGGGCCCCCGTTGAGTTGCGGGGTCGGCCCGTTACACTGGGAGAGACGGGAGAGAAAGTTCGGAATGTCTTTCCCGGTCGATCAACCCCGTGAACCCGGGGTACCGCTGACTTCCCGGCTGCCCCGGGGCAGAGAGTGACCATGTCGAAAACGGCCCGGGAAACCAGTCCCGAAAACAATCGCCCCGTCTGTTCGAACCGCAAGGCCCGCCACAACTACGAGATCCTCGGGCAGTTGGAATGCGGCATTGTGCTGCAGGGGAGCGAGGTCAAGAGCATCCGCGCTGGCAAGGTGTCGCTCGACGAAGCCTACGCTCGCGTTCGAGATGGCGAACTGTGGCTGGTGAACTGCGATATTGCAGTGCTGCCCCAAGCCAGCCTCTTCAACCACGAGCCCCGCCAACCCCGCAAATTGCTGTTGCACAAACGTGAGTTGCGGAAGTTTGCCGAGCAGGCCGACCACAAGGGGCTGACTCTGGTCCCCCTCTCGATGGACCTCAAGCAAGGGAAGATCAAGGTGGTCATCGCGATCGCGCGGGGTAAGAAACTGCACGACAAGCGCGAGACACTCAAGAAAACCGAGGCCCAGCGGGAAATCCAGCGGGCCATGCGGCAGAAACGCTGACGGCGGCTTGAAGACCGCTGGTCACCGGCTCCGCAGGGGACTTTCCCCGATTCGGCCGCGACAGGCAGTGAGGTATTCAGCTCTCCATTCGTTCTCTGGCCTGTGGTGTCAAATCGACAATCCGGCGATGGGGCACATACCATCCCAGCAGGGTTCCCACACCCAGCATCAGCCAACTGACCGGGTTGAGCTGGTGCAGGTGAGCCAGGAAGTAACCCAGGCTGCTATCGGCCTTGAACGGGAAGAATCGCCACTCGGTGTAGAGCCCCAACCCCAGGGCCAGCCCGCCGCAGGCGATGGCCACCGCACGGGAGCGATTGAGGGGAATTCCCGCCGCCAGCCCCAGCAAGCCACCCGGCAGCACGAGGCCATAAAAACCCTGCTTCAACAACCAGGCAAACGCGAGGTAGCCGAGGGTGCCCCCCAGCAACCCGCAGCAGATCACCAGATAAGCCGACTTCATCCGATTGCTCCTCCGGGACGATGCTCTGGAGACATCCACAGGCCATGCTCGGGCGCGACCGGGCGACTACCCCGTCCCGGGAACACGCGCTTCAGCCCACACCCAACGCGGTGCGTTTCTCGGCCAGAAATGGCAGGTGATGCCCGATATGCCCGGTGACCCGTTCGAGCAGCGTGCGCAGTGGGATCAGCCCGTCGCTACTGTGTCGGCCGCACCGCTGCCAGTCGGCATCTCCCACAGTCTGGAAGATGCGCACCATCTGACCCCGAACCGTCTCAATGAGGCGCAGTTCCTCCTCGAGATCGCGCTGGTGATATGCCAGCTTCGCGGCAAACCGGTCGGGATCGCCAGACATCATCAGCGGTTCCTCTTCGGCCAGCACACGCTTCATGCGGTCGGCATAGATGGGTTCGAAATCGGCGAGGTGACAGACAACTTCGAGCACGCTCCACTTGCCCGCAATGGGCCGGGCCCGCACCTGTTCCGCTGACAGACCAGACACCGCTCGCCGCAGTTGCCCAGGGCCAGCCGCGTAGGTCGCCAAGAGTTCATGAGGGTTCATAGCCAGGCACTTCTCCGGTGAAATCCGTAATGTCGCCCCGCCCAGATTGTCCCCCGTCTGATCCTGTTTCTCAAGCACCCCGAGGTCCAAGGCAGCCCCTTCCGGTGCTGTTCTCACTCTGATCGCCCCTTGTGGGTCATCACACTGGCTGCTGGAGACTGTCCGGTTGCATTCGGATCGGGGTGACCACACACTCACGGGGCGGGGAAGGGCTTTCCCACAGCGATTGGTGGCCGAGGTGTTCTGATGATGCGAATGATCTCGCTGGGCAACTGGTGTGTTCTGGTCGTTTGTTGGCTGGCATTGCCCGCCTTACCGGCCGTTGCCGTCGAATCGGCTCCCGACTTCGAGAAGGAAGTCGCCCCGATACTGGTGAAGCGCTGTCTCGAGTGCCACAACTCGCGTGACGCGAATGGTCAGTTGGTGCTGACAACGGCCGACCGCTTTGCCCAAGGGGGCGAAGGGGGAGAAGTGGTGGTGGCGGGAGATCCCGAAGCCAGCCCTTTGTGGCAGAGAGTTCACAGTGGTGAGATGCCTCCGCCGCGGCGGGGCCGGTCCCAGGTCCTGCCTGCAGTCGAACAGGAGATACTGAAACGGTGGATCAAGGCGGGAGCGGCGTGGCCGACAGGACGGACCCTCGACTTGTTCGAAGCCACCACCGACGTCCGAGGCGGACGGGACTTCTGGTCATTGCGGCCCGTGGTGAAGCCCCAGGTTCCCTGGGCCGATCTGTCTCCCATCGATGCTTTTATCCGTGAACGACTCAATCAGGCACAGTTGGAACCGGCCCCGCAGGCCGATCGCAGAGTGCTGATTCGACGTGTCTTCAATGATCTCGTGGGATTACCACCCACACATTCCGAGATTGAAGCGTTCGCCTCCGACCCTGAGCCACTCGCTTATGAGAAACTGGTCGACGATCTGTTGGCTCGCCCGCAGTTTGGCGAACGCTGGGCCCGTCATTGGCTGGACGTGGTGCGGTACGCCGAGACGTGCGGATATGAGCGGGACCAGGTCAAGCCGTTTGCCTGGAAGTATCGTGACTGGGTGGTCCAGGCGTTCAATGCCGACAAAGCCTGGGACAGGTTCGTTCTGGAGCAACTGGCCGGGGACGAGCTGCCAGACCGAACGGCCGATACCGTAGTCGCGACCGGTTTTCTGCGTTTGGGAACCTGGAACGACGAGCCCAATGATCCGCAGGAGTACAAGTACGAACGGCTGGAAGATCTGGTGCATGCCACCAGCAGCGCGTTCCTGGCGTATTCGGTGAAATGTGCCCGCTGCCACGACCACAAGTTCGATCCCATTTCTCAGGAAGACTACTACCGCTTCGCCAACGCTTTTTGGCCAGGGGCGATCGAGCCGCGGGATGGCAAGCTGCTGGGGGGACCTACTCCCGAAGAGTTGGGGACATCCGATGTGTTGGGTTGGACCGACATCCGGCGGACCCCGCCGCCGCTGCATATGTTCCGCAAAGGGGATCCCAAACAGCCTTTGGGAGTGGTCGAACCGGGGCAACTCTCAATGGTGGCCTCCCTGGCGAATCTGTGGGAGCCAGTCGATGATCAGTCCCCCACGACCCGCCGGCGGTTGCAGTTGGCACGGTGGATTGTGGATCCCCGGAATCCCCTGACGGCACGGGTGGTGGTGAACCGGCTGTGGCAGCATCACTTTGGCCACGGACTGGTCAGCTCACCGAATGATTTCGGGTTCAATGGAGCCCGGCCGACCCATCCCGAACTGCTGGACTGGCTGGCGGCCGACCTCGTGGAGGGGGGCTGGACACTCAAACGCATGCACCGGCAGATGGTGCTCTCGCAGACCTATCGGCAGGCGTCGGTACATCCCCGGCAACGGCAGTATGCCGAGCGTGATGCGTTGAACACACTCTGGTGGCGGGCGGAACGCCGCCGGCGGGATGCCGAGGGGCTGCGCGACGCCATGCTGGCGGTAGAGGGATCACTCGATCTGTCGGTGGGGGGACCGAGTTTCAAGCCGACGATCGCCGCCGAGGCCCTCGAGGGCTTGTCGCGCAAGTCGGGAGCGTGGCAGGCGTCTCCCCGGTCCGAGCAGAATCGCCGCAGTCTGTACATTTTCACCCAGCGCAGCCTGCTGCCTCCCCTGATGACCGTGTTTGATTTTTCGGATACCACCCTGCCGTGTGCCCAGCGGGACGTGACCACCGTCGCACCACAGGCGCTGGCGCTGCTGAACAACGAGTTTGTGCATGACCGCAGCCAGGCGCTGGCGCGACGGGTGACGGCGGTGGGGGGCGACCGGCCGCAAATGGTGCGATTGGCCTGGCGATTGACACTGGGGCGCGAGGCGACCGAGCGGGAGGTGGCGGCTGGTCTGGCCCACTGGAGCCAGCAGGCGACGGCTCTGGAACAGCGAGCCGCCGCGACGCCCCCTCCGCAGCCAGCCACCGACCTTCCTGTCAGAAAGTCGCTGGCACTGCATCTGAGAGCCGACCGGGAGGTGGAGACCACGCCGGATGGCGGGGTGATCCGGTGGGGAGATACGTCGGGACAGGGGCATGAAGCGACATCGCCGGGGGAAGGATTGGCTCCCCTCTGGAAGAAGACCGGATTGGGGGGGCGGCCCGCGCTGGAGTTTGAGGGTGAGCGCCAGTTTTTGAATCTCGCCGGACAGGTGGTGGCGGGCAAAGAGACGACCATCTTCGCCGTCGCGACCGATCGCGCCGCGGGAAGTCATCGTGAGATCCTGTCGAACTGGAACGGGGCTGCTGGCAATTCGACCACGTCGCTGTTTGTGGGAACGACGGGGAAGGGGGTGGTGCGGGTCAGTGATGATTTCACCACGGCTGCGGAGTTGAACGACCCGACGAGCCCCTTCGTATTGATCGTCTCGTTGGGAAGCCACGGAGTGGCGGTCTGGCAGAATGAGCGGGAACTGGAGCGGCGGTCGAGCAGCATTTCGCCCCGCAACCTGAGCACCGCCTGGGTGGTGGGGCAACAGGGGAATATCCAGGGGGAGTATTGGAAGGGTGAACTGGCGGAGCTGATTGTGTTTGATCGCGAGTTGACCGATCCGGAGCGGCGTGCGATTGGGACTTATCTGCTGACACGATACGCGATCCCGACGCACGAATCACCGGCCGAACCGGTGGATCCTGGTCTGGCCTCACTGTGTCACGTGCTGTTGAACACGAATGAGTTTCTGTACGTCGACTGATGCAGACTGTCCCTGTCCTGGTCTTGGCCCAAGGTCCTCCTGATGGACTTTGGGAAAGACTCGGAGAGGACTTGAACAAAGGCCCGCGGACTACAAATCAAGTCACAAGTCGCTACAATCCGGCGGGAGTTGGCTGGCTCCCCGCAGGTTTCTGAGCCGGGGGGAACTCGGGATTATCCTGCCCACTGTCCTCGTGACGGGGACGGAATGTTCGGAGGTTCGAATCTCTCCAGGAGAGCTCATGCAGGGCTTCATCTTCAAGGATTTTTTGGAATTCGCAAACAAGCGGTTGGGCAACGCAGTGGTCGATCAGGCCCTGGCGCAGTGCCAACTCGATTCTCGTGGGGTGTATTCGACGCGCCAGCAGTACAATCCCCGGGAATTGGTCACCTTGCTGGGGGAACTCAGCCGACAGACAGGGCATTCGGGCCGGGAGTTGCTGCAGTCATATGGGCTGTGGTTGTTCAAGACACTGGTCAATCTGCCATTACCCATGCGGCCCTTTGACGATTCCTTCAGTTTTCTGGCTGCCGTCGAAGAGGGATTTCACAAGGAAGTTCGCGAGCTGTTCCCGAACGCGAATCTGCCCCGCCTGACCTGCGAACGGTTGGGACCTCATGAAATGATTTTCGAGTATCAGTCGGCTCTCGGGCTGGCGGATCTCGCCTATGGATTGCTGCTGGGGTGCTGCGACCATTTCCAGGAATCGGTCGAGATCCAGAGGGAATCTCTCGCGGCAGGAGGGACGCACGAACGCTTCCATCTGAGGCGCAGCTGAAAGGGATGTCCCGCCTGGGGAAATCTCAGGTGTGCCGGGGGGGCGGCTGGCAGCCCCTCATTTACCCCGTCAACCGGCTGTCCTAGACTGGGTTGAGTCAACCCTGTTCCTTGAGACCAGCCATGTCGCGGGAAGCGATTTTTGAAGCCAGCCTGGCCTTCTTCCTGAGTCCCGTCCAGGCGTTCCTGGAAGATCCGACCGTCACAGAGGTGATGGTGAATGGATGCGACGCCATTTATGTCGAACGGCAGGGGCGGTTGTACCGGACAGAGGCCCGGTTCGACAGCGAAGACTCCCTGTTGACCGCCGTCCATAACGTGGCCCAGTATGTCGGCCGCGAGATTGATGAGAACCGGCCGGTACTCGATGCCCGGCTGCCCGATGGCTCCCGTGTCCACGCGGTCATTCCTCCCAGTGCCCGGCAGGGAACCTACCTGACCATCCGCAAGTTCTCTCGCGAGGTGTTCGAGCTTGATCACCTGGTACGGCTGGGAAGTTTGTCTGCGATGGCCCGCGAATTCCTGGACGTGTGTGTGCGGTTGCACAAGAACCTCGTGGTGGCGGGGGGGACCGGTACGGGAAAAACCAGTCTGCTCAACGCCCTGTCGACCGCCATACCCGCCGAGGAGCGGATCGTGGTGATCGAAGACAGCTCGGAGTTGCGTCTCCAACAGCCTCACACCCTGTATCTGGAGGCCCAGCAGGCCGACACACGGGGCCGGGGAGGACTGTCGATCCGGGACCTGTTCCGCGCCTCGTTGCGGATGCGTCCTGACCGCATTGTGGTGGGGGAGGTGCGGGGGGGAGAGGCACTCGACATGATCCAGTCGATGATCAGCGGTCACTCGGGAAGCATGACCACGGTGCATGCCAGCAATCCCCGTGACGCCCTGGTGCGGTTGGAGACCCTGTCGCTGATGTCGGATGTCGAGATACCGGTGTATGTGGCCCGGGCCCAGGTCGCTTCGGCGATCCATCTGATTGTGCAGTTGACCCGGCTCTCCGAAGACGGGTCGCGCCGGATCAGCCGCATCACAGAAGCTCATGGACTCGAGCAGGATCGATACCAGTTCCGCGATCTGTTCGTGCTGCAGATGCGAGGCCGGGACCAACGGGGACGGCTGCAGGGAGAACTGGAACCCACCGGCCTGGCTCCCACCTTCGCCGCGGAGGCGGCTGAACAGGGTTTACTGGACCAGATCCGACTGACCCGGGAACTGTGGACCTGACCGTGACATTCATTCTTTTTCCGTCTTCCTGAAGCGACAGCCCCATGTCTGATGCCGCCCGGAGATTTCCCACTGGTTTGATGAGCACCTGCTGCATTCCGTGGACTGCCGAATTCCAGCTGGATGAGCCGGTCTTTCGCAACAGTATTCGCTCGGCCCTGAAAGGAACTCCGCATCTGTATGTGTTTGGGACGGCGGGCGAGGGGTACGCGGTCACGGCGGCCCAGTACCGGCAGATCGTCGGGGTGTTCGCCGACGAAATGCGCCGTGGCGGCGCCGATCCCATGGTGGGGGTCATTGATCTCTCGCTCGGGACCATTCTGGAGCGGATCCAACAGGCCCACGAGTTGGGGGTGAGGCTGTTCCAGATTTCGCTGCCCAGCTGGGGGGCAGTCAGCACGGCTGAACTCCATCAGTTTTTCGACGCCGTCTGCGGCGGTTTTTCCGACTGCCGGTTCCTGCACTACAACCTCCCCCGGACAAAGCGGCTGGTCACGGGCCGTGAATATGGCGAGCTGGCCCGGCGCCATGGCAATTTGGTGGCAACGAAGAATTGCGGCGATTCGCTGTCGCATCTCCAAAGCCTGATCGAAGACGCCCCGGAGTTGACGCACTTTCTCTCCGAGAACGGATATGTCTATGGTTCCCTCTGGGGCGAGTGCGGGATTCTTGTGTCATTCATCATGAATTGGCCGCGGCTGCATGAGCTTTACGAGGCGGGACGGCGGCGGGATACGTCCCGGCTGGTGGCCATCCAGCGGGAGATTCGCATTGTCATCCAGACCCTGTTTGAGATCGTTCCCGACAACCGAATCGACGGCAGCTATGACAAGTTGTTCGAGAAGATGTATCACCCCGAGTTCCCCCTGCGGCTGCTGCCCCCCTATCTGGGATCAAGCGATGAGGAGTTTCAGGCGTTTGTGAAACTACTGGAGCAGCGACTCCCCGACTGGATTCCAGGTCCGCACTCCACGATCTGAGCATTTCGAGAGAAAATCTCGCTTCGTACCGGTCCCCGAGGTCAGTCGGGAAGCGCCGCAGGGTTCCTGACAATGACTTTGCTCGTTTGACCAAGTCCCGAATTCCTGTTTGGATTACGTCCCAGTCATGCCTGTCCGTCGCCGTCGACCAGCCTTTACCCTGATCGAACTCCTCGTGGTGCTGGCCATCATCGGCATTTTGCTGGCTTTGTTGCTGCCGGCGGTGCAGATGGCCCGCGAGTCGGCCCGCAAGACGCAGTGTCAGAACAACCTGCGGCAGATCGGATTGGCTCTGCACAATTACCATGATTCGCACACCTGTTATCCGGCCGGTTGGATTGGGGTCAACACAGCCAATGGCACCGTGGACCAGGCCGGGCTGAATGGCTGGGCCTGGGGCTCAAAACTCCTCCCGCAGCTTGATAATTCTCCCCTGTACAGCCAGATCCGGTTTGGCCTGGCGATGACCGATTCGGCGAATGCTGAGGTTCGGCTGACGCCTCTGCCGGTCTTTCGCTGTCCCTCCGACACGGCCGGTCCCCGGTGGACGATTAAAACGGATGACGGCAGCGTCCTGACCGATCTCTCGACGGCCAACTACGTCGGTTCATTCGGCACCGAGAGTATTGATGCCTGTGAAACACTGCCTCCTGGCCGACCATGTCTGGGAGACGGCGTGTTCTACCAGAATTCGGCCATTCGCAATTCCAACATCGTGGATGGACTGTCTGGCACTGCCTTCGTCGGGGAGCGCAAGAGCCTTGACCCGGAAGAGTGGTACTCGACCTGGACGGGCTATGTGCCTCGTGCTGAAGAGGCGGCTGTACGATTTCTTGGGACCGCCGACCATCCCCCGAACCACCCGGAGAAGCACTTCGATGACTTCAGCAGCCATCATTCAGGGGGGGCTTTCCTGCTGTTCGGCGACGGCGGAGTACGGTTTGTGAATACCAATATCGACGTTGAGATCTTCCACGCCCTGGGAACCCGCGACAACAAAGACTCGATCAAGGATTTCCAATAGCCGCGGGGTCACCGGTCTTCCTTCCCTGGCGTCTCGCAGCACCGCGCCTTTGTGATTCAGCGAAACTGCGCCTCGGATGAATCATCTACACAAACCAAATTTTCGAGTTCCCAAAATTTGGCTTTGGACATGGCCAACAAAGTCGAATAGGATGAGGGCTCGACGGTTCCCAACTCCAGCTCACAGCCACTGCAATGCCCCACCGTTCACCTCCGGGCCGTCCTGCCTTCACTTTGATCGAATTGCTGGTGGTGCTGGCCATCATCGGCATCCTGCTGACGCTGCTGTTGCCGGCGGTGCAAATGGCCCGTGAGGCGGCCCGCCGGGCCCAGTGCCAGAACAACCTGCGGCAGATTGGTCTGGCGTTACACAACTACCATGATTCACACACCTGCTATCCGGCCGGTTGGATCGGAGTGCATCCCACGGAGGGCGTGGCTGATCCAACAGGCCCGAACGGCTGGGGCTGGGGAGCGAAGCTATTGCCGCAGTTGGATCAATCGCCGTTGTACAGTCAGATCAGGTTCGGCCAGGGGATGACGGAGCCGGTCAATACCGACGCCCGACTGACTCCCCTGCCCATCTTTCGTTGCCCCTCCGATAGCGCCGGTCCCCGATTTACCATCAAAGATCCGGGAGGAACGGCGTTGATCGAGCTGTCAACAGCCAATTATGTCGGTTCATTTGGAATTGAGTGTGTGTTCGACTCGTGTGCGAAACTTCCACCCGGCCGACCCTGCGTGGGGAGCGGAGTTTTCTTTCACAACTCAGTCATCCGTAATGGCAATATCGCGGATGGATTGTCGGCGACGGTTTTCGTGGGAGAGCGTCGAAGCGTTGAACAGAAGGAGTGGTTCTCGACCTGGAATGGCTACGTGCCGCGGGCCCGTGAGGCCCCGGACCGATTCCTGGGAACGGCCGACCATCCACCGAACAGCACCACGGAGCATTTCGACGATTTCAGCAGTCCACACTCTGGCGGCGCATTCATGCTGCTGGGAGATGGAGGCGTGCGGTTCGTGAATACCAACATCGATCGGGAAATCTTCCACGCCCTGGGAACCCGTGACAACAAGGATTCGATCAAGGATTTCCAATAGTCGACCGCCTGTCGATCACCGACCTGGCAGAGATCCCGGCCGTTCAGTGGCTGCAGCGAGGATGACGTCTTCCTTCGTGTCAGTTGGCGAACAGTTCGCAGGCACGAGAGGCAAACACGAGCCCCATCACCGTCGTCGAGCCCAGGCAGGCCACCAGCACCGCTGCAGTGCCGATCGACAATGCCCGTGTTGTTTCTTCGCCGGCGGCTGGTCCCAGTCCGCGCACCATGAGTTTGAGCGCCTGCTGGAACATCTCGGCTGACAGGACGACAGTCAATGCGACCGTGATGGCCACCCACTGCCACAGTTCCAGGCCGATGATCAGGCCGGCCACCAGCACGATGCTGATGCCGAAAAAGTGGACGAAGAACACACTGTCTGCCCGGAGACCCCAGGCGAGTCCCCGTTCCGCCTGCACCAGCCTTTGCCGCCAGGCGGGACGCCGGGATGCCGAGTCGACCGGATGAACAACCTCTTGGGCAGCGATTGACATGGGCCAATCCTTGGCGGTGCCTCAGCGGGAATAGGGGGGAACCAGTGAGCCGAGTTGAGTGCCGTTGCCGGCCGCCCCGTACTTGCCGACGAACGGCGCGAAGCGGGGCTCGATCGACAGACCGACGCCGTAGTTGTCCTTGGTGGGATCGATCGAGAGCCCAAGGTGGACCAGGAAGTCGGCCCCGATGCGGCTGATTGTAAGCGACTGCCCCCGGCTTTCTCCCTCAGCGATATCCCACGCCGCACTGAGGGTGGAGATCCACTTCTGGCTCATCAGGTAGCTGTAGCTGGCGGTGACGATCTGGCTGTCGAGCGGCCCTCCCTGGATGGCCCGGTAACCGAGATAGACACTTCCCCGGGCACTGCGCTGGCTCATGATGCCGATGTTGTACAGCGTCTCGGGGTTGTCGAAGGTGTCGAACAGCGTTCCCGCAGTGATGGTGGTCCGGTCACTGATGAACCAGTTGTAGCGCGCTGTCCAAAGCCCGAGGGGCTCGCCGTAGTTGTCCCGGTCGGCATCGGGAAACACGCTGGTTTCCAGGTCGAGGCTCATCCAGTCGCGGATCCGGGGGGCGTTGGGCGGGCCTGACTTGGTCTGCAGACGGTGGCGCCAGCCCAGCCGCACGGCGTGCATGTCGTCGACCAGTTCGTGATAGGGGGCGGTCACGCTGTTGGCCGCTCCCGAACGAATCGCGAAATTCCGCGCGTTGAACTGTGGAGGAATATTGTAGTTGAATGTGTTGCGGTACAGCCGGCGACGGAACTGTTCCTGCGAATTGTCGTCGAATTCATTGAACTGGACGATGTCGTTGATGCTGGTCGTGCTCTCGGCATAGGACCAGTCAGCGTCGAAGGTCATCTTGTGAGACAACCCGTTCAGAGCGAACAGATCGTTCTGGTAATCGGACCAGACTTTCCAGAATTCCACACTGCTGCGGACCCCCAGGGCACCATACAGGCGGTCGACGGGACCCGAGCCAAACCCATCGGTCCAGTAGTCGGCTTCTCCCTGCACATAGGGAACGATATTGAACGGGCCCAGCCAGAAGGGGGCGGCCAATTCATGCTTGGTCATGAAGACCCCGGCTTCGGCGTCAGCCTCCCAGGGGAGCACGCTGTAGTAGTCATTGGGGTCGGTGGAGGGATCGGCGATCCGCTGGATGCCAAACCCGGCAGACGAGTGGCTGGTCCATGTGATGGGAGTGCCGAACAGCGGCTCGCCAATGACGAACAGGTCTCCCCGCGGAAGCCACTGGGTGTTGTTGTAATAGTTGTAGAGCTGCGGGCGGAGCCACGCCGACCAGGACCAGTTGTGCTGCGTCTGTCGCAGGAACAACTGGGTCTCGTAGTCGTCGCCGGTGTCGTAATCGCGCTCCCGATACTGTTCGAGGAAGTTGCGGTCGCTGAGGAACGCAAAGCTCGAGAGCAGAGTCATGTCATAGGGCAGATCCCAGCGATCCCGCAGGGACAGCCCCCCACGCCATTCCTCCTTGGGTTCCAGAGACAACCGGTCGCGCCCGAGATTGTCCCTCCCGGTGTCATAGATCGTGGTCCCCCACAATTCACCGCGGTAGGCCCCCGGTTCGCCCCAACGCTCGGTCCCGCGGTAGGTGAAATCGGTTCCCAACATGGGACCCCGTTCACTGAGGTAATCGATGTCGATGTCCCAACGGTAACCGGGGGGGCGATCGAGTCCAAACAGCTTGAATGCATCCCAGACCGTGTACAGCTGGAATCCGAAGATGCCGTCGTACTGGGTGCTGACATTCCGCAAAGGAATGTTGGGGTCTTCGGCTGGAGCACTGATCTGTGGGGCGTAGAACACCGGCAGCCCCTCGACTTCGAAGGTGGTGTCGACAGCGGTCGCCCAGAGGGTCTCGTCGGCCTCATATTGGCCCGTGGCGGGGTTGAACCGCACCGGGTTGTCTCCATACCAGCCAACGTTGCGGGGTTCGATGTAAATCTCCCCGGCGCGGGCGGCATATCCGGGACGCGCAAAGTCGCTGGTGGTGATCGCGGCGTTGCTCGCCTGGTAGGTATTGGGGGCAAGTTGCCGCAGTTGTGAAGCCAGCACCCGGACCTTGGCGGGGAACCCCTCGATCTGGGTTTTCAGCTCGGCGTTGTAGAGCAGGGCCCGTTGCTCGCGCACATCGTAGAAAGCCTGCGCCGCGCGGAGCACATTGCCTCCCTGACGGATGACAATGTTCCCCTCCAAATAGACTTGCAGGGGAAGGTCAGCCGACTGGTCAGCACTGCCACTGAAATTCCGGGAACTGACCGGATCGGTCCAGACCACGATGCGGTCGGCAGAGAGATCGAGGGTGTCCACCTTCTGACCCCCCACAGTCTGCCCCAACCCCTCCACCACCAGGTTGACGCCTCCACTGAAAACCAGCACCTGTTCAGGAGGGGTTGAGTCGGGGGAGGGAAAGGTTTCAAAATTCCAGTTTCCGCCTGTCCGTGAGAAGATACTGAATCTCCTGCTGGGACCCTGAGGGGCAGGAAGCTGCACGGCGCGGAACTCGGGAATGGGTTCTTCCGGTCCGGGAGGGAGTAGATCCTCACCATCAGGGCCAGGAGGAACAATTCCTTCGGGCGTCTCGCGCTGGCGGACCGCGCGGGCGGGGACCCGTCGGATTCCTCCGCGTTCCTCGAGAGCCCGCGCGTAGAGCGGATCATCGGGGGCGGGGGTGTCATTGGCCGGACGTTTGGCGTGTAACAGCAGCCCCGTTTCCGAAGGCAGCGTCAGCAGCAGGCGGTGGCGACTGGCGGTCGAGCCTGGGCGCTCAATCTTGACGTTCTCTTCAAGATAGACTGTCACCTCGTCACGTTGGTCGGGGCGGGTCCAGACGACGGCCCGATCAGCACGATACCGAGTCTCCCCCTGCTGGATGACACAATGTCCATGCAGCAGGTGCACGCGAGTGTCTCCCTCCAGCCAATTGCGGGAGAAATCAGCCGAGATCGTCAGCGGGTCCCGCGTGCTGTCCGATGAGTCGGACTGCGCGCAAACCATGATCGGCGAAAGCCAGGTCAGCAGCCACAGCAGTGGCAGCCAGCCGGCGCGCGGAGGGAGGGGCGATGGAGCGGGGTTGAATCCCGGCACAGGGGCATCCGTGCGGCCAGGGGAAGTGATGGGAGGAGAGGTTTGCGAAGGTTGACCAGAACGGTCAATCGCAGGCAGGAGCGTCACCCGGGAGGGTTTCGCCAGAGAAGGGAATCTCAGGGGTCGATCTTTTAATCAGATCTTCGATTTGGGTCAATTCGAATTGCGCGCGATTTCCGAGTCTGCAGGCTGGAGAGATTGGTCGGCATGGCGAGCCTCCCGGATGCTGTACAGATTCCGCACAGCTCTCCAAAGTACCCAGGTTCCAACAAATCCGTCTCTCAGCGCACGGAATCAAAGTTGGCCTCGGTTCTCTCGGAATGGGGCCATCCGGACTCAATCTGACCGACCGCGCTGCCAGAGTGACACACGGGATCCCGAGCGACCATGCCATTCCACCACACCGCATATCACGGTAGGGTTTGGACCAAGGATGAGTGGGGAGCCATCAGGTTCGCCCGGATCCACAGGGTTATCCGAGGGTATAGACGAACGGCGAGAGTCCCAGAGCGTTCAGGACCAGCAAGGCGGCCACCAGGAACAGCACGATGAGAATCGGGGTCATCCACCACTTTCCGTTGTAGCGGAGGAAGTCCCAGAACTCGACCAGCAGTCCGGGGTCCTGCTGTTCCGCCTGTTGCTCGAACCGGGAGCTGGCGGGATGGGAGCGGTTCGGGTCGTTCGGAGAAGGAGTAGTCATGGAAGTCTCGGAACGAAACTGATTCAGAACTGCCGAAAATACCGACCCGGGTCGGTTACAGTCGCGTGGGGAGTCCAGTAGGTTTTGGCCTGCCGGTCGACGGAAAGTCCCAGGACGTCTCGTCCCCGCAGGCGCATGATCAGGGCGATGCCGGTCACCAGGGTGTAGAACACAAAGCCCAGGATGACGTGGGACACGACCCAACCAATCGGGAACGCCAGGTACATCGCACCGACGTAAATCCACCGCATCAAGTGGGGCGCCAGCCAGCCCGCGAGCGAAGCGGCGACCGCTATGCCGACAAGCAACCAAGGCCAGGGGGATTCGGGGTGACGACGTGCCAGGTTCCACGCCAGCAGAAGCAGGGCGAGGGGCAACCAGACACCGCCGAACAACCGCAATTCGGTCCGAGACGGATTGTGACTGACTTCAACGAGAGCCATGGTGATTGGTTTAGGTGGAAGTGGCGGTCGGGGTCAAGATGACTTGCAGTCAGTGTCTGGATTGAGTTTTTTCAGTCCCGGCTTGGTCGCAGCGACTCGCAAAAGTGGGAATCGATCGATGCCCGCACCGGATGGGGAATTCAAGAACGGTCGCGCTTGAGCCGCTTGGATTCGATGTCGACGCAAGGTATCCTCTAGCGGACGCATGTCTACCTGAGTTGCCGTGTCGATGGCTCTCTGTCCTTTCGCAATCGCCGAGGTGTTGTGATGAACTTTGCCGCTCAATCGCGCCTCCGGTTGTCGCAGCGGGGGATTGGCCGATTTGTCTGCCTGGGGTTCCTGATCTGGGCGGTGGTGCTGCCGCCGGTTGCCTGGGCTCAGACCACCAAGGGGCGTAAGCCCGGTCCCGACCTGGAGAAGTTGTCGGGGAAAATTCAGGAGGTCGAATTCAAAGGAAAAGCAGCCAATCTCATCATCGATCGGACGGATGGGGGTGACCCGCTGGAGATCCTGGTGACTCCGAAACTCAAGGTGCTGATCAGCGGATCGGCCGATTCCGCTCTCCTGGTCCCGAAACAGTCGGTCGTCGTCCGGGGAGCGTTCGAGTCGAACAAAGAGTGGTTTGCGAAGCGGTTTGAGGTCTATCCCGGATCACCCCCGCCCACTTCGGGGATTCAGCCAGAGGCAGAGAAGGGGGGAGCGTATGTCATCGCGGGGACCTTGCTGGCGCACGAGAATGGCAAGCTGCTGATCAACGCCGGCGGAAAACAGGTGCCGGTCAACTTTGAGCAGGGGGCAGCTCCGGAGATCGTGGTATTCACCAGCCAGCTCGAATTGGCGAAAGTGGGCTCACCGATCGAGGTGGAGGGTTCAACACGGGGAGGCAAGTTCCTGCCACAAAAGATCCTGATTCAGTTGCAAGACCCCCTCACTCCGGAAGATTTTGCTCCGCGCAAGCCCGAGAAGAAGGCCGCACCTCCCAAGCCAGCCACCAAGTCCAAGAAAGACAAAGGGGTCAAGCCTGTTCCGTCCGGGGATGAGCCCGAAACCCCGCCGGGCGAGTTCGACCCGGATGATCCGTTTGGCGACAAGAAGAAATCGAAGCCCTCCGCCCCCCCCGAGCCGGCTGCGGGAGCAAGCTCCCGTGCTGGGCAGGATTGATCCCTCCTTATTCCGCGACTGACATCGACTCGTGCCGTGGACGAATCCCCGCTCGACAGGAACATCCAATTCATCAAGGGGGTGGGCCCTCAACGTGCGGCACTGCTGGGTCGACTCGGATTGAACACCGTCTCAGACCTGCTGTTCAATCTTCCGCGAGATCTGCTCGACCTGACGCGGGTGACACCGATTGCCGCGATCATTGAGGGGGAGACCTGCCAGGTGCGAGGTCGGGTGGTGGATCTCGACGCTCGTCCGACCCGTCAAGGTGGAACGATCACCGGGATCGCGATTGAAGACCAGGGGCAGTATGTCAGGGGGATCTGGTTCAATCAGCCCTGGATGCTGTCGAGATTCAAGTTCAACGACTGCGTTCTGTTCTCGGGCAAGCCGAAACGCCGTGCGGGGCGCTGGGAATTTGGCGGTCCCCACGTCCAGTGGCTCGATCCTGATGAGGGCGGGGCCCATGGAGGCGTACTGACCAGGTATCACCTGACCGAGGGGCTGAAGATGCACGAAATGCGGAGGATTATCCGCAGTGTCGTTGAAGAATATGGCCACCTCGTTCCCGATCCGCTCCCCGAGGGTTTTCGATCTCCTCTGGGTCTCCCCTCTCTGGCTCAGGCGGTGCGACTGGTCCACCTGCCGGCGACAGTTGAGCAATTTCAGCAGGGCATGAATCGGATCGTCCACGAAGATCTGCTGGAATTCCAGGTCGGGTTGTCGCTGCGGCGCCGGGCTTGGCAGCGGACTGCATCGGCGCCGGTCATTCCCCTGAACGCCAAGGTCGACGCCCGGATCCGCCGGCTGTTTCCGTTTGGGTTCACCTCGGGACAAGACCGGGCGATTGCGGAAATCTGCCACGATCTCGCGGCGGGTCGGGCCATGCACCGCCTGCTGCAGGCCGACGTCGGTGCGGGAAAGACTGTCGTGGCCATCTACGCTCTGCTGCTGGCGGTGGCCGCTGGTTATCAGGGTGTGCTGATGGCACCGACCGAGGTGCTGGCCCGGCAGCACTGGCAGACATTCGAACAATGTCTGCAGCACAGCCGTGTCGAGCGCGTGTTGCTGACAGGAACCCTCACTCCTGCCGAACGCCGGGCCGCCCACGAGAAAATCCGCTCAGGCCAGGCCCAGCTCATCGTGGGAACCCAGGCGCTCATACAGAAAGATGTGGGTTTCGCCCGGCTGGGGCTGGTGGTGATTGACGAGCAGCATCGGTTTGGAGTCCGTCAAAGATCACATTTCGTGACCGACACCAGCGCGACACCCCACACACTGGTGATGACCGCCACCCCCATTCCCCGCAGTCTGGCTCTGACCCAGTTTGGGGATCTCGACATCAGCCTGATGCAGGAGTTGCCCCCCGGCCGACAACCAGTCTCCACTCATATTGTTCCCGCTGGTCCGCAGCGGACCAAGGCGTGGGAGTTTCTGCTGCGCAAGCTTGCCAGCGGGCGCCAGGCCTACCTCGTTTGCCCACGTATCGATGATCGTGAGACTGAATCGCCACCCGTTCCGGAAGCCGCTCCGGGTCAGTCTGGTCATTCTCCCGATGGGCCAGTGAACGGTTCATCGGCGGAAAAGGTCTTTCAGGAACTGCGTGTGGGGATTCTGAAGAATCACCGCATCGGCTTGCTGCACGGTCAACTGGGAGTCGAACACAAGCAGGACATCATGCGGATGTTTCGGGCAGGTGAACTCCAGGCCCTGGTTTCGACCACGGTCATCGAGGTGGGGGTCGATGTTCCCAACGCCTCACTGTTGGTGGTGTTTGATGCCGAGAGATTTGGACTGGCGCAGCTGCATCAATTGCGAGGACGCGTGGGGCGGGGAGTCCACCAGGGATACTGCTTTCTGTTTCCTTCTGCGGACACCCCCGAGGCTCGCGCGCGGTTGGAAGTGCTGGTTCGGCACACGGATGGATTCGAGGTCGCCGAGGCCGACTTTCGATTGCGCGGTCCCGGAGATGTCCTGGGGACCCGGCAGCATGGCGATCTGCCGCTTCAGTCGGCCGATCTGTTGCGCGACGCGGCACTGCTGGAGACGACCCGGGAGCAAGCCCAGGAACTGGTCCGGTCAGGACGACTCGACACGCCTGAATACGCCCCATTGAAGCAGCGCGTGCTGGCGCGGTTCGGTGAGTTGATGGAGATCTCGGGAGGAGGATGAACTCCTCAGGCCGCCCTGCGTCGATGAATGCCAGAGCACTCGTGGGCCGCTGTTTCGATATGCCGTGCAGTCACCACTTCAGACTCCTCCGCGAACCCCAAGAGCAGCGCCAGGTCGCACAGGCGGTTGATTCGACGGGGGATCCCCCCGGAGTGATCATAGACCGCAGCGAGAGCCTCGGGAGTGAAGAGAGACCGTGACGCGCCGGCACTGGTGAGACGATGCAGCACATAGTCGGCCGACTCGTGCGCTGACCAGGAGGTCAGTTCGCACCGCACGGCCACTCGATCGGCGAGAGCGGGCAGGCGGTTCAGATGCGTCCGCAGTCCCCCCTCTCCAATCAGGAGCAGAGTGGGAGGTGGGCCTCCCAACGGTCGCAGGTCGAGCAGCGTGCGCAGTACCTGCAGCACACCCAGATCTTCAATCAAATGGGCATCATCGATCGCGAATACGGGCGAGACTCCCTGCCCGGCCAGTTGGTCGAGCGACTGCTCGATTTGGCCCACGGCCATATCCAACCCCCGGTCTGGGGTGGAACAGGGCTCCCTCTGGCCGGTCAGTTCCCGCGCCAGGTAATGGAGAGTTTCGCCGGCATTCAATTGGGGAAAACGGAGTGGCAATACGGGATGTCGCCGAGCATCCAATTGTTGAGCCAGAACCATGAGGAGGTGGGTTTTTCCCAACCCGGCCTCGCCCAGCAACACCCCCGCCCCCCGCGCGTTTTCGACGACAAATCTCAGCCTCAGGAGGGCTTCTTCGGCCTCTTCCGAGGGAAAATGTCCCGAAATTCCGGACCAACCAAGGAAGGGATCGGCCGAGAGTCCCCAGTGCTGCTGGTGCATGCGTTGTGCCTTCAAGCCTGTTCGACGGGGGAGGGAACCTCGATGATGCCCAGCAGAGGCAGAACGCCGGAATCAATCGTCTCGTCGAGTCGTGCATCCTCAGTCAGATCCCCCACCCGCCGGATATCGAGCAGAGCGTCAACCAGTCGCGGATCAGGCCACACATCCCGGTCAAGCTGTGCCCAGCTCCCTGCGTCAATCAGTACGATCAGAGCAGGGACGGTGTCGCCCGGCTGCAAGACCGGCCGACACAAAGATTCCTCCAGTCCAAGATAGCCTTCGAGAGTGACAAACCAGACCCGTCCTGGAATCAACTCGGATGGAGCTGGCAGGGGTGTGGCCGACATTCCAGCAACCGACTGGCTGTCGACCAGCAGAACACCCAACTGGGATGTCCCCACAATGGCGTCTGCCAATCTCAGCAACACGCTGGCCCGGTTCACACCCTCCCCAGGGCCTGTGGTCAGGATCCGCCACCCGCCACTCTCCCGCGTCCACTCTTCGATTGCTCCAGCCACCGGCAACAGGGCGTGCGACTCGGGGGCAAGGTCTGGGAGTGAGGCGCCGGTGGATGTCGGCTCCAATTCGGTGACTGGGACCGCGTCGCTGAATTCCACAGCGTCCGGAGTCACTGTGGGGCAGGAACCCGGAGATGGGGAATTGTCGGGACGGGCGGCCCGTGGCTGGCCGAGCAGGCGTCGCAAGGCATTGGCGAGTGGGCTCATTGTGGCAGGTTCTCCGTCGCGGCCTCTGTTTCAATCGCCCCCTCAAACCAGACGCCCTCAGTTTCACCCGACTCGACTGCCCGCCGCTCGGCCGCATCGGCCGCCTGCTCCAGCGAGGTCGCCTCCTCATCGTCGGGAGCGCCCATTTCCGAAACCGTGTCACGTACAACCGGTGGGAACGACTCCCCCAGATCCGGGATGGCTGATGTGCCGAGGGATTCAATCTCCCCCGGTAGCGTCAACAGGTTCTGGTCAATGTCTCCCAGAAATCCAATGATCAGTCCGGCTCCCGAAACAATGGTCAACCCCAGTGCCAGGCCAAACAGTCGATGACGTAACCGTCGACCGAAAGTCTGCGGTCGCCCCCGCTTGTCCCGGCGCCCCAGAACCTGTTCCAAAATCACCAAACCCCGTGGTTCCGACTCGCTCCCCGAAGGTTCCACCGGAGATTCCGGAAGTACGAGGTCATCTTGTTCAGGAACAGTCACCTCGGGGGTATCGGCGATCACCAGGGGGAAATCGCCAGCCTGTCGCGACGATTCTTCCGATGCTGGGCGCGGAATGGCTTCAGTTTCCGGCAACACCACGCGGAAAGGAGGTCGGACCTGCTCCGACGGCGAGCGCGGTGGGCGAGGACTGGATGCCGGGAGGGACATGGCGGTTGCGGCAGAAGGGTGAAGGGTGCCGGGGAAGTCCCGGACCACGGCCAAGATCATTTTCTCGAGCCGTTCTTGAGGTCCCCCGATCAATTCTTGTATTTCGGCACCTGTGAAATGGAACTTGAGGGTTTTTTGTATTGCGACGACTGGGCAAGAAGGGAGTGCCCCTGTTGAACCAGGTGGAGAATGGTTTTTTTTAGGTGGACGACCGAAAACGACTGCGGCACCTGCCAAATCACAGGCACTCCCATCCATCCAGAAAACCTTGGAATCTGGCTTCCACGACTTTGCAAGTTGTGCTTAGAATCGAAGAGTGTGAACTTGAGGATGCGCTGGCGTTTGCGGAGATGTCCGCCGCGGACGTGTGGCAGTGAACAGCAGAAGGCATTGGTGCGATGCTGCATTTCACGTGTGATTCCTGCGGCGAGTCGATCGCGGAAAACCGCTTTGTCGTGCGGTTGGAGGTCTATCCGGCACATCAGCAGACTGGTGTTTCGGAAGAGGATCTTCATCCCGATCATCTGTTGGCCCTGGCTGAGGAATTGAGTTCCGACGCCCATGCCGGGAACGACTTCGAGCCTCCCCGGACCCGCACTTTTCGATATGACCTGTGCCCGCGTTGCCATGCCCGCTACGTGCAGGATCCACTGCGGGTCGCCGCCACCAAGCGGTTGAATTTCAGCGAGAATTGAGCGACTGATTGCGATGGTCCGACCCCAGGCAGAGGTACGGCCGACCACGTCGTCGGTGGCAGGATGGGATGTTCGCCGGACCAGGAAGCTGTTTCTGATTGGCCTGCTTGTTCTGTGGGTCAGTTGGCGTGCCTGGGGAGTCTGGCGGGCCACTCAAACGGCTGAGTCTGGACCGTTACACGAGAGTGCTTCTTCTCACGAGAGACAGAACGATCCCCCGGTCGCCGAAGCTTCGGACGTATCCATTCAGCAGTCTGATCCGCCGTCGGAGAGTCAACCCGCTTCCGTCGCTGCGGAGCGACGGCAGGGACCTTCAGATCGCCCGGTTCTGGCGGGTCACAAGGAAGCCCCTCGCGCGGCGGATCGTCCCAGACTGGCTCCGCCGGGCAAGTCTCCTGGAGCGCCGCCACGACCCGGATTCGAGGCGAAAGAGTCTCCTCGGAACGGCTCAGCGGCCTCCCGTCCCAATCCTGCACCACAACACTCAACTCCCGCAGATTCCACAGCGGAGTCTCAACTTGTGCGGGTTCGTCGTGTGGTGGATGGCGATACGCTGCTGCTGAAAGATGGAACCCGAGTACGGATGATCGGGATCGATACGCCTGAAACCAAAAAAGAAGGGACTCCCGTCCAGCCATTCGGCCCGGAGGCTTCTGAGTACACCAAGAAATTCTGCGAGGGAGGTTCCGTGCGGCTGGTCTTCGATGGCGAACGCCACGATGACTACGGCCGGCTTCTGGCACATGTCTATGTGGGAGACAGGTTTCTCAGTGAGGAACTGATCCGCAAGGGACTGGCCCGAGTGTTGTACAGACATCCGTATAGCGACGAGATGAAAGACAGATTCCGGGCCGCGGAGAACGCTGCCAAGCGGGAAAAGAAAGGGATTTGGAGCCTTCCCGCCGACAAGCGGCGTGGAGCGGACTTGCCCCCTGGCCCAGCAGTCGATTTCTGACGCACGGGATCTGCGCAAGTCTCTGCATCATCGCACGTGACTGGCGCTCCGGACGCTGGACGACACTTGCTGTCGTATTGAACCGACTTTGATCAAAAAAACAGGCATGTCCATCTTTCCGATGGACATGCCTGTTGTGGAAGTCAAGACGTGGGTGAGGACCGTGGTCCCCCCCTACCACCGGCAGTCGATGCCAAGCAGCAATCCATTCAGCCAGAGGTCGCTGCTGGTGTTCATTACTTCTGTCCCGGCAGGTGAATCGGTCAGATCCAGCTGATTCGGAGCAAACGCGAGATTGCTGACCCACATAAACCGGTAAGCAGTCTCAATCGCCAGCCAGTCTGTAAGCCGCAGCTTGGTGCCAATCGAACTGTCGGAGATACAGGAGACTGGCAGAGATTCGGCCCGGTAAGAGCGGCGCACGATCGTGTTGCCATAATCACCCAGGAACGTGTCCTGGCTGGCACTGTTGGCTGCGACGGCAAACTTGGTGTCCAGGGTGAATCGCAATCGCCACCAATCCCAGCTGTACGCACCGCCGATCTGGCCACCGACGAGGTTGTTGTTCGCCTCGATGCGGTAGTCGCTGGTGGTCATGGTTTGCACTCCGCGGGACTGGATGTTGAGATCCTCACGGAGACCGAAGTAGCGGAAGCCCGCCAGGAGGGTGAATCCCTCAATGGTTTGGCGATAGTTCGCCTCAGCATTATGGAGGTACGAGCTGTAATTGACCTTGAACAGGTCCGAGAACACAAAGTCCACGGTCGAGTTCTGGAGTGTTCCCGCCAGTCCCATCGGATTCACACTGGTGACGGTTTCTGCCGTGCTGAAGTCGTTCAGACCCCAGTAAATGAGATCCACGCCCGATACCTGATCGAAATTGAATCCGAGCTGGAACAGAGCTCCCGGCTGGAACTGCCCGTTCAGGTCGATGTCCCCCGTGCTCAACAGGGTGGAGGAACCGGGGGGCAGATCCACAATCAGCGGGCTATCAGCGATGTCCGCCGAGCGACTGAGCCACTGGACGCCGGCTTTGAACGTCATCCCGTAGTCGGGCGAGTCATACCAGCTTACCGAGCCGGTCTGCTCTTCAAAGTGCCCGGAGGTCTCATTGGGGATGTAGGGCTCGAAGAGGCCCCCCCCGGCGGGGGATTGTCCACGGTGAGCCTCGCCGCCCCAGGAAACCGAGCCAACACCGGCGACAGTGCCCGCCAAAACCAGAGAGAGCAGCTTGCGACGCATGCGAGATCCTCCGCACGTGAACATCCCCATCGATTCACTTCGGCCCGACCAGGGGATCCTTCCCCCGGTGCCGTGAGCCGGTTGAATCGACGACTGACCCTCTTTATCGGAAAATCAGGGTGTCTCAATACAGTGAATACTCTGGAAATTTCCGGGATACTGCGCATTTCAGGCAAGGCTGGAAGAAGTCGTAAAAAAGTCATGACCTGACTGCATCAGGGCTGGCGACAAGGTGTGAGCAGCGGTCCCTTTGCCAGAACGGGGTGCGATTGCCATCAGCCCGGGAACAGACCGAGCCGGCCTGAAATGCACTCGGCCCCGGAGAACGGGATTCTCCGGGGCCGGGCAAGCGTTTCTGAATCGACAACACTCGGATTAACTATCCGCGCGGGTAGGTCTGAATGTCAGCAAACAGGGCGTTCAGGGCGTTGAAATCGAAGTTCTCCCAGGTCACGCCATTCGACCAGACAATCTTGCCACCCTGTCGCCGACCAATGAGCCCCATCAACGATCCCGACTTGCCTCGGATGGTATTGAGAGACAACAACTGCAGTCCGATCGTCTCGGTCCCGGTTGTCGCCTGAATGAGGCTGTTGGTCGCGGTGATGGAGACCGCTTGGGCAGGGCTGGTTCCAGCCCGGGTTCCCTGAATCAACAGGGCCTTCGACCAGATTTCGCCATCCGACCAGATGATCTGGCCGTTCGAGATGGTCCCCGTCCGGCCCAATCCCAGATCCTGCACGCGGGTTGGGGTGAGGAATTTACCCAGGTTGGTGTTCCCGAACCGGTCGACAAACCGCAGAGTCGTGCTTCCATCCTGAATCACACCCACGATCTGCGAACCAATCGAACTGGTGTAGTTGAGAGCCAAATCCAGCTTGGTCCACTTCTCTCCGTTGGCGAAGGTGATCACTCCATCGCCGAACGTCGCGGTACCACCGAGTCCCGTGGCGGCGAGGGTGGTCGGGGAAACCACGGCTCCCGAGGACGAAACACCGGCGGCATTCACAAAGGTCAGGGTGCTTCCCGACTGGGCGACCGACACCAGCTTGCCGACATTGCTGGTCGTCGGGCTGCTGAGTACAGCCCATTGTCCACCCAGCGAAATCCGCAACCAGATCTGGCCATTCGAAAAGGTGAGTCGACCCTGGTCTGCGACTGTCATGTCGACTGTCGCGGTTGTGCCATATGTGTCGGCCTGCACCCGGTCGCGGGCGATGAATCGCCCTGCGGAGCCGATCCCATTCTCGTTCACAAAAGTCAGGTTGGCTCCGTCCTGGGTGATCCGGGCCAGTCGTCCATTGATAGTCCAGATGCCTCCCAGACTGTACTCTGAGCCCCAAGCCCGAACCTGAACGGTGACAGGGACATTCGGGTCAGCCGATTCGAGCAGGCCATCTGTTGCTTTGACGCTGAAGGCCTGGATCGCAGTTCCCGTCACACCCACGGCGGGCGTCCAGATCAGACTTTCTCCGGCGTCGAGCACATCGCCGACAACCGCCGCCCGCGTGATCCCCCCGGTGATAATCTGCAGGGTGCCGGTGGTGTTGATGCTCTTGATCACGAACCCGATCGCGTCGTTGTTCGGATCGCTCGCATCGGACAGACTGCTGAGACGGTCGTAGGTGATCGTCAGCGGGGTCTGTTCCTCGGCCAGCACGATGTTGTTGACCCGGGTCAGCGTCGGGGCGAGGTTGACCAGGTTGACATTGACCTGCACGGGATCGAGCGAGGTGAGGGTGTTGTCGAGGTCGACGGCGGTCAGATCAAACGCCGCCTGGGTGTCGGTGGCTCCCGGCAGGCTCCACAAGAGGGAATCACCGGGCAGAATCACATCGCCCACCCCCAGTGCCACGCCACCTCGTGTGAGCGTTCCCTGATCGATATTGTCGATCCGCAATCCGATGGTGTGGCCCGGTTCGGCCTGCAGATTGGAATTGCCCACCAGATCGGCATAGGTGATGGTGCTGGGAACATACCGTGGGCGGACGAGGGTGCTGATCGAGGTCAAACGCGGGGCCAGTTCGTTCAGCACCTGGATGGGCACTGTGACAGGCGGGGCCGAAACCACGACCGACGGGACGATCGACGGGAAGTTGGCCGCGTTGTACGCGTCATAGGCAACGACCTGAAACGCGTTCACCGGATCGCCGAACACATTGTTGGGAGCGGTGTAAATCAGCACGTCCCCGGAACTCACAATCGTGCCGACCGGAGCGGTCTGCGTGACTGTGGGCGTGGCGGCCTTGCGAATCTGCAGGGTTGCTCCCGAGGGAATCGAGGCGATCTGGAACTGGATGGCATGACCATCGACGTTCGTGGCATTCGACGCGTTTTTCAACATGTCGAACGGAATCTTGAACTGGGAATTCTTCCCCGCGAGCGACAGCTTGCTGATGGAGGTCAGCAGCGGGGCATCGGGAACCGCGTTGGTATTGATCGAGACCAGCACGGGGGGAGACGAATCATTGGTGCCGTCATTGGCCACCACCCGGAACGCCGCCAGTGGCCCGCCATTGAGCCCATTGTTGAGATTCGCGGGCGGGGTCCAGAACAGGCAGACCGAGTCATCGAGAATGCTTTGTCCGGGGATGACCGGAGTTGCCGAGGCCTGGGTCGCGCCAATCGTCAACGTTCCGGCGACCACCTGGGTCACGCGGAAGCGGATGAGATCGTTGTTGAGGTCGGCAGCATTCGAGGCGGCCAACAACTGGCTGCGGGTCAGTTTGTAGACGGTATCTTCCGTCGCCGAGGGGAGAGTGGCGGGATTGATCACCGTCAGTGTCGGCGCGACATCCACGAGGTCGACGTTGACCGTGACCGCCGCCGGCGAGAAGGCCAGAGCGGGGGCAATCACCGCGTTTTGGGGATCATACCCCCGCACGGTGAACGCCGCGTTGGGACCGGTGTCTCCCGGGCGCGGAGTCCAGGTGAGGACATCCCCGGCGGCCAGAATGGTCACTCCGGGAACAACCGGGGTGGAAACCCCGGTACCCGCCTTGACGATGGTCAGTCCATTTCCGAAGACCTGCTCGATGCGGAACTGGGGATCGTGCCCCGAGACCACGCGCAGGTCCGAGGCGGCCAGCAGTTCTGCATGGCTGATGGACTTGGGGATGTTTTTGAGGCCGCTCAGCGTGGCCACCGTGGTCAGGTTGGGAGGCGCATTCCCGATGATCCGGAAGACGGTGGATCCATCGGTCTGGTTGGCCTGCAGCGAATTCCCCGCGAGATCCTTCACCGCATCCTTGGGGATGGTGATGGTGTAGGTGCTCTGGGGCGCGAAGACCGAGCTCGACTGGAAGAAGACCTGCCGGGTGTTGCGGTTGTAGACGAACTGGTAATCGGAACCGCTGACGAGGGCCACGCCATCCTGCCGCAGCACGAAGGCGGCATCAACGACCGTGGAGTGATCGATGCCCACTCCCAGATCAGACAACTGCAGCACGAACTGCGTGAGTGGTGCGGGGGATGCGATGAAGACCACATCGGGATTCGGATCTCCATCCACGCCGACACCATTGTCGAGCGGGGTGGTCAGGCGGGCCTTGGGCTTCGAGAAGTCACCCCGTTCGATCGCTCCGCGATCGAGGAAGATGTTCGAACCCAGTCCCGAGGCATTGGGAACCGCGGCATCGTCCACCCGCAGCTGACCGAAGCGGTCGTTCGCGGGAGCGATGATGGGCGAGACGAGAATGGCCAGGGGAGACTTGACCGAGCTCATCGCCGACCGCTCGCTGAGCGAGTTGCGGGAGCTGTCGATCGCCGGGCTGAGCGGAGCCAGGTAGAAGTTGTCTGCCGCGGGACTGACAAACAGCGGCTGCAGCGGCGTCAGGGCAATCGAGTTGGTGGCACTGATCCCGGCGAGATTGGTGGTGTTCCGCTGGAACACCGTGGTGTCGACCACCGTCCTGGCCGCGGAACCCGCATCGACCGAGATGCCGGTGACCGAATTCGACACGATGTTGTTCATGATGGTGGGGCCGGCATTGTCGGCGACGGAAATGCCGACTCCGCGAGCCGTGGATCCGCCGTACAGCGTGTTGTTCACAATGCGGCCGAACGGCACCGATCCCAACGGACTGCCCGTTCCCGATCCCTCAAACCGGATCCCTCCCCCGGCATAATTCGAGATCACATTGTTCGAGATGTTGACGCCCGGCAACAGCCTTTGGGAATTGAGCGTGGGGGTGTTGATCGGGGCACTGGGAATGGCCTGGCCAGTGGCCGTTGAACGAGCCCCCTGATCGACCACAATCCCGAACTGGCTGACGTTCGAGACACTGTTGGCATAGATCTGGATCTGGCCCTGGTCCCGAATGGTGTTCTGATCACCGTTGCGGTTGAAGCTCGATGCCAGAATCGAATTGCCGGTTCGAACCACCGACACGACGTTGATCAACTCCACGAAGGTCGATCCCGAGGTGTTGGTGCCGCTGTTGCCCGTATCTGCCAGCTGTGCCAGGGAGGTTGACAGTCCGGCCGTCTTGGCGGCGTTGATGGCATCGCGAACCTTGGTCGCGATCGAGGCGGCAGTATCGCTGTTGGTGAAGCTGATCCGGCGATTCGCCGTATTCGAGGTGCCGTTGTTGTCGAACTCGTAGGTGATGGATTTGATTCCATCCGAGACCGTGAAGGTCGCTCCATCCGACAACTGGTTACCAGCTCGTCCCGTGATCCTCCAGCCAGCCACCATTCTCTGGTTCGAATCAAACTGGCTGGGAATGACAATGTCTCCCGCAAGCTTGATGGGGTTGCTGCCGTATTCCTCTCCGCGGCGGATTTCAAGCTGATAGGCCCCAGTCAGGACCTGTTGCGGGGCCATCGGATCGGGATTGGTCGGTACTCCGAAGAAACTGGTGTTTCCCGAGGGACCGGTGACCATCTCCCCCCGTTCGGCCAACCCGACGAGGATGTCATCGATATAGAATCCCTCGCCAAGATTGTTTTGACCCCGCGCCGCATTGTTCAAGCCGACACCATAGGCATCACCTGGCAAGGCGGATGTCGGCGTGGTGCGACTTCCCGCCAATGTGCGACCGGCGGTGCTGAAATCAAACCGCAGTTTGAGGCTCGCCTGGCCGACGAAGTCAGCGAGGTCGACCCGCGCCTGGCGCCAACCGCCGGTGTTGTCGTGCAGCAACTGGATCCGCTGGTTGGCGTCGGCTGTGTTGAGCGCCCGGGACGACGACAGGAACGTGGGGAGTTCCGCATCGGGCATCATGGCATTGCTCGACAACTGCTGGTTGTTCGTAGCCAGCATCTGCCAACTGGTGCCATTGTTGGTGGAGATGTAGACCCGGGCGCTGTCCCGCATGGAGGGACTTGTGGCACTTCCTGTGGCGTCTTCGGTCTGGAGGAAGTAGTTGAAGTACAGTGTGGGCTTGTCGGTGGCCGAGTAGCCCGCGAGGCTGAAACTGTTGTTCGACACCAGCGAGCCAGCCGCCCCGCCCGGAAGGTTGAAGTTGTTGCCGATTGAGGTGTTCGCGAAGTTCGACGTCAGGTCCTGCTGGAACTGAGCCGAGCGAACTCCGTATTGACCCCCAAACCCGGGAATCGCCGCGTAGGCCGAACCAGCATTTTCGAGACCGAAGTAGAAGCTGGTTCCGCCTGCCTCCTGATCCGGGAAATTATCGCGAGACTTGTCAAACGACGGATTGACACCATGCCCGGCATCGCTCGCCCGGGTGTCGGTGGGGTGCCAGAGATTGAAGTCCAGCGGAGAGAAGGTGATCTGCCGGGCTCCCGTGTTCACCCGCGACACTGGCGTTCCCGTGGGTGAGGTCAGGACGGTCTGCTCGTTCCCGAAGACATCGAAGCAAATCAACTGACCAGTCGCAGTCGTCGCGAAGAGGAAATTCCTGAGGGTGCCATTTTGCAGGTTCTGCGGAGCCTCGCTCAGTCCCGTGAACTCCACGGAGAAGTCCTTGATGACGGTGGCCACCCCACCCGTGATAACGAAGAACCGGCCCCCCGAGCTCACTCCGAACAGTTGCCCATTGACAACCGCCAATCCGGAAGTGATTCCAGACACGTTACCGAGGGTGCCCAGGTAGTCATCCGGGAAATTCTGCACCGCTCCCGTGTCGGGGTTGGCGCGATAGAGCCGCGACCGATTCAGCACGGAAATGATATTCCCGTCTGCGTCGGAAATGGTGTCCTGCACGGCGAGAAACGCCGTGTATCCGCTGCTGGAATTCCCACCGAAAGCGAACGAATTGATCGTGTCTGAAGTGAGTCCCCAGGGTTCCGGGGGATCGGCATCCGGGTCGAAATTGGGAATACCATCATTCCCGGCGGTCGCCAGAATCGCCCCCGTGGCGGGATCAATTCGCACGAACTCACCGACCATGTCCGCGGCCCCAGCCACGCTGCGATAGCCGTAAAGCACACCATCGGAACGCATCTTGATGGCACCGTCGAATCCACCGAGACCATACAACGGGGTTCCGGTCGCGGGATTGAAGGTTCCGAGATTCCCCCCCGCCGCGCTGAACAGCACCACATCCTGGAGGGTGTAGGGACGGACGGAGACGGCCAGATCGGCCGCGGTCGCGATCGGAAACAACGCGGGAGCCACAGGATCGAGCTGGCTGGAACCACCCGGCAGACCGGGAATACCAGTCTGGTGGCCGATGAAGCCGATGTGGTCTTCGACAATGCGGCGCACCGAATTCACCGGCTCGAGCCGCACCAGTCCATTCGCTCCGAACCCGACGAACTGACCATTCAATGCCTGCGGCAATTGACTGTTCGACGAGACCGCGACGGTATAGGTGTATCCCACACCGGTCGCCGCCCCCGTGGGCATCTGCACCGACCCAATGTAGGGATCGAGCTTGCCCACCGTCCCCCGGGACATGTCGGTCAGCCCATTTCCCTGGGTCGGACCGGCCTGGTCGTCGGCCACGTTGGAATCGCGGCCAATCAGGATCAGGTTTCCGTCTTCGTCGAAGACCGACATCACGGTGTCGGCGCGGGTCAGGCCGTCGGCGTAGTCGATGTCGAAGATGGTCGACCACGTCTTGTCTCCCGCGTTCACCCCTCCGATCGCCTGGATCAGGTCGTACTCGATGGTAAAGCGGTACCAGTCAACCTGCGTGGCCCCAGCCAGCGAACCCGAGACGCTCAGCGTGTTCATGTCGCTGGTCAGCAGGTTGCCCAGCGGGTTGGGATTGCCGAAGCTCGAAGAACCGGACGCGTTTTCGCCCGCTTCCCCTCCCAGCGCCGACCGGCCAGGCAGGCCCAGCACCTCCACCCCATTGGTCGCGTAACGAATGTCGGCATACCGGATCGTCGAGCCTGGGGCCTCATACACCTGCCGCATTCTCAGCTGCAGGTTGTAGATTCCCGAAGTCAGGGCACCATTGCTGCGAACCCGCACGAAGTAGGTGTTGATTGTGGCCGAGCCGGGCAGCACCACCCGCATTCCGGCATCCCGCGGATTGAGGGTGTAGTAGTCTCCACCCAGCAGGGGATCCTTGATGAGTCCGCGGGGGGTTGCTGAGCCGGCCAAGTCGGCGGGATTGAGTGAATCGTTCGAAGACGCCAGCACCACGCCGTTCGCGTCGACCAGTTCCACGACCGTGTCGAGCGACTGTGAGGTGCGGGAGATGTCGATCCAGACCTCGGTGCCGCGGTTGGCGCTGAAGCTGTAGACGTCCACATCGGCGGCGGTCGCCAGCACCCCCTGCACCTGGTAACCGTAGGGCTGGTAGTCGTTCCCCCCCTTCTTCTCCATGGCATTGTCGGAGGCAACGGGTGCCGCCAGGCTGCCCAGGAATTGCGCGGTGGGCGGGGTGCCGTTCTGCTCCTGGGTGGTCAGCTCCGATTCCAGGGCCACGGCGACATTGCGGTCATTGCTGTAGCGATCGAGACGGACGCTGCGCCAGGAACCGGGCTGGGGCGGAGTCAGCGCGCCGTCATTGTCGGTATCAGTCTGGGGCAGTCCGTTGGGGAGGAAGCCCGCCCCCACGGTGTCGTCATTGAGAGATGTGAAGACCACCGGGTACGACGCCGATCCAATGACCTGCAGTGTGCCTCCGATCCGATCCTCGATATCCAGAGGAATGCCGGTCACGGTAAAGCCCGCGTTGGGGCCCGCCAGCTTGATCACCAGGCTCGATTCATTCCCTGACTGCAGGCGGATTCCGCCAAAGGTGTGCCGGTTGATGTCCTCGATGATCTCATCCCGAACCACATGCACGATGTCGGCGTCATCCCAGATCACTTCGGTAGTCACCGTCTCGCCCCGCACATCCATACCGTTGATGGCGTTGTTCCCCAGGCGATTCCCGGCAATCAGCGGGCCAAAGTTGTTCTTGTACTGGGTCTGGGTATTGATGAACCCGGTCTGTCGACCCCAATCATTCACCTCGCGGGAATTCAACGCATTGACGTTGAAGCTCATCGCGGTGCCGAGATTGTCGACGAACGTGTTGTTGACGATTACTGGCTGGGCACCGCGGACGAAGACGGTTGTATTGGCATTGGTCAACCGGCCATCGCGGTCGCCCGAGCCGCCGCCACCTGCGTTGTTGGCCAACAGCGAATTGGCGACACGAACGTCGGCCTGCTGCACTTCGATGACGTTGAACGAGGCGAAATCCCCCGCCACGGCCGAGATCCCGCCGCCCCACTTGACCACCGCCTGATCGATCGACCCCGACGAATTCGGGGCGAAATACAACCCCGACCAGTCGCCCGGGGCCACGGGTGCGTCGCTGTCGGCCCCGGTGTCGAAGGTTCCCCCCGCTCCGTACATGTCATCCCGCACCGAGGTCAACACCACGGGGCGGGCGCTGGTTCCCTCCGCCAGCAGTTGCGAACCGCCAATCTGGGCCTCGATCCGCGCTCCCGAGAGCTTGAGCACCACTCCCGGATCGAGCACCAGGCTGGCCGCCACGCGGGCATCCCAAGTCGAAGGATCGGCGGGATCGGGCATCAACACCCCACCGGCACCCCCCTCGATGATCAGGTTTTCTGCCAGCACATACGTGATGTCGGTGTCGTCGATGCGGGCCGCCAACTGCAGCGTGTCGATCGGGTTGCCGAACTCGGTCCGAACCCGGATGAAGAACGCGTTGAGACTGTTCCCGGTCACGGTGTTCCCACGCACCAGCGGTCCCGACCGGTCCCCGGTGTTGGCGAAACTGTTCGGCTCGGCCGAGATCGCGGCGTCGGCACTGCTGGTGATGGTATTGAACCACACATTCGGCCGGGAGAACCGCCGGGCATCGCCATCGAGGTTCTCGATATGGATCGGAGTGAAGACCCGCAGCACCGAGTCATCGAAGACCTGTCCGCCGCCGTATTGGAAGCGGGCCTGGTTGAC
>Ga0315902_10000326_pt1 | contig 81405 bp, 79 predicted proteins | sample LakEriMetagenome_9_FD_203523 | JGI IMG/M metagenome (GOLD analysis project Ga0315902, IMG submission 203523) | Freshwater fungal communities from buoy surface, Lake Erie, Ohio, United States - Buoy 12 MA117 | ecosystem: Environmental > Aquatic > Freshwater > Lake > Lake biofilm | place: USA... | reverse complement strand
TCTCTCTTCTTTAATTTTTCAAAAAAACCCCTCCCAAAAAGAGGGGTTTTTTAATTTGTATAATATTTATTGATATGAAAAAAATAATCAAATTAACTGAAAATGACCTTCACAGAATTGTTAAAAAGGTTTTGATTGAAAATGAGAGAGTTTTTGGTCATCAAAATATTAAAGGTCTCTACGATAAATTAAACGATACTGAGGAAGTGTATTTGGATGATACTACAGGGGATTTGTCTGGAGAAATAATATCGAAAAAAGATTATGTAACTAATATGTTAAAAAGAGCGGTAGAAAAAGAGGATTGGTCTTTAGTTAGTAGAGCAATTTCATATCTTAAGGTTAAATTTTAACTTATGGCAATCATAAAAGAAGAAATTAAAGGGACCAAAATAATTAACGATATTCAATCATCGAATATCAAACACACAGAATACGATACTGAAACAAAATCATTGGAAGTAATTTTTAACAATGACCTAAAATATATTTACGAAGGAGTTCCTCATCAAGTTTATACACAATTCAGAATGTCCGAGTCACAAGGTAAATTCTTCAGTTCCAAAATATCCAAATCATACCCTTATAAAAAAGTCTGATTAACGGATATTTATAATGTGATGGAAAACAATGGTATTTTAAAAAGTTTTGATTTACAAGATGATTTGAATCCAAAAATTTGGAAAAAAAACTCAAAAGGGTCTTATATTTTATCACCAAAAGTTAGAGAAAAACTTTTGGAAATTGCATACGAATTTATTGAATCATTAAAAGTAGATGTAATAGTATCAGATGTTCATCTTACTGGTTCACTCGTCAATTTTAATTGGTCCCAGTATTCGGATTTTGATTTACATATCATAGCTGATTTTACTCAGTTTCCAAAAAAAAGTCTACACCTCTACGAAGAGTTATTTAAACTGAAAAAAACCATATTTAATTCTGAACAAAATATTAAAATATACGGATACGATGTCGAGGTCTTTGTTCAGGATGAAAATGAAAAAGGGCATTCTGCCGGTATCTTCTCTTTAATTTCGAATGATTGGTTAGAAAAACCAAAAAAAGAAAAATTCGAGGTAAATAAAACAATTCTCAAAAAGAAAATAGACCAATGGATTGAAAAAATAGATAAAATCCTTGAGTCGGCACAAGAGGAGAAAGATTTAGAAAAATCAAAAAAATTGGTTAGTAACCTTAAAGAAAAACTTAAGGACTATAGAAAAATTGGATTAGAAAAGGGTGGAGAAATGTCTTACGAAAACCTTGTATTCAAATACTTGAGGAGAAGTGGACATATAGAAAAATTGTTCGACTTCAAAAAGGACAGATTAGATAAGGAACTTTCTCTAAGAGAGCAGGGGGAAACAAATGGTCTTTTGGGTAAATTGAGAAAAATACTAAAAATAGACAAGGATGAAGAACAAAAAATTGATGACCCAAAAAAGGCTGATGTTGTTGATGCAGATGTGAAGGAACTATATGATAACTTAGAGTCAATCAATAAAGATGTTACTCAACAAAGTCGTGGAGAATACTCATTTCAAAAAAATGTTGAGTCAATACAAATTGGATTGGAGTTATTAGGATATGATTTACCAAGATTTGGTGTTGATGGATTATATGGTCCTGAAACTGCAAGTGCTATTGAAAAATTTAAGTCAGATAATTTAAGTGGGGTAGAATCCGATTCAGAAGAAACGGAATCTGAAGAAGAAAGTTCTACTCTGAAACCGCCAGTTTCAACAAGAGTAATAACTTCACCTTACGGACCTAGAGGTGGTAGAATGCACCAAGGTATTGATATCGGGGTTCCATCGGGAACTGAAATAGCGGCACCTGTGAGTGGTGAGGTCATGCATGCGAGATTTGGTTCTAAAAACTGTGGTGGTATAATTTGGTTAAAACATGCAGGAGGATATGAAACCAAATACTGTCATTGTAAAAAAATAAATGTGTCACCTGGTCAAAAAGTAAAAAAAGGAGAAATAATTGGACTTACAGGTGGTGCAAAAGGTGATAAAGGAGCCGGAAATTCTTCAGGACCCCATTTACATTTCGAGGTTATTAAAGATGGTAAACATTTGGACCCTGAAAAGGTTTTAGATAAAACTAAAGTAGGAGGATACAAAGGTTCAGGAGTTGTAAACTCGATTGCAACTTTAGAAACAATCAAAACTTTGATATCTAAATTGAAATCTAAGGGTATCAAGTCTGAAGACTTGAAACCATTTGTCGACGTATCAAGAGTAAAACCTATAAAAATTTCTGAAGGACAATTATCATCCTCTAAAGATATTATCGAATTCCTCAAAAATAAGGGATTGTCGGATGAGCAAGCATCAGGTATAGCAGGAAATTTATTTATTGAATCTGGTTTCAAAACTGACGCATTAGGTGATAATGGAACTTCTTATGGTTTAGCCCAATGGCACGAAGAAAGATGGGATAGGTTGAAAGAATTTATCAGACAAAAAGATTATGATATTAATTCTATAGAAGGTCAGATGGAATATCTATGGTGGGAATTGACCGGTCCTTATTCGAGTGTTTTAGATGAATTGAAAAAATCTTATACTCCCGCTGACTCAGCAACGATATTTGCTAGCAAATACGAGAAACCGGCGAGTAGAAACTATTCAAATAGAGTCCAAGCTGCCGAAAACTTGTATGAAAAATACACAGGAAAAAAAATAATAAATAAAGATAAGGAAGAAGTTGCAAAAGAATTTACAAGCAGAAATGATTTACCAACAAAAATACAATCTGCTATCAAATCATTAGAAAACAAAATTGGTAGAAAGATAACTGATGATGATATAAGAAAGGAGTTCGAGCAAGAGGGTAATTGGAGAGAAGATGCTGGCGGAGTAAACCCTGAAGCAAAATCAGCGATTAATAGATTATTATCAGATTTAAGAAAAAAATTCCCAGGACAAATTCCACAAGGAATTATTTCAGACTATAGAAGTTACAATGACCAAGTTGAAAATTTCAAAAATAAAATAAATAGCGGTAGAAATTTCGAGGATGTCCAAAGAGCAACAACAATACCGGGGTTCACTCAACATCATACGGGTAAAGCTTTTGACATTGTTTCACTCGAACCTAGTTGGTGGAATAGTCGACCGGAAATAAAAAAATGGGTCGCCGAGAATTGTAAAAATTATGGTTTTGATGTTACATATAAAGTCCAAGGTCCTGTAAGGATGGCAGAACCTTGGCATTTGTATTATGGTGGGAATTTTTCACAAGCCGAAAGAAAAATTGAAAATAGTTCTAATGATAAAAAAATGAATGAAAATTCCAATTTTTTTGTAAATGATGATGGTAAGAATTTAAAAAAATTAGGTGAAGATGTTGGTATTTCATTAAAAAGAAACACCGGTTCAGGGGGGGAATATAATCCATCAAAATATAAGTCATACAAAAAAAACTCATCAGTTTTTTGGGCAGTTTATGATATGAACTCAAACCAATTATTAGGGTCCAGTTCAAATGCTTCAACAAATATTTATGGGGCGTCGGTTCCTAAAGTATGTGTTGCAGCAGCAGCATTTGCAAATAATGATGGTGTTCTCAAAAATTCTGATTATGAAAAAGTCATAAAACTATTAACCAAAAGTGACAACACGGTTTGGAATGATATTCAGAAATTAGCCGGTGGACCCAAAGGTGTAAATGATTGGGCTGAAAGTATGGGATACAGAATGAAACCAGCTCGAAACGCAGGTAACCAATCAAATGCGATTGATATGTGTAAGTTTTGGAGCGATGCATATAACAATAAATTTAAAGGGGCCGATAGTATATTGAGAATCAGTAGTTCTTGTAAAACTAGCGGAAGTAGAAGTTTAAAATTGATGCCATCTAATGTATATATTGGTGGAAAAACAGGAACATATAACGAATACAACCACGATTCTTGTTGGATACAGGATGGTGGTAAATTTTTTTCTATAACGGTACTCACAGAATTGGGTAGTAGTGGTAGTGAAGCCATAGCACAAATGTTCAGAGGATTGTATGATGAATATTGTGCGTAAACATCATAATAATATTTACTTAATAAAAAAAAGAATAAATGAAATAAACGATATATTTATAAAGAAAACTTCAAACTATGCCAGGATTCTATACTTCAGCTTGTACAGTTTACACCGCAGGAACATACACTTACCTGACGGGAACTTTTTCGGGTGGTGCCAATACGGCAACCGTTGTGACACCATATCCGAAATATACGGATGTTAATGGTTGCGTGGTCCTACAAAGGACTTGTGTCGCCCTTGGCGGTTTTGATGGAACTAACTCTTAAACAAAAAAAACAGATATAAAATGGGAAAACTTAAACCGATAGGAAGTGAAAAATTACAAGGTATCGAAAAAATCCAAAGAATTATGGAAATTGCTCGATATAAAGAAAATATACCCAATCCAATAAATGAGGTAAATTCTAACCACTACAACATAAAGTTAGCAGATGGTAATACTTACCACATCGAAAGAGAAAAAAATGGATATGTTATAAAAAAATCAATTCATGAAGGGTTGGCAGAATATTTAGACCCTATGAAACATAGGAAATATTATCAATCTTACTCTCAGGCTTTCAAAAGATTAAATTTGGTTGCAAAGGAAATTAATGAAATATTTGGAAATGACACTCATATTTCATTATTTAATGAAGATAAAAAATTTGTTTTGAAAACACCAAAACCAGAACCATCATTAGAAACCCCTTCAGCACCACCTTCAGCACCACCTTCAGCACCACCTGATAGTGAAATGCCTGAAGATGATATACCGCCTCCACCTGATGGTGAAATGCCTGAAGATGATATACCGCCTCCACCTGATGGTGAAATGGGTGATGAGGAAATGGGTGATGAGGAAATGCCAGAACCTGAAGACGAAGATGAAGGAGCAGTTTCATTCAAAACAATACAAAAACTTACAGGTAAGTTATCTCAAAAATTAAGAAAATTAAATCAAGGTGAGGAACCTATTTCTGCTGATGATACCAAATATGTTCTGAATTCAATACTATCGGCTTTGGATTTATCTGTTCTTACAGATGAAGATATGGAAGATATTATCAGTAGATTAGAGGATTCTGAATTTGAATCTGATGAAGAACCTTCAGATGAAATGCCTGATGATGAAGACGCTCCACCACCACCAACTGACGATGAGGAATTACCAGAATCATATGACTATGAATTAGGTGAAGAAGAAACTAATGAATACATCGAAGGTATGATTGGCGGAGAATATGATTTAGGTTTTAGCGACACACCAAAGAAAAAAAGTAATTTCAGTAATAGATTGAAGTCATATATGGGAGAGATGATGGAGGATGATGAAGTTGACAATGTATCTAACATATTTGATGGAGTTTTCTCAGAATCAAAAGTTGATAGTATTATAAAATCATATTTTGTAGAAACTGAAAACGAAAAACAATTTATTCAAGAAAAAAAGAAGGAAAAGTTTTTGATTGAAAAAGCAAAAAAAACGAAAACTATGAATGAGGTAAGAAATTTATCGGAATCATACAGACAAGAACAAATTTCTTCAAAATTCTTGGACAGATATACCAAAGCTCAATTTGTCGGAAAAACAAACAAGAAAAATTTGGTTTTCGAAGTTAACGGTAAACAATACAAAATCACCCCTGACGGAGCAATTCTATGAGTTATCTAATTTATGTTAATGGACTTGGACCAAACTATAAAGGTGATAACATTTATGAATTTATCTTTTCAGATGTTAAGGAAGAAGTTTGGGGTGAAAGTTGGGATTCAAAACCATCCAATGGAAATCCTCTACCCCCAAATATAGAGTTTATACGAAAAGTCGGGGTCTTGAAAAATGCGGAGATAAAACTCTCATTAATTCAAGATTCCGATTTTTTCTCTATGATTGACGCCTTAGATGATGTAATAGCATTAGCGTGGGAAAGTGACGATTCTGATATAAATTTTGACATAGAAAAAAGATTAGTTTTCAGATACGGTGAAGACGAAAAGAAAATAAAAGATAAACTATATGAAAGAGATATAGTATTAGAATTTGATAAACAAGTTGTTTATGAAAAAGAATAAACTGGCATTTAAATTAATTGACATGGGACTCAAAGCAGAAACATTAGCCAACTTAACTGAATCTCAATTAAGATTATTATATAATAAATTAAACGAACAACCAAGCCCTGCGGTTACAAAACAACAAAAAACTGTAACTTCGTATACTATACCGACAAACGCAGAAACAGAAATACCAACGGGAGGTAAAAATGTTGTTGTATCAACAAAAGGTGGAAAAACTTCTGTGACACCTATGGAATCTGAAATGAAAGAGGGTAAGAAAAAAACTCCAAAGAAAAAATATAATCCTTGGGCGATATGCACCGCACAGGTTGGTCGTAAGGATAAGAAAAAATATGAAAGATGTGTGATGGATGTTAAAAAATCAATCAAGGAAGGAAAAGACCCTGTGAATTTGTTTTTGGAGAAAAAAATTGTATCTTTGTTGGAAAGACATTTACAACCAAAAATATCCAAAAAAGAATTTTTAGAAATGATTTCAGAATCGGAAACAAAAGAAAAACAAAAAACAAGAGAAAAGGATGCACCTTCTAAACCAAATAGAACTAAACCTGATAAGGATAATCCATATAGACCTAAACATATACCAGCGCCGCAAGCAAAAAAATTAAGGGAATTTGTTGGTACTGAAACGGCTCCCTCAAAACCAATAACTAAACCAACAACTAAACCTGGTAAGCCGGATAAAGATAGTCCATATAGACCTAAACATAGACCCGCACCACAGGCTGGAAATAAGAACCTTTTTCCGTGGGAAGAGATTTCACAAATTGCTAAATCAAGCGGGTTAGGTTTTATTACTAATTACATCAACTAAAGAATTTTATTAAAAATGGCAAATAGATATAGAACAGTAAATGAGGTAGAATATGATGGGCGTCCAAGGATGGAACCACAAAAACAAAGAGATATTGAGAGTCGTAGAACTCAATATCACAAAATGAGCCCATTCAAAGATACGGATGAAAATGTACTCGATAAATTGGCGACCCAAGGATTCAAACTTTCTGTTGATAAAGTTAGAAAAGCTTTAGGTTCTACAGAGAAAATTGAGGGTACGAATCTTGAAGTTTTACGTAATCTTAGTACCTATGTTGGGGATATGATTTATACCATCAAAGAAAAAGAGGCTGGTATAACCAATAGTTTGGAGAATTTGGCTGTCAAAATTGTTAAAAGAATGTTCAATCTCTCTGATGATAAATTTTTGTTTGATGCAAAATTAACTGGAGGCCCACTACCTCCAGCTGCTGGCATGAGATTGACAAACAAAGAACCCTCAGTTGAGGAAGTACAGAAGGCCTTTTCAAAATCTGATAGTCCTGAAGCAGATATGGATGATTTCATACAGGCTATGGAAACATTTGACTTAGAAACCGCAAAAAGAACGTTTATCAATACTTTAGTACAAGGATTTTCTTTACAAGATGCATCATACTATAAGTATGGGTCTATTGAAACGGGTGTTGACCCTGAAACGAATGAAAAAATATTTACCAACATTTCAGAAATTTTAAATAAGTATGATGGTGAATTAGTAGAATTATATAGCATTTCTCAGGCCATATTAGAACACTTGTATTGGATTTACCCTGAAGAATATACCAAGAATTTAATAAAACAGGGCGCGGGTCAAGTAGGTCAAGTAGAAATAGACGATGAAACAGACCCAGTGACTATCAAAGCTAGAGGTTTGACGTTTCCTATACTTCTTCACGAATTAATCAAAGGTGTTATGAAAGTACCTGCTACATTTGCACTTCCGGATGACCCAACTCAGGCTAATTTGGTAATGCAATCTACAGATACTGTTCCCAATGAAGCTTGGGCACTTATGTTCGGACCAATAATGACTAACAGAATAACTAAATTATTACCTACTAGAATGTTTGAGGACGAAAGTATTAGAGGTGAAATTTTGTTCAATTTGATACATACAATTGCAAATTCTAATCACAAAAGATTCTTCAAGTTGTTGAAATTGGTGTGGGATGAAAATCAGGACGAAATCATTAGAACTGGAAATCTAAAAAAGGCTGAAGAAGCTTTGAATTTCTATGTTACCGAAATTGAAAATAAAATGAAAGAGAGATACCTCAAAGATAAATTCGGTGAGGAAGATGACGAAGATTTCGATGACACCGATGATGATGAAACTATGGTTTAATCTATGGCATACACAAAAGAACAAGTATTAATAGAATATGTGAAGTGCGTAAAGGATACCCCTTACGCACTTCGTACTTATTTACAGACCTATGATAATACTGTGTCAAAATATGTTCCTTTAGAATTATTTCCTGACCAAGTTTCTCTGTTAGATGACTACGAAAACTACAACGAAAATATTGCATTAAAATATCGTCAGGCAGGAGTTTCTACCGTAACCGCCGCTTGGGCATCCAAAAGATTGGTATTTGCCAAAAAAACAAAACCAGAAAAAATATTGATTATTGCCAACAAACTTGATACCGCTCAAGAAATGGCAAACAAAGTTCGTGCATTTGTAGAACAATGGCCTTCTTGGGTTGATGTTGGATTTACGAAAGAAAAAAATTCACAAAGACACTATAAATTAACAAATGGTTGTGAGGTAAAAGCGGTTGCAACATCAAAGGATGCCTTACGTGGTTATACACCAACTATATTGATATTCGATGAGGCGGCATATATTGAAGCCGATGCTGACTTTTGGTCCGCATGTATGGCGTCATTATCAACAGGTGGTAAAGTAATTGTTATCTCAACACCAAATGGTCACGACCCAATTTATTATGAAATTTATGACCAATCTATCAGAGCAATGAATGATTTCAAAATATCTGAAATGTATTGGTATAAAGACCCCCGTTACACTAAAGATTTATATTTGGTTCAAACGGATGATATTATCGATTATTTTTTAAATAAAGAAAATTACAGTCAGGATTTAATAAAGGTTATCGATGATTATGATGTTACAAGTCCTGAACAATATGAAAAACTAAAACATTATATGTCCATTGGATACAAACCATCATCATCTTGGTTTGAGTCGATGGTAAAAAAACTTAAATACGACAAACGTAAGGTTTCTCAAGAATTGGAATGTAATTTTTTGGGTTCAGGAGACAACGTTTTTGATTCAAAAGTATTACAAAAAATAAGAGAAAATTTTATCAGAGAACCCCAAAACAAAATGATGTCGAATTCTCTTTGGATTTGGAATGAGCCTGTAATGGGTCATAAGTATGTAATGGGTGTCGATGTTTCAAGAGGAGATTCTGAGGACTTTTCAACTTTTCAGATTATAGATTTTGACACAAGAGAACAGGTCGCAGAATTTGTTGGGAAATTACCTCCCGACATTATGGCTGAGATTTGTTTCAAATGGGCAAATATGTATTCTGCATTTGTTGTAATTGATATTACCGGTGGTATGGGTGTATCTACATCAAGAAAAATGCAAGAACTTGGATATAAAAACTTGTATGTAGATGGTGTTGACTACCAAAACAAATGGAAATATGACCCTAAACAAGCCGAAAAAATTCCTGGTATAAACTTCAATTCCAAAAGAGTTCAGATAATTGCGTCCTTTGAAGAAGCAATTAGACACGAATTTAATTTAAAAAGTTCAAGATTATTGAACGAAATGAATAGTTTTGTTTATATCAACGGAAGACCTGACCATCAAAAAGGTGGGCACGATGACTTAATTATGTCCATTGCAATGGCCTTGTATGTTGCGGAAGCGTCCTTTAGTCAACTTACAAAAGTCACAGAACAAACAAAAGCAATGATAAATTCTTGGACGGTAGAGAACGATGATTTACCTTCACGTTCAATGGCATTCAATCCACAAATACCAAACATGCCATCAAGATATCAAGACCCCAATTTAAATTCAGGGCCATCGAGAGAAGACTATATGAAATATAATTGGTTATTTGGGGGGATGAGATAATATTTATTTAGAACTACAAAACTATTGTTTATCTATTTATAGTTGTAGTTAATTTTATTCTATGGAAAATAATCAAAATCTTACAGTTTGGCAAAGGCTGACCAAAACATTTGGACCCTATTCATTATTAGGTCAGGACTACCCAACTTATCAATATGACAAAACGGAGTTATTAAAAACAACTTCGAAACAACAATACGAAAAAGAAAAATTACAGGCTCAGCAAACTTATTACTTAGCCAATCAGTGGACCAAAATTGAGAATAATTTATATACTCAAGCCACTTATTATGAACCAACAAGGTTAGCATCGTTTTACGATTTCGAATCAATGGAATATACTCCTGAGATTTCTGCTGCCCTTGACATCTATGGTGAAGAATCTACAACAGTAAATCAAGATGGTCAAATGGTTCAAATTTATTCTGATTCACAAAGAATAAAATCAATATTGACCGATTTATTCAATAACGCTCTTGACATAAACACCAATTTACCGATGTGGACAAGAAATGCTTGTAAATACGGTGATAATTTTGTGTATTTGAAACTTGACCCTGAAAAGGGTGTCGTTGGTTGTATGCAATTACCTAATATTGAAATCGAAAGATTAGAGATGGGTATGGCGTCCAGAACTTACAATACTGAAGCAGACCCGAGAAACACTGGTTTGAGATTCAAGTGGAAAGCCCGTGATATGGAGTTTAACTCTTGGGAAATCGCTCACTTTAGATTATTAGGTGATGACAGAAAACTTCCTTATGGAACATCTATGTTAGAAAAAGCAAGACGTATTTGGAAACAATTAATTTTGGCGGAAGATGCGATGTTAATTTATCGAACATCAAGAGCACCCGAAAGAAGGATTTTCAAAGTGTTTGTCGGTAATATGGATGACCAAGATGTTGAGGCATATGTAAATCGTGTAGCAAATAAGTTTAAACGCCAACAAGTTGTGGACCATAAGACAGGTAATGTGGATATGAGATTTAACCAAATGGCGGTTGACCAAGATTATTTTGTTCCTGTTCGTGACCCAGCACAGGCAAGTCCTATTGAAACTTTAGCAGGTGCTCAAAACTTAGCAGAAATTGCCGATATTGAATACATCCAAAAGAAATTATTGACCGCACTTCGTGTTCCAAAAGCGTTCTTAGGTTTTGAGGAACCTGTTGGTGATGGTAAAAATCTATCATTGATGGATATTCGTTTTGCGAGAACAATAAACAGAATTCAAAAAAGTATGTTGGCAGAAATGAATAAAATTGCCATCATACATTTGTTCTTATTAGGTTTCGAAGATGAATTAAGTAATTTTACATTAGGTTTGAATAATTCATCTAAACAAGCTGACTTATTGGCGGTTGATGTTTGGAAAGAAAAAATGTTATTATATAAAGATGCCGTAACTGCGGTTGAGGGTATTGCACCTGTTTCAGTTTCTTGGGCTAAAAAACATATATTAGGATTCTCAGACCAAGAAATACAACTTGATTTACAACAACAAAGAATTGAAAAGGCGGTGGCAGCTGAACTCACGAATACCGCAACTATTATTGTTCATACAGGTATATTTGATAATGTTGACAAACTATATAGCAAACAAACAGGTGCCACAGAATCAGTTGGGGCCACACCACCTCCACCTCCAGGTGGAGGAGATATGGGAGGAGCACCACCGCCACCACCGCCGGGTCCTGAACCAGGTGGAGGTGCAGGAGTAACACCAGAATCCAAAAGAAGAGATAATATGAATATATTATTGGAAAGTAACGATTTGATAAATGAAGATGACTTTATAGATTTATCAAGAGCAAGAAATTCTTTGGGTGATATTGGAAACGAACTTGATAGAATACTAAATGACTAATATTTATTATAAAATATTTGCAAATGAAAATAGGTGTATTAAAATCAAAAGTTGAAAAGCTTCTTTCCGAATCATACGGTAAAGGAACCTTCAAAGAAGAAATAAAAAATTTCAATAGAAATGTTTTATCAAATAAAAACATATCTAAATTATTTTTTCTTTATGATGAGTTATCAACAAACAAAGGTTATGACCAGAAATTGGCAGAAGATTTTGTTTTTGAATCAATCACAATGTTTGAAAACATCTTGAACAAAACTAATAAAAAAGATTTAGAATCTTTGAGAAGATGGACAGTTGGTGTAAATTGTCATAATCAATATACTGATATAGATAATTTATTTTACAACTCAAGTGATGTTTTACATTTGGAAAATAAAGTAAGAAGTAAAAAAGTAATTGTTGAGGGATTGAAAAAAACACCAATCAATGAAAGTAAAGAAACGATTCTATTACCTTTAAGTTCTATGGTAAAAGTTGCAAATAAAACTATTGAAGAATTTATATCTAACTTAAACGAATCTGAAAGAAAAGAACTCAATACATTATTAAAAGAAGATGAATCGGTTTTAGTTGGGAAATTCCAAAACCTAAAAGATGAAGCAGTAGTTAAATTAGTTGTTGTTTTAGAGGGTGAAACCGACGAATCTGTCAAAAAGACAATTAATGAAACAATAGATAACATCAAATCTAAAAAATTTGATAGATTAGAATACTTCAAGTTAAAGAATTTGGTTGATAATATTTAATTTTTTGACATTTTGACAAACTTTATCTACCTTTTTTTCAGATAAATAAACTCCGAAAAAAATGAGAGAATGAAGAAAGGGAAAACCGCTAAACTAAGCGGGTTCAAATCGTCAAAAATTACCTATGGTACGGTAGATTCAAAAAACTTAAAATCAATTTACATTAACATTCAAACTTGGGTAGAACCAAAAGACGATTTTGAAAATTGGACAAGAATTGTCCTCAATATGTCAAGAGCAATCAAACACGTCGTATTCAATTGTCTTGACAAAACTATGTTCGATGAAAAATTCATAGTTGATTTAGATTTACGAACAAGCGGAATTCAATACAAAAAAAGGTCTTTCACAAATTTAGAAATCAATCTATATCTTTTAGAAGAGATGGATTTCAAATCTACAAAATTAAAAAAATCAATAAAATCTATTGTAAGTTGTATTCACTCGGATATATTCAGAGGAAACGAATATTTCGATTTTCATTTAAGTAAAAAAGACAAAACTGAACTTGTTGAGGTATAAATATAAAGTTTGAGGTATTTATATAAAAATATCGATATGAACGAACTTAAAATATTGAAACCCTATGAATCAGGGAAAGGAATTCTTATTGAGTATGACGCAGGATATGTATCACCAAAGGAATTCGGAAATCAAAATATTTTGATGGAATCCAAAAGTTTTATGGACCACAGTAAACCTTTTGAGTTTTATGCGGTTTTACAAAAATATAACACACCAAATCGTAATGGTAGGATTTACCCTGAGAAAATATTAAAAAGAGAAGCGGAAAATTATAAAAAAATGATTAATAAGGGTGTTTCACTTTCAGAACTTAATCACCCTGAATCATCCCTTATCGACTTAGATAGAGTTGCTCACATTATAACAGATATTTGGTGGGATGGAATAATATTAATGGGTAAGTTAAGATTGTTAACGTCACCAGGATTCCATGAAAGAGGTATCTGTTCAACTAAAGGAGATTTAGCGGCAAACTACTTAAGACAGGGTGTGACATTAGGTATATCATCAAGAGGTGTAGGTTCACTAAAAAAAGTTGGTGAACAAAACGAGGTTCAAGATGATTTTGAATTAATTTGTTTTGACTTAGTGTCATCTCCATCAACCCCTGGTGCTTATCTTTTTTCTAATCCTGAAGACAGGAATAAATTCGAAGAAAATTTAGAAGAAGAAAAACAAACTCAAAGGGAACGTCACGTAGGACCTGAAGCAAACAAATCTTTAGATTTGATGAATCGATTAAATACATACCTAAATAAGTAATCCTTGATTTTATAAAATATTATGATGATATTTTATAAAAAATAAAATTATGGACGAAAAATATTTCATTGCAAAACTCTACTACGAATTCCCTGATGAAGAAACTGGTAAAGTAAAAAAAGTTAAAGAGGAAAAACTTGTTAAGGCTTACAATCCAACAGATGTTGAAGCTAAGATTACAAAAAGGTATAGTGACCTAACTTGGGATTGGCGAATCACATCAATTGCAGAAAGTAAAATTGACGAAGTAATCGAAGTTTTGTAATATCAGTTACTGAAAATTTTGTATTGTGAAGGGAAACTCAAAAGGTTTCCCTTTTTTTATTTTATAAAATAAATGTCACAAAATACCAAAAACTGAATTTTTTTCAAATGTGTATATATTTATATGAAAAAATATACATAAAAATATGTCAAAAGAAAAAAACTTGGTTGAAGACGCTCTTATCCAAATGAGAAATTTGGAAGAGGCCGTAGCCGAAAATGCAAAAGGAATACTTGCTTCTACTATGAAACAAGAAATCAAAGAATTGGTAAAAGAATCTATCGTATCTGAACAACCTGATGACGAGGAGATTGAAGATGACCCTGAATTATCAGATATTCCTGATGACGAGGGAGATGATGATTCTGAAATGATGGACATGCCTGATGATGAGGACGATGAGGACTCTGAAATGATGGACATGCCTGATGATGAAGATGACGATGAAGATTTTGAAATGATGGACATGCCTGATGATGAAGAAGATGTAATCGACTTTTCAGGAAATGATGATATCAGTGATGAAGATTTATTAACAGTTTTCAAAGCATTAGGACCAGAAGACGGAATCATTGTAAAAAAGGATGACAACATCATAAACCTTTCCGACGAGGAAGCAGACCAAGAATATATGATTAGAATGGAGTCAGAAGATGACAAATATATGGAAACATACGAAATGTATGATGAATACAATGAGTATGATGAGTTTGGTGAATCATTCGACGTAGACGATGAATATTCAATAGGAGAATCAGATTCTTCGGATGACGAAGAATTAAAATCAATCATTGATGATATATTTTCAAAGAATGATTCAAATGAATTCAACGATAAATCCGATGAAGAAGTCGTATATGAACTCGAAGTTGATGATTCAGATACAGAATTATTCGACGATACTTCAGATGAAACAATTTATGAAGTCGATTTGGATGAAATTGAGGATTCAGATTTATACGAAATGGATTCTGATGAAAGCGATTTATACGAAATGGATTCTGATGAAAGCGATTTATACGAAATGGATTCTGAGTATTTACAAAATGAAGCTATGAAACCTAAAATAGGTAAAGGAGCAAAAATTGGTAAACCAAAATTTTCATACAAGAAAACATCAGGAGGGTTCAAAGAAGACAAAAAACAAGGAACAAGAGGTGTAGGTATTGGTAAAGGACCAAAATTCGAATTCAAAGAAGGTATGAAACAAGAAAAGATGGAAAATCCAAAAACTATAAGTAAAGGAGGAAAACCGTTAGCTACGTTCCATTCTGGAATGTCGAAAGAAGAAACCAAAGAGGCTGCACGTACACTAGGAAATGGTAAGAGATGGGGTAGAAATAGTTTGAATAAACCTAAAGCGGCTCCTACTCACCTAAGAAAGGAAAGTTACAATAGAGATATTCAACAAATTCAAGTCCTTCGTGAGAAAAACGAAGAGTATCGTAAAGCACTAAATGTTTTCAGAGACAAACTTAATGAAGTTGCTGTATTCAATTCGAATTTAGCTTACGCAACAAGATTGTTTACTGAACACTCAACATCTAAACAAGAAAAAATTAACATCTTGAGAAGATTTGATGGTGTAGAATCCCTTAAAGAATCGAAAAATCTTTATCGTACAATCAAAAGTGAATTAACAAATACAAACAAATCGTCGATAACTGAATCTATTGAAAGAAAGATTGAAAAATCTCCTTCATCTGGTTCAGCATCGACATTAATCGAATCTAAAACTTATGAGAATCCTCAATTCTTAAGAATGAAAGATATCATGAGTAAGATTATAAAATAAACATAAACTTAAAAATTATTCCAAAAATGGGAGCATTATTAGAATCAGGTCTTGTTGGTAACATTGGTCTTAAGCACCTTAAAGTTATCAAAGAAGATACTATCAACAAATGGGACAGATTAGGGTTCCTTGAAGGCCTACGTGGTCACCTAAAAGAAAATGTTGCGCAGTTGTATGAAAACCAAGCGTCACATTTGATTAACGAAGCTTCATCAGAATCTTCAAACGGAGCATTCGAAACGGTTGTATTTCCAATCGTAAGACGTGTTTTCTCTAAATTATTGGCTAACGAAATCGTATCGGTTCAGGCTATGAACTTACCAATCGGTAAATTATTCTATTTCGTTCCTAAAATCCAAGGGTATAATGGAGGTTCCGCCTCATCATCAGGAGAACATTATGCCCCTGTTGGTTCACCAGGTAACTATCCAGGGGACCCTAACACAGGATACACTGGAGCTGGTGCCTACGCTAAAAATCTTTACGATTTATTTTATGAAGGTGCTGAAGCGGGTCTTGACCCTCCAGGACTTTTCGACTACTCAAAAGGTCGTTGGTCTGCAATCACAGGTTCAGTTACTACAGTTGCTTGGAGTGCAACAACAGGAGAATTAGTTGTAAGTGCTTATACAAGTGCTAACTATAGAAAAGTATTAGTTGCAATGTCAGGTTTCTCTAACTCAGGAGCTGGTAAATTGATAGGTCCTGATGGTCAAGAAATTGACTCAGAAACATTCTTGTCAGACCTCAAAATTCTTGGTGTAAGTACAAACACAACGACATCTGCTAATGTATTGAATCCTTATTTGTTCAGAGTTGTAACTCAAAAATACGGTAAAGGTATAGTACAATATGGTGGAAGCTCATCTACACAATGGCCTAGTACAGGAAATGGAGGGTCTTATGATGATATTTGCACAGCAAATGGTGTTATTTACTTGGAAGTGGATTTACAAGTACCATCTTGTATTAACTGTGGTTCTGAATCTTTGGATGGATACACTGGCTCAACATTCTCGTCATCAACCACCGCGAATACCGCATTCATTGCTGCTTGGAGACGTTACGAAGAGCTTGAATTTGAAGATAAAATTGGTGAAGTTTCGTTTGACCTTGAATCAGTTACTGTATCAGTTTCTGAAAGAAAACTAAGAGCACAATGGTCACCTGAACTCGCACAAGACGTTGCAGCATTCCACAATATCGATGCTGAGGCTGAATTGACAGCGTTGTTGTCAGAACAAGTTGCAGCAGAAATTGACCGTGAAATTCTACGTGACTTACGTAAAGGAGCGGCTTGGAACTTACGTTGGGATTACAATGGTTGGAAACGTCTGTCTTCAACAGGAACTACTCCATACACTCAAAAAGACTGGAACCAAACATTGATTACCGCAATCAACCAAATTTCTGCACAAATTCACAAGTCAACTCTTCGTGGTGGTGCTAACTGGATTGTTGTATCTTCTGAGGTTTCTGCGATTTTTGATGACTTGGAATACTTCCACGTATCAAATGCTTCACCTGAGCAAGACCAATACAACATGGGTATCGAAAGAGTAGGTACATTAGCTGGTCGTTATCAAGTATACCGTGACCCTTACTTCCCACCAAACACAGTGTTGATTGGTCACAAAGGTACTTCGTTACTTGACACAGGTTACATTTACGCACCGTATGTACCTCTACAATTAACTCCAACAATGTACAATCCATTTAACTTTACACCTATCAAAGGTATTATGACACGTTACGCTAAGAAAATGGTTAACAACCGTTTCTACGGACGTATCACAGTGGATGGTGTACGTACATTCGACTTGAGAGAATTGAGATAATCAATTTGAAATGTTATAATGAAAAGGGACGAGAAATCGTCCCTTTTTTTATTTATTGGGGTTAGAATTTAAAATTCTAATACTTTTAGATACCACCTCTGATTCAACTAAATTGAATGCTCCTCTTTCATATGCAAATTCAACCGCCTGTATTAAAAATACTGTTGCTAAATTATTATCCATAGAACACAAAAGTGTATCTAACTGAGTGTTATCAGTTATTTCTAACTTCCCAAAAAGATTTGTCAAAATCTGTATATTTTTTTCTTCCATCATTTTTTGTTTTATTTTGTATGAAACAATTATATCCGTCCTCGATACTTTCAAATAAATTATAATTATCTAAAATATTTTTGTAAAACTCATTTCTGATTTCGGTGGTCCAATCTAAATTTTCATTTTTCATTGTTTTATATGTTTGATGATATTTATAATAATACGAAAAATATTTTTTTATGACAAATAAGAATGAAATAAATGAGGCAACTTCAGACTCAATTGTTGGTGGAAAATATCAAGTCCCATTAAGCCCTGGTTTAAGACAATTCAAAAAACAAGACTTACAACCCTTTATAAAATCTGACTCCAAATACGATAGTGCAGAACTATCATATGATAGTTATGATGGTAAAATGAGCACACCAAAAAGAGAAATTAAGAAAAAAGAAGCATTAGCGAGAAAAGTATCCAATTATAATAAAAAACATCCAAGTCTAAGTGATTCTGATGGTGATGTATTAAATAACGGACCAATCAAAGAGATGACTGATAAAATAATAAGAACTATTAAGGAAGACTTAGCCGTTTGGTTCGGTACCAAGAAAAAACCAAAAGGGTCTAAACAACCTAAAGGTCCTTGGGTTAATATATGTCGTAAAAAAGAGGGTGGCGGTCACCCTCCTTGTGGTAGACCTGAGGCATCATCCAAAGGATACCCTAAATGTCGTGCCGCAGGTGTTGCATCTAAAATGACTGATGCTCAAAAAAAGTCTGCTTGTCAGCAAAAAAGAAAGGCTGAAAAATCAGACCCAAAAATCGGTACTGGTAACAAACCTACAATGGTATCCTACAAACCAAAAAAGAAAACAAATGAAAATAAATTAATTAATCTGTTCAAAAAAATACTTGTGGAGCAAGTAGACGGGCAAACATATTCAAAAAAAGAACTTATTTCATTATTGGACAAAAATGGATATTCTACAGTGCCAGGTGGTATGAATTTGAAAATGGGTAAAGATGGTAATTATCAAGTTTTCAGTTCAGTTGGTAACACACAATCCGCCGCTCAAAGTATGTCGATACAAAAAGCAAAAAATCCGTTAAGAAAATTTGAGTATGTTAAGAAACTTGAAAATGGAAATATTGAGTTTTTAGTTATTGTTCTAATTATATCTTCTTAAGAATGTCAGTTAAAGAACAATTAATTTGAGAATGAATCACGGTTTCGTAAGATTTCCTGCGCTTCTCAATCTCGTTACCGAATAGATAATTAACTCTTTCCCAAGTTCTTGGTTCCATTAATATAGAATAATGATATACGTGGTTTGTCACAAAGGCTTGTTGATGTTGTAAAGTCACAACAATTCCTAACCTATCATTGATTATGATTTTCTTTTCCGATACTGGCGCAAATATCAACTCAGTGTCGTTTTGTTTGAGAAGTTTTCTTGCAATATGAAAACAAGTTTGTTGATACCTACTCATTGCTGCGTCAATTTTCTCGTCAAGGGGTCTCCTGTGTATCCAAAGGTAATATTTAAGAAATACTCTTTTAATTTTTCTTTTTACTAATTGATAGAGTGTCATACTGAAGTTTTGTGGTTACAAAGATATAAAAGTTTTCTGACATTAACAGTACGGCGGAGAACATTTTTTCTTTCCGTCTAAACCTGGCATTCGTCCTTTACAAACTTGTACTCCGTAGCCGTTCGAATATGCGGAGGGGTAGACCTTAAATTTTGCCTTAGCCGCTGCCTTACCCCTTGCACATAGTTTAGTACCTGTTTTTTTTCTACCCTCTTCCATCATACCTGTAAAAGATGCGTCTTCGATATCCTGTTGACCATCGCCTTTTATATGATTCATCATAAAATCAAATACTTGGTCCATATTGTTTTTGGCTTCTGCGATATGGTCCTGCGCCCAATCGTGACCATCGTCCAATATTTGAGTTACCATATCTTGGTCTAACTCTAATAACATATCACACTGTCTTCTCATTTGTTCTAAATTAGAAAAGAACATATATCTATCTGAATAATTTTCGTGTGATTCTTCTAAAACTCTTTTCACTAATTTAGTGATATCAGCTTCTGATAATCTAATAACTTTTTTCATATTTATACTTTTTTTAATCTTAAATCAGGCTCAACAATACTACCACTTTCAATCACATTTGGTGAGCCTGTGTCAACAAACTTTAGGACTTTTTTAATTATATCGTAACCAACATCTTTAGACATTTTACCACCTGTGATTGTGTAACCATTACTGTTAGGTGTAATTTTTTTGATATTCATATCACCCAATTTAGTGAATAATCTAATTTTTTGTAATTGGTTATTATTGTTCGCAATTGATATCGTACCGTCAGTATTAATTTTGAAGTTCCTACCTAATAAATTATTATAAGAACTGGTGGATTCTTCTATTACTTTTTTAACAATTCTAACCAAATCCGATTCGGTTAATCTGATAACTTTTTTCATAAAAAAATAATTTTACAATAAATACTTACAAAAATAAAAAACCCCTCTTTTGGAGGGGTTCTTTTTAAGTTTTTTTAGTTTTTAAATAACTTGTGCGTTGTTTTACTTATAAGTATTAGAAAAACAACTCCTAAATATCAAATGTAAGATATGATATTATTTTTTATTAACGATTTGAAACTTGATTTGTCTTTTGTAAGTGGTGACTTCACCATTAATATCTAATTTCAAATCTATATAATATTCATTTGGAATTTTATCCCTTGTGTCAAATATAAAATAATATTCATTTGGTGTTTTATTAACTTGTGTCCAATCTTGGACTTGAACTTCGGTCTGACCTTCCCTAACATAAACTCTATAATAAGCCTTTATTTTATTTAAAGGTTGATTTGATGTATATTCTTTTTTGATTATCACACCAACTTTACGAATATCTGTATTTAATATCTTTTCATCTTGTTTTATACCATAATAATCGAATCCATATACTGATGGTTCATTAGTTGATGTTCCAATAGAAATAGAAGATGAGAAGGGTCTTATAACAAATTCATTTTCTATATTTGGTATTTGAACCCCATTTAAATATAATCCCTTCCAAGTATCAGTAAAAGTGCAAGGGGTTTTATATCCTAACAGTGCCGGTACGGTCACCTCATAAACACCTTTGGTTCTTCTACAAGTAGTCAATGCTGATAATGATGGAATCACATCACCATTATTATTTGTTATAGCCACGGTTGGATTAGAATCCAAATTTATTGGATTTCCATCATCATATACGTAAAGATATAATTTATTTACTTTATTGAGAGCAAATAAATCTCTGTCATCACTTATCAAGTCATTATAATCAGTTAGTAGATATGGTTCGTAAAAAGTTTGGGTGTGCCTTGTGAAAAACCCAACGGTGTATGCTTGAGTTAATCCTGTTATTAATTCTAATTGTGGTTTGTATGCGATACCCCAACCTGTGACACCTGTTAAACTTCCATTCAAAATTGAATTTATCTCATTTGTCATATCAAATGATATGTCTTCATTTCCGAACTCAAAATGCTGTTCATCTATTATTGTTAGTGCTGAATAATGTATAACGTTTCCTGACTGCGAATTAGTATTATCATAAATTCCATTAGTTGACCAACCAGATAAAGTTGTTGTTTGATACCAATTAGATGGTCTTTGAGAGAAATTTTTATCTCCTACGTTAGACATTAAATCTGTATAATCATATCCCACTCCTTCATCCCAAAGTTGGGGAATTCCGTTTTCAGTTGTTGTTTTAGGAATTCTAAAAAGAACTAAATCAAATGATGTTGCCCTTTGTCTATTTTCAGATGGTATTAATGTGTTAAGTAATCCAATATCAAATGAACCTGTATTTCTCATCATCAATGTGTGAGTTGCGGTCGAATTACAACCTGAGGTAATTGTCCCATTGGAATATTTTTGTTGTAATAAGGTCAAATCCAAATCGAATATGAATCTCGAATACGCAACCGTAGGATTTTGTGATGTTGTTGAGCCAAAATAAAGTTGAGTAATAGGGCTTCTACCTGTATTAGTGTATACGTTAGAAAGTATTGTGTTATTCCTGCTAAAATACGAATTATTTATCGACATAGTAATTTATTCAATAAATATTTCAAAAATCAATATTGTTAGTTAATTCTAATATTGTTATTCAAAACTTCGGTATACGCCTTGTTCATTTTCTCAATAATAGATTGGGACCCTAAACCATCTTGAGATACTGAATCAGGGGGTAGTCCATCGTGGGGGTGAACATGACCCAACAAAAATATCACTATCTGATTCAAAAGTTCTAATAATTCTTCACCCCTAACTGATGAAGATGTTTTATTAAGTAGGTCTTTGTCAACAATATCATTATCATTGAATCCATATATGGTATTTGAAAAATCTATTTTTCCTCTTCTTGGATTATTAGAATCCTGTGATAATAAGAAGAGCTTTTCACTACCTAAAATACCATAACTTATAGATTGATTATCCACTGTTGAATCAAATAACTCTTCGATTTTTGGAACGACAAATGGACCTAAATAACCTCTTGACGAAACTAAACCATTTCCTGATTGTTTGTCAGTATCTTTAAGTTTCACAGCATTCATAAATCTTGTTGCATTACTAAATTCTGTGTTTTTATCAGGACTTGTATTTGATGCGTAGTTTTGAATTTTACCGTATGTTCTTGATGATGGTCTGAAATAAAAAGGAAATGCGTTAGGGACTGCGGTTCCTACGTTACCGTGTTTTGGAAAAAATGGTATATATCCGTCATTAAGTCCCCTGATGAATGAGTTTATAACATTAACCGCTTCACCGAAAGACAGATTACTAAACCTAACACTACCAGGTAATTGTGTGCTAGGTGTAACTTCCGTACTTAAACTAAAATTGTTGGTGTTTGTTTTATTTCCATCAGGTTTGACATTATATAGATATACATAACCAGAAAACAAATCTTGAGTATTCTCCAAATTTTCTATATGCCATTCAACCAACTTCAATACATTTTTTGTTTTACGTATGAATTTAATCAACACCTCTTCTGTATTTTTTATCAGACCTGACCTTGTTTGTTCAAAAGTTGAAAGTTGTAAAAATCCTCTATTGTCATTTGGTAAAGGTGGTTGTTTAGGGTTTAATAATCTTGTTTTTCCTGACCTTAACAAAACCTCATTTGCCTTTACGATAATATCAGAGTTTCCTCTACCCAATATGTAATTGTCTCCTGGTTCAGGAAATATACCTTTGGAGCGAACATCTGTATAGGTCCCTAACTTATCTTTATTTCTCAACCTATAATGTTTTTTCACTAAATCTCCTTGAGATGTAAATGCTTTAGCATTTGGATATGTTTCTTTTGGGGAAGCCATAGGGGATGAATAAGACCCTTGTAAATAATATTGATTATTGGCTGCCTGTGTTCTATACGGATTTGACGCATTTTGAACCACAGGGGTTATAATATTGATAATTTCACTCTCCATTGGAACAACGTTGATATGAAATGGTAATAGAGGTAAATAAACAAATGGGTCTAACATTTCCCACTGACACTCCTTTTTGATACCTATTATATTCTTTTGGTTATCAAAAATTGCACAATCTCCATTTATACTTTTTAAGATGTCTAAATAAAATTCTTGTTCAGGTATTGCTCTAACTCTTCCCAACATATATGGGTCCTTATTGTCTATAACGACGGCTGTGAATAATATCCTATCTATTTTTGATGCCATTTTTTCTTGACTGATATTCTGTTAATAAAACTTCATATGACTTTTCTAATTTATCCAAATGTTCCGACATTTTTATCAAAGTTTCCTTTGTAAAATCGAAATCTTTTTGGATAATGTCCATAGCAAATGTCAAATCGTTGTTTGATTTGTTTTTATAATTTGCTATTATATCTTTTGCTTTTGTGAAATCTTGTTCATTCATATTAAAAAGATTTGCCGAACGCACTTGATGGTGTTGTTACGCCGGCTGGAGTTATTGCTAATGGGGGTATACTTATCTGAGTTTTACCATTTTCAAATTGTTCTGTCATACTTCCTTTAATTTGAGAAAATAAGCTTTGAACAAATAGGTTAGGAGCACCGCTTGGTAGTGAACCTGTCGGTAAACCTTTTTTCTGCATTTCTTGTATTGTATTCACAAATGCTCTTGTTGGGGATGTGCCGGGTAAAAACTGAGACCCGAAAACTAAACTTGGTGATAAATTTGTGTTCGATGGTAATGCAATTTGTAATAATTGTAATAACTCGTCAATAATACTTTTACACCTTCTAAAATCACTTATGAGTTTGGCCAATACAATTATAACCTGAATCAATTTGAGAACCATAATAATTCTTTTGTCGGCTTTTTCTTTTTCCAAATCATTGACAACACTCTGAATAAGGTTGACAACATCTCTTTTAATTATTTTGAATAACTCTTCTATGAAGATTGCCGAGATTTGTGATACGGTTTCAATTATGAACTTTTTGAATTGTTTGAAAAAATTTTGTAGTGAATCTATTACATCAACTTCTATTTTACCAAGTTGTTTTATCATAATCATTATTGGTAATAATGTTTTTGGACTTAACAAAACGTAAAAAGTGGCTAGAGGTAATCTCAATAGAAATTTCAAATCTAAACTTTTGATAAAATCAAAATTAATACCCAACCCTCTTACTGTATTATCATTCACCAATATTTCACCTGTCAAATTTATAATATTGTTAACCTGTTCTTCACCCTCAACAAATGTGAGATTTTGCAAAGCTGATAAAGTAGATTCGAAATTTACAGGTATTTGAACATTACCACAATCCTCGAATTCTAACACTCTTGAAAATATATTATTAACTCTATTATTAATATTTCTCAAATCGAATTCCGTCAATTCGAAAAATGATTCATCCAATAAATCGATTTCACCAATTTTTGAGGTCCCTTGAACATCTATTTCCTTTCTCGAATCGAAACACACTCCCAAAATTCTCGCAAGTAAAAGTTGGAATCTAGATGCATCCTCAACCTGTTTGAGACCCACTGATTCACCCATAGACAAAATACCAGCAATTACCTCCATAAGTTGTCCAAAAATAGATTTAATCTCAAGAAGACTTATACTCTTGAAGTAATCTCTTAGGAATGTGATTATTTTTTTACTATTATTTATTCTACTTGACAGAGATATTTCGAACCACCCAGAATCATCACCAGTAATTGGATTGACTTCAACATATCGTATATCGAATAAGTCTTGACCTGAAAATCCCTTATATTTTGAGTTGGCAACACTACTATAGAATACATTTTCGTTGATGATTCTATTATGTAATTCTCTATTCATTGAGAAGGGAATATTACCATATGAAACATCTTTGATTTCATAGAGTATTTGACCCACTTTTGAAGCAGGGTCCTTTTTTAACATACCAAATAAGTCAACACTTCTTACTTTGATATATAGAGTAGATGTATCATCGTATTCCTGTTCTTGTGAACAGCCTATGGCATTTAATGCCTCATTAAGAAATATTTGTTCAATCCTAGGTCTTGAGGTTAGTAAAGCTTTTACAAACTTTTTTTTAAGGTATCTTGCACTTGAATAACTACTTGTAACCTGTGAAAGGTCCAAGAGATTTTCCATTTGAGATTTCGAACCGGTTAAGGATTTTATTCCCTGACTTGCGACGTTATTTAATGATTGTTGAGCACTACTGGCAGCACCTTCAAAGGTCTCACCTACCTTTTTTTCAAGGTTTTTTCCATCCGCAATAGATTTTGATGCGGTTTGTAAGGCTTGAACCCTTTTGGTAACATCACCATAACCACTTTCAGGCATTACTTAAGTTTGAAAGTTTTATTATTATCCACATCCTTTTTGATTAAATCTTCAATCAAATCATCATCCATATCAGATATAGAAAAACTTTCCTGATTGTTTTGAGTTTTTTCCCACATTGAAGATTGTAATTTGGACAATTGCAATTTTTTCTCAACACAATCATTTATTATTTTTTGTTGTTTTTCTATCACAGGTCCAATCAAAGTCATGTCTTCAGGGTCTTTCATCATAGAAAGCATTTTATTTTGTATCCTTAAAGCAGTGCTTCTTTGTTCTACCAATTCGTTATATATCTCTTGCATTAAAGACAACAACGATTCTTTGCTTAGTTCGATTTTCTTTTTTTGTGGTCTAGACATAACTATAAATATCTTTTATTACAAAATTTATTTTATAATACCCTGTAACATTGTTACGTATAACCTTTTGAACTTTTTCATTGAGACCCGTATTTCTTTTGTTGATAAATTTGTCATCTCTCTCAATGATAGTAAAATCACATTTTTATTAAATTTGTTGTTATCTGTTGATTGAAATATGTCATTATAGTTTGCAAATATCTCTATAAGAGATAGGCCCAATCTCCGTTCATTTTCCGATAAACTTGGCTCGTCAACTATCTTTTCTAATTCGAAAATATAACTTTCTATCAAATTGTCAGTGTCAATAACATCTTCATCAATATAATATATCAAATCGGCTCTATGTTCATTTTCCAAGTCAGAAGAAATATCCTCATATGATATCTTCCTATTCGTTTCTTTTTGGTCCTTGATTATTTGACCCATCAAATAATTCTTGCAAATCGTACCGAAATAGGAATATGCTTTTTTCTCTTTTGATGGTTTGAACTTATCCAACTTAGTCATCAAAAAAGAATGTGTATCAGCATGAATTTCAACAAAATCCATATCTTTACGATATAATTTATATCGTCTAATGATAGACGATATCATTTTATCTAAGGGTTTACGAAGAGCTTTGTTATATATTTTGTTTTTTTCTTCAAAAGTCGTGGCTGAGAGATATAATCTCACAGCCAGTTCTTCTTCTTGGTCAAAATAATTATCACTTTTCGGTTTACGTCCCTTCTTTTTTAAATCGTTTTCCGTAAAACCTGTTAAACTCATTAAACCATTTGGGGTTCGTATTTTATTGTTCTATCATCGAAAAAGAAATACTCTTTTTTCGCAGTGTCAATCCAAAATTTTACTTCTTCTTGTGTCAATGGTTCCTGACCATTTTTATAATTCCAAAAAATTGAACCTTCCCTTAAGTTGATATGTTTGTATCCAATTTTAGGGATTGTCATTATTCTTACTGAATTATAAGTCATTCTCAACAAGAATTCATAAACAAATGTTAATTTCAAAGTGGATTTCATTTTCCCATATTTCTCAAAAACACTTTTTTTGATAACCATACCAGAGGTTTGAAAATTTTGGTAGTTTTGCAAAGTTTCGTTCGTTAGTATACCAATTTCAGGGGTAAAGTTAGCAGCAAAAGTGGCTTCATTTGTAAATCCTGCAAAAACCCCTTTATTATCGATATCAATTACAATTGGTAAAAAAGCGTCGACATCATTATAATGTGTGATATAGTTCTCAACATTTTTGAACCAAATTGATGAGTATTCGTCATCGAATTCGAAAAATGAAACCCAAGTTGAATTAGCGTTTTCCACACCGTAATTCAATTGTTTCGAATAATTTGGTTCTTTCAACCACTTTAATTTAACCACATTAATATCACCGAAATCGTAGGAGTTTAATATATCAATTAGTTTTTCTTCATCGGTATGGACAATAACCAATTCATTTATTGCAACTTTTTGTGTTTTAATAGAATTGATTGCTTTATCGAAAAAATCATCAAAATCTCGTGCGGTTGCACTTTTGATAGGTAAAATTACTGAAATATCTAATTTATTTTCCATCTTCTGTTACTGGTGTTTCAAGTTTATTTAATTGTTCCATAAATGATATCATTCTAGTAGAAAAATAAGAATCAAATAATCTTACAACTTTATTTTCATATTTTTCTTTGGATGAGTATTCGTTAGCGGTTTTCTCAATTCCTTCATAAATTGTAGTATTGATATTATCCTCCAACCAATTTTGAATGAAATCAGCAACAAAATCTACAATTTGGTTCTGATTCTGAATCCAAATTCCGTTATCTTCATTCATCCACTGCGGAAATAAATTTGGAATTTTACCTATTACAGGAACACCTGATTTCATAGATTCTATTGGGAAGGTCCCGAAGCCACTAATATCGTCAATCCAAACTGACAAAAACACGTCATTAAAACCTTTGGCAAATTCACTTTCAGATAATCCTCTCATATCTCTGAAAGTTACCCAACGATACTGAGGGAATTTAATGTAAAAGGTTTTGATTAAGTTTAAAGTTTCTCTTTGGTCTCTTGTGTGAACCGCAATAATTGGTTTTGGTGGTAAAATTTGTTTTTTGAATACCTCTGAAATCAATGGTTCTACAATATCAAAAGTAACATTTTTCATAACATTTGATATGTATTCTTTTTGTAACTCAGAAGTTGTTATACATTTGTTAAATCCAAACTGAGCCCAAGTTTGACCAGGTTGTAATGTTTCAAACATATAGTCATACGATTGACATAATACTATCTTTGAACAAGGTAGATTATTGAGTTGTGGCATAACAAAACCATATAACTCTGGAACAATTATGAAATCATCAGGAGCAACATCTAAGTTCTGTCCTTCGATTGATTTATGAGGTAATTCAGTCATATATTCTTCACCTAACCAAGAAGTTACTCCCATATAGTCAGGTTTTTCGTGAAGGATAATGGAGTTATAACCCGCCCTTTTTAATGTAAGGGCCATTTTGTAGATGTAAGATACGGAACCTTTAGCGTTACCTTTTGTATCTTGAACCATAAAATAAATTCTCGAACTTTTATCTTTTAAGTTTGAGATAGATTTTTCTAATTTTTGAATTAATTCAGGATTCATATTAGTATTTGTTTATTAGTTTTTTATTCAATAAGGAATTAAATGCTAGTTTGAATGGTATTGTGGTGCCGTTTCCACCTTTCAGTCCGAGAGATTCGTCCATTTCCTCATCCTCGGTCATTAAAACCTCCATCATCATTTTTACGACCTCATACTTCACAACATTTATGTGAACTTCACTTCCTCCTGATATTGATGGAATGTTAATGTATTTTTCGATTTCATCAACATCGATGTAATAATTGTCATTAAAAATTTTAAACATTAGGCAACCTCCTTTAAGATATTTTCCAACACATTGTCAAAGTCTTTTAATGAAGAAATAACGTATGGTGAAGGGATTTGTTTATTGTAGTTTGTTTCGTATTTAACCACAAGTTTATTTTGTGGGTGATTCAATAATAAGTCAGGATTTGCCGTAAGTAAAATGTCTACTTCATCCCACATCGATTTTATTGTTTGATTAGAATAAAATTTTACTTTTTCTAATAAACAACCGAATTTTGAAATGAAAAATAGTGATGCTGGTTTAGATTTACCAATTTCATCTGAAACAATCAACAAATCGTGTTCGTCTCGGAGTTTGATGTATAAATCATTTAAATCGTTAAATGATGTCATCTCAGTTGATGGTGCGTGACCAAAAATCTGCATTGGAAATTCGTGATACATAAAATTGTATAACTCATCATTATCTTTGAAGGCAAAATGTTTTGATAAATCCATTGAATCAACCTCAGATAAAATTTCATATTTGAAAGGTAATTCGTGTTTAGATAAAATTTCTTTATATTCTTCTTTATCATCTAAAGCTTCATACGTCTTCAATTTCTCATCAAATTCCTCGTCAATCAAATACCTTTCGTATGTTTGCTTAAACTTTTCTACAGTGTCTCTTAATACACCATTTAATTCAATACCAATTCTCATTCTTCGTATCTTTTTAGTAATTTACTAATTAATGGATTTCTAACAACATCTTTATCTGAAAATTCAAACACTCCAACATCGTCAATACTTTTGAATCGTTGAAGCGCATCCCACAATCCTGATTGACGTTTATCTTTGTATCTGTCTGTTTGCTCTAAATCCCCTGATATGAAAAATTTAGAGTTATAACCAATCCTTGTCAATAATAATTTCATTTGATTTGGAGTTGCGTTTTGCGCTTCCTCAAAAATCAAAATTGTGTTATCGATATTCATACCTCTCATATATGCCAAAGCAAATACTTCGATGATTTCCGCCTCTTTAAGTTTTTCTCTTGCCTCTTTACCAACAATTTTATTTAGTAGATAATAAGAAGGGAAAATGTAGGGGTCCAATTTCTCTTCTACGTTTCCTGGTAATGAACCCAACTTTTCTTCCGCCTCAACCGCTGGCCTAACAATAACTAATTTTTCATATGAATTGGTAGGGTCCAAAAGTAAATCAACCGCCGCTTTCATGGAGATGTAACTTTTACCGACACCTGCGGGACCTGAACATAAAACTATTTGATTATTTGTTAATAAGTCATAATAAGTTTTTTGACTTTCGGTAAGAAATTTATTTCTGATTTTCTTTGTCACCAAAGAATTAATATAATCCTTTTTTGACATTTTCCTTTCAACAGGTTCAGGTTTCGGAGTATTTTGTTTTTTTCTTTGTGTCATTTCATTTTCTTATAATACTATAATTTTTTTCAAAATATTCAATTGTTTGTTTTAACCCATCATATAAATTGGTGAATTCAAAGTCAGGTAGATAACTTTTTATTTTACTGTTATCACTCGGTTTTCTGAATTGACCATCAGGTTTTGACTCATCCCAAATAATATTTCCTTTAAAGTTCATTAACTCAACAATTATATCAACAACATTTTTAATTGAGATTTCTTCTGAAGTTGATAATATAATTGGTTCTGGTTCGTCATAATTTTCCAAAACCCATTCCGTTAATTTTGCAACATCTTTACTGAAAATAAATTCTCTTAAGGGTTTTCCTGTTCCCCATATAGTAAATGGTGTTTTATTTTCTCTGGCTAAGTAACACTTATGGATTAATGATGGTATGACATGACCATTTTCGATATTATAATTATCGTTAGGTCCGTAAATGTTTGTCGGTATTACTGATTTGTAATTTAGTCCGTATTGTTCTCTATACGCTCTTATTTGGATGTCAGCCATTCTTTTTGCATATGCGTACGCATCGTTAGAAAAATGTGGGGGTCCTAAATGAATTTTTTTTTCTGTTAGGGGATACTCCACTTTGTCAGGAAAAATGCAAGTTGATAAAAAGGCCACTAAATTTTTAATGTCATGAGTCCTTGCCGACTCTATAACATTTGTATTAATCATTATATTATCATAGAAAAAATCACCTTTATATGACATGTTACCACCTACTCCACCTACTTTTCCCGCACAATGTATAATACTATCAAAATTAATTTTTTCTAAAACATTATCGACTTCAGACCTAACTCGTAGGTCTGCCTCACTTGACGATAGTGGTATATAATTTAAACTATTAAATTCGGAACCGACTAAACCGTACCCACCTGTTACTAATGTTTTATTTCCCATAGTAATTTAACCAATATTCTATCATTTCATCAATCATTACTTCAAAAGTATATTTTGGGCTCCACCCCAATTTATTTCTCAATTTCGATGAATCACCTTTTAAATCACTCAATTCTTCAGGTCTGAAATGTTTTTGGTCTTGTTTAACATATTTCTTATAATCTAACCCTAATTTAGAAAAAGTATAGTCACATAATTCTCTTACAGAGTGAGAAATTCCTGTCGCACATACATAATCATCAGGGGTGTCATCTTGTAACATTAACCACATTGCTTCGACATAATCTTTTGCATGACCCCAGTCTCTAGTTGCGTCTAAATTTCCTAATTTTAATTCATTAGATAGACCAAATTTAATTTTTACCGCTTCTTTTACAACTTTATTAGTTACAAAATTGGTTCCTCTTCTTGGGGATTCGTGATTAAATAATATCCCGTTCCAAATCTTCATACCATATGAATTTCTGTAGTTTCTACATATGTGGTATGAAAAAACTTTAGCACATCCGTATGGTGATACTGGATTCATTTGGGTTGTTTCTCTTTGTAATCCATCCCTATCTATTGAATTACCAAACATTTCTGATGAAGATGCTTGGTAGACTTTAGTGTCGGGTTTAATTAATTTAACCGCCTCTAATAAATTTAATGTTCCTATTCCGGTAACATTTGCGGTGTATATTGGTTGGTCAAATGAAATTCTAACGTGAGATTGTGCGGCTAAATTATATATTTCGTTAGGCATCACTTTTTGTATTACAGATACTAAAGAAGATAGGTCTGATAGGTCCGCATAATGTAAAGTGATTTTATCGTATATACCTTCTAATCTTGATGTTTGATTTTCGGAGACTGAATTCCTTTTTAGTGTTCCGTGAACTTCGTAATTTTTGGATAGTAAAAATTCGGCCAAATATGAACCGTCTTGGCCGTTGATGCCGGTAATTAGAGTTTTTTTCATTATGAGATTATATTTTATTTATGGTTTTACAATTTTAATACCCGTGTAATCAATTTCTGTAATATTTATATTTTGATTCAAAAAAAATTCATCAACTGCAGTTTTTGAACCCCTCCAATGACCATAGTCGTCTACAATTAAAATACCATGAGTAATCAATTTAGGATACAGAACGGTTAATTCTTTTTTTGTTGATTTATACCAATCAGTGTCTAATCTAAGGAGACTAATCTTATTTGGTATATTTGTATTAACATCCAATGTTTCACACACGTCTCCAACCACATATTTTATTTTCTCATTAGGAAAACTAGAAATTGACAAATTTTTCTTGACCTCGTCAATTGATGAATAACAAATCACTTCTTGTAGTATTGTCGACGCCTTATTATCGTTTAAATCCACATCAATTTCTTCGGGTTGTGTCATTCCTTGGAATGTGTCGTAAATCCAAACGTGTCTATCTGTCATATTATAAAAATGTAAATACTCCATGATTCCTAAAATGTTACCTCCTCTCCAAACACCACATTCAACAAAATCACCGTCTATTTTATTTAATCTAATATACTCTAAAGAATTGAATAACTCAACAATTCTTTCTATTGAGGTCATTGTAAAAGGTTTCACTATATCTATAAAAATTTTTTGATTCACTTTTGTAACTTTAAATTGTTAATTGTTTTTTCTATTCCGGAGTGGATTGAGTGGTTTGGTGTCCAACCAGTGTCTCTTTTCAATTTGTCATAAGAAATTAATCTACTAACGATGTTATCTATGATTCTAGGTTCTCTATAACTTTTTTTTACCTCACCAATATTAGATTCAATTATACTCACTATATCATTGACAGAATGATTGGTATTGGTAGATACGTTATAAGTTTCTCCTAAAGTATTTTCGGACTTAGATACCAAATATGTCGCCAGTAATACATCATCAATGAATGAATAATCTCTTTTGTGTTCTCCATCTCCAAAAATAGTAATAGGTTCTTTATTTATTGATTCATATATAAATTTACCTATTACACCACAAATTTTACCATCAGGTATTTGCCCAGTGCCGTATACATTTGAATACCTTATTATTGATACGGGAATACCGAAAAGTTTGTGATATAAATTTGTATAGTTTTCACCTAGATACTTTGTTGCAGCATATATACTTGAAATATTAGGTGGAGTATTTTCAGTTATTGGTGATTCTTTTGATTGTCCATATATGGAACACGATGAGGTGTACACGAATCTTTTCAAATTTGTTTTGTTGTCTTTAAGATACTCCAAAATTTTCAGAGTTGATGTGGCGTTAGTGTCCAAATCAATTTGAGGGACAAAACTTGACTTAGAAATTTGAACGCAAGCCATATGAAATATGTAATCACATTCTTGCAGGTATTTAGAATATTTATCAACATCTAATACGGAGCAATTTATGAAATTTACTCTTTCATTATTAGGTATTCTATCAATTGTGCTATTATAAAGATTGTCAACAATTATAATATACGCCTTCGTTGTTTTTAAAATGTAATCAACGAATTTGCGCCCTATAAAGCCGGCACCACCAGTTATTAATATTCTATTCAATTTTTAATTTATTTTTTAATGTATATAAATCATTAGAGGATTTCGTATATAAGATATTTTTATACCATTTTTAATTAAATTACTATTATAAAACGCATCTTCTCTTTTGAATATTGAGTTATCTTCATTGTATTTATATTTCTGATAAATTTCATTTTTCACAGATATAGGTCCGCCGGCGTAACAAATATTAATTTCTTTACTACTGTGTGGGTGATAATTTTCGTTATGTGAAGTATCGACATAGTCTAGATAAAAATCTAATTGCTCAATATCACTATTAAATTCCGTCAATTTTTTGTTAGGATTTATTATGTAATTATGAACAACCGCATCACACCCACTTTCAAAAGATTGAACTAAATATTCATTTCTTTTAATGTGTGGAACATCGTCACCACCGAAAAAAGATATTATATCAGTGGACAATTTTGAAGCCGATATATTACAGTTCTGAGATACATTTTTGAACTCGGATGTTGTTGAACAAATAAGTTCGAAAGGGTATTTTTTTGGTTCGAATTCATAATCTAAAGATGAGATACTAACACTTACTTGTTGTGGTATTACCGTTGAGTTAGATATTTGATAAAGTAAATTCTCCAAATTATACATATGTCCATCATAGGTTGGTATTGCGATACCTAAAGTCATTTGTTTTAAATTAATGATTATTTTTTATTTTGTATACAAAATGACGGGCATCCATCTTCAGTTATTGATTGAATTTCTAACCCGTATTTATCCACAAATTCATTTACCGCTCTAACAACTCCTGGAAATTTATCTATGGTGTAATCGTGCCCGCAAATATATCCGACATTCTTAATTTTATTTCGAGATAATTCCAAATCTTTGGCAACACCTTCATAAGAATGGTCACCATCTATGTAAATCATATCAAAATAATCGTCTTCAAAATTTATCAGAACATTGTAACTAAATCCTTTATGTAACTTAACTATAGGGTTTTTATCGTATTTTTCAGATAATAATTTAAACTCATTTCCTAAATCAGCGTAAACCATATTATTACCATCTTTATCTCCTGATGGAACCATACCCTCAAATATATCAATCAAATGTAGTTCTTTAGGGTTAATCTTTGTTAGCAATTTTTCTGAGAATTCTCCTTTGAAGACGCCTATTTCAGATACTATCATCCCTTTTGGTAGGGTCCCTATTAAATCGTCTCTTGTTTCAAACCTAATCATTTTTTTATATTTTTTTCATAGAAATCAACCATCTTATTCATTTTATACGAATAATTTCCAGGTCCTCCTGCAAAATGGACAATTGTTTCTTCATTTATTTTATCAATATTATAACCATTATGGGTAATCAATTTATTTAAACTTAAATCAAATAAATTATTTCTAAACAAATATACGTTTATAAAAGGTTGTTCTAAACACTCATTCATACTATCAATATTCTCAACACAGAACTCAAAAATATTTTTAATAACTGAGATTAACTCAAATGAAAAAGCGAAAAATCCTCCATTGAACCCTTTGAGCCCCATTTTTTTAATTTCTAAAATCTCACTTTCATGTAATAGATTACCGCTCCAATATTCATGAGTCATAATTAAATCATGGTGATTTTCGTTTGAGACCAAAATTTTATTAGAGTTAACTAAAGAAAAAATATTGTTAGGGTCACCACACCACAATATGTCACAGTCGCAATATATTATTTTGTTATAATTTTTAATTTCATCAAACTTAAATATTTTCAATTTGTTTAAAGAAGAGTCTCGCATCGAATTTGTTGTCGATATTAAAACTTTATATGGTAACTTAGTAATTAAGTTAGTTTCAAATTCATTTGCAATTCTCTCATCAATAATGAATAATAATTCAAAATTATAATTGTAATATTTCTCTAATGTTAGTATATTAAGATTGAGAATATTAATATAGTTAATATTGTTACCTATTGTGTAGTAAATTAAATTCATTTATCGATATTAAGTATTTTATTTTTCCAAAAATCAAAATCAAGAAGTGTTCTATCAAATTTTTTTTCTTTAATTTTTTGATACTTTACTGATAAAATATTCTCATCACCTAATTCGTTAATATTGTCCAATAAGATTATAGGGAATTTTTCATACATTTCATAAATTTTAAAGTTACCGACTTTTACCGTAATTGGGATTCTGTTAGAATATAGAACTTCCCATAATCTATGTGTGTCTAAACCATTACCGATTGGACAAACTACCATTTCATAGTCTAATATTTTGTCAAAAAATTCATTTAAGGTGAGATTGGGTTCCTCCCAATCAATATGGTTAGATTTTTTGCAAATATCTCTCACAACAATCCTATGATTGTAATTAGTGTCAACTTTAAAATTTGCATATATTTTTTTTGTCGGAATTAAATTTGAATTTCTCCCCAAAAGATTTTCTTTTTCATTTACCCTTTCGTAGTAAGAAATACCATGACCAGGTCTAAAAGAATCTATTTTGTTTTCTATGCCTAAAGGTATTGGTTCAAAAATTTCATGATTACTTAATATATTCTGACCAAACCATCTAATAACATTATTTGGTAAAATTTTTAAATATTCATCAGTTATTGGGTAGTCAGAATTACCACTTATTAATATTACATCATTATTTAAACCACCTATGTCTTTTAAATCACTTAGTAAGAAATCTGTTTTACAAAAGAAAATATCTCTACCATTGTGTAATTCAGAAAATTTATTTAATTCTAAAAAATCCATGTTATTTTTTCTTAAATATACAGAATCCATTACCCTCATCAGTTTTTTCTATTAATTCATATTCGGTATCAACAATAAGTTCGCCATAAATTTTACTAGTTTTAATTTCTACGATATCATCTAAGGCAACTATATTTGTTCTATCCTTTAACTTCAACCATTCTTTATATGTTGAAAACTCTCCCCCATCTAAGAGTAAGAAGTCGATTTCGTTAAAAATGTGTTGTAAAACATCTGGACAACTCATAGTATTATTCAGGTCCTCTTTTAACCACTCTTGTTTGTGAGGTTCTAAACTTATGTTTGATACGAAGGATTCTATTTCGTCAACCGAAACTATACTACCGTAAATGGGTTGGTACCTGTCTTGGTATTTTTTTAAATTATCGATAGCGGTGTCATAAAATGATTTATTACTTTCTATAGTAATGAATTGTGAGTCTTCTGATTTAGAATTCAAAATGCAAATCGTTGACCCCATTCCTTTCCATGTACCTATCTCGACAATTTTTTTGCAGTCATATTTTCGTATAGTTCTTTCAATTAAAGAACATCTTTCAGATGAAAGAACTATCTGTCCTTGTGTGTTCATATTCTTTTATATTTTTTTATATCATTTAGTGTGTCCGTCAAAAGTTCGTTATAATTATAAACTTCTTTATCACTCTTTAAATAGAACTCCTTTCTTTTTTCATACTCTATAAATGTTTGTCTATTTTCTACAACGTATTCGTCATAATTAATGTCGAAGTTGGAATATAAATCTCTTATGAAATCATTTATGTACACCATTCTGCCAGAACCAACTATTTTATGGTTTTGAGAATTTATTGATTCATTCACTAAAAATTTTGGGTGTATCAAGTCTCTGTAAAAATATGTATCACCAATCTCAATTGTTTTTCTCTCTATTAATGATGAAAAGATTTTTCCGAAAAGAAATTCATTTGTTCTATATGGTGAATTAAAGTTAAATGGGTATATTAAAATAACATTACTAAACTCTGATGGGTTTTCTATAATTTTTTTGGTTATCTTATATTTTGATAAAAGATAGGGTGTTTCGTAAAAATCAAAATCCATATCTATGGATATTGGTCCATCACATTTATTCCATAACTCACAAGTCGAATAAATTATAATTTTATTAGAACACCCCTTAAACCTCTTTATTATACTCAAAACCAATTCATAGTTGACTTGATTATAAATTTCAATATTTTGTATAAATTTTCTTGATTCACCAACACAAACAAAAATTCTGTCCCACTCAAATTTCGTTAAGTTATTATAATCTATATTTCTTGAAGAGATTTTGACAAAATTTTCTGGAAAATAATAAGAAATTTGTGATGTGTCTCCTATGACTAAATTATTTCTCATTTTTTAAGTTTTTCGTAACCTAATTTAACTTCTGTTATTTTTTTGAAAAAAAATTTACTTTGTAAAAATTGTTTGTGCGTCATTCTTTCGTAGTTACATTTATCCACATAACTTGCTGATACGTCATCAGTCTTTGCCTTATCTACCGCCAAAAAGGTTTTTTCGTTTGCGTTATACAAGTTAGAGTATTCTTCAGAGTTAACTATTAAATTAAATTTATCCACACCTATTTGGTTTATTAAATCTTCTTCTATAATTTTTATTATTATATCTACGTCTAAACCGTTTTTTTTCTTCAAACATAGAATTGTGTAATAATCGAAAGCGTACGCTTCATCAACACTAATTTTAATCATTTTATTTTATAATTTGGAATTTATTAAGTCCTAATGTATTATAATACGGTGTGTAATTTCTAACATATTCATGATAATAAAATATAGGTTTTTTAAATTTATAACTATTAATAAGACATTTTAAACTAGATTCCATAAGATGGACCTCTTCAGCATTCTCTATTAAAGAAATTAAATTAAATAAATTATATTCGGTAGGATTTTCTATAATTTTATAATTGGTATTAATCTTCTCAAGATTAACATTATGGGTAAAAATGTATTTTTCATTACTTGGATTAAGTTTCTGAATTATTTTTAATTCAATTTCCATATCTCTATCAACATGAAAATAATCAAATCTTACTTCAAATGGAATTCTATTTGCAACATAGAACGACTCGTCAAAAGTGTTTGTTTGTGTAATATTTAATTTCTCAAACCCAACTGTTATAACGTCATTTTGTATTTTATTTTTTATAATATATTGATGAACATCGTAATCCTCACCAATAGATAAAACATTAATATTCGAATCATCCCTGAACATATACTCAACGTTATTGAAATTGTGTGGTTTACAAAAAACCGAAACATCTTGATGTATTTTCCTGTAATATCTTACAAGACCATTACAAATGATGTGGTCACCAAGACCTAAATGATGGTATATATATTTCACCTTAATCTTAAATTTTTATTTATTTAAAACGTATTTATAATCTTCACCGACTGGTTTATCGTTTTCATCAATCCTATCCCCAACAAATCTACCATATTCTCTTGCGATAGGAAAGGGTTTTTTTTCGAAAAAATCATCATGCGTTTTCCTGTCATTTTCGAACATTGAATATATATCTCTCAAAAAAGTTTGGTCGGAGCCGTAGGTTAAATCTTTGTCTTTTCTAAATTCCTCAATCATATCCGTTAAATGAACTTTATCTGACTTTATTCCCCACATTCCACCTAAGATTCCTAATCTGTCATTACCATATGGTATGTAGTGAGCCGGATGGTCTCTCATTACATGAAGTGTTTTTTTACTATTAATCCACTCATCAACTGCCAATTTTTCCCTCATTGTGATTCTTGAATCGGTGTCTCTGAATACACAATATTCTGAGTTTGGTAAACCGACCGCAAAAAATCTCCAAAACATACCATAGAGATTCTTTTCAGTAACATCTATTGTCATAACACCCAAATCATTCAGTTTATTTATTGTGTCCACTGGTGTTGTTTCGTCATAATAAACTACCATCTGCCAATCGTAATATATTACCTTCCATAACTCGGCATTTCTTATTGCCCCAACGTTATATATAGGTTTGTCACCCCAAAGGCTAAAACTTAAGTATTTCATAATTTTTTAATTTTGAATTAATATTTCCATAGACTTACTAAAGTCTACAGGATGTCCTTGTGTTTTGTGTGAGTCTAACTGAAAATGAGTTATCAGACCTGGCAACATCCTCACAATTTTTTTATGTATAAAGTAAAAGAAACTTATTGACCTTTCATGAGCATGACCGCAGGTTGTACTTCCTTTCAAATCTTCAATTAATTTTTCGAACCACGTCATATACTCCTCAAAAGTTTTTTTAGAAAAAGTTGAGTTACTAGTACAACTCCAAACTTCTTGAGGATTCTGAACCTTTATATTATCAATCAAATCAAAAATGTTAACATTATAATGTTTTTTAATTGATGGCATAATATCTTGAACCCACATAAAATTTGACACGTAATCTGGCATTGTGATAGGTTTTGGTATATACCCAACAAAATCAGGTTTATCTTTTAAGATTTCACTTTGTTTTTCTGTAAATTCTTTAGATATAATTGTATCGTACTCGAATAAATTTATATAGTCTGAAGATATCAGGTTGTTTTTCCACAAAGCATACCATCCTGTTAATGATGTAAACTTAGGATATCGTTCTATGTTTATTGGTAAATTTCTGCAAATAATAACATTATCTATATTTTTTATTTTATCGATAGGATTTTTACCTAAGAAAACGAATTTTACATTTTCTAAATTGGAATATTTCTTGGCGTTGATATAATTTATTATTATATCTTGGTCGTGTACAAAAATGAATGTCTCAGTTGTCATAATACGAATACTTCGTTTTTAATTTTTTCAAATATTGATTTAAATGTAGGAACAAAAATATTATTGTAATCCTCAATCATTTCATAGTTATTTAATTTTACGTCCCTTGTTTTCGACTCTATATGGTAAGCAACACAGTTTGAGTTGGTAAAGTTTTTCAAACCTATGGACTTCAATTTGATATTTAATTCCACATCTTCAAAACAATGTCTGTATTTTTCATTGAACATGCCGGCTTTGATGAAAGCGTTTTTTGTTACCATCATTAAAGCCGCCGTGTTCCCAATTACACTATTCAAACCCGAAGAATAGTTGTAGTAATTAAATTGATTTTTATGTGTCGATACAATTTGTTTGTTGTCCTTTTTTAGATAAAGAAATAATCCATCGTGTTGTACTGTATTATCAGGATACATTAATCTGGCACCTACCGTACCACAATTAGGATAAGTCTTGAACGTTTTAATCATTTCAAATAATACGTTGTTCAACAATTTTATGTCATTATTACAAAACAAAATATATTCGTATTCTTTAGTTACATAATTTTTTACAACATCGTTATTTATTTTGGCGAAATTATAATAGTCATATTCAATAAATTCTATGTTACCAAGAGTTAGAATGTTTTTTTTTATCCATTCTTTTTCTTCATCCGTTGAGCCAGTATCTGCAATGAATATTTTAAATAATTCAGGGTTGCAATTTGTATAAAACGAATTAATACAATCTAGCAGTAACTCATTATTACTCTTATTGGGTATAATGACCGCAACTTTACCAAACTTATTAGATAATTTTTCTTTGATTTCAGGGATAAAAACTTTTTCAGGTTTTAAGTCCAATGGTAACTTACTACCCCACTTTTGTAAAAACTGATTTTTACTAATCCAAAATTCTTCATTTGGTTGACCAACAGATTGGTGCGTAATTTCAAATGATGATGTTACCCCAATTTTAACGCCATCTAAATAATTAGGAATACAAAATCCGTGGTCGTAAAAGTGAAACTTTCCAATTGTTTCATCGAATTTATGTTTTATTTTGGTTTTATCGAAACTAATAAATAATCCATCAATTGTGACAACAGGAATCAAAAATGGTAATTTTGGCGAATACTTACTTAACCATTTTTTTTGTCCATCAGGGTGGTGATAAACCTGACCTACCATAGTTTGATTCATCTTTTCCCAATAAACACCAGACTCAGGAAAATAACATGAACCCGCTTTTCCTATTATAGAGTAGTCAGGATTTTCTTCGAAATCCTTTAATAGTTTTTTCCCCCAACCTGTTTCTAATTTTATATCATCGTGACATAAAACCAAAATATTATTTGATGAACTATCAATAATTTGATTGTAGGCTTGAGCCAAAGATTTTTCACCGTTATTAATTACTTCAATAACCTCAACATCTTTTATTCCACAAGTTTTTTTAAAGTATTCTCGTAGAGTTGGATTTGAGGTTCTTGTGCTATATCCAATTGTTATCATTATTCGAATACTTCAATATTATGGGTTTTGTTTACCAATTTGGACCACCTGCCGTTATAACGAGTTGCCCTTACAATATGGTTATCAATCCAATGGTAGTTTCCTCCTCTTGGTTTGTTAAATATAATATTATGGTATTTAAAATTCCACTTATCTAACCACTGTTTTGTTACCAATTCGTGTTCATCAGTTCTTGATGTAAAAAATGTTATTACGTGACCTTCATTATACCATTCATTTATTGTTTCTACTGAACCCTCAAATGGTTCAACAATTGACATACGTTCAGGTTGTTCATTTGGAACATCTTCTGTTATTGTCCCATCAATGTCAATTAAATAATTTTTTAATCCGAAAGCTAATTCGGGACTCACATTAGAGTCCAGTTGAACCAAAACCGTTTGCATTTCTATCTTTTTCTTTTATTTCTTCAACTTTAATTAAATCAACCCAATTTCCATTAACAACGGGACATAAAACTGCTTGTGCTACTTTCATTCCTTTTGTGATTGTAAAAGGTTCTTTATTTGTATTAAAAATTATAACCTTAACTTCTCCGTTATATCCACTATCTACAGTACCGGGTGAATTCAAAACCATTAAACCTTGATTGATAGCTAAACCACTTTTGGTTCTTACTTGGATTTCATAACCATCTTTAATATCAAATCTCAATCCTGTTGGAATAAGAGCTCTGCCAAATCCATCTATTGTTATTTCTTCGGTTGAATGTAAGTCAAATCCTGAATCGGAGCCATAGTTATACTTCGGTATAGTAGCATCTTTACTTATTGTTTGATATTTTAAATCCATCAATGTTTTCGGATTCATTAGTTCTTCATCAAGTTGTTTGATGTCAATCCCATAATTACTTTTTATGAAATCATACTCGACATCCGTCATATTCAATGATTCATCGTCCGATACTCCCAAATCTTCTTGTAAACTTTTGAGAGATTTTTCTAAATCTTTAAGTTGTTGTGAAATATCCATTATTTTAATTCTTTAAATTTTTTTATTACGTCTATTAATACCTTAACATCTTTTTCGCAGTATTCAGCAATTTGTTTCAATTTTGATTTTTTCCAATAAGCTTCGTGAACATCCTTACCTGTTATTTCGCCATCTTTTGATGACTCAACATTCATACTTGCACACATTAAATCAAGTGAACCAATGGATGAATAAGCCCCAAACTGCCAAAGTTCTTTTGTGTCAATCGCCTTTATTTCCCAAGGTTTGGTATCATAACTTGGTAATATTTGTGGAGGTAAAATTCCATTGATAACCATGCGTTTTGATAACATCGGAATATCAAAGTTTTTTAAGTTATGACCACAAAGATAAAATCCAAGTTTTCCACATCTGTCCAATAGTTTTTGTGTATCTCTCAAAACTTCTGATTCATCATCGGATGAAAATGTTTGAGTTTTTATTTCACCTTTATCAGTAACAAATGATGCACTTACACAAACAACTTTTGCGAATTCGGGAACAAGAGAGGACCTTAAACTGAAAACGTAGTCAAAAGATTTTCCGTCATCCTCAGGAAAACGTTTCTGAAACCAATCGAAGTAGTTTGAAAACTGTTCCGCAAGTCTCGGATATTTTTCCTTACATTGATTGTAATCATAGGTAATACCTACGGTTTCAATATCAAGAAACAAAATTTTGGTTAAGGGTATGTTCAACATTGTTTTTTTTATCAACTATTAATTTATACCATTCGGCTCTAGCCTTCGTTACATTTCTTAAATCATAAGTGTCTTTTACGGTTTCATAAAGACGTTCACCCAAATCTACAATCATATTTGGATTATCTACCAACTTTTTGATGTTTTTAGCCCAATCACTATGATTTCTTGATTCAGGAACCAATAGTGCGTTCCCATCTGTAAATTGTCCGTTCTTAATAGCATGTTTCAAATCAATCGTGTATGGACCAACTTCTGATGCGATAAGTGCCTTTTTATAAAAACCTGCTTCAATAACTTTTAATTGAGATTTGACGATATTGAACATATGACTTTTGATTGGTGCAATTGAGATATCAAATTTAGAGTAATTTCTAGCATATTGTGTAATATCTTTTGTCCAAACTCTTCTGTAATTTTCATTTTTTTCATTCTCGAAAGGTTGCTCAATAAATTTATCTAAGAAAAGTTTATATTCAGGTGTGATAATTTGATATCTGTTTGTGAATATCTCTTCGTATTTTGCCCAAACCGTTTCGTGAGGTTGAATTGGTCTTTGTTTTTGTTCACCTGTTTGTTTGTTAATTTCAGTGATAGTTCCCCTTGTGTCAAATCCGCACACTACATATTGGATTTTATCTTGAATAGGTGATAATTTAGAAACCATACCTTCTAACAATTGAAGGTCATGCAAGTGTGAAGAGCCTCCTAACCAACCAATTCTTATCTTATCAGACTTTTCTGTTGGTTCGTTAAATTGTGGTTCAGATGGGTCAATCGCATTTGGGAAAATCTCAACATTTTTATTAATCTTCTTTAACTCTTTTGCGAAGATAGATGTCGTTGTTGTTACATAATCAGGATGTTTCAGGTTTTCGACAATCTTTTCATTGATTTTGTTTTGACGTATAATATCGTGAATTGGATGTTCTTTGCCTGGCATCCAATAGTCATCGATGTCAATTATTGTTACAATATTTAATGATTTTAACATCCTAATGATATTCGGAGTATGTTCATACATATTGCCGATATTTCTGTGAATATGAACAATTTGGTATTGTCTCCAATAGTTGATGTCATTGATACGTGGTTCGTAGTCAATGTCTACGTGAAAATCGTTAGGATACATATTTTGTAACATAACGTGGGGGTCAACAGACCTAAATTTGCCCACGCCAGTTTTGTCTGATGGGAGCACTAACACTTTGATTTTTTCGCTCATATATGAATTGATTTGTGAAAAATATAAAGATTATCTATCAGAATATCAACACACCTAAAACAAAAAACCCCAACTAATGTGTCGGGGTTTCTTCCTAAAAATAATACTAAAACTTAACTAACCTTTTTTATCTTAGTTAACTTCCCTTCAAAAATATGATTACCTACTTTGAAAGTAAAGTTATCTTTGGTTCGTTGAGTTGATTCTATTAATAATCCGTTCTCTCTTAGGACTTCCTCTACTGTTTCTCTTACAATTGCAGCAATTTCATTTTTGTCAATTGATGGAGATTCAATATGCTTAGGAAGTGGTCCTGTTGTTTTTTTAGATTCGACCACATTTTGTTTATTAGTTCCCATCAGTCGTGATGCTTTAGCCACTAAATCATCTGATAAAGTTGGGCCAGTTTGTTGAGGTTGATTAATTGGGTGTTCCATCATTAACCTTTTAATTTCATCAGGTAATTTTGAATTTCTGATTTTATCTTCCGTGATAGGGCCAGGATTTGTATTAACGGGTCTACTGATTTCTTGTTCTTGCATGAACTCTGATGGGATATTATATTTTGCTGGTACTGGTGTAAAAGTTTCTACATCAGGATTTGACATCATCATAACATCACTTTCGCTGACACTACCTCTTGGCATTTCTTTATGTTTATCCATTATTTTTTTTGATATCATCAATTTTTGTATCAAATCATTTTCTGTTCTCATAATTATTCTTGGTCAAATTGTGCATTTATTAAAACTCTTGTCATACTCCTATCTCCATTTTTATTATAATTAGGTCTAGGGTCAAAAAACTTAATATCCAAAGGTCTAAACATAGTAATTTTATCTAATCTGAAAAGCCTCCAACCAGGTAAAGGTTGTTTTCCTTTATATGCCGTATGTGACGCTCCTTCATAATCCCAAGCTCTTAAAACCAAGTTACCGGCTTTACTATATCCTAAACAAACAGGTTCAATTTCTCTTAATCCTTTTCCTCCTGGTTCATCTCCGATATAGTAAATTACACATTTATTTTTTTTGGAAATAGCATCCCTGACAGCACCTAAAGACGCCACTTCTAAAATAAGAGTTTTGAGGGAGTTGTAAAGTTTCATTAAGCGCTTGGTGTTGTATATGGACTTTGAGGTTTGTATTTCGCGCCGGCAAACGCTTCTTTTCTTTTAAGAATATCATCTGATGTTCCTGCGTTATAATTATTTGTATCCAAAAATTGACCAGTTCCACGACCCATATTATCACCATCAGCCAAAGCATCAGGATTTGTGCTCGTGTATTGATTTTGGTCCAAATAATCATTGATTGCCTTAATTTTTCTTCTTTGTTCGTCTGCAACCGCAGTCATTTTATTTGCTGGTTGTGCAGTATCGATTGGAATTCTGACTGACATATTAAATAATTTTTTTCATCAATTCGTTTATCCTTTTCAGGGCTTCGGTGATTTTTACGTCATCGTTATTTTTTCTGTGTGATTTACTTGGTCTATTCATAGATGAAATATCATCTTGTTGTTTTTCTTGATTGAATTCGTTTGGCATTCCAGTATCCGATGCAATTTTTTTTGAATTATAATTATCATCTCTCAAATATCTTAAGGTTTCATCTACCCATTTTTTCATATAATCACCACCATTCAATACATAAGATTTTTCTTGGACATCTCCTTTGAAGTTATCGAAGTAATTTTTGATTCTTTTTAGTTGTTGGTATGTGATTTCGTTTGCATTCTGAAGTTCAGTATTTCGTTTGTGACCTTCATCAGTTGACTCGGAACTTACTGAGTTGAATGAATTACGCATATGTTCACGTATTTCATCAGGAACTTTGACTTTTTTATTATACAAATCCTTATTCACTTCTCAACATTTTGATTAGTTGGTTAATCGAGATACCCCCTTTTTCTGCCATTTTTTTTATTGAATCTAAGTTTTTCTTTACCATTCTAGACACGGGAGTATCCTCGGCCATATCTTTTCTTATAACATCAGCATCATCAGAATTTTTTTTAGATAAAAGATTTTCAATCATTTTTTTCATCTCAAGTTTCTCCATTTCAGATAGAGTGAGTTTGGCGATGAATCCTTTTTTATTTCTGTATTTAGATTTTTTGTCTCGTTTACCTGTTGGGTCTTTACCAAATTGTTTTGTTCTAGCTTTCGCCTCCTCGGGTTCCATACCCATTTTTTTAACTAAAGTTTTGTAGGTTTTTTTACCATCCAAATTTTTTGTTTCTTCATAACCAAACGCTTCAGAATAATCTACCTCATTGACAACAGGTTCTTCTTCTTTTGATTCGCCATAATAGATACGACTATAACCTCTTGTAACAGGATTGTTGGTTTGTCTTGTTGTAATAACAGTTTGGTCCATCGTTCTACGAGGATGAAAAGATAAGTCTAATATTGGAGTAGAAGAAGTTGCAAAAGACCCATCAGGTTCAATTAATTCATCGAGTTCCTTTTCAACTTCATCAGTTGATTGTGGTTTCTTTTTCTTAGAAAGAATTTTAGAAATCAAAGATTTTATTTTTGGTGAATCTTTTTTATCAAAATCTCTCTTCCTATCGCTTCGTCTTGATTCATTCAAGGTTTCCCCCACTGAATAATACAAAGAAACTTTATCCCCCATATCTCTCAAAAAGAAATAATAAGGCGAACTATAATATTCTTGATTGTAATTTATCATAGTTTTTTACAATAAATACTCTGATGTTGTGTATTTATCTATAAAAAATAAAATGGCACAACAAAACATTAATCAGTATGTTTTCAAGAAGTTTTATTTAGATAGTCATTTCTACGATTTGAATGATATATCATTAGCTTCCGACGAGTTGGATTTCAATCAAGAAGTAGTTTTTTCACCTTATTTGATTGCCCAAACATACGGTAATCGACTGCCATTTTATTTTGATTTGAATAGTTTGTCGTCAAATCAAAGGTTGAGTTTATCTTATGGTGAATATAATTTCAACAATGTTCTGATTTCTGAAAATTATTATAATCCTAATGGATTGGATTTAACTTGTTTTAGTTCGGAAACTTTGTGTGACATAGGTTTAACAGGTATTGATAATGGTTTGGTAACGGGAATGACCGGACAAACCATCACAATAACTCAAGGATTATTTTCGGATTCAGATAAGTTTGGTAGATATAATTTCGATAGAAGATTAAAACTAACTCAAGTCACAGGATATACATCATCTCCAAATGTTAGGTTTTCAGGAATATCGGCCCAAACAATATATGAAATAGTATCAAAGATAGACCCCTACATTGGTTATTACCAAGAGTTATATGGTGGATTTTACCAAGGGTTTTACAAGTTATTTGGTTATGATTATGACCTATTTCCATCAAGAATGAATAAAGGATGGTCCGTGGAAATGATTATTAAACCTCGTTTGACAAACGAATTTAGTGCAACGACAGGCCAAACAACATTAAATGAAATTTATCCTGATAATAGAAATATGTTCTTTTATATGGGAACAAGAGCCGAAAACAAGTACGGTCATCACGCAAACGGTGTTCCATCATCTGACACAGGATATACAAGAGTTACGGAATCATTAGCAGATTGTTTAAAAACTTGTGCTTGTTCAAATACTGGTGTCACAAATTCAAGATGTGTTGACGTATATGAACCAACAGGAATTACGGTTTCTCACGCAGTAGGTTGTGGGTGCGGATGTAATTCAGGAACGATATCAAATATTCCTGATAAAGACCCAATCTATGATTCGATGTCAAACGCAATTTCTCTGAGATTGTGTGGTGAAGATGGGAATCCTAAAATTGGTGTGAGAATTTTGAGATTTACTGGCGACTGTGAAACAACGGGTTCTTGTGAAACAAGTGGTATTACTTATTCGACGGGATATACAATAGATAATTACTGTTCTCCAAATGGAATATATGATTATTGTTTGGGTGTAAATTCTGCTTATACAACCTCTGAACATTGGTTTTTGGTTGATGTGGTTTGGGAACGTTACACATGGCTTGATACTTGTGATTTATATTTTAGAGGAGGATTAGGTGATATCACAAAATTGGTTTACTTGGATTCGTTGGCAAACAATTCAGTTTATTTGATAAGTCCACCTGTGACACATCAAAATCTAACACCTGAGCAAATTGAAATAGTTCAGTTAAATGAAAAATGGTTGATAGACAAACACTACAGAAACGGTAGATTGAAAATCTACGTAAATGGAAGAATATTTTACACCATTGAAGATGTAGAAGAGATAATACCAAGAGCTCTAAATGCTGACAAAGAAAAACAAATTGGAGTTCCTTTTAATATATCTTGGGGAGGTGGGACGCAAGGACTAAGAGAGAATTTAGTTTTTTCAGCATGTCCAACAGGATTGACAAATTCTTATATACAGGACCCTGAGTTATTTCCTAATAACGTTTTGAGTGCAACATCTTTATCGTCATTAACAACTAACATACTGATTGAACAAAATTTTGCAGGAACATTCGAGGGTGGTATAAGTCAATTCAGAATGTATGTTAGTCCATTAACCGCACCAGAGGTCAAACATAATTTCCTTTTGTTAAAAGATAAGTTTGATATGTTTAATCCTGATTGTCCAAAGTGTTACCCTGTTTGTGATACAAACGATATAACCTATAATCTACCATAATAATGCAACAAGTTATAACGATTGAAAGTGTAAATTTTTCAGGGGAAACTGCTCAGATTATGTTCACTCCGTATGGAAAAACAATTTCATTTTATCTTGGTGAACAAGTTTTACCTTACGTTTTTAGTTCCAATACTTTATCACCACCTCAATATATTTATGGTGACTATTCGATTTATATAGTTAACAAGGATTGTTCTTATACAATTTCGGTGCCGATGCCAACTCCAACACCAACACCTACCCCATCGGTTACAAGAACCCAAACTCCGACCCCAACACCGACTGTGACCGTTACACCAACAATAAATCCTTGCCCAACTAAAACGCCTACACAAACGCCTACACAAACTAAAACCCCAACAATGACTCCTTCAGTAACAAGAACACCTTCATCAACACCAACGTGTTAAATGACAAAGTAAATATTTAATTCATAATATGTTTGGTTATTATTAAATTCAGTAAAAGGTGTATTTATCGGTATGAATATAATTCAGGTTAATAATGTAACGGGAACCCCACCATATAGTATAAGTATTTGTGATTTAACTCTCACAACCTGTTACCTATTGTCTGAAATTCTAACAACAATTCCACCGACAATAGAAGACCCTATACCGGCAGAGTTCGAGGGGTTGAATCCTTTGATTTTGAAAATTGTCGATGGGGTTGGTTGCGAAACATTCCAAGTGATAGATTGTACAATATCACAAACACCAACCCCCACATTTACACCAACACCAACCGTAACTCCATCTGTAACCCCTACAGTTACACCAACATCCAATACTCCAACAGTAACCCCCACAAATACAGTTACTCCAACAGTTACACCTTCAATTACTGCAACACCAACACTGACAAGAACGCCAGCGCCAACAACAACACCAACCCAAACACCAACTCCTACAATAACACCAACAAATTTAACATTATCTTTTATATCTTGTTGTGGTAATTTTGTTTTTGCTGTATCTAACGGTAAAATAGAGGATGTGTTAGACCAAACTAAAACATACTATGTTGAAACTGACTCAGGTTTTAGTACTTGTGCAACAGTTGGGTTTGGTAGACCGAGTGCAACATATACTTACACCGCTCTAACTGAATATAATACTTGTGATTTATGTTTGTCGGCCGAGACAGGTTCTAGTGTATGTCCTACACCTACTACAACACCAACACCAACGGTAACTCCAACCTCAACTTTATTACCTCTAACATTTAGCTCTTGTTGTGGGGGATATATATTCAACCTGATAGATAATGTTGGTTATATAGATAAGGTGGACCCCACAAAAGTTTATTATTTCGAAACTGACGCATTTAGTGGATGTTCTGTGGTTGCAAGGGAGTTTACAAATTTCTATTACAACTTACAGAAAGTAGTTATATATACAGGATGTACAGAATGTTTAAGTGCAACGACAGGTAGTGCTACTTGTCCAACCCCTTCTCCAACACCGACAAATACTGTCACACCAACCAATACGCCGACTAATACCCCGACAAATACAGAGACACCAACTAACACTCCGACAAATACTTCTACAAATACAGAAACACCAACTAATACACCAACTAATACATCGACACCAACTAACACTATAACACCTACCAATACAATAACATCAACTAATACTTCGACCATAACTCTCACTCCAACAAATACTCCAACTGAAACCACAACAAGTACCCCAACTAGAACTCCAACAAAAACACCATTCCCGTCAAAAACACCAACATCAACCGTGACTCCAACAGTTACACCTACTGTAACTCCAACACCAGGTGAAACTCCAACACCTACACCAACTCAGACAACAACCAACACACCAACTAATACTGAGACACCGACTAACACACCAACGAATACTGAGACACCGACTAACACACCAACGAACACAACAACACCAACTAATACCCCGACTAATACTGTTACACCTACTAGCACTAAGACACAAACTCCCACTACAACACCAACCAATACACAAACCCCAACTAATACAATCACCCCGACAAATACACAAACGCCAACTAATACAATCACCCCGACAAATACACAGACACCGACAAATACATCCACTGTCACCCCAACCAATACTCCGACAATAACCCCTACTAATACACAAACTCCTACCCCAGCAGTTTCCCCTTCCCCAACTAACACCCCTACTAATACCACAACTCAAACACCTACTAATACCCCAACTAATACCACAACTCAAACACCTACTAATACCCCAACTAATACTGTAACATCTACGAATACTCAAACACCTACAAATACTCAAACGCCAACAAATACGGTTACACCAACTAATACCCAAACACCTACCAATACTAAAACGCCAACGAATACGCTGACTCCTACGAATACTCAAACGCCTACCAATACTCAAACACCTACGAATACTCAAACACCTACGAATACTGTTACTCCGACTAACACACAAACGCCAACTAATACTGTTACACCCACAAATACTATTACTCCGACTAACACACAAACTCCAACTAATACTCAAACTCCCACTAACACACCAACACCAGGTGCAACCCCGTCGCCAACATCTACTCAAACTCCAACTAACACTCCAACTTCTACGACAACACAAACTCCGACTAACACACAAACTCCGACTAACACACAAACTCCGACTAACACTGTCACGCCAACCAATACACAAACACCAACTAATACACCAACTAACACTCAAACCCAAACATCAACAAATACACCAACAAATACTCAAACACCTACTAATACCCCTACAAATACTCCTACAAATACTCCTACGAACACAACAACTCAAACACCTACAAACACGCAAACGCCTACTAATACCCCTACTACTACCCCTACAAACACTTCGACACAAACACCAACAAACACTCCTACAAATACTTCAACGCAGACGCCTACAAATACACCAACCAACACACAAACACCTACAAATACTACAACCCAAACACCAACTAATACACCAACGAATACTCAAACTCAAACTGTAACACCTACTAAAACACAAACTCCAACTATAACTCCTACACCAACAACTCCTCTACAAATTGCGGCTGTTGATTGTTGTGGAAATGGTAAAATTTATCAAACAGGAGCTTTGTTTACTGCTGGTGATGTTGGAGATTTTTACTTGATGGAGTTTACCGTGGGTGGCAATCCTTACTATGCTTGTGTGACAATCACGTCCAACGTTTCCCCTAATCTGAATTACTCAATTGTGGGTTACATTTTAGAGGACGACTGTTTTACTTGCCAGTCTAATAATTCAGGAATACTAGCTCCTTGTGTTGACATTAGTCCGAGTCCAACATCGACTCCAACTATAACACCTACAACAACACCTACTTCAACTACGACCCCAACACCTACCCCTACACCTGGTCAAAGTCCAAGTCCCACATCAACACAAACACCAACTCAAACGCCGACCAATACTGTAACTCCAACTAATACTGTTACACCTACCAATACTGTTACACCTACCAATACTACCACACCAACAAATACTGTCACGCAAACACCAACATTGACGCCAACTCCGACTATTACACAATTTCCACCCGTAGTTGGATTATTTACTGGTTGTTGTGATAACAGACAAATAAGAATTTTTGATATACCTTTTGCATTTGCCCCATTAGTTGGTAACTATTATTACGTAGAAACGATAGGATTCAGTGGATGCGTTAGATGTGTGAATAAAATCGGCATACCTGAAAACTTTCAATATCAAAGTATTTTGTTACAATCTTCTTGTGAGGATTGTACATCAACAAATCCATGCCCAACACCAACACCCACACCTACGAGTACTGTGACTCCGACTGTGACACCAACAACCCCTGTTTGTGATTGTTATTTTATAACAGTTAGTATTGGTAGGACTTCGACAGCATTAGTATATGTTGATTGTAATGGTGTATCTCAATCGGTCGCACCAGGAGTTTCAGGTAATTTTTGTGTAAGGAGTATAACTAGTTTCGGTTCTGGGACTGCTGAATTAATTGGTGCTTGCGTAGGGGGTGTTTGTCCTACACCTACTCCGACACCAACAAACACACAAACACCGACAAATACCGTAACACCGACACCAACTGAAACACCTCCACCAACTCCACCTGCAACACCAACATCAACCCCAACACCTACCGTAACACCAACATCGAATCAAAAATCATTCAGCGCTTGTTGTGATTTACTATCAGGTACCACATACAATTTCAGTGGTTTTGGTATGACATATAATACAATTTATGGTCTTGACCAAAATCTTACGTATTATTTTGATGGAAATGGATTACAAGGGTGTTTCAGAATTGTAAATCAACCGGCTGAAAATTTATATTACCTAAATTCAAATACAGGTTCTACATTTGCAAGTTGTAGTGGTTGTACAAACTCACAAGGTGAATGTTCTTTCAATCCAATTTATCAAATGTGTCAGTGTTCGGCGACAACCGATTTAACAAAAAACATTTATGTTTTTTATGATGCAAGTCCTTCGTACTCACCGTCAACATTAAGTGGGGCATCTCAAAATATTAGGTCTTGGTATTCGGATTTAGTAAACAATAGCGGTTACACTGGAAATTTATACGAAATGGTGGTATACGGTATGAATTGGATGTGGTGGTCTTGCTATCCGTATTTGGGGTCTTTATTGGGAGGAACATTGTCATCAGGATTTATAAGTAATCCTTTGAACTGTTATGTTGTTGATGGGGGTGTTGGTACAGTGAACTATAATATCAACAGAGGTTTAAATTTCGATGGGACAAAAAACCAATATTCGAGTGGTATAAGAAATTCTTTCTCATCTGACACGGTAAATTCATCACCGATATATACCTATGGTGGAAACGTAGATTCATTCAGAGATACTAACTATATCACTATTAATATCATAAATGAGGCTCAAAACGCTTATACTACCAACACTAGTGGATATAATACATCAGGTAATACAACTAATCAACCGGATAATTTTAATTTCAATTTAACTAATGTGTTAGATGATTATGAGGCATATTTGAATGTTTGGTATGATTTGAAATATGTATCTTTAGGGGAAATAGAAAACTTTTTATATCCTGAACCTTCTTTTGCAGGAATATTACCTCAACCATATAACCTACCTATTGGATATCAATTCATTTTAACTTCTTTGGCTATAATTGAAGGCGAGACAAATACATCGACATATTTTGGTAACAAATACAATTTCAATGGTGGTGTATGGCCGTTTATAAATCCTGTTATGTCACCTAATTGGACATTTGTTACTTTGGAAACAATAAATCCTATTACAGCGTTTACGGCTAGTACGGTTTATCAAAACCTGACTCCATCATTACAAGATGGTGTAGGATTGAAAAACTTTAATTGGCAGATTGACCCAACTGTAACAGGGTTCTCGACAACAAATATCACAAATTCATTCAATAGAATTATTTCATATAACGAACCTACGGATAATTGTGTATTTGTAGATGAACCACTTCCGATAAACTTAGGTGATGTTGTAGGATTGTCTAATTTATCTGGTTGTTGGACTTTGGTAGATATTATTGATTCATCACCATCTGTCATAAGCAGTTATATTACAGGTGCTACATTTGATAATTGTGAATTATGTTCCGCCCAAGTTACTAGATGTTTCAGCTCTTGTTGTAATTCAATAAAGTTCATTTTTGCTGATGAATTTGCATCCATACCATATAACTATGAAATAGGAGAAACGTTATATATTGTTTCGGATTTGTTTGTTGGTTGTGCAACGATAATAGAATCCAATCCAACTACAATCTACACATTAACTAATCCACCTGCATTATCATCAGTCTATAACGATTGTGATGCATGCCAATTGGACATTTATGGTACAATAAATTGTGTAAGCCAAACTCCAACTAAAACACCAGCTCCAACTCCTACACCAACCAAGACACAAACGCCAACCACAACCGTCACACCTACTAACACACAAACTCCTACAAATACTCAAACACCGACAAATACTCAAACCCCAACCGTAACACCAACTGTAACGGTTACTCAGACACCGACTTTGACCCCAACCCCCGCACCTCAATTCCAAGTTTGGGAATTCAGAGATTGTTGTACTCAAACCGATGTAAAATATTATTTATTAGATACTTTCACACACTCTTGGTCTGTCGGAGATGTAGTCACCGATACAACAAATAATCAATGTTATAGTGCTTATCAGTATCTGCCTGAGGAGGGCACTTATAGTGAAAGCTATACAACTACCGCTTATACAACTTGTTGGGAATGTGTACAAACTGTTGGTTGTCCTATGATATTTTTAGATTGTTGTTCAGGTGATACACAATTTGTTGTTAATGTCGTGCCGACGGGACAAACAACACAATATGGTACTCAATTCTCTTATGATTTACAAATAGGAAATACTACAACAACTCAAGGTACGGGAGGATTAGGTGGAGGTACGGCCGTCGGAGTTTGTTTATATTTCAATGGAAGTTCAACCATTGGGTCTGTAAACCCACAAGTACCGTTCCCTGTTAGTTCATTCTTAAGTGATTGCTCAACATGCGAGTCTAATTATCTAAATCAATATTGTACAAGAGCAAGATTTACAGATTGTTGCACCGAAACACTAACATATTATTTCAATGTAAATAATACAGGTTGGGATATTGGTGATATTGTACAATATGAAGACCCGACCATAACAGGCACAAAATGTTTTAAATTGGTTGCATTTGATAATAGTCAATCAGGTGTTTTCAGTTATGAAATTCCGGATTTCCAAACTGGAGAATGTCTTCAGTGTCAACAACAAAACAAGTGTGAGTGTGGATTTACCGCTTATGATTTTATATCTTGTTGCGATGACCCATACGGTACTCCAACTTTAGTCACATTTGGAATTGTTCCTGAAAACTTCGTGGCGGGTAATGTTGTTATTAATCCTGATGACAGTCTACCATATTCTATGGTAAGTGCTTCAACAGGTAACTTCGGTACTAACTGTTTTATAAATTACGACTATATCAATTGTACGGTAGCGTTAAACAATCTAGGTAACCCGTGTGGGTTTGGAGTTAGGGATTACACAAATTGTTGTGATGGTGGAGATATAATCCCTATTTATGATGCGGGATATTCTATATATTTCCAACCTGTGATTGTTTATAATGATTTGTGTTATAGTAGAGGTGGGGGTAGTGTTGAAACAACAGGTGCAACAATTGCTTGGACAGGTTATAGTGATTGTAATGGTTGTACAAGTGTGAATTTAGAATCGTACGTTTTGAGTTCATGTACAGTGAGTGGGTTGACCTTTACCGCCGACAGTACCACAACTTTGTTGGAAAATAACACATATAACATTACAGGATTCCCTGATGTATTTTACAAAGACCAAGAATTTGTATATGGGATAGGTTTTAGCGGTCTGAATGCACAGGTTTCAAGTTTATTACAACTCACTCAGAAAGCCGATACAATAATTTATGGTGGTTCTTTTTCAGCATACAACGGAAATATCGCTTATTTGTACACATCCACAAATGGTGTTGGAACTTTCGATTCTTTATTTGATTCTAATGAGTTCCAAAATTATACAGATGCGGGTGGTGCCAATTCTTATGTTTTCGATACAATTGAACAGTCAACAGGGAATATAATTTTGGGTGGTAGATTTACAGGTTATGGAGTAAATAACGTTAACTATATCGTCAGAACAACCGATGCAGGGGTTTACGATAATACATTCTCTTCAAGTACAGGATTTAACCAAGAGGTTTATGTATTAACTTTAGATACATTAGTACAAGATAGATTTTTTGTTGGAGGTACATTTACCACATATTCAGGATTTTCAAGTCCAGGATTAATAAAGTTGAAATCCAATGGGGAAATAGATACCTCTTTTGTCAATTATGGTAATGGTGCTGAAATGAGAGATATTTTTACAATCAAATTACAATCTGACGATAAAGTTGTTGTCGGTGGAAATATAACTGGTTATAATTCCAACCCTCTTAAAGGTATTATGAGGTTAAATACGGATGGTACTTTGGACACTACATTCTCTGGTACTGTAAACAACGTTGGAGGTTTAGGAGGTGCAATAGACTTAGTGATTCAAAACGACGGTAAGATTGTTGTGGTTGGTGGATTTTCATCGGCAAATACCCAAAATATTGTAAATATCGTACGATTCGATTCTGGCGGGACAATCGACAATACATTCAACGCCCAATCTTGGTCTAGTGGATTTACCTCGACCCAAATTTTTTTGAAAATCCTTCTTTTGAGTGATGGAAAATTTTTAGTTGGTACTAACAAGAATATTGGCAAATTGTACTATGTTAACTCAGATGGTTCTCTTCTTCAAACTATGACAGGTAGTACAAATAGTGAGTTTTACGATATCATCAAAATAGACAATCAAAGTGGAAGATATTTAGTTGGTGGTAATTTTAGTAGTATTACAATTAATAACGTAACATATAATGCAAACAATATAATAGGGATAGAAAGAATCGAAGAAAATTGTTTCACCGTTATCGATACACTCACAGGTTGCGTTAATTCACAATTTACAGCAACGGTAAACGGAGGTCCTTATGTTGATTGCGCGAACTGCTTATCACCTGTTAGTTCTACCCCAACACCAACACCTACTCCGACACCTACTCCGACACCTACCCCAACAAAAACAGTAACCCCTACTGTTACACAAACTAAAACACCGACAAAAACACCAACCCCAACAAAGTCACAAACGCCGACACAAACTCCGACTTTAACGCAGAGCCCTACAAATACTCAAACACCAACTCAAACACCTACAGTTACAAAAACACCTACTGTCACACCGACTCCAACTCAAACGAACTTTGAGGTCACTCTAGAAACAGAAAGTTGTTGTACGTCACAGACATATTATGTAAGGTTGACCGGTTTAACTTCTTTACAATATAATGAATTTATAACCGCACAAGTGTTCCAAATTTACTTAGCACCACCAAATAACATGTGTCTACAGGTGCTTGGATTAAGTAGTAACTCTCCTGACATAACAACATCTTTATCAGCATCATATAAAGTTAGTCGTGATTGTGATGAATGTATTTTTATTAACACACCGAGTGATTGTTGTTGCGGACCGAACATAACTAATATAACTTATTCATTCCAGCAAAATGGTGGTTGGACTTATAGTGTGTTTTTTGATTTAATTGATTGTAATTCTTGTTGTGATGTAAATGTCCAATATTCTACAGTGAGTCCGAATGGTCCTTGGTTAGGTTTTATCGGAAGTGTTAATTTTTCTTGTACATCTCCCCAAACAGTAAACAATGGACCAATTCCGAATTCATTCACAAACTTATTTTTCAGAGTTGTGAAAATTTGTTGTGACCCACTTTCAGAAGGTGCTTGTCCTCCAGCGGGTGATAGAAGTTCAGTTATTTGTCAACAAGTATCAGGGTTTTCTAATACATATACAATCACAAGAATTCAGGGTTGTAATATCTATAGTATGACAAGAGAACCATTGGGATATACAACTCTGACAAACATTTCGAGATACGCTCAACCTCCCACTTCTTTAGCAACTAATATTTGGTATGAAGATATTGAGGTTCAATTATCATCAGGTTCTTTGACCACTTTTGCCAACATTTATAGTCCTACCAACAAAATGTATTTTGCGGATATGAATAATATATATGAATTTACAACTACAGCCACAAATTTCAATCCGATATATAATAGAACTATAAACGTAACTGGTGGTAATATAATAAAAATCGCAAACAACCAACCTGGTACAAACAACATCCTACATTATGTAAAATCTGTTTTAGGGGTTCAGAAAATGTATAGAGTAAATATAGCAACCTCAACACCTGTAGAAACTTTCCTATTTGACTTACCTAGTGGTGGTACATTGAACGGTTCTATACATTTGTACGAAGAACCTTCTAGTTTTGTTTTACCAATCAAAGTTGGCGTTGACACTTATTTAGTGGATATAATTTACAACCAATTCACATTTACTTACTCGGTACAATCTACAACCCAAAAGTTAAACTTACCTGTATCTAATGGAGCGTCAGGACCGTTTTTCCCATTCCCAGGCATTACTTTACCTCAGTTTTATGTTGCAACAGTCAATGGTGCAGTGTTCAACATAACTTTTTCATCCGGTAACTACGTATTCACACTTGTATCAGGAGATATGATACCAGGTCCTCCTGGTACAACATACACAACAATTACAGATTTAACTCACGACCCTAAATGCGCTCCGTGGGGATTACCATAGTAAATCACTTAAATAATCTATTTATTTGTTTTTTTCAAGTATTATTTTTATATCAAAATAGAACAATAATATATGAAAATTTTTATTCAAATTGCGTCTTATAGGGACCCCGAATTAGAAAAAACAATTAAATCAGCAATCGAAAATGCAAAAAAACCAAAAAATTTAGTTTTTGGAATTGCCCGTCAATATCATCCTGATGATAAATTTGACACTTTAGATGAATATAGAAAAGATAAAAGATTTAGAATACTTGATATTTTTTATTTAGAGTCAAATGGCGCTTGTTGGGCAAGAAATCAAATTCAACAACTATATCAAGGTGAAGAATACACCTTACAAATTGACTCACATATGAGGTTTGCACCAAATTGGGATGATGAAATGATTAAAATGATTAAACAATTACAAAAGAAAGGTCATAAAAAACCTCTTCTAACGGGATATGTTTCATCGTTTAATCCTGATAACGACCCACAAGAAAGAATTCAAGAACCTTGGAGGATGGTGTTCGATAGATTTATACCTGAGGGGGCGGTTTTCTTTTTACCTGAAACAATACCAAATTGGCAGGAATTGAAGGAACCTGTTACTGCGAGATTTTACTCAGCACACTACTGCTTCACATTAGGTGAATTTTCTAAAGAAGTTCAACACGACCCCGAATTCTATTTTCACGGAGAAGAAATTTCAATCGCAGCAAGAGCTTACACACACGGATATGATTTGTTTCACCCACATAAAGCATTAATTTGGCACGAATATACAAGAAAAGGTAGAACTAAACAATGGGACGATGATAGAGATTGGGTTTCAAAAAACAACAGAGCACATCTTAAGAATAGAAAATTATTTTCTATGGACGGTGAAACTTATAATCCCGATGAATTTGGAATTTATGGATTTGGTACTGAAAGAACATTAAGGGATTATGAAAAATATTCAGGATTGTTATTCGAAAGAAGGGCAATCCAACAGGAAACAATCGATAAAACATATCCCCCAAACACATATAATTTTGAGAACGAAGAGGATTGGAAAAATAGTTTTGCATCAATTTTCAAACATTGTATTGATATTGGTTATTCTCAAGTTCCGGAAGAAGATTATGAATTTTGGGTAGTTGCATTTCACAACGAACAAGACGAAACAATTTTCAGAAAGGATGCTGATGTAAATGAAATTAACAGAATGAAAAATGACCCTGATGGATATTGTAAGGTTTGGAGAGAATTCCAAACATCTCACAAACCAAAGTATTGGGTTGTATGGCCATATTCCACATCTAAGGGATGGTGTGAAAGAATAACGGGGAATTTATGATATTGATTTCTCATAGAGGAAATATAAATGGTGAAAATAAATTAAGAGAAAACCATCCTGAATACATAGATGAAGCAATCTATTCCGGTTATGATGTTGAGATAGATGTGTGGGTTGTTAATGACAATATATTTTTAGGACACGATAAACCACTTTACGATATAAATCTTGATTGGTTAGAAGATAGAAAATCTAAATTATGGATTCACTGTAAGAATATTAACTCATTAATTTTTTTTAAAACAAATCAATATGAGTTCAATTATTTTTGGCATGAAACAGATACTATAACACTAACATCGCATAACCACATATGGGTTTATCCAGGTAAACAACCCATTAAAAATAGTATATCAGTTTTACCTGAATTGCACGATGATAATACATCGTTATGTATTGGTATATGTAGTGATGTTATAGAAAAATATAACAAAAAAATATGAACATAAAAAACTTAGAATTAACTGAAACACCTCAAGAATTGTTCGATTCGTTTAATAATTTTATTTTAAGTGAGGACACTAAAATCTTTAATAAATTAATCGCAAGAACACTTATATATAATAAAGTTAAAAATATTCCTGGAGATATAGTTGAATGTGGTGTTTTTAAAGGTACTGGTTTATATTCTTTTTTAAAATTGAAGAGGGTCTTTAATCCGAATACTCATAAAAAAGTAATTGGGTTTGATTATTTTGATAATGATGGTTTAGTATCAACCTTAACAAACGATTTAGATAAAACTTATATGAATAGTTTATTTAAAGAACGAAACTTTAATCATGATGAAAATTATAGAGATATTTTATATAATAAGATTTTAAATGATGGTTTTTTACCTAACGAATTTGACTTAATTAAGGGTGACGTATCTGTTACGACTCACATGTTCTCAAATGAGAATCCTGGTTTTAAAATTTCATTATTGTATATGGATTTAGATTTAGAAAAACCAACTTATGACACACTATCGAATTTTTGGGGCAATATGACTAAGGGAGGTATTATCGTGTTTGATGAATATGGTTACCACAAGTGGAGTGAATCTAAAGGGGTTGACCGTTTTATCCAAGAAAAAAACTTAGAGTTAAAATCTATAAATTTTTTATGTCCTACCGCTTATATACAAAAGTAATATGATTAAAACAATAATTTTTGATTTAGACGGCGTTTTATTAGATGCTAAAGAAATACACTATGAAAGTTTAAATAAGGCTTTAAAAGATGTTGGAGAACAATATGTAATTGAATGGAATGAACATTTAAGTTTATATGATGGTTTAAAAACAAATCAAAAATTAAAATTATTACACACTAATAAAGGTTTACCTACATCATCATTTAATGTGGTTTGGGAAACAAAACAAAAATACACTTTAAAAAAAATTCTTAATTTAGAAAAATCGCAAAAATTAATATTTTGTTTATCTGAATTATCAAAATTAAAATATAAAATAGTTTGTTGCAGTAACAGTGTCAGAAAAACTGTATTAACCGTGTTATCTAAACTAGAAATTATTGAATTTTTTGATTTGGTATTATCTAATGAAGATGTTAAAAACAGTAAACCTCATCCTGAAATTTTTTGGAAAGCGATTTCTATGATGGAATGTTTACCCGAAGAAACATTAATTATTGAGGATTCACCTTACGGTTTATTGGCCGCAAATAGAAGTTACTCAAATGTTTTAAGAGTTAAAAACGCTGATGATGTAACTTATGATAAAATCATAAAAAAGTTAAATGAATTAAATAATTCAAAAACTATTAAATCACCAAAATGGTCAGATAAAAAATTAAACATATTGATACCTATGGCCGGAGCCGGAAGTAGATTTGAGAGAGCGGGTTATACATTTCCAAAACCATTGATTGACGTTAATGGTGAGCCAATGATTAAATTAGTTGTCGATAATTTAAATATTGACGGTAATTATATTTTTATCGTTCAAAAAAGACACAGAGAAAAATATAACTTAGATACATTGTTAAATTTAGTAACCCCAACGTGTCAGATTGTTGAGGTTGACGGAATAACTGAAGGTGCTGCGTGTACTACATTATTAGCTACTAAGTTCATTGATAACGATAATCCATTAATAATTGCTAATTCAGACCAATTCATCGAGTGGGACTCCAATGAATTTATGTATAAAATGAATGAAACGGAGTGTGATGCGGGTATAGTTACATTTAAATCGACTCACCCAAAATGGTCATTTGTTAAATTGAATGAATTTGGGTTAGTGACTGAGGTTGCGGAAAAAAAACCGATATCAGATGTTGCTACTGTAGGTATTTATTTTTGGAAAAAAGGTTCAGATTATGTTAAATATGCAGAACAAATGATAGAAAAAAATATAAGAGTAAATAATGAATTTTATGTCTGTCCTGTATTTAATCAAGCAATTGAAGACTCAAAAAAAATTAAAACATTCAATGTTAATAAAATGTTCGGATTAGGAACTCCTGAGGATTTAAACACTTTTCTAAGTTTGGATTGAGATTTTATGAGAGATATTTGTTTTATTATTTTTACTAATGAGAATTATTTTGAATTACTAGAATTAACATTAAAATTTGTTGTTGACAATTGTTTTTTTTTAGGTAAAAAAATCTATGTTGTGTCAAACAAGATACCATATCAGATTGTTAATCCAAATGTCATTTTTTTAGAATCAGGAACGCCGTTTTCTATAGATGGTAGTCATTTTGGGCCAACAATGACTAAATGTTTAAGTGAAATACCTGAAGAATATATTTTTTGGTTATGCGATGATTACTTGGTCAAATCGCCAATTAAAAAAGAAAGGTTCGAAAACTTGGTAAATATTTGTGAGGATTTGAAAGCGGATTTTATTTCATTCAGCACCCAAAAACATTTGGAAGCGTTTATACGTAATTGGAAGAAATCCGAAATAGATTATGAAAAATACAACTACCCTAAGGATTGTTTCTATGAATTCGATGAATCCGCTAGACATATGTATTCAGTTCAGCCATGTATTTGGAAAAAAGATTCTCTGATTAAATTATTAAATTCGAACCCTATGATTTCACTACATCAGTTAGATAATACTGATATTAAAAATACTAAAGGAGAAAAAAGGAAGTTACAAGAGTTTTATAACTACTCATTCTACGAAAAAAAAATTAATTTTTTCGATTTTGGATTCAAAAACTATTGCTATCATTATCCTACTCTAACTTACCATGCCGACGAGAGAGAAATTGGTTCAGATTTTTTATTAATTGATTATATTGAGATTGTGAGACACGGTAAATTTTTGAATGCTGAAGTAAATTCTAAACTTTTATTAAAGGAAATTTTAGAATCTGAAAACATAAAACCAATAATTAATAAACTTAGTAAATTTTTTTAAAAAATGATGCCAGGAAATTGGGGATATTTAGGACCCGACGTAAAAGAATATTTAACTAGAAACTTTGATAAAGATTCATCAATATTAGATGTTGGTTGCGGACATGGTTTTTACTTCAAATTACTTAATAACCATTTCCAAAAATTTGATGCTGTAGAAATATGGAAACCGTATATTCAAGAATATGAATTAGAATCGATGTATGATAATGTTTACAACGTAAATATTATGGATTTTGAATTCAAATACTACGATATTATCATTATGGGTGACATATTAGAACATTTATCTAGAGAGGATGCCGTGTTACTTTTGAATAGGTTAAAGGATAAATGTAAGGAGTTGTTAGTCGTAGTTCCGTATTATTTACCACAGGGAGAAGTTTTTGGTAACAAATATGAAATTCATTTACAGCCTGATTTGGATGATAATCTTATGAAAGAATATTATCCTATGTTAGAATTGATAAATTTAGATGGGAGAGAACTAAAAATTCCGATAGATATGGGGACCCATTATTACTATTATTGTGCCTTCAAAAAAACAAAATAAAACATTATGGAAATAGCAATAACTACCTTAAGTTTAGGTCAAAATTATACAAAGGATTACACATTGAGGATGATAGAGGATGTGTTATCTCTTTCAAAAATCGATATATATGTCACGACAGATTGTTCACAACTGATAAGAGATAAATTCGGTGAAAATAGTCGTATTAAAATAAAAGAATTGAATCGTGATGATTTAAAAGTAAGGTTACCAATTGGTCCAAATAAAGGCGCGGATGATTTCAATTTTAATATGAGATATCTCTGCTTAGACCACGTAAAAGAACTAGAAAATAGTTTGATTATCTTTACAGATTGCGACAACTCCTTTGATTGGTGGGATGAATCTGAAATTAAAAATTTCTATGAAAAAATGGTATCAGATGGTTTTGATTTTTTCGGACCAAGAACGGATTATAAAGTTAGAAACTTGTTGAATACTTTTAACACGAACTGTCTTTCAAAAATAAATCAGTCGGAATACGATTATGCGAATTGTACGGTTTTTTGGCACAAATTATACAACTACGATATGATTGATTTTGATAAAAAAACTATCAAGGATTTTGAGAATCACGGTTGGGCAGGCGCCGGTTTACCTTCTGAATATTTACTTATCTTTATCAATAAAGATGGTAAACTAAAAAAAATGGTAGATAATTGGAAATGGTTCCACGATTATTTAGTTAATAAAGATTTTACATATGGGACTTGGGCCGAGGGTTTCGAGATTGGGGTTTCCGCTTATTTGGCAGGATTCAAAGATTTTGATATATCATATTCCCATCCAATATGGTCCAAAGTGTTCACACCTAATGGATATAAAACAGGTCCTAGAGGGGGTATAATACATGCAACAGAGAAATGAAAAAAAAACTTATAATTTCCTATGAGCAAGGATACCATAATTGGTATGTAAGCGAGTTCTATAAATTTTTTCATAAAAAAATAGAGTTCGATACTGAATTCGAATTAGAGTATATCTCTTTGAGGGATTTAGCAACAAAATTCGGTAAAGAGATATCCAATCACTACACCAGTATTTTCAATTGGTTTAATTTGGTAATATACAACCCATCAAATGAAAAAATGTTTGTTCATAGTTGGTATGATTATGCCCCTGAAATAATAAATTACTCAATACAAAATAATTTCAACATCGTGATGTTGTCTTGTGTTTCTAATTTAACACAAGGTATTATAGAAAAATACAAAGATATTATTTCAGTAGAACCTTCAGTATATTATTTAGAAAATTGGAGTGATGTTGAATATATACAAAATATAAAACCTCAAGAGAGAAAATTGACCAAATCTTATTTTAATGGATTAAATCACGGGTTAAGGCAGAATATTATGAATTTTTTGGCCAAAAATGAATTTTTTGATATAAAATCTAAAACGAACCCTTCGGATTTTAGACAAAAAAAACAATACTATGAAGAATTATCAAATTACAAATTTGGTTTAAGTTTAAATGGTGCCGCTAATATTTGTTATAGGGATTTAGAATTATTTGGGTTAGGGGTTTTGAATTTAAGACAACCTCTAAATTCATTGACCCATAATAGATTAGAAAAAAACATTCATTATATAGAATTTTTGGATGATGATTTGACAAATAAAATTATTTATAATAACGGTGAGAATTTGGAAAAAATTATAAACAGTAAAGTTTGTGAACTCATAGATTTTTATAATACACAAGAGTGTAAGAATATTATCTCGGAATCAAAGAAATGGTTTGTAGAAAATTGTTTACCTGAAAACCAATACAAAATAATATTTTCATTATTAAATAATTTAGATATATTATACTAACATAAAAACATAAACAATGAAAGAACATTTTATCTGCTCAGGTTATAATTGTTTCGAAAACGATTATTTTAATACTAATTTCAGAAATGGAATAATAACTCATGCTAGTTACAAAGGGTTGGCTATTGAACAAAATCCTAACATTCTTTATAGATTTGACAAATTAATTAAAGAAATAAAACCCAAAAGAGTGTTAGAAATAGGAACTTTTCACGGTGGGCTTACATTAATAATTAAGGACTTAATGAATTTTAATTCACTCCCAATCACGGAAATTAGAACTTATGATGTCAGTAGTCCGGACTATGTAATCGACAGGTTAAAAAATGAAGACATTAGATATGTCGGTAAAAATTTATTTTCGCAAGATTATCAATCTTTCAAAGACAACTCATGCGAAAAAGAACTGTCCGATTTTATAGAAGGTGAAGGCGTAACTTTAGTGTTATGTGATGGAGGGAGTAAAAAAAATGAATTCAGATTAATTTCTAAATTGCTTAAGAAAGGGGACGTTATTATGGCTCACGATTACGCTCCCAATAATATTTTTTTTGAAGAAAAAATGAAAAATAGATTTTGGAATTGGATGGAAATCCAAAATTCTGATATTAGTGAATGTTCAGAAACAAATAATCTTTCTGAATATATGTTTGATGAATTCATAAACGTTGGATGGGTTTGCAAAATAAAAGAATAATATGAATAAAACAACATTAGTAACAGGTTTATGGGAAATAGGTCGTGAGCAACTACAAGACGGATGGTCACGAAATTTCCAACACTATTTAAATAAATTAGAAGATTTATTAAAAATAGATTGTAACTTAATAATTTTTGGCGATGAGGAATTGAAAAAATTTGTATCCGAAAGAAGAAGCGATACTAACACACAATTTGTCACAAGAGACTTAACTTGGTTCGTCAATAATGATTTTTATCATAAAATTCAAAAAATAAGAACAAATCCAAAGTGGTACAACCAAATCGGTTGGTTATCTGAGTCAACACAGGCAAAATTGGAGATGTACAATCCACTTGTTATGTCCAAGATGTTCTTATTACACGATGCAAAAATTTTGGACAAGTTTGATTCTGAATATATGTTTTGGATTGATGCCGGTTTATCAAATACGGTTCATCCAGGTTATTTTACACACGACAATATTTTGGAAAAAATTCAAAAACTAACAAATAAATTTATGTTCATTTGTTTTCCTTATGAAACCAATTCTGAAATTCACGGTTTTGAAATAAATGCTATGAACGAATACTCAAAAAATAGAGTTGATAGAGTTGCGAGAGCGGGTTTTTTCGGAGGAAAAAAAGATTCGATAGCAGAGTTAAATTCCATTTATTATCATCTTATGAAAGATACTTTAGATAATGGTTATATGGGAACAGAGGAGTCTATTTTCACTATTATGACTTATCTGAATCCTGAATTGATTGATACCTTCTTTATAGAATCCAACGGACTATTAGGTAAATTTTTCGAAGATGTTAAAAACGACGTATATATGAAACAATCAGACCCAAATTTATTTTTGGAAAATATTTTGAACTTACAACCTGAACCTATTAAGTTTACAGACGAAGAGGTCGCGTTATATGTCATCGGTTTCAATTCACCAAACCAATTCAAAACACTTATACATTCAATGTTAAGTTATGATAAAAACTTTATCGATAAACCAAAAAAGTATTTATTAAATAACTCAACTGATTTATCAACAACAGAACAATATGTGGCATTATGCCAAGCATATGGATTCCAACATGTTAAAAAGGACAATATAGGAATAACGGGTGGAAGACAGTGGATTGCGGAACATTTCGAAGGAAGTAATCACAAATATTATTTCTTTTTCGAAGACGATATGTTTTTCAGCGAAGACAAATACGGTCACTGCAGAAATGGTTTTGCAAGATATGTTCCGAATTTATACGACAAGTTAATCGGATTAATCAAAAAAGAAAATTTTGATTTTATCAAAATGAATTATTCTGAATTTTTCGGAGATAATGGAACTCAGTGGGCTTGGTATAATGTACCACAACATTTTAGAGAACTACAATGGCCAAACAATCCAAGGCTACCACAACAAGGATTAGACCCAAATTCTCCTAAGACAAGATACGAAAGTATAAAATCTTTCGAAGGATTACCATATACGACAGGTGAAGTGTTTTATTGTAATTGGCCACAGATTATGTCCAAAGAAGGAAATAGAAAGTGTTTTATTAACACCAAGTTTGCATCACCTTATGAACAAACATTGATGTCGTTCATATTCCAAGAAACAGTAAAAAACGAAATAAAACCAGCTTTGTTACTTTTAACACCGACGGAACACAATCGTTTTGAACACTATGAGGCGTCTTTAAGAAAAGAGTGTTAATTTTTTTCTGTGAAAGTTTGTAGAATCAAAAACTATTTATATCTTTGTGGTGTTCTAATAATAGACAAAGACATTTGCCTTGTTCTGAAATAGCGAACAAGAAAAACCTTAACCGAAAGAAAGGGCACGAGGTACCCCGATGAGGGGGTGGTTAAGTAGGTCTCCCGGATATACCTTATCGGGCGAAGGTACGGCGAAGATGAGAATCCGTATGAAACATTCTACCCCTAACCGTCTAACGGAGGGGTATTTTGTTTTGTGATATTCGGTCAAAAAAACTGACCCCTTTTATTTGATTTGTTAGGACTATGTCATATTCTGTTCCTTGGGCATTTTTTGGTTCGAAAACCATAAGAAAACTCAACATACCTGTAGTATTTGCCTCCCAAACAATTCTTGGGCTTGGGTCTCTTTGTAACACAAATCTAGCTAATCGGTCAGCATTTCTATCTATGGCATCGATACATTCGAATGGTTTTGGGTCTATAACTCTAGGATTTGATTTGAACTTTGGGTCCTCTGTTCTATGTAATCTGAAATACCAATGTCTTGTTAACCGTATTTTGAATAGTACTTTAGTCTCTACCCCTTTTTTATTTTTAGATATACCTATTATACCACTTTGATTCGGGTTAAAATTTTGTACCGAAGGGCCTTGACCTTGGTTTACAGTGAATAAATATGATTTAATCATATTCTCTTCATCATCAGATATAGGTGTTGGTATATACCCTAATTCACTAATCTCTTTTTGATTAGCCCTTATTTCCTCCAAAAGTAAATCATCCAAAGAACAATATGGTTTTATTTCAAAAAATTCGTTCGAATATTCCTCCAAGATTTGTTTTATTAGTTTTCTCATTTCTTAATATAAATATATCCAATTACAATAGTTGATTGTATTTATTATGTATGGAATTTAACATAAGAAAAAATGCAACTCTGCCTGTGTTAAAAATGCAGGTTGTTGACGACGGCAGGGGTGGATTAGATTCATTTTCGAACTTAATCGAAACATCTTCTTTGTATTTTTCAATGATTGATGTGGATACAGGTTCATATAAAATTTATATGAGTCCGGCTGGTTTTGTAGAAAAAACCTTCGAAGAACCAAATGCGAAAATAGAGTATTATATTTATTTTAAGTTCTTAAAAAAACACTTAAATAGAGTTGGTAGATACCAAGGTGAGTTCGTTTTGAAAACTGAAGATGGTACTTTGGTTATACCTATAAGAGAAAAGTTATTTATTAATGTTTTGGATAGCTATACAAGTGATGAAACATAAAAACAAAAATAAGATTTATTATGGAATGGTTCATTAAAAAAAATTCAACTCTACCAAAACTAAAAGTCAAAGTGATGAAAGATGGGAGGAGTGACTTTCACAAACAATACTCAGAATTGTCTGGTTCTACAATATTTTTTTCTATGATTGATGCCGAAACTTCCATTCCAAGAATATCAACTAAGGACGCTCAAGTAACAAGTGAGATAGATGAAAATGGTCTGACACAATATTATTTAGAGTTCCAATTTACAAAACAAAACACAAAAAAAGAAGGAAGATACATTGGTGAATTTATGATTAAGAATTCAGATGGTGTGATTTTTTTACCACTTACCGATAAATTATACATCAATGTAATTGAAAGTTTTGGTTTAGATGAAAGTAATTTTGTTGATAATTATAATATAGATTATTCTTGTTGCGGTGATAATGTGAGACCTGATAAATTGGCAAAGTTTTTATCAACTCAAAATGAAATGAAGTTAGTCACTAATCAGGGATTTTCGGCAACCACAAAATATATAATAACGTTAAATACATAATAAAATGAGTGATATTATAAGAATAACAGACCTACCATCGGACAGTTCCCCGATTTCAAGTCACGCAATACCTATGGTGAACATTACCGCCGACACAACCGTTCAATCAACAATTGGTGAAATGGCGCCAGCTCTACTATCAGTAGGTGCTCCCGTGTTTACAAATCAAATTTCAGGATATACATCAAGTGGAATTACTATACAAGATAAGATAATTCAAGGTTTGAGTGGACAGTCAAATGGAACTAATTCTGTTTCACAAGGTTATCAAAATATTACAGAAGGACAATACTCACATGCTCAAGGAAGTGGAACTTTGGCATTTGCCGACTATTCTCACACAGAAGGCCAGAACACAAGGTCAGTTGGAGTTACAGACGTAATCAATTCTTCGGTATCATCATCAAATCAGGTGGTAATTGCTGGTGATTACACTAGTACATATATCGATGGTTTTATCACTTGGACAGTATCGGTTATAAGTCAGCCAACTGTGAGATTGACTGTTTCAGGTAACTCAACATTCGATGGAACTAATACAACAATAACTTTTGAACCGGGATATTCAGGAACATCAGTATATAGATTAACAACTCGTAGTGGAGATTACTCACATGCTGAAGGTTTCAACACATCATCTCAGGGTGGTTATTCACACGCAGAAGGATATTCTACTGTGGCAAGTGGATTTGCTTCACACTCAGAGGGTAGACAAACTCAGGCAAACGCATCTTATTCCCACGCAGAAGGTAGGGATACCAAAACAAACGCAACATATTCACATGCAGAGGGTTACGGAACTGTGGCAGATGGTTCATACCAACACGTTTCAGGTAAGTTTAATACAACAGGTGACACAACTTCATTGTTTATAATTGGATGTGGGACCTCAACAAGTGCAAGAGCAGATGCGTTGAAAGTAGTTCAAATAAGTGGGACCACGGCTACAACACAAATGGAGCAAGTAGTTTATTTGAATTTCTCGGGTGACACTGATGCTGGAAACTATGGTGTCCCAATAGGTGGAATTTATCACGATAACGGAATTTTAAGAATTAGGCTAACCTAATTGACAAAAGATAATATTTGGTTTATTTTTACACTGTAAGGTGAATGTCGACCTGTTCGGCAGCTAATGAACCAAATTTTATAATATGTTATCACAAGAAGAAATTAAATCCTTTTTAGAAGGAAATGACCCCGAGCAATATATCGTAGCAGTAGAATTTGACTACGCATCTGACTCAATATTCAAAATCAAAGAAGACCCAATTAAAGGTAAAACAATTCAAAAAGAAAGTTTTACTCCTTTTGCATGGGTTGGTGACCTAAAAGACCAAAACTTCTACAAATCCTCAAAAGCCTTACAAAAAGAAGCGATGTCAAAATATGGCATCGTTATAGAAAAATTGGAAACAAAAGGTAATGAAAGGTTAGAACGAGGATTAAAATATATGGTAAAATCCTTAAAGGGTTACCGCTCATTAATCAGTTTTTTTAGAGATGGTGGATTAGACCCTTGGGGAGAAAAAACAAAAGACCTCATATTAATTTTACCACCAGTAGAACAATTTCTCATATCAAAAGAAAAAAGATTGTTCAAAGGGTTTGAAGAATATAACGATATCACAAGGTTTGTATTCGACTTGGAGACGACCTCTTTGGAACCTAAAGACGGTCGTATCTTTATGATTGGAATCAAAACAAATAAAGGATTCCAACAAGTAATCGAATGTGCAACTCCTGAGCAAGAAAGAGAAGGTCTGATTACCTTTTTCAAATTAATAGACGCTCTAAAACCTTCAATTATCGGTGGATATAACTCATTTAACTTCGACTGGTTTTGGATATTTGAAAGATGTAAAGTACTGAACATCGATGTAAAGAAAACTTGTAAAACCCTAAACCCCAATTACAATATCTCCCAAAAAGAGAACTTACTAAAATTGGCAAACGAAGTTGAGAAGTATAACCAAATTGGAATGTGGGGTTATAATATTATTGATATATTACACTCCGTAAGAAGGGCTCAAGCAATCAACTCGAACATCAAGTCGGCAGGACTTAAATACATAACTCAATATATCGATGCCGAAGCCGAGGACCGAGTATATATTGACCACGATAAGATTGGTCCTATGTATGCCAAAAAAGAAGAGTTTTGGCTAAACATTAAAAATGGTAAATATAAAAGAGCCGATAACCCCGCATTTGAAAACTTGGACACCCGATTTCCTGGTACATACATTAAAGTAAAAGGTGATGAAATTGTTGAGAGATATCTTGACGACGACTTGGAAGAAACCCTTTTGGTGGACGAAGAGTTCAATCAGGGAACATTCTTACTTGCTTCTATGGTACCAACAACATACGAGAGGATATCAACGATGGGGACAGCAACTCTTTGGAAGATGTTGATGCTCGCTTGGTCTTATAAATACAAATTAGCGGTTCCTGAAAAACAATCAAAACAGGACTTCGTTGGTGGATTATCTCGACTATTAAGAGTTGGTTATTCAAAAGATGTTCTCAAACTCGACTTTTCATCACTATACCCATCAATACAACTTGTTCACGATGTATTTCCTGAATGTGATGTATTACAAGGAATGAAAGCGATGTTAAAGTATTTCAGAGATACTCGTATTTTGTATAAGAACTTGGCAGGGGAGTTTGAAAAAACTGATAAGAAAAAGTCATTATCTTACGACCGAAAACAATTACCGATTAAAATTTTTATCAACTCGATGTTCGGTGCCCTTTCAGCGCCACAGGTGTTTCATTGGGGAGATATGTATATGGGTGAACAAATCACTTGTACAGGAAGACAATATCTTCGTATGATGATTAAGTTTTTTATGAAACGAGGTTATATGCCACTTGTAATGGATACGGACGGTGTTAACTTCTCAAAACCTGAGGGGTGTGACGATAGAATTTATATCGGTAAAGGAAACAATTGGAAAGTTAAAAAAGGTAAGGAATATAAAGGTGCTGACGCCGATGTTGCAGAATTTAACGATATGTTTATGAAAGGTGAAATGGCGTTAGATACAGACGGAACTTGGCCTTCGTGTATTAATTTGGCAAGAAAAAACTACGCCTTGATGACCGATAAAGGTAAAATCAAACTTACGGGAAACACCATTAAGTCAAAGAAACTTCCACTATATATTGAGGACTTTTTGGATAAGGGAATTAAAATGTTATTGGAGGGTAAAGGACAAGAGTTTGTCGAGTGGTATTATGAATACATACAACAGATATTTGACCAACAGATTCCACTTATGAAAATCGCTCAAAGGGCTAAGGTAAAACTATCTTTGAGTGACTACGAAAAAAGATGTAATGAAAAAACAAAGGCGGGAAATGCTATGTCAAGAATGGCACATATGGAACTCGCAATCAAAAATAAAATCAAGGTAAATCTTGGTGATGTTATCTATTACGTTAACAACGGTGTGAAGGCTTCTCACGGAGATGTTCAAAAGGTAAACAAACCAAAAAAGGGTTGGACACAAGAGGACTTGGATAATCTGATGGAGAGTTACAGTAAAACTCAATTGGAAGTGTTGGATTCATATGTTAAACTTAATTGTTATATGTTGGACCAACAGGAGTTAGAAAACAACCCCGATTTAAAAGGAGAATATAATGTCCCAAGAGCAATTAGTGTATTTAACAAACGAATCGAACCATTACTTGTTGTGTTTAAACAAGAAGTTAGAGAAGGTCTTTTGATTACTGACCCTGAAAATCGTGGGTTATTCACAAAAGAGCAGTGTGATTTGGTTAATGGTATTCCTTTTGAACCCGAAGACCAAGATTCGTTAGAGGAAGTTTTGACAATTTCTGAACCCGAAGTTAAGTATTGGGAAAAAAGAGGACTCGAACCGAACTACATGTATGAGTTAGCCGAACAGGGGTGGGAAAAATATATTTAAGATAATTTTATTCCATCACTCGAGGTAATATACCAATTACCTTGGGCGAAATAAAACTCAACGCAGGACTCTGAATTTATTGATAATTCGTCATATTTTTCATCAAATAAACCAATGTCAGGAATTATGAGTGTATTAGTCAAAGATTTTACTCTAACGTGGTCTGTTGCTAAATGATTTAATTTTAACTTACAAAAGTTGACCCCTTTGACAATTATTAAACCCTCACCATTTGACGTGTATTCAGGTTCTGATACAATTACAATTTCTGATGATTTTATAATTCTACCGCCAATTACTTTTTCTGATGGTATCGAACGAATTATTGCCATATTAAATTACATATATTTGTCTTGGGAATGCTCTGAACTTCAATTGTTTGTTAAGATTTTCAGCGATTAACGCTTCTCTTTCCATTACTTTTTCAGGTTTTAATCTGGTTAACCTTCCCTCAGTTCCAATTAATTCTTCAATTAATTTCGTTTTTTCGTCTTTAGCTTCAGTTGCCAAAGAAGTATAATCCAAAGTTAATTCAGAATCAGGAGTTTTCAAGTTACCACTGTATTTTCCTCTTACTCTTGATAAGGTTTCTTTTACATAAGCAATAAACCATCTACGAATCCACTGTCTTGATGGGTTATTCAAGTCGACCCAAGACAATTCGTCGAATGGAACATCAGAAGGTAGTTTAATTATATCAGGATTATCCTTCAAACAAGAATCTCTGTCAGCACCTTCTGTGTCATAATACCAATACCATACTTGTCCTTGCATCACTTGTGCATTACCAAAGTCAAATTTACCACCGGGTGTTTGCATCAAATGTATTGCTTTTTTACCATCAGGTAAGGCCGTAACACGATAAGTTAAATCTCCTGCTATAATCCTTCTTTGTATGTTAACTTCTTGCATTCGTAACAACATATCAAAAGCCGGCATCATAAAATATGAACCAACAGTGGTGCCCATTTGTGCAAATCCACCTGGACCACCTAATCCTCCTGAACCAATACCTCCGAAAGACCAAGGGTCAAAAAATATGTTATTTAGTGTTGCTGGAGTAAACCACAAAAGTTCATTGATTTCTCTTCCCGCAGGAATTTCATAAATCTGTTGACCCCTTACAAGTTGTATAAAATCTTTTTTTAATACCCAATCACCGCTATTTTGTAGTCCTACAATTTTAGAGTATGCGTAAGTATATCTCGTTTCCCAATCCAAACTTTTGGTTAGAAAGGCTCTTGATAAACTTTGTGTGTCCAAATTTAAATTATACAATGAGGTCCACTGAGATTCAATCAACCAATCTTGAACATATTGTGAATAATCTCCAATAGAAAATTCCAATAGAGTATCCATTTGTTCATCAGTTATTTCGATAGAACGTAGTGGTGCTCCAAGTAAATGTTTTACTTGTGTGTAAAGTTTACTTCTGTCGGGTTCAGGGATTACAGCCATTTTGATATTTTTATATAAATATCTAACAAATAACTTTTTGAGTGTTTACTGAACTAACCACATAATCTTTTTTCTCTAAAATATCAGAATTTCTATCGTATATGTATATTGGAATGACCCTACCAACTAAATCGGGATTTATTCTGAACCTTATGGAAAGTCTTTTTTCCTTGCAACCACGTTGTCCAACATTAGACCAATACAAATCTATATACTCTGATGGAACAATAGTAAAGTTGTCATAGAAAACACCAGCCATTTCATCTTTTATTTTATTTAGATATTGTTTCGCCTCACTCGTTCCATTAATCCAATTATATACACCATCAATTACTTTATTGTAAATTTCCAAATGAGTTTGTTTTAGATTTTTGTAGTTAGTATTTTTGAATATCGAAAAAAACTCAGACAAGTAACTATCAATTTCAGTGTCCATTTTTTTAATTTCGAAATTAGAATTGGCGTCGAAAACTTTTATTTTTTCATCACCTTCCATATAATACAGTGGAGTGACAGAAACAACGTCAGCCTTTATGGGCTTTGAGTTTACAAGAGAATCAGTTATACAAGATTTCATTTTCTCAAGCAAGTTAATGAATTCTTTTGGTTTTGATGATTTGAATTTTTCAATTTTGTCCAAAAACTTTTTGTCTATGTCGTCGCCACAACTAAATTGTAAAGACAATGATGTTCGTTTCATTTGAAACTGAGTTTCCTTACCAACAACATCTTTTTCATATTTCAAATATTGCTTTTCTCTTGCTTTTTTAAGTAAATCCTCCAAATCGTCAGGCATCGTTGTCACGTCTCTCAATTTGAGTAATCTTCTTTTTGTTTCATCATCTTTGAATTTGGGGTCAACGATAAAATCACTTATTAATTTGAGAGTATTGATTGTTCTTTCGGGATATTCCAAAGAAAGTTCTAAAATTTTGGGTAAAACCCCAACAGTTCTCTTAGGGAAGAATTTGAACAATATTTCAATACTATCCTCGAGTTGGTCCTCAAGTTTTTTGTTTTTTAACGAATTTTTCAAATTAAGTAATCTGCAAGCAGCAGAACTTTCATCATTTTTGAATTTTTTACATAACAAATGCAAATGGCTGGTTTGAAACAGAGACATCAATTCTTCTTGACTCTCAATCAATTTTCTGTATTGCGACTCTGAAATAATAAGTTTCATATTAATTTATTTTCCTCAAGAGTTTCGATTTAGGGAATGAGTAATTTCCATCAACTATTTCAGTATCTGAATTATCAAAAATAAATATCGTGTGTTTAGCATTTATGAAAATCATCCATTTTGTTTTATACTTTTTAACCTGACCTGTATTTGTTATTATATATTTATCATCTAATAATTCTACGCCACCGAAACCTTTTATTTGTGCGGTATGATTGATTCCATCGACTTTTATAATAGCATCTATTCCTGCTTTCATATCGTCCACAACACCTAATCCACCTATACGGCGAACATTTTCTTTTCCGTATACTCTTTTCAGAATATTTATTGCTACATTCTCTCTGATATCCCCCAAATCACTGGTTTTACCTAATGTCGCCATCAAATTTTTGAATGTATTCGACTTTGTGGAAAAAATTCTAAATTTGAACTGTTCCATAATAGAAACCATCCTTTGAACTTCTTGGATTTGAATCAATGGTGGTTGACCTATGAATTGTAATAAAGGTTGACTTTGCGACCTTAATAGTTTATTTATGTCATTCACCAAAATACAAAAACAAGTATAATTCGTATTAAGATAATTAATTACTGACCTTCCGGCTCCCTCTAAATCATATACACCATAACCTTCTCCTTCGTGATATTCTCCTTCTTCATAATATCTGTCAGAAAAAACAACTTTTAGAATCGACCCAATACCTTCTTTGTAAATATTTTTGACTTGTGGGTTTACATTGAATATGAGTCTGTATCCCTCTTTATCGGTCTTTGAGCATGATTCACTAATACCCTCAGATAATATTTGTTTGGTTTGCAATGATTCATCAAGTTTGGTTTTAACTCTCATAGTATACATTTTATTTACAAACTTCCAATTAATTGCCTTGAAAAAGTTTTTGATATAATCATCTCTTTTATTTTTGTATCGTAAATAATATGCGTGTTCCCACAAATCAAGACCTAAAAGTGGATAACCACCATTTCTAACAATATTCATAAGTGGATTATCTTGGTTTTGTGTAGTCATAATTTTTAAACTACCCGTCTTATTCAAAACTAACCAAATCCAGCCTGACCCGAAATTCTTTTTTGCTTTTTCGGTAAATTCTTGTTTGAATCCCAAAAAGTTATGGAAGTCTTTTTTTATTCTTTCATAAATCTGACCACCACATTTTTGTTCCGTTGGAGATAACATTTTCCAAAATAAGGCGTGGTTAAAAGCACCACCAGCGTTATTTCTAATTGTTTTGTTATACTTACCAATTGATTTAATTATTTCCTCTAACTCAACATCACCGTAATCTTTTTTACTTAATGCATCATTTAACTTGTCTACATAAGTTTTGTAATGTCCGTTGTAGTGGTAAGACATCGTCTCAGGGTCAATAAATTGTTTTAAAGCAGAATAGGAATATGGTAGTTTCTCAATCCCTATTTTTTTCATTTCGTTTATAAACAATTTTTCATTTTCCTTTGTGTCTATTTCTTTTATTTGATTGGCTATTTGTTCTACTTTCTCTTGAAGTTTTTTCATTATAAAATTATATGTTCGTTATCATAAATATCCTTTTAATTTGAATTATTCGTGACCATTGATTGAATTGAGTATTAGTTCGGCTACACTACCCTTGTCTAAGTTGTCCCCCATTACAGTTTCAAATATCCCTTTTTTCCTAATTAAGATGTCATATATAGCACCTTCTATGGTATTTTCAAACAAGGGATAATAAACTAAAACACTATTTTTTTGACCGTATCTGTAAGCCCTATCTTCCGCTTGTGAATGGTCCGACGGAACAAAAGATAAGTCATTAAATATTACAACTTCAGCGGATGTGAGTGTGATACCAACACCTGCGGCTTTTATGTTCCCACAAAAAACTTTAACCTTGTCGTTATCTTGAAAATCATCAACGGCCTTTTGTCTTGCTGGTTTGGTAGTAGAACCATCCAAGTAAACAGACATCTTACCGAAGTGTTCGTGAATCCGTTTGAGTGGTTCAGTAAAGTTTGAAAAAATAATAACTTTCTTACCTTGTTCTAAAATGTTTTCTGCAAGTTCGATTGTTTGAGAAACCTTTTCTTCTGCGATTACCTGTCTTACTTTCATCAGTTTTGAGAACTGAACTGTAAGAGATGATGATTCCTCTTTATTATTTCTAAACCAATCAAAATACTCACCCATAAGATTTTCATACTCCCGTGATTTTAATCTCAAATAAACAGGATTTATAATCTTTTCAGGTAAATCTAACACATCAGTTTTTAATCTACGAAGTATTTGTTTTGAGGTTCTCTCACGAAGTTCATCCAAATTAGACGCTCCGTTTACGTTCCACACTTTTCTTTGACCTGCTCTAAACTGATAACCCTCACAAAAACGAATCACATAAGCCATCCAATTTTGAGCGACAGGGGACTCAACCAAAGATAATAAATTATAATAATCAATTGGACGAGATGTAATCGGAGTTCCTGTTAATAACCACACTCTATTAATATTCTTAACAAAATGATTTATAAGTTTTGTTCTTTGTGCCTGTGAATTTTTAATGTAATGGGCTTCGTCTATGATAACCAAATCAAATTTTGAATTAATAATTTGTGAGGTTTCTTTATCTTTAATGTCGTGAAAGTTTTTGATGATATCGTAATTAACGATAACAAAATCGTGGTCAGATGAAAAATTCTTACCCTCACATATATAAATTGATTTGTCGGTGTAGTTCTCAATTTCTCTTGACCAATTTATTTTAAGTGATGCGGGACAAATGATTAATACTTTTTTCGCTCCTGACTCTAAAGCGGCGATAATTGTTGATGTTGTTTTACCCAAACCCATATCATCTGCCAATATAAATCTTTTACTTCCTGCCAATTTCTCAATCGCTTCTTTTTGATGTGAAAGTGGTGGTCTATTACTGTATTTTGAGTAATCAATATCAACTTTTTCTATGGTGTGTGTTTTAATTAAGGCACCTTTTGGAACCCAAAAGTCACTTAAATGTTCTGATTCAAAAAACTTACCCCAAATATGGTAGGATTTCTCCTTTTCTACCAATAGTTTCTCAACATAGATTTTATCAGGAATCTCACGAAACAATTTTTCATCCGCAAACTTTCTTGCAAAATAGGGGTCCAAATCAACCCACTTTTTGGCAACCTTTGGTTTTTCGTTATGGTATGTAATTATATAATCAGATTGTGTTCTTGTTGGAAAGAACTTTTTATTAACCAAATGTTGTTGTTTTAATCTCAATATAAAATTATTGCCTCCTTCATAGGAGGATAAAATATCAATCGCCTTTTGTTCTATTGAGATTAGGTTTTCCAAAAAAATAGTTTTATAACTAAAAATAAGAAATGAGTAAATATTTATCAATATTATGGCTAAGAAAGTCCCAATTACAAGAT
>Ga0315902_10000325_pt1 | contig 81501 bp, 67 predicted proteins | sample LakEriMetagenome_9_FD_203523 | JGI IMG/M metagenome (GOLD analysis project Ga0315902, IMG submission 203523) | Freshwater fungal communities from buoy surface, Lake Erie, Ohio, United States - Buoy 12 MA117 | ecosystem: Environmental > Aquatic > Freshwater > Lake > Lake biofilm | place: USA... | reverse complement strand
ATGCACAGCGCTCACTTGAGGTGTGATGTACTTTTAAATACACCGTATCTGGAGTGATCTTGCCAATGGTAATTTTATTCGGAAAAAATTTTCCTCCTTCCGTTAGGTAAAGGGTTTGTGCATTGATGTAAGTAAAAGCAAAAAGTGCAGTTAAAATGGAGATGATTTTTTTGTTCATGATGGAAAATATGTTGTAAGTGTTTTTAAAAAGCTAATTTGACATTTTTCAATGCAAATATCCATAAAATAATTAATATTTTAGTTTCAGCTGAAAAACGTACTAATCCACCAAAAAGTTCTTTGCTGCTTCGATGATGGGTTTGTTTAATGCCACAATGCTAGCAATGTCCTTCACAACTACCTTGTTTCCATTTCCTGGAATTTCGATAGAGTGTAACCCTCGGTTCGAGGTGATTTTTGCAATTATTTTGCGTTGATTACCGTCAACCAGAATATTGAAACTGTTTTTTTGGTCTCGGTATGAAACCCTCGAAAAATCCACTTTTTTCAAAGAGTTGATAATAATGGTTTTAACGGCATGGTATATTTTGAGTTCTTCCCCGGTTGTTACAACCATGTTTCCACTTTTGGATTCCTCTTCAATCAAGGTTGGTAAAATTTTCTGTAATGAATTGGAGGAAATGAGGCTTTTCAGTTTATCCTTAACTGTTTCATTCATTTGCTTACCGGGCATGCGGTTGAAAATTGCTTTAATAAATCCATCGGTAGGATTTAATAATTCTTCTGTTAGTGCGTCATAAAAGCCGTTGTAAAAGAAAAATTCTTGAGCTTCTTCCACTATGGCATTTGCATCGGTATTGTTCTTATGAAATTGCGCAAAACACTCAATCAATGCATCATCGATTTCATTAAAGTCCAACACCAAAAAGGGAACAGGAAATAACCGAATGTCCTTTTCAGCTTTATTTATGGTGTAAAACCGCCATTCTAGGCCGTTGGTTAAGATGCCAATTTTTGATCCCTTCGTGTTTACGAAGTAATTATTCAATTGGCCCGCTTCGGTGTCACTTAATTTTTTTCCCAACTTTTTGCATTCGATGATAATTTCCGGGACTTTTCCTTTTATTATCAATCCAATATCTGCACGTTCATTTTTCTTCCCCCAGCCGGCGCTGATTTCAGTAAGCATATCTCGATCGTCCATGCGTGAATAGCCAAGAATTTCCAAAAGAGGTTCAATTAAGTAAACCCTTGTTTGTGCTTCATTGGTGCACTTTTCGTCCATTCTGGAAAAATCAAACTTTGAAAATGATTTTTTGACGGCACTCAAGACTTGTTTTTCGACTTGCATGATTGAAAGTATGTATTTACATTACGAAATTACATTTTAACCGCATATAAATGACGGTTTTACAGGAATAATCTTTTCCTTCGAGTTCAAAATTACACAGTAGATTTAAGCCAAAATGTGGGTGAATTCTCTTTTCATTTCCGTTAAAAAAAACTAAATCCCGCTGAAAATGACCAACATAACGTTGGAAGAGGGCAAAAAGGACCTACCTTTGCCCCCGCTCATTGGATCGGTAACGGTCCTAAAAAAGAAAAAACATGAAAAAGGCATTAATGATTGGACTTTTGTTTTTGGGTTTCACTGTAAACGCACAGCAATCGTCTTACTTCACCAAATACAGAACCCTAGCAGACTCACTTGAATGTGCATACGGTATCCCCGCCGACGTGATGTTGGCAGTGGCCTACATTGAATCGGGAGGAGGAACAAGTAAAGTGGCTAAAAACCTGAACAACCATTTTGGTATTGTGGGTTCGTGCAACTACGAAGTTTCCAAGTACAAAAGCCGCTACAAGTACTTCACCAGCATTGAAAATTCGTACCAAGGGTTTTGCAACCTCGTGGCGTCCAAAAAGTTCTATACAGGCTTGAAAGGAACAACCAATAAAGACAAATGGGTGCGTTCCATTGCTGCAACGGGTTATGCAGCTGATGCTAATCTTTGGAGCAACACCGTTATTGGAATTATTAAGAAATACGGGAAGTAAGGCTAATATTGGTGGGTCTTTCCTGATCTGTTACAACCGTAAACTAATCCCTAATTTCCCTCCTGAAAACGCATTTCCGCCACCAAATTCTAGGTTAACCCCGAAACGGTCGTTGAAGTAATACCGGCCACCGAGTTGACCACCAAAACCAAGTCCGGAAGAACCGTCCCCTCCGTAATTATTGGAACTGTTCCAGATATAAAAACCAAGATTTGCTCCCAAGTAAACGTCAAAGTTGTCCGGAATACCCAATAAATTATTGAAGTGGTAATTGCCATTCACACTTATTCCAATGATGGAATGGCGGTATGAATTCCCAAAGTATTTTTCGTTGTACTGACGAAAAGACGCTTCTCCGCCAAGTGAAATGTCCATGCCAATTCCACGGTCGTAACCAATGTAAACAGGAAGTCCCCAAGTAGAGAGACCAACTCCCGCATTGAATTGCCCTTGCCCTTTTTCAATGGGGCACTGACCGAAAGAAAGAAGGGAGAAACAAGAAAAGAAAATAACAAATACGCGTTTCATAATGAATGTGTTTGAGTTAAAAAAGGAATTTCAAAAATACAGGAGGAAACACCAGGATTGATTGATAGCCTAAAAATCTTATCAAAAACCAGTTGTTATTTACTTCAAATGCAGGAAAAATCGTTCCAGGTTCGGGTTGTTCAGTACATTTTCCGTACAAATGAACAACACGCTTTTACAGCGGTTTCGTTCTATCCATAATTCAAGGTTGGAAACCGATGCAGACACCGTTCCGTTTACATCGATGTTGTGAACTGGTTTGAGCTTGCGGTCAAAAAAAGCACGAATATCGTGCACTTCCCGATCCACGTCCTGGTTTTGGTTCAGAACCACTAATCCGTCCACGGAAATCTCGTCCATTTCAGCCTTTAAGGCCATTTCTTCCACGGGAAGGTTGTTTTTAGATGCCCAATGAGTGATGTGTTGTGCCATGCGGCTTCCGCTTTTAATAGCGATATGGTTCAATTTCATTTGAAATGGATCAGAATCTTTTTGCAAATATACAATCAACGCGGTACTTTATGGGATACAGCTCTCACTTTTTTAGTTATTCTGCTCATGTTTTCTTTCATTTTCTTTGCAACATAACACATGGTCATGAAACATACCACATTGAAGTGCCTCATTTTCAACAAACGAACATAATCCTTCAATAAAAATGACAAGCAATGATTACCTTCGTATAAATGTGTAAAGGGCCAGGATTCTTTCTGTTTTTTCTTTTTCCACTCATCGGTTGGAACCAACAACCCCTTTCCGCTATTCAAAACAACGTATTTGACTTATTGGACCAAAACAATATGTCCGGTGCACTTCAAGAAGCGCGCAGCATGGTCGTTGAGGCCGAAAAAAGCAGTACGAAAAACGATGTGTGGTACGCCCATAGTTACTTCACGTTGGGAACAGTGGAAGGAATAGAAGACCAACACGATTCCTCTGAGGCACACCTGCTTTATGCCATTTCCTGCTACGAACGCCTTTCTTACTATGATGCAGAATACATTGATGCCTGTAGAAACGTATCGCTTTTATTCGATAAGCAGGGACAAAACAAGGAGGTGATTGCCTACACGTTGAAAATTGCCCCCTTGCTGGAAAAACAATTTGGTGCCGCATCCATGGATGTTGGAAACACATGCTTCACCTTGGGACTTGCTTTCTACAAAACAGGTGATTACCCTCAAAGTAAATTGTTTCTAATAAAAGCGAAAAAAGCATTTGAAACATCAGCAGGAAAAAACAACCTTAAAACACTGCGTACGTTAGTAAACTTGGGTGTTCTTTTTCAAGAAATGAGCCTCACCCTTGAATCCAAATCCTACTTTGAAACGGCAAAGCAAGGACTCGAGGCCATTGGAAAAACCAATACGGGCGAGTATATTACCGCTTTGAACGGGCTTATGGTGGCGCATGGTGAAGCGTTGGATATACAGAACGTGGAAAACGCAAGCGTTAAACTGGAGGAAATATTCAATTTGCTAGGATTACTAACTTCCGAAACGTACGTGGATTTCCTTAATTCATATGCAGCGGCATTGAAAAAATGCGGCAACCTGGTAAAAGCCGAGTTGAACTTCTTCCGGGCCAAAAAAACCCTGGATTTACATCACCCAACAGACACCCTGCGTGTGGCGGGATGGAATGAAGCCATGGGAAACCTGCAGTTGGAAATGCACAACACCTCCGAGGGGCTTCGCTATTTGAAAGTGGCCAGAACTCTTTATACAAAAGTATTAGGTGTCAACCACCCCAAAACCATGAATTGCTTAATGAACTTGTCGTTGGCCTTTGAACATGAACCCTATTCAGAGGAAGCGTCAGGTATTTATGAAGGTTTGTTAAGCGGTTCGGTCGTTCAACAAAACGCGTACCTCCACACAACAGTAGTAAACAATTACAGCCTATTTTTAGCTAAAAACCAACGTTTTCAGGAGGCAAAGGAGTTGATGCAGAAAGCTAGAAATGTGTTCGAATTAAAGGGCGATACCCTAAATCCGTACTATGGAAAACTCCTAGCGGCAACTGGTATTCTTGAATGGCGCAGTGGCAACCTTTCCGATGCTAAAAAAGGGTTGGCAAAAGGAATCAGTCATTTATCGGAAGGTGGTTCGGTCAACGCCAACGAGCTACTGGACTTCAAACTCGAGTATGCTAATCTTCTAGCTCAAAACGGTGAATATGCCGCTGCCATTGATTCACTGAACGGTTTAAAAAGCGAAAAAACACAAGCTATTTTAAGTCAGTTGTATTTCATGGATCAAGCGCAAATGGCCACCTATTGGAAGATGGAGGAAGTACTGGCAAACGATGTGTTTCGACTATCGTCACATGTTGGGAATGAATACCCCAACGCTCAGGCGTTAGCTTACGACATGGCGGTTTCGAGTAAAGGATTGTTACTTGAAACACAGCTTAATCGCTCCCTTGGGCAAAAGAAACAAACCAACCCTGCACCCAACGCATTGTATGACCAGTGGGTTGACTTGAATGCGCAACGCACCAAAATGGAGTCAGATGGAACGGCAGATTTAGCAGCACTTGACGAGCTGAAAAAACGGTTGTTTTCTGTTGAAAAACAACTGGCCCAACAGCAATCTGGAACGGTTTCTAGTTCCGATGTGTTAAACGTAAGCTGGCAAGGGGTTCATTACGCACTGCGAGAAGGAGAAGCCGCAGTAGAGTTTGTGCGTTTTTTTGATAAACGTGATTCCTCCTACCGCTACAACGCCCTGGTTTTACGCCACGACGTTTCTGCGCCACAGCTCGTTCGTCTGTGCACGGAAAAACAACTTGCTGCCATTGCTCCCAAATCAGGATTTAGTTCTTTGTATCCATTGGTATGGGAACCCATCGATTCCCTCCTTTCAAACATTCGCACGGTTTATTACGCGCCCGTTGGTGTGTTGTCGAATGTACCGTTTCATGCGCTATATAAAGCCAAGAACGAGGGAGATTTGCTCACAGCGGCTGTTACCAACAAACGCGGCGTCACCGTTGGGGAAGAAGCAACCTCCAGTGAAAACGGCGCCGAATACCTCCTTGACCGCTATACCTTACACCAACTTTCCTCCACGCGTTGGTTAGCGCTCGGTTTGCGCGAAAAGACCGAAACGCCCTTACAGCCAAGCATTGCACTGGTTGGAGGCGTCGACTACGACATGCTTCCGGGTAAAAATGCCCCTACCAGCGAAAAAGCGATCAAATCCAAGGGAAAGCGCAGCAGTGAGTCCGTTTCCGGAAGGCTTGCTTACCTTGAAGGAACAAAAACGGAGGTAGAAGCCATTCAACAAGTACTTGCGTCACAGCAATGGAAGGTTATGACCTTGACCCAAGCGGAAGCGACCGAGGAAAAGGTGTTGGATCTACTAGAGAAAACAAAGACAGGAGTGCTTCACCTTGCCACGCACGGTTATGCGTTTCCCGAGGTTAATTTTCGCGATACGAGCCGTTCTGAACGTTCGCTGAAGTACAGTTTTCGTTACAGCCAGAACCCAATGGTCCGGAGCGGGGTCATCCTTTCGGGAGGAAATTGGGCCTGGACAGGCAGCGACAACCTCTCCAAGCTCGGCGCCAAGCAGAACGGCATCCTCACCGCATTGGAAGTGTCGCAACTCAACTTGTCCGACACCAAGCTCGTCGTTCTTTCCGCGTGCGAGACCGGTTTGGGAAAAATCGAAGGATCGGAGGGAACCTTTGGCCTCACCCGTGGATTCAAACTGGCAGGTGTAGAGCAACTTATTGTGTCGCTGTGGTCGGTGCCTGACAAGGAAACGATGGAACTAATGACTGCCTTTTATGGCGAGTTAGCAAAAACAAACACCGCAACTAAAGCCTTTGCCAATGCACAGAAAGTAATGCGCACCAAATACCCCAACCGTCCGGATTTATGGGCGGGCTTTGTGTTGGTGCGGTAAGGGAATTCCTTTTGCATTTTTTAAAACATCATTTCCGGACATTCCAATGAACTATTCGTATTTTTGACTTTGAACTTTAAAACACGACAATATGTATCCCCCAGAACTGGTAAAACCCATGAAAGACGAGTTGATTCAAGTAGGATTTGAACAACTTGAATCAGCAGCAGATGTTGATACGGCGATTTCTTCCGACGACGATACCCTATTGGTCGTTGTGAACTCCGTGTGCGGTTGCGCTGCGGGCAACATGCGTCCGGGGGTGAAGTTGTCCTTACAAGGTGAGGCAAAACCAGCCCGACTTACGACCGTTTTTGCCGGTGTGGATGCCGAAGCGACCAATCAAGCAAGAAAGTACTTTTTGCCCTACCCTCCCTCTTCTCCTTCAATTGCTTTATTCAAACAAGGGAAGTTGGTTCATTTCATCGAAAGACACCACATTGAAGGCGGCACCGCGCAGATGATTGCAGAAAACCTGCAGGAAGCGTACAAAGAATTTTGTTAGTGCGTTAGGCGTTAGGCGTGAAGCGTGAGAGAATACTCCGTCTCACGCTTCACGGTTGACGTCTCACGTTTCCGTCTCACGCTTCTTTATTAACCGAATAATGGTAAGCGAACTCTGGACTTATGTCGTACGCGCAAAGTGTGACACTACCGTCTAATTCTCTAATTTTCCCAGTATTTTCCCAAAGAATTTCACCAAGTTCTCCGACTTTAGCGGTTTTAAATATATGGGGTTGAAGAATGGTTTGGACCATCTCATTGTCACTATCAAGCGCTTGGCGCAAATCAAGAACTTTCTGTTCATTTGTGTTAAAGAAACAGAGAAGTTTGTATGCCTCCAATATCCTTATCTGCGTGACTTTAAGCATCACCTCAATGGTTCAATTTTGTGAAAATCTTTAGAGTTCCACATATTCAATAATTCGTCCTTGTGTATTTCTGCCCAAGCAGCGACCAGTTTTAATTTACTTATTGGAAGATCGCCGTTGAGAATGGACCCATTTTCGATTAGAATATTTGCCTCAAATTCAGAGTATTTTACTTTAAAATGCGGTGGATTGTGATCGTTAAAGAACATGTAAATAATGACTCCGTAAAAGCGACTAATTTCAGGCATATACAAAATTAAGCCTTTTCAGATTAGGTATTAATGATTTTAAGGTAAAGTGTCTGTTGTTTCACGTGAGGCGTGGTATTCTCACTCGCTTCACGCCTAACGTTTTGGTTTTAACTAATTCAATTTCCAATAGTACGCTTTCAATATCGAGGATAAATTTAAGTAATTTAGGCTGCATATAAATCTACTTTTGTACGGCGAATTTCCTCTATAAGTATTGGGTTTTTTAACGATTTAGTGGAAATTAAGTCTACCTTAGTTCCTATTAACTTTTCTAACTGTTCTAATAAGGAGAAGTAATTATCCGCATATTCCAATAAATCTATGTCATCCGAAAATTGAACTAAAAAGTTAATATCGCTTTCTTTCTGCATTACTCCTGTCGCTGCTGAACCAAACAAAGAAATGGAAATTACCCGATGTGCTTTGCACAGTTCGATTATCTGGTCTTTTTTCTTTTCTATCAAAGGAATCAACATAAATCAAAGATAACGCTTTTTTAGGATAGACTAGGAACGGATCTACTCAGTAGATTGAAGTCAATCTACTGAGTAGATCGTGAGACGTTAGACGTGAATCGAGATAGAATACTCCGTCTCACGCCTCACCTATATTGACACAGGAAAAAAGGAAAGAAAGATTGAATTGTTTTCGTGAACCGCGCGTGAAAGTGTGACTCTTTTCATCTTTCGTCAGACGTGAAACGTGAATCGAGATAGAATACTCCGTCTCATGCCTCACGTAAAACGCCTCACGTATTCCGTCTCACGCCTCACGTCTCATCTGAAACGCGGAGCGTTTCACGCCTCACGCAAAAAATCATTCATCTTTCGCCTCAACTCTGCAAGCTCGCGTTGCAACGCATTGATGTCGTTCGACATCCGAAGCAATTCCATCGGCAAGGTTTGGTATGCTCCGCGTTCTTCCGACAAATGCACGTATTCATTGCTGTCTTCTTCTTCCCGCACCAACACCGACACCCTAATGTTCAGTACGGCCGCGATTTGCCGCAGGCGTGTAAGGGTGAGTTCGGTGTCTCCCCGTTCGATTTTAGAATACCCCGCCAACGTAAGGTTGAGTTCATCGGCCATGTTTTGCTGGCTCAAGCCCCTGAGAACCCGCTGTGAACGGATGCGGTCAAGAATGAGGTTGTTCATGTTCCCAATGTAGGAAGGGAATAATAAAAAACACAAGCCTACATGTTTCTATTTAAGTCTGATTTGTTTGTAATAATAAACGAATACGATATATTTGTTGTTTATTTGGGTGGAAATCGCAACCGAAAGTTAAAAATCATTGAAAAAAGATGGGGAATAGGCTTGAATTAACCGATAAAACGAACGCATATTTTACTCGTTTGACACCAAATTTTAATGATTGGGTAAAACCTTCAGGAAGAGATGGGAAATGCCATGCTACTGATCCCTTTAAGCCGCTTTACGAGGAAACGAATGGTTTCGGATGGGAAGAATGGTTGTTTGAGGAGTACTATGACAATCTTTCAAACACGGATCATGCTTGCAATGGTTTTGTTGAAGCCTTTAACCAACAAAACTTGGACAAAGATTTTATTGGTCGACTTTACCTCTACACAAAAGTTTGTAAGAACAAGGAAGGACACAAACCGGGATACTATTTTGTTGGTTACATCGACAATGTAATACGAATAGAATCTATTCCCAATACACAAAATAAGGTTCAATCCGATTTAAGTGCAGTAGACATAAATCATAATGGCTTTTTACCGATGCTTCCTTATGCCAAGAACATTTCATTCAAGGTAAAGGATGTTCATGTTGAGTTTCCATTGGTATATAAACAACCCATTCGATTGAATAGAGGGCAATTTCGATTCTCACTGTATGATTTGAATAATCACCCAAATTTTTTGACCACAATTAACAACTATGTTTAATATGAAAAAACAACTATTTACCCTTTTAACATGCTGTTTTAGCTTAACTTCATTTTCGCAAATTCAGCAAAACGATACCACCATTTGTTTGGGTGACTCTTTAGGATTAAATGTTGCTCCTTCTGGAGTATTCCAGAGTTGTACAGGTCAGACAACGGGGAACTTTTCTACATGGACAGCTATTGCTCCGATTGACTCATATTCCAATATCATAAAAGAAGGTAACACATATTATTTGAGATCACAAAATAATGTCTATCAGGCATCTTCATTAAATGGTCCGTGGATCTCTATGAACTTTAATACCCAAGTTGGAAATACCTGTGCAGCTAAGATGTTAGGTTTTGATTGGACGAATAAATTATATGTTGCCACTTGTCACAATGATTTATATGCTTATGAAAATGGCATTTGGGTAGCAAAGGGTCTTTCAGGATTTGGTTGTGGTGGAAATTTTATTCAAAGATTAGCAAATAATAGAATTCTTGCCATGAAAGCAGGATTTTTACGTGATTTATATATATCTGACAATAATGGTAATACGTGGACGAATGTAACCAACGTGGACAATGATTATTGGGATATGATTGTATCATCAAATGGAACAGTTTTTTCTTGTGGAGGCTCAAATACCCCATCCATGACAGGCTTAATTAAAAGTACAAATAATGGAACTTCTTTTAGTCAGATTAATAGCCAATTAGGTATTTCATATTGTTCAGGATTTGCAAATGATTGTGATTTAAATGTATATGCAATTGGAGATAACAAAATCTTTAGAACTACTGATAATGGAACAACATGGAATATTCATTGCAATATACCACCTTTTTTTACCACAAATCCCTTTGCATCTCAATTGGTTTTCGCATCAAATGGAGATATATACTTTTGGGGAACGTGGTCATATTCTAATAGCAGTCAATGCGGTATTTTTATAAGTTCGGACAACGGATTAACATGGGGGCCCGTTTCAGGATTGCCAATAAATAACCCATTAAACATAAGTGAGATAAAAGAAATTGATGGAAACATTGTTGTTACATCTGCTGAAGGTACTTTCGCAAAAACTCTAACTTCTAATTTCTTCTATCTCTGGTCAACTGGCGAAACAACCCCAAACATACTTGTTCAACCAAATGTAACTACAATATATACCCTTCAAACCACTTTAAATAGCGCGGTTTCTTATGATACAATTGTTGTCAGTTTGGCCAATTCCTCCTCTGCCGGCCCCGATCAAACCATCTGCAAAGGCGATACCTCAGTGCTCAGCGGCACGGGTGCTGTTTCGTATGCTTGGAACAACAACGTAATAAACGGGCAAGCATTTATTCCCGGAGCGACCGCTGAGTACATTGTCACCGGCACCGATGTCAACGGTTGTGTTGGAACAGACAGCGTGGTAGTTACCGTCAATGACCACACCTTCTTCACCCAAACCCAAACCTCCCTCGACAGTTACACCTGGCCGGTAAACGGGCAAACGTACACCCAAAGCGGCTTGTATTACGATACGCTCACTAATGCTGCGGGGTGTGACAGTGTCATCACCTTGGATTTAACGCTAAGCTACACGGGCATTGAGCAAATTCAGCTGAATGCATCGAAGAAACTCGCAAAAATCACCGACTTAAACGGGAAAGAAACCCCCTTCAAAAAGAACACGGTGTTGTTGTTTGTGTATGAAGATGGCACTATAGAACGAATCTACGAAGCAGAGTAGTGGACGTTAGACGTGAAGCGTCAACCGTGAGACGTTAGAGAATTCTCCGTCTCACATCTCACGTAATCGGTTCACGTATTCCGGCTCACGCCTCACGTTAAACGGTTCACGTAATTCAGCAGAAGAAAAAATATTAAACATCCAAATAAATTAAAACAAATGAAAAAAGAAATCTTCACCCTAATCACCCTGGCGTTCGCAACAACCCTCAGCGCCCAAATCCCCAACTACGTTCCTACCAACGGCCTGGTGGGCTGGTGGCCCTTCAACGGCAATGCCAACGACGAAAGTGGTAATGGGAACAATGGAACCGTTAATGGTGCCACGTTGACAACAGATCGGTTTGGGGCGGCGAATAAGGCTTATTACTTTTCAAGTACTGGGTGTGCTACAAGAATAGACGTGGCCGTCAATACATCATCAATACAGTTAGGGTTAACAATATCTGCTTGGGTGATGAATGTTGGTAATGGGTGTTTAGGACCAAGATTGTGGGAGTTTTACGCCAATGATGGTCCAGGACAGTCAGGCTGTAACACGAGTTATCAACAAGGTTTGTTCGGAATAGGAAGTATAACTTCAACAGGTTTTTATTGTTTTGCAAATTTGCCAATGTCACCAAATAACATTTGGGATCAGTTGGTATATACCAATGATGGTACCTTGGGGAGATTTTATAAAAATGGTGAATTAATTTCTACATTACCTTCAAATGGGTTACCAATTTTATCTGGTAATGGTGCTTTTGGAAGGATGAATCACCCAGCCTATGATGCATATAATGGAAATTTAGATGACATCGGCATCTGGAACCGCGCACTTACTGCCTGCGAAATTCAAGATTTATACAATGCACAGCTTGGAAGTTCGACAACTTCCAGCACCCAAACCCAAACCGCCCTCGACAGCTACACCTGGCCTGTGAACGGACAAACGTACACCCAAAGCGGCCTGTATTACGATACGCTCACAAACGCTGCGGGCTGCGACAGTGTCATCACCTTGGATTTAACGCTAAGCTACACGGGCATTGAGCAAATTCAGCTGAATGCATCAAAGAAACTCGCAAAAATCACCGACTTAAACGGAAAAGAAACCCCCTTCAAAAAGAACACGGTGTTGTTGTTTGTGTATGAAGATGGCACGGTAGAACGGATTTACGAAGCAGAGTAACGTGAGACGTGAAGCGTCAACCGTGAGGCGTTAGAGAATACTCCGTCTCACGCCTCACGGTAAACGGTTCACGTAATTCAGCAGAAGAAAAAATATTAAACATCCAAATAAATTAAAACAAATGAAAAAACAAATCTTCACCCTAATCACCCTGGCGTTCGCAACAACCCTCAGCGCCCAAATCCCCAACTATGTTCCCACCAACGGCCTTGTGGGCTGGTGGCCTTTTAACGGCAATGCCAACGACGAAAGTGGTAATGGGAACAATGGAACCGTTAATGGTGCCACGTTGACAACAGATCGGTTTGGGGTGGCGAATAATTGCTACAACTTCAATGTAAACAACTGGACATGGGGGGCAAATGGTGATTATATATATATTCCTTATAACTCGATGCTGAATTTCACAGAGTTTACGGTATCAACATGGGTTAACAGAAACTCGGATGGAGCAACGATTAGTCCTCAGGGGCTTTCTATAATTCGCCGGTATGAATACGGATATAATTCGCCATCAGGTGAAACATGGACATTGGATATTGCACATGGTACTAATCCAACTGGAGCCATAGTTAGTGCTGCTGTTTTGGAACAATCTTCTCCAGCCACCAACGTCAACTGTTCAACAACTGAAACGATTCCAATGAATCAATGGAGTTTCGTAACGATGTCATATGAACAGAGTACACTAAAAATATACATAAATGCTGCGTTGGTGTGTTCACAAACAGATCCAAGCATTTTAATAAATACAACAGGGAATTCTGGAATTTCAATCGGTTTATCTACTCAAGCAAACGGACATTGGGCGCCGTTCGATGGAAAGATCGACGACATCGGCATCTGGAACCGCGCACTCACCGCTTGTGAAATTCAGGATTTGTACAATGCACAGCTTGGAAGTTCAACAACTTCCAGCACCCAAACCCAAACCGCCCTCGACAGCTACACCTGGCCTGTAAACGGGCAAACGTACACCCAAAGCGGTTTGTATTACGATACGCTCACTAATGCTGCGGGCTGCGACAGTGTCATCACCTTGGATTTAACATTGAGCTTCACAGGAATTGAGCAAATTCAGCTGAATGCATCCAAAAAACTGGCAAAAATCACCGACTTAAACGGGAAAGAAACCCCCTTCAAAAAGAACACGGTGTTGTTGTTTGTGTACGAAGATGGAACAGTGGAACGGATTTACGAAGCAGAGTAACGTGAGACGTGAAGCGTCAACCGTGAGACGTTAGAGAATTCTCCGTCTCACATCTCACGGTAATCGGTTCACGTATTCCGGTTCACGTTTTTTAACCAGAATAAAGGGGGTCGGGGGCATCGTTTTTCAGAGAGCTAACAGCAAGCAGAGCGAATGTGCGGTGCTTGCACCAAAGCACGCAGCGACAAGCTTGTCTGTGATGGCTAGCCAAGCTCCTTGAAAAGCGATGAAAGTGTCTTTTTGCTCCTTTTTTGACACGGGAAAAAAGGAAAGAGAGAGAAATCAAGAGGGTTTGTGAGCGATGAGAACGATTGATGACACTTTCCATCTTCCCTTTATCGTGAGACGTGAAGCGTCCACCGTGAAGCGTCAGACGTTGGAGAATACTCCGTCTCACGTTTTCTGTCTCACGCCTCACTCAAAACGCAAAAAGTGAGACGAAGGATCTACTCCTCACGCCTCACTTTTTCCGTCTCACGTCTCACGGTTGACGTCTCACGTCTTCCGTCTCACGTAAAACGCTTCGCGTTTTAGATTCCTGATGTCGTGCCGCTTTGAGTATTTGGGTTGATGTTCGGGCTGAATGTGTTCGCCGGGTTAGCAGGTTGGCTGATCACGTACCTTCTGGTGATTTCGCAACCATTCGGTTCGGTAATCGCAACCGTGTAAATTCCCTCTGTTAATCCGCTCTGATCTTCCAACGTTGAATTCACACCACTCCCGTTTTGTGTATACCAACCGTAGGTTCCTGTTCCGTTTACAATCGTAATGTCAATTGCACCGTTTGCGCCACCGTATGAAGAAACGTTGCTTACAACCGCTTGAACAATCAATTGTGTTGGAGCAACAAGCGTAACATCGGCAGAAGCCATTTGTGCCGCAGCGTCGGTTACATCAAAGTAATAGTTTCCTTCTGCTAGTGTGCCGGCGATGAATTGGCTTCCTGAAATCTCCAAACCATTGATCACATATGGTTGTGTTCCACCCGTGATGTCTATGACGACTTCTCCGTCGCTCAAACCAAAACAAGTTGGATTGAAATTGGAAACTTGAATGTCTAAAGGCGCTTGTGAAAAAGCAACAAAAGAAGAAGCGATGAAGCTAAGGGCGAGGATGGTGTTTTTCGTTTTCATATCGTTATGTTTTAAATCTTGTTTTCGTGTTTCGTTGAGACAAAGGTGTGGCAAACAGTACCTGTGACCAAGTATTTAACGTTTTTACCTTAAAGATTAAGCTCATTTTGGGAGGAGAAACTACGTGTTTCTTCGTTCAACGGTTGGTGAACTACGTATTAGGAGTAGAAAGATCGTTGCTTTTAGGCAGTAAGGAAACGCACCATGCTGTCTAAGCATTGACTTGGAATGCCTTTTTCGGAACTGTCATGCCGAAGGGTAGAGGCGTGCCCGCCTAAATACGTGGCGTGTTCGCCCACTTGTAAGTTCCCGCACAGGTCCATAAAAAGGTCCTTTTCGGGCCTCATTGACAGCACCTTTAAGTGCGGATGGGGGGACGAAAACATGGTGTAGTTCAAGTAGGGCATGCCGTTTTCACGCAGGGCTTCCATGAATTTTTCGTTGCTTTCTCCCCTAAGTTTGGCTATTTCTGACAGCAATTTAAGCGGTTGAAGCAAAGGAGAATCCAACACAACTTTGTTTACAACGGGGTGTAGGCAAGCGGCGCTCCATGCGGCAATGGCACCATGCGAAGCGGCAATGATGTCAATTTCGGAAATCCCAAGGCAATGGATGCAGTATTCAAGGATTTCCCAAAGTACAACTAATTCCCAGCGTCCAGCGGTCACCAATGAGTTCCCCTCAGGGTTTTTAACGCCGATTTGAGCGACGATGTATTGTTCGTGGACTTGTCTCCTGTTTAATTCGTTTACCAGTGCATACGCAGCTTCGTTGGTTGCCCTGAAACCCGGTAAGATAAGAACGGCCTTTTTGCCGTGTTGATTTCCAAACAACTCCACATTGGCAAAAGTAAACCCGTGTTGCAGGGGCACGTGGATGCGTTGTTGGGGCAATTGAATGGGTTGGACATAGGTGCACTCCAAGGGTTCGTGGCAAAAGATGTCTATTACCTCATGTTTATCTATGTCATTAAAAAGTGCTTTCCAATGCTTGTAGACCTTGGTTTTCAGCGTTGGAGTGGGCAAATGCTCAGGGGCGGGGCATATGTTTTTTACTTGTTTTCCCAGGCCAAAAGAAGAAATTTCCGTTAAAAACTGGTTCCAGTTGATGGGTTCACTTTCGGGATAAATGGGAAGTTCGTTCCAATCAAACCTCAAGCCTGAAGGCAGGGGCAAGTCTGGAAATTGCAATTTCCATTGTTCGATGGCTGCAAGTCGAATAAAGGGGTGAACAAATTGGTCCTGTTCCAAAATGGAAAACACCTCATTGGAGCGTTTTGCCGTTAAAACAAATTCGTCCTCTTGAACGCCCAGATCTGTTTCAACATAGAAAAAACCAGGGTCCGTTAATTCTTCCAATGGAAACCATTGCATCCAATCGGCCATGAACACCACTTCATCTGGCATGTAAGTTTGCTTTTCACCCTCTATCCCTAATACCGATGGTTCGGATGCTACACCGTGTACCCGGTCGGCCATGTATTCCACGTAACTTTCCCATGTGCCAATTTCAAGCACAGTTTCAAGTGGACTTTGATGCAACTTGGGTCCAGCGTCAATGAGTTTCCATCGGTCTATATCCCAGACAATGTTTTTAGGAGAAAGGTCGATTAGTACACCAAATTTATCGAGGATTTTCTTGCAATCAAGTAACGCTTTTTCGAGGGCTTGTTGGTGTTTTTTCTCAACCCTTTGCTCATACATCATTTCCTGGAGCGTGGGCTGCAAGCAAAGTTCTTTCAGCATGAAGTGGTCATCCAATGCTACTACTGGTACAGCAGTTAAGCCGAGTCCGGAAGAGTTTATGGCCTGTTCTACTTCTTGTTCGATGCGCAAGGATTCTCGGTAAAAGGAAAATTGGGCCCTTGTATGCTTTAAGGCATATTCATTTCCTGTCGACAGTTCTTTTACCTGGTAAACGGTTCCAATAAGCCCTGAACCAAGGATGCCCTCAACAACATAAAAAGCACCGTTCATGCGTATCTGCATTCCCGGAGTGAATAGGTTGGTGGCTTGAATAAGTTGTTTTTTTAAAGAAGCACTTTTTTGAATCGTTGCCAATAAACGAAGTTGCTTGCTTCCTGTTCGAAAGGATAACGTCTTTATAGAGGCAACTGAATACATGACGAGATCAGAAGAGGGAGGCACGACCTAGATTCCTTCCTCAACGCCGAACACTTCCGTGATGAGGTCTTTTCCGGTCGTGTTGCCCATCACAATGGCGTAGTCTCCTGCTTGAAAGGTGTCCTTATTCGTAGGGTTTTTAATTAGGTTGTACTCGTTGTTTACAAGCTTACTTATACCAACTAAAATGACATTGTATTTTTGCTTCAAAGCCATGAAAGAGTCGAGTCCATTCGTGTTGATAAAGGGATTGTTTTCGGTAATTCTGAATTGCATAAGTCCCATGTCCTCGTCAGATGTGGCGGAGCTCATGAGCCCTTCCGTTACCTTGGCCACTTCGGGCTCAAATACATAACTTGCAATAAGCTTAGATGCCACTTCATTTTTCGCTAACGTAAACGTAACTCCCAATTGTTTGAAAGTCTTCTTTAGTGAGGGATTATTCAATGATATAACGTAGTTGTGGTCTGGAAACGGAGTCTTCAGGGCAATCAGGTTCACTAGGTTTTCGGTATCGTCCTCAAAGTTTAAAAGCACCGTTGTGGCCGCAGCAATATTAGCTCGTTCAAAGGTTTGGGTGTCCAAGGTGTCGCTGTGCAATACAAAAACCAGTTTGTTGTCGTAGTGTTCGTAAATGTAATCGACGTCTTCTTTTTTGCCTGCAATAACAACCGCTTTTTTCTCAGCGTTGATTATTTCTGAGAGGATTTGACGTGCAAAGTTGTTCCAATGAATCAACACCACATGGTTGGTGAATTTAGTGCCAAAATAGCCCATTTTTTTATCATCTATCATTTTGTAAATTTTACTGGAGATTTGACTTATAACGAAACCGAGGATTCCTACACTACCAAGAACAAAGATGAGGGCAATAGACCTTCCCACAGTAGAAACCGGAAAGCGGTCACCATAACCAATAGTGGTAAGGGTTATTATTGAATACCAAGCAGCATCACCAAATCCTTCAATGTTGGCTTTAGGGATGTTAAGGTCATCTTCCTTGAGATTGTTCTCAACGCGAAATTGTTCTCTTTCTTCATTATGGTTTGTTTCAACTTTAGATAGCGTCCAAACAATAAGAAGATAGAATGCTGCAATCAGAGCAAATATGAGGAGATTTCGAGTTCTTCGGGTCATAGCGCATTGGTGGTATTGAAATGCAAGTCAAAAATAAAAAAAAATAAAAACGGATTCTGGTTCAGGATGTAATTAATTCAATAAATTTTCATAAGCGCGTTTACAATCCTCTATTTTCCGCTGATTTAATTTTAGTTTATTAATTTCTTCGAGGGCTTTTTTCTTCTCATAAAGTTGTATTTGGTCGTTTATTTCCTTTAATTCTTCATTTAACAGTTCGATGAGGTAGCTGATGCTTTCGCCCAAAAACATTAGCGTGTAATCGCCTCCGGTTTCTTTTAGATCCGAAAAAATAGATATATGATGCAATTGAAATGAAACAGGCTGTCGACTGATGTATTCAATAAATGAATTCAGCGCGCGAACCTGATCAAAACCGGTTAAAACACCTGATTTCAAGGTATATTGAAAGAAATTTACTTCTGTACTATCGCCGTAATTCTCATACATCCGACACAAGGCCAACAGGATGGGAGCCGAAGGTTCTTTTTCAAGAGTACGACCCATTTTCAGTGCTTCATTTACATCTAATTTCGACAATTGTTTTAGTGCGCCGGCTACAACAACGTAAGAAGAGTCATGTTGGATTCGGTCTTCTAAAAATGCAACCGCTTTCGTTTTATCTAATTGCTGTGCATGTAACTGGCAAGCTAATAGCCGTACTTTTGAGTTTGCGTCACGCACAGCCATTTCGTTTATTTTTACCAATGCTTCTTTTCTATACTCCTCATCGATACGTCCGATGCGTTGCAAAGCCGCCAAACGGATGTCCCAAAACGGGTCTTTTAGCGCATCGATGACAAGTTTACCCCCCTCTTTTTCGCTAACGGTACTTGAACCAGTAATGGCTTCAAGTCGGGATTTGTATCGCGAGCAATGGTAATATTGATGAATATACATTTGCTCCGGTTTTTTCTCTCGTACGATGGCCAAAAGCATTTGAGTGTCATCAAATACAATATTCTTTAAGCTTCCACGAACAGGAAAATCAAAACGGTTAAAAAGCTGGTCAACGACAACCCTGTGGACAGTCTTGCCAGAATCATCATATACCGCCACATCCACAGGTAACTTATAAATGGGTGCATCTTCTATAGATTGTTGCTGCTCGACTTGAAGGGTAACTTGATTGGCTGAGAGTTGCTGATGTTCCACGTTTAGAACAGGGTGCCCGGAGCTCAGGAACCATTGGTTGAAAAACCAATTGAGGTCTTCGCCACAAACGTCCTCAAATGCCAGCCTAAGTTGATGAACTTCCACGGTTTTAAAGCGATTGGCTTCCAGGTAATTTCTTAATCCCGTGAAAAAAGCGTCGTCACCAAGGTAATGTCGAAGCATGTGCAAAATACGCCCACCCTTATTGTAACTATGCGCATCAAACATATCTTCTTTGTCTGCGTAATCAAAGCAAATGAGGTCGTGCATGTGCATTTGTGCCTCTTGAAAATACCCTTCGGCTTCGTTGATGGCATTGTAGTCAGCCTGATCAAGTCCATAGCGGTGTTCATCCCACAAGTATTCTGAATAGTTAGCAAATGATTCGTTTAAGGGTAAATTCGACCAGCTTTCACAGGTGACCAAATCTCCGAACCAATGGTGAAACAATTCATGCGCAATGACACGCTGGTCGTTTTCGTCCAACAACTCACGGGGTGTTTTATAAACGTAATCACCAAAAATCACCGCCCCAGTGTTTTCCATCGCCCCTGATACGTAATCACGTACCACTATCTGGCTGTATTTGTCCCACGGGTATTCGACGCCAAGTTTTTCGGAGAAAAAGCGAATCATGTCAGGTGTTTCGCCAAAAATGGCACGGGCATGTGGTTCCCATGCGGGTTCAACGTAGTAATTGACTTCCATTTTTGACCCATCCTTTTTGGTGTACGTATCTTTTACTACTTTAAATGCGCCAATACCCATCATGAAAAGGTAAGGAGCATGAGGTAAATCCTGCTTCCAGTAATCCGTTCGTGTTCCATCCGGATTGTTTTTAGACGAAACCAGAGCGCCATTGGATAAGGTTTGGTACTTATTGTCAACCGTTATGAATACTTCTTGGGTGGTTTTGACATTGGGAGCATCAATGGTAGGAAACCAGACTGAACTCGCTTCGGTTTCTCCCTGTGTCCAGATATGAGGCATTTTACTTGGAATCTCTCCTTTTGGATTGATGAAATACAAGCCCTTGTCTGAAGTGATGGCCATGCTTCCAGAAGTAACAATCTCCTCCGGTTTCGCTACGTAATCAATTTTTACAGTATAACGCTCCTCTTTCGTGTAGGTTTTTCCTAATGAAATCGTTAAAAAAGAACTGTCATAACCAAAAGCCAAGTCTTTTCCATCCATGCTGACGCGAAGAATGTCCATGCCCTTCGCATCCAGAACCAACTCATTTGTTGGATAGAAATGAGGCTTTGCCGTTAGTTCAGCGGAGCCAATTAACTGTGTTTTGTCCCAATCAAAGCGCACATAAAGACGTGTATGAATCAGATCGGTTCGAATTGGTTCAGTTTCTCGGTAAATAGGTTTATTCCATTCGTTTTCATGGAGTCGATCGCTTAAAGTTGCGTTGTTTTTGGGATCGTGGTTTATGTCACCCTGGTACGTTGATTCGACGGGTCGACAGCCCCAAAATGCAGCAGAAAACCCTAGGAGGAAGAGAAAAGATTGTTTCATATACCCACAAAACTGAGGAAAAAAAACTGATTAGTAAGAGGAATCAGCTGTTTTCACTTCATATTCTGTTAATTTTACGTCAAACGGTTTGAAAATGGATCAACAAAACAACTGGTTGTTTGATGGAGAAGGGGTGAATGCCTCACAGGATGCTCATGTTACATGGGAAGACCATCGTTTTTTTACCCTTACCTACCAATCAACATCTTTTCATGGCGAAATTTTATCCAACAACATAGAGAAAAATAGCCTTCTGATAAAGGTCAACCACCGTATTATAGAGGTACATAAATCGGGGCCACTAGATGCATTGATCGCTTCACTTGGTTTGGATAAGCCGAAAGTGAAACAGCTAAAAACACTCGAGGCACCAATGCCCGGGAGAATTGTACGGATTGCCGTTGAAATAGGACAGGAGCTTAACCCAGGAGATGAAATACTGTCTTTGGAAGCCATGAAAATGGAAAACGTCTTAAAATCTGAAGGAATAGGTGTCGTAAAAAACATCGTGATTGAAGCCGATCAAGTCGTTGAAAAAGGAATGGTGCTGGTAGAATTCGAGTAAATCCAATTCAAAAGGTTGCCCTAAAAGTGGTATTTTTCTGAATATTCAAAAAATATTTATTGATACAGGTTGTTCGATAAATAAAAATAACTTGTTTAACTCATCATCATTTTTTATATTTGATTTTGATAATTGTTGTTAACATGTTGATTACAATGTGATTAAATAAATTAAAAGAGTTAAAAGCACAGCCACTACTGCTGCATATTTAACGCGAAGGGCCGTCTCTGTTGAGGCGGTTTTTTGTTGCAAAAAAAACGGGGATTTTTAATCCCCGTCATTTTTTCATTCCATATGTGTATTATTCAGAGACAACCAAACGAACCGTTTGTTGGTAAGAATCGTTGCTCACTTTAAGCAAGTACATTCCTTTTCCATGTCCACTAAGGTTGATGTCTGTTTTAATGAATCCATCTGTTTTATCAACTTGTTTCTGCTCCAAACGCCTTCCCGAGGCATCAAACACTTCCAACGTGTAGACACCCTCGATGTTGTTACTGAGGTGGCATGTGAAAATACCGTTTGACGATGGGTTAGGGAATACATTTAGCACGGATGCTACGTTAGACTCTTCGTGCAATATATCCTCCTCGGCATACGGGTTTTCTTTGAATGCAGTCGAAGACCTGCTTGCGTTAATTCGGTAGCATCCAGTAGCATTAAACGCTCCGTTGTACCCGATAACGCGAACGTAATAAGTAGTTACAGGTGCATTGTTGTAGGTAATTACCTCGCTGGTTGTACCTCCATTTTCACTAGAAAATAAAACCGTTCCCGCACTGTTGTAGAGACGAAGGTCATAGTCTGCCGGCAGGTTACTTAAGGTTACACGTATGTTTTTTGCCGTACTTGTATTTGAGAATTTAAACCAGTCAATATCTGTACTAGATGAAATCAGCGCATTGATGTTGGCGTTTACAGTAATCAATTTGGCGGCAGATAGCGTATTATTACTTTCGTAGCTGTCGGTGCATGTCGATAGAGTGGTAAAATTACTTCCAACCGTATACCCACTGCTTCCGGATGTGCAATTCGATCGAACTTGCCAGTTGTATGTTGTTGCCGATGACAGCCCTGTAAGTGCTGAACTGGTACCCGTTACGGTTACACTTGTCCATGTTGTAACTGTAGACTTTTTATACTGTAGCGTGTAATTGCTAGCGCCTGTTACTGCAGCCCAAGATAAATTAGCAGTTGTAGTGCCAATGGAGCTTGCTGCTAATGACGCAGGTGCCGAACACGTTGTAGTTGCTGGTTGTAAGTTTAAGGTGTAATCTTCCACTTCACCATAGGTGAACAGCTCGCAGGACCCTGTAATGGCTGCATCTTTCATTACAACGCGCATCCGCGTATTTCCTGTAATTGCTGTCGTTGGAATGGAAATATTACCCGTTACAGCAACCGTCGTAGCTGGAGAGGAATACACCAATTCGCCGGCATCTGCAAAGTCCAAATCTGCGTTGTAATCAATGTACACGTTGAAATACTCTGAATAGGCAGTGCTCGCAAAACCAGGAGTTAAAGTAATAGCATTTGTTGTTCCTTTGGTAAGGGTTGCACTTGTGGAAGTGAAATTACCATATCCTCCATTCGCTCCGGATGTATTGTTGATGCTTCCAAATTGCACCTTGGAAATCCATTCGAAGCTGGTGTTTGTTCCATTGGAGGCACAATACTGCGGAGTAGATGTTCCAGAGCATCCTGTGGAAGTTTTCAAGCTTGCTCGTGCTCCACCCGTAACAAAAAGTGCCTGCATGCGAGCCTTTTGTCCTGCAGAGAACATATACATACAGGCATCGTCCGTATAGTCCATGTAGTTCATAAACATTTCGGCACTGGTTCCACACGTGTTTGATTTAGGATGACTTGGACAGCCGTAATTGCTTGTGCTGTGCACAGGTGTATCGGAAACCAAATCACTCCCGCAGGTCGCATCGCCCCAAATATGGCGCAAGTTCAACCAGTGCCCAACTTCATGGGTGGCTGTTCTTCCCTTGTTAAAGGGGGCAGTTGCGGTTCCGCTAGTTCCAAAAGCAGTGTAGTTGATTACGACCCCATCGGTTGATGCCGCACCTCCTGGAAATTGTGCATAACCCAATAAACCTCCTCCAAGGTTGCAAACCCAAATGTTAAGGTATTGACCCGTAGGCCAAGCATCACTTCCCCCTTGAGCATTGAATTTCATGCCGTCGTTTGTTGAAAAGGAGGTAACCGAAGTGGATTTACGGATAATTCCATTTGTAGCAGCACCTGTTGGTGAAACGGTAGCCAGACAAAAATTGATTTCACAGTCGGCAGTTACTCCCGTAAAAGTAGAAGGTGTATTTGTCCAGTCGCTGTTGAGTCTTCTGAAATCGTTGTTTAGAACCGTAAGCTGCGATTGAATTTGTGCATCGCTTACGTTTTGAGCCGTTGTATTGTACAAAACATGCACTACCACAGGAATCGTAATGACCACTTTTTCCATGTTTACCGTGCCATTTGATACCACCTGATTCGTGAATTGTTCTATATTCTCCAGAATGGCTTGATGCATGGGGTTTTCATGAATCAATCGCTCGTGGTTTTCCATCGTATGACAGGAACGCTGCGCGTAGATCCAAGGACTTGTAATTAAAAGAACAAATGCAATGAGCTGTTTCATAAGGCTTTCTTATTTAGGGTGTTAAATTACTAAAATTGTAAGAATTAGTCAACGTATGGTGAAATTAATATTTGATGAGGGTCCTAGCTTGAATGAACTTTCCATCAGTGAAAAGCGAATAGCTGTATACACCGTTTTTCAGTTGTTCATTTCCCAATTCAAACGAAGCCTCACCTCTTTCCATGAGCTCTTCTGTAAACAGTCTTTTTCCTTCTGTGCTGTAAAATTGAATCTGTGCATGTTGAACATGGTTAGGAATGAAAAAGGAAATGCGTGTTTTGTCTACATAGGGATTGGGAATATTCTGGTCTAAACGAGCATGAGTGCTTGATTCTGTCGGGTTCAAACTTGTACCGTTTTGTTGTAAAGCTTGACTGTTGGAACAAAAACCAGGCAACATGCTGTTTAAACAATTTTCTAGCTCCGTTAAACGTGCATTTAATTCGTTGACGAGTCCTTGTAAGTTTTGTTGGGTGTTTTGAAGTGACAGGTTTTCAGTAACCAATGAATTGATCAAGTCCTGTTGTTCCCTGTGTCCTTTAACTAAAACGGGCACAAGACCTTGGTAATTTACCGTTTTGTAATTGAAGGAAGCATAGGAGATGTTTCCACTAGAGTCCATTTGATCAGGGTGCGCAACGTTTGAAACAAGCTCGGGAATAACTTGCTCTACTTCCTGAGCGATAAACCCATAATGCGTTCCCTCAGGGAAATGCATGTACTGAGCATTGCCTGTTTGCAAGTAGGAATAAGTGACGGGATTTAAACTTTCCAAAATACTTTGTGCGTCCTGCACGGCGGTAACATTGGTTTTAAATTGTTGATCAGATGGTATGGAATTGTTTCCGGAGATAACAGGCCCCGTGAAATATCCTGCGTAAACAGATGCGCCAGGTGCATTGCTGGTTGCTTCGCCGTAAACACCTATGCTCGTGGTTCCTTGCTCAGCTTTGAAATAACCGCCAATATTCGTTTTTATTCCTGCTGCAGCGCTGCCTGAAACCCCACAGTTTAAATCGATGGTATTGCTATTCGCACGAAAAACACCCCCAAACACATTCCCAGTCCCTGTAGATGTTTGGGCATACCCGTTGATGCCTGTCGTATTCTGTTGACCATTATAGGCTGTACCGATGATTCCGGTTACCATTTCTCCATTCATCGCTTTCGCTTTGATCCCTTGCACCACTGTTGCGTTTTCACTTTCCGACAACAAACCTATGCGGTTAGTGGGGTTTAAAACACTTGAAATACTGCTGACCCATGCCCCGATGTCCTCGTTTTGGTTCACAATGGAAAATTTGGCTGCAACAGGATTGGTATTTCCTCCAACCTTAATATTGCCAACTCCTGGAAGCACGTTGGTTGAACTGAAGAATATATTGTACCCATTGGTGGGTATTTCGGTGTCGTGCATCAAGGGATTGGAACCCCACTCGGTTTGGTTGTTAGTGTTCACCCAACATCCATTTTCTGCTCCTTGCGTAAGGTTAAGGTTCTTCCATTTCAACACCCCATTGCTATTCACGACAACGACTTTTGTTGATGTATTGTCTTGGTTTGAAGCATCAGGCAATGTCCGAAGTCTAATGTTTCCATTAATATCAAGTTTTTCTGTAGGCATTTGCGGATTATTAAGCCCAATACCAACAGCACCTTGTCCAGAAAAGACTACGTTTTTTGAATTCAGTGCTATTTCCCGGTTGTTTTGTAAAGGAACAGTTTGCACAAGATTGTATGGTTCCCCAAATTGAAGTTGATTATTTAACAGGGTGATACCATTGTTCGCCGTGAGGGATTGTGTTGGACCAAAGGTGCCATCACCGCGCAGTACGTCGGAATTATTGCCTGTAAAATCAATGCGTCGAACATTTACATCACTTGAGTTTCCATTGGAAGCACCTATGAGTAAAGAACTTCCTTGTCCCGCGGCTACATTTCGAATGCGTAGGTCACCAAAAACATCAAGCACAGCACTTGGATTTGACGTGGCGTTGATGCCAACTTTTCCGGCGTAAGGTTTGATTTGAAGGTTTCCGCTTGAGTTCGACATGAAATCGGTGTGCGTTTGGTCATTCGAAAGCCTAAGTTGCCAAGTATTATCAACAACTTCGAGCCTTCTGTTTCCATCAATATTGGAGGTGTCCGCCTGTTCGCCGATTCGCCAGAAATTATTGGTGCCAATGGTACCAGTTACGGTTCCGGATCGGGCAAAATCAAATCGGCCGATGGCTGGATTGGTCACATCGAAATAAAAGCCTTGAAGATTGCCGTATTGTTCAAATCGGGATGATTGACCGCTGATTTGACCACTCACGCCAAAAACAATATGGGTTTCGTTTTGTCCGCTGTTGGCAGAGGTGAATAAATCCAGGTTGCCTCCCGTATTGTTTGGCAAAGGATTAAAAATGCGCAAGCCATTCCCCGCATTCCCATTCAAAGATGTGAGGTAGTTGCCCGTTGTGAAAGCCGCCAGTTTTGTACCGTTAGTAAAAACAAAAATGTCGGAGTTAAAATAGGTGCCGAAAATGTTATTATTTCCCGCTGGTCCGGACGCATAATTTCCACCCCGATGCCAGCCATAATGCCCTAGCTGATTAAGGCTTGAGGTAGTTGTCGGTGATCCAGTAGGTATGGATTGACTTAGGACGTAACGATTGAACAATGTCAACACGGTTAGTATACATACTATTTTTTTCATTTGATTGGGTTTTAGCGCAACAAATGCACAAAACCCGCCTTTTGAGTATTACCAAGGTGAAAGGTGTAAAAGTAAACACCCTCATGTACCTGCTCCCCCAGTGCATTGGTACCGTTCCATTGCAAATTAGTTTCTCCTTGTTCGCCGGAAAAAAGAAGGTTGCCCCACCGGTCAAGAATGGCGAGTGAATCCACCATAAACGGGAGCTCAAACACATCATTTACATGGTCGTTATTTGGCGTAAATACATTGGGAACGTCCACCGTTGCCAACTCAAGCGAAACATCGTCGATGTAATAATAGACTTGTGGCACAGGCGCTGGGTCTGAAGTGGTATTGAAAGTGTCTTTTACGTAAGCGCTGTCTTTGAAATAACCAATCGTTAGGTATTCTTCATTTCCTTTAGCCATAAGGTAGCCGGAAACTTCTGTCCAGTTTAAAGAGTCTGTAAGAAAATCTGCCGTGTGTTCAATTTGTGGTTGTGCTGTTATGCGTCCGTAGCCTGTGTTTTTTTGATGGCTTTCACTACTCAAAAGGGCACCAATGTACTTAAGTGCATAATGATAACCGTTGTGGGATACGAACATGCTGAATTTGTAAATCTCTCCTTCTTTAAGCGGAGAGCTTAACTTGGTTTGGATGTATTCGCGGTATTCAGCATAAGATGGAATGATGGCGCACCAAGCAATTAAACCAGCGTAGGCTTCGCCACTTCGTGCTGGTTGAAAACCCATGGCATTGTCTGGTACAGCAACGGGATGTGCTGCCGGCCATAAGTCATGGTTGCAGGCATGGTAATAATCACTGGTGCCTTCTTGATGAGGTGAAGTCCATCCTGTACTATACGGCATGGTCGGAACTTCAGGACTGGAAAAGGTAAAGGGACAGTTGCTATGTTGTTCAAAATCACCATTTTGAACGAGGTTTTGTCCGTAGGTTGTTAGGACAAGTAAGTGAATAGTGGTATAAAGGCAGGTTTTTAGCAAGTTGTCAGTATAATAAAAGGTTAATAGGTTTCGCCGAATGTTTCGCCTTCGGTGAAGCGCAGCAACTTCTTCAGCAAGAAGATCTCGGCTGATGATGACTTTAAGTTTCCATAGGCCTGAGGTTTTTTGGTTCAGACCAAAATAATTGGATTGCGGTTAAATAAAAAAACCATTCGTTGAAAAGAGTTGAATGGCCCTTTTTTATCAACGAATGGTTCAAAATGAGGTATTATGAAAAGGAGATAAAAACCGTATTATCTATCCAGAACACATTTCGCAGTTTTCTGGATCATCCAGCGAGCATGCAATCGCTGCTTGCTGTTCTTCCAATTCTTGCGAAGTGGTTTGTTGGACGGCTGTTTTGTCTACCGTAAATTTAATAGCATCTGTTGCTGCTTTCGTTCTAAGGTAGTACATACCCGTTTTTAGACCTTTTTGCCAGCCATAGAAATGCATGGAAGTCAATTTAGCGAAATTGGCATTTTCCATAAAAATATTCAGGGACTGCGACTGACAAATGTATGCGCCTCGGTCTGCCGCTTGTTCAATGATGGTTTTTTGAGAAATTTCCCAAGCGGTTTTATAAAGTTCTTTCAACTCCGTTGGAATTTCGTCAATGTTTTGAATGGAACCATTTGAAAGCATGATTTTTTGCCTCATGTCTTTATTCCAGAGACCGGCTTTTACCAAATCCTTCAATAAGTGTTTGTTTACGATGATAAACTCACCCGAAAGCACTCGACGTGTATAAATGTTGGATGTATAGGGTTCAAAGCATTCGTTGTTTCCGAGAATTTGCGCAGTAGAAGCGGTTGGCATCGGAGCCAATAATAACGAGTTCCGCACTCCGTATTGCATGACTTCTTCTTTCAACACGTCCCATTCCCAGCGGCTAGAAGGCGTAACCCCCCACATGTCGTATTGAAACACCCCTTGAGACACGGGTGATCCGGCATAGGACTCATAGGGCCCCTCCATTTTCGCCAAATCTTTAGAAGCTGTCATCGCTGCGTAGTAAATCGTTTCAAAAACCTCGCGGTTCAATCGGCGGGCATCTTCCGATTCAAATGGATAGCGAAGCATAATGAAGGCATCTGCTAATCCTTGAACACCTAACCCGATTGGACGATGGCGCATGTTAGAGTTGCGTGCTTCTTCCACCGGATAATAATTTCCGTCGATGATGCGGTTCAGGTTGATCGTGGCCTGATAGGTTACTTCAAATAGTTTTTGGTGGTCAAATTGTCCGTTTTCAGTGACAAATTTTGGTAAAGCGATGGAAGCAAGGTTGCAAACAGCGATTTCATCCGGGGCCGTGTACTCAATGATTTCAGTGCACAAGTTGGATGATTTGATTGTTCCAAGATTCTGTTGGTTTGACTTCGCATTTGCAGCGTCTTTATACAACATGTACGGAGTGCCTGTTTCAATTTGTGATTCAAGGATTTTAAACCACAAGTCTTGTGCTTTGATGGTTTTGCGGCCTTTTCCTTCGGATTCATATCGGGTGTACAACGCTTCAAAGGCTGCGCTGTGCGTGTCCGATAGCCCTGGACATTCGTGAGGACACATCAAGGTCCATTCGCCGTTTTCCTTCACGCGTTGCATGAATAAATCCGGAATCCAAAGGGCATAAAACAAATCGCGCGCGCGTTGTTCTTCTTTTCCATGGTTCTTTTTCAAGTCAAGGAAGTCAAAAATATCGGCATGCCAAGGTTCCATATAAATGGCAAAAGAACCTTTTCGTTTTCCACCTCCCTGATCCACGTAACGTGCTGTATCATTGAATACGCGTAACATCGGCACGATTCCGTTCGACGTTCCGTTTGTTCCTTTGATGTATGAACCTGTTGCACGAATATCGTGAATGCTTAAGCCGATTCCCCCAGCTGATTGAGAAATTTTAGCACACGACTTCAGCGTGTCATAAATTCCGCTAATGCTGTCTTCTTTGGTTGTGAGTAAGAAACACGAAGACATTTGTGGTTTTGGGGTTCCTGAATTGAACAGCGTTGGCGTGGCGTGGGTAAACCAACCCTCAGACATGAGGTTGTACGTTTTGATCGCCTCCTGTACATTGTTCTTGTGAATACCAACCGATACGCGCATCAACATTTGTTGTGGACGCTCCACAATTTCGCCGTTCAGTTTCATGAGGTAGGAGCGCGTCAAGGTCTTAAAACCAAAATAATCGTAGCGGAAATCTCGGTCGTAAATAATGCTGGAATCAAGTAAATCCTTGTTGGATTGAATGATCTCATACACATCGTCTGCAATCAACGAAGCAGGTTGTCCTGTTTTAGGATCGATGTAATGGTACATATCATGAATGACATCCGAGAACAACTTCTTGGTTTCTTTGTGCAGGTTGGAAACAGCAATACGAGAAGCCAGCAGGGCATAGTCAGGATGGTCAATTGTTTTTGCGGCGGCCACCTCAGCTGCTAAATTATCTAATGCGTTAGTGGTTACTCCATCGTAAATCCCTTCGATGACTTTCATTGCCACACTTTCGGGAGAAACCAACGGATCTAGCCCATAACACATTTTAATGATGCGTGCCGTGATTTTGTCAAATTTCACTGCCTCTTTTCGACCGTCTCTTTTTACTACGTACATGTTTTTATTTTCGCTTAATTAATTAAAAATCTTCGTTAAGGGTAAATGTTTTGTTGTCTGACATCACGCCCGCTTTCTGGTATTCGGACACGCGTTTTTCAAAGAAATTTGATTTTCCTTGAATGGAAATCATGTCCATGAAGTCAAACGGATTACTCGTGTTATACACTTTAGCACAACCCAACTCCATCAGTAATCGGTCGGCTACAAACTCAATGTATTGTGTCATTAAATCGCTGTTCATGCCAATGAGTTTCACCGGAAGTGCGTCGGTAATGAATTCCTTTTCGATTTCTACCGCATCGGTGATAATTTCTCTCACCTGCTCGGAAGAAAGCTTGTTCACCAAATGTTTGGTGTACAACAAACAGGCAAAGTCACAATGTAAGCCCTCATCGCGAGAAATCAATTCATTCGAAAAGGAAAGCCCTGGCATTAAACCTCGTTTTTTAAGCCAGAAAATGGAACAAAACGAGCCGGAGAAAAAGATTCCCTCCACGGCAGCAAAGGCTACTAAGCGTTCGGCAAAATTACCTTGCTCGATCCAACGCAGTGCCCAATCTGCTTTTTTCCTCACACAGTCCAAAGTGTCAATAGCGTTGAATAAGTGCTTTTTGTCGGCCGTATCTTTGATGTAGGTATCAATTAACAGCGAATAAGTCTCCGAATGGATGTTCTCAATAGCTACTTGAAACCCATAGAAAAACTTAGCCTCGGTATATTGTACTTCCGAAAGAAAATTTTCTGCTAAATTTTCGTTTACAATACCATCAGAGGCAGCAAAAAAAGCTAAAACATGCTTGATAAAGTGCCGCTCGTTGTCGTTCAACTTGTTGTCCCAGTCAATCAAATCAGCAGACAAATCAATCTCTTCCGCTGTCCAAAAACTTGCTTCTGCTTTTTTGTAAAAACTCCAGATATCGTCATGCTCAATCGGAAAAAGAACAAAACGATTGTTGTTTGGCTCCAGGATAGGTTCTGCTTTACTCATGTTGTCAAAATCAATAATTAATAACTCAAAAAAGGAGTTAGTTACACTCCCTGTATAATTCCCCCCTAAAATTCTTGCTTCCCCGTTCAGATCCGGTTAAATAGATTCCAATCTGTTTTGATCGTTCTGGGCTTACAAAAATTGTCAAAATTCTCGCGGTAGGCAATTAAAGAAATTCACAACGTTACAACTTATTAACATTTGCTTAATGAATCCCTTTAAATTCAACGCAAGCCGTTTTATCAACATAAAAAGGGAAAATATCCACATGCCAAAAGCACGATTTGTCAATAAAAAGTTCTTTCCTTCTGTTTAGGTTGATTTTCAACGGATTCATTAAAATTACAATCGAATGGATCACGATACGAAAAAGATTCTTCCGTATTTTGAACAGGGATTTGTGAATTAAAAAACCGTCCTTTTTAAAGCCCTTTGTAGAAGCCCTTTTCCCCGTTATGCACATACCCCTTTTTACAGACCTAAGTCATTTATTATTCCCTGAATCATGTATCGCATGTCAGGTGGAGTTAAGTGACGCAGAAGAATATTTGTGTGTGTTTTGCTTTAGTGAATTACACTTTACCGGCTTTGAGAGAACATTACACCCCACAGCTCTCGACCACTTGTTTTGGGGAAGAGTACCCCTTCACGCATCGTATTCGCTCTTGTATTTTAAATCAAATAGCCCCGTACAAAGCATCTTACACCGCCTAAAATACCAACACAATCCTGACGTTGCTCGGGTGTGTGGCGAATGGATAGGGGAAAAACTTTCCATCCTTCCGAAATTTCAAGATGCCGATGGATTAATACCCGTACCCTTGCATCCAAAGAAACAATTTGAACGAGGCTTCAACCAAAGCGAGATGCTCGCTCAAGGAATTAGTAAGAAAACAGCTATTCCTGTCCATGTATCCTTTCTTTCAAAAAATGTACATACCGCAAGTCAGACAAGGCAAGGACGATTTGGAAGATGGGAGAATATAAAAAATGGTTTTAAAGCAAGAGGAATTAAACAATGTACACACCTCGTCATTGTAGACGACGTTATTACCACCGGAGCAACCATCGAATCTATGGTTAAAGCCATCCACGAACAATACCCTGAATGTCAAATTTCCATCGTAAGTTTGGCATTTGCTTCCTCAATATGAACAAACATTTTCTAGTTGTAGGTGCAGGTATTGCAGGAACAGCCGTTTCCGAACACCTCCTTCAATCAGGCCAACGGGTAACCTTGCTCGATCGCGGAAACAATACCTGTTCGTATGTGGCCGCAGGAATTATCAACCCTTTAGGGTTTCGACGAATGACAAAAAGTTGGCGTGCGGACGCGTTTTTGAATTACGCCCTTGAGTTTTACATGTGCATAGAACAAAAAACAAACAGCTCGTTTTTACGAAAGCTGGAAATGCGTAGGATGTTTTCCTCCGAGCAAGAATGCCAACTTTGGAGAGATAAACAAGAGAACGCTGAATTCACGTCATACCTTCACCCCGTAACGCAATCAGATACTGCATTCGATGGGGCCAAAAACCCCTACGGGAGCGGAAGACTAAAACAGGCTTATTCAGTCATGGCAGAAGGTTTTTTTAGCGGCTACAAACAATGGTTTACCCATCAAAATAATTGGTTGACGGAGGCTTTTGATTATGATGCATTTAACCCTTACGAGTTGAAGTATAAAAATATTTCTTACGACGGAGTTGTTTTTTGTCAAGGAGCAGATAACCCGGATAATCCATTCTTTAACGATATTCCGGTTCAAACGACTAAAGGAGAGCTGTTAATTGTACAGAATGACAAACTGGATCCCAAAATGACCTTAAACAGAAAGTGTTTTGTGCTGCCGTTGGAGGAAGGAATGTTTAAAATCGGCGCAACGTACGAATGGAGAACCAGGGATTGTTCAATTACCGAAGCAGGGAAGGAAAAACTGTTGAATGCCTTCAACCATCTTTCGGACGAGCCTGTAGTGGTCCTAAAACAACTTGCTGGAATCCGACCAACTTCCCACGACCGAAGGCCTTACATTGGCCGTAATAAGGAATTTGCAGGAATCTTTATGTTTAATGGACTGGGCTCCAAAGGCTACCTGCTTGCCCCGCTTCTTGCAAAAGAGTTCGTCGAAAGCATCCTAGAAAACAATCCGCTCTCAGAGGAAGTTTACCCTTATCGAGGCGTTCCGAAAAACCAAGGGAAGTAAGCATAATTTATACAGGTTCTAAATAGCTTTTCTGACAGTTTTATGACACTACTTGTATGCGAGCGTTGCAATTTTGCAATCAGAACATGATGAATCAATTAAACATCATCGCTTTTACACACAAAAACCTGGAAGTCAGTGACTTGGGTTTATTGCACATTGCTGAAGAAAATCAGCAAAACAGGCTTTTACCCCTAAAAGAACAGTTGAATTGGAGCGAATGCATGTTTTTATCGACCTGCAACCGGGTAGAATACCTTTTTTGTTCTGAAAACGCTGAAAATTCGTTAGACGTAAAGCGTATTTTAAAGGCTGTTTATCCCCAGCTGGAGAAAACAAAGTTGGACCTGTTTGCTCATACCGCAGAGATACATCAAGGAGAATTAGCCGTTCAGCACCTGTTGGCTGTTGCCTCCTCCATTGATTCAATGGTAGTGGGCGAAAGGGAAATCATTACGCAAGTCCGAAAAGCGTTTAACTATTCGAAAAACATTGGCCTTACAGGAGATTTTATCCGCTTACTTATTCGCCATACCATCGAGACAGCAAAACGCGTTTATACCGAAACCTCGATTGCCCGAAAACCGGTTTCAGTCGTTTCATTGGCATATCACCGTTTACGTGACATGCAAATTCCCTTGGGAGCACGAATTATTATTGTTGGGGCGGGTCAGACTAATGCCAACATGAGCCGTTTTTTGAGAAAGCATGGTTTCAAGAATTTTACGGTTTTTAATAGAACATTTTCCAAAGCGGAGGCACTGGCCTCAGAGCTGGGAGGGAAGGCGCTTTCATTGAATGAACTTAGTGCTTTCAGTGGTGGTTTTGACGTTTTGTTAACGTGTACCGGTTCTGAAAACCATATAATAACTAAGGAAATTTATACAAATCTACTCAATGGAGAAGAAGATAGAAAAGTCGTGATAGACCTCGCTTTACCTCAAGATTTGGATCCGAAAATACCGCTCAACTATCAAGTAACACACATTTCCATTGAGCAATTGCAGAAAATTTCCAGTCAACACTTAAAAGAGCGTTCTCAGGAAATTTACCATGTGGAAGAAATTTTGAGTGAAGCCATGTTCAGTTTTCGCCAACTTCAACGCTTGCGAAAAGTCGAATTGGCCATGCGTGAAGTTCCTGAAAAAGTGAAGGAAATAAAAACCACTGCATTGAACAATGTGTTCAGAAAAGAACTTGATTCACTTGATGATCCTTCACGTGAATTGTTAGAAAAAATCATCGGATACATGGAAAAAAAGTACATGAGTGTGCCCATGCTGATGGCAAAAGATATCCTGTTAAATAACAGCCATGCAACACATACGAATTGGGTCAAGGGGAAGTGACCTGGCCCTATGGCAAGCAAACCATGTAAAACAACAGCTCGAACAGCTCGGCCAGGAGGTTTCCATCACCATCATCAAAACAAAAGGCGATGTGGTGCAAAACATGAGCTTCGATAAGTTGGAAGGCAAAGGGTTTTTTACCAAAGAAATTGAGGAAGCTCTTTTGAATAAAACCATTGATTTAGCAGTTCACTCTCATAAAGACCTTGAGACAAACCCTCCAAAAGGATTAAAAATTGCCGCCGTTTCAGAACGAGAAGACCCCGCAGATGTACTGTTGGTCCGCAAAGCATCCGCGGATCAAAATCAAACTTGGTCCCTCAAAAAAGAGGCAGTTGTAGGAACCTCCTCGGCCAGAAGAAAAGCATTGGTGAAAACCCATCGTCCTGACCTTGAATTGAAGGATTTGAGGGGAAATGTGCCCGGAAGAATTGAAAAACTCAGGTGTGAACATTACGACGCCATTTTACTTGCAAAGGCCGGTCTCGACAGGCTCCAGATAGACTTAGAAGAGTTTATTGTCGTTCGACTCGATCCCAAATCCTTTGTCCCTGCTCCTGCACAAGGTGTGTTGGCTCTCCAAATTCGGGAAAACGATGAGGCGCTGTCAGCCATAATTAGCCAATTGGATCACCCAAAGGTGCGTAAAAGCATTGAAATGGAACGAAAAGTACTTAACCTGATGGAGGGTGGTTGTCAACTTCCTTTGGGAGCGTATCATACACTTGAAAATGAATTTTGGGTGGCATATGCTGAAGATTGGAGGCTGGGAGGCAACGTCCATTGCTGCACAGGAATGGAGCCAGAGGAAGTGGTAGAAAGGTTGAAAACGCACCTGTAACCTGAAATGAAGACCGTTTTCATTTCTAAAAACAGCCATGATTTAAGCCTGCTTCCTTCGTTTTGTAAAAACAACAACATACGTTTAATTGCCCAATCCCTTATTGATTTCAGAGAAATAGCGTTTCAAGGCATACAACCATACGATACCTTATTCGTTAACAGCATCCGGGCGTTTGAGTTTTTTACGAAATCTTCACCGATTCCTAATGATTGTGAAATAGCATGTGTGGGCAATACCACAGCTGAAAAGCTTAGGAAGTTGGGATATTCACCGGCATTCGTTGGTGCGCAAGCAGGAAATCCGACCCTTGTTGCTAAAGACTTTAAGCATTGGATAGGAGACAAGCGTGTGCTTATACCATGTTCGTCATTAAGTGCCAGAAGCATAGCAAAGGAATTGGATCCCGCTCAAGTGACCGAATTAATCGTTTACGAAACCGTGTTAAATCCGGCGGCCATAGAACAAGCGGATGCGTATATATTTACGAGTCCATCCAACGTTAATTCCTTTTTTACAGAAAATAAAACAGGTAATTCTATAGTAATTGCTTGGGGTAGGGCTACTCAGCAAGCACTTAATTTACTGGGCGTAAAAAACACCATAACCATGATTCATTCCAAAGAGGAAGAGGCGATAACCATGCTTGAACAATGGCTTTAAAATCAACGTTTACCCGAAAACGGTTGTTTTCTTGATAGGGTGCTGGTTTCGTTGAGGCCACATCCCTCACACGAACCTTTTTTTGAATTGAACCCCATTAATGTTTTTCTCAAAAGATAAAATACACTCCCGATTACAATCAAAAATACAACAGCTTCTTGCATCATTTCATGAATTGATAAACAGCGAATGCACACACATACGCCAACACTCCCATGAATACCAGTTGGATAATCGGCCATTTCCATGATTGTGTTTCCCTGCGAACTACCGCCAGTGTCGCCATACATTGCATCGCAAATGCATAAAACACCATGAGCGAAATACCTGTCGCCATGGAATACACTTGCGAACCATCCTTTCTTTTTTCCATTCGCAACCGTTCAATCAAGGGTTTATTCGAAGATTGATCCCCTTGTACAGCATAAATAGTGGCCAACGATCCAACAAACACCTCCCTCGCAGCGAAAGAAGTAAGCAGTGAAATACCAATTTTCCAATCATAACCCAAGGGTTCAATGACCGGTTCAATGGTTTTCCCAATTTTCCCCATGTAGGACTCCTCCAGTTTTAAGGCTGAAATGTAGGCTTCCTGTTCGTTCTTTTCCAGCTTTTCCAACGAATCTTTTTCGCGTTGAACCAATACCTCTTTTTCTGGTGAACCGAAGGTAGCAAGCGCCCATAATATAATGGAAATGGCCAGAATAATTTTCCCCGCATCTATAATAAAGATCCGAATCTTTTCCCAAATGGTCAAGCCAACGTTTTTCCAAATAGGCCATTGGTAACCAGGTAACTCTAGCATCAAAAACCCTTTCTCTTCAGAACGAATGAGTTTTTTTAACACCCAAGCAATCAGTAAAGCACTAAAAACCCCTAAAAAGTACAATCCAAATAAAACCAACCCTTGGAGTTGCATGAAACCAAATACGCGAACATTGGGAATAACCAGTGCAATAAGCAGTGTGTAAACAGGAATTCGCGCACTGCAACTCATAAAGGGAGCAACGAGTATAGTAATCAACCGTTCTTTTTTATCGGAAATGGTTCGGGCCGCCATCACTCCTGGAATCGCGCAAGCAACACTCGACAACAATGGAACAACGCTTTTTCCGTTCAATCCCAAAGGCCGCATTAACCGATCCATGATAAACACCACCCGTGCTAAATACCCGCTTTGTTCTAATAGGGCAATGAAGAAAAACAAAATGGCAATTTGTGGAATAAATACCAAAACACCGCCAATGCCTGGGACAATCCCTTGGGTCAATAAATCGGTTAGCATGCCCGATGGCAAGGTACTGCTTAACCAACCGGCTAATGCGTTAAACTGCCCATCAATAAATTCCATTGGAATTTTGGCGAAGGTGAAAATAAATTGAAAAACAACGAGTAAAATTCCAGCAAAAATGACATATCCCCAAAGTGGATGTACCAAGATGCGGTCAAGTTTCGATTGCATTTCCTTGTCCTGATGGCTTATTTTTACGCAGGATGATACAATGTGTTGAATCAGTGCATAACGTTTTTCAGCCTCGGTTTCTTGATTTTTCGCGTCCTTTTTCCCAACAATATTGCTTTCCAACGCCACTAATGAGTCAGGCGCTACGGTAGAAATGCATTGAGTTAAGGCATCGAGTAGCCGGTCTTTGCCTAAGCCAACCCGTGCATTGGTTTGAACGATTTTGGCTTGGGGGAAGAACGATTGCAGTTGTTTCAAATCCACCTGAATACCGCGTTTTTCGGCGATGTCCATGCGGTTTAAAACCATCACACATGGAACACCAAGATCGTATAGTTGCGTGAAAAGAAATAAATTTCTTGCCAAATTGGATTGGTCTAATACAACCAAAGCGACAGTTGGAAAATCAGGATGATTCCTATCCGATAAAACATCGTAGACGACCTCTTCGTCCCCAGATCTTGGATAAATACTGTAACACCCCGGGAAGTCGATTAAATCGATGGATTGATTCGATAGTGATAATTTACCGGATTTCTTTTCTACCGTTACGCCGGGGAAATTTCCAACTTGTTGACGGAGTCCAGTAAGCAAATTGAAGACTGAACTCTTACCTGTATTGGGATTGCCAAAAAGTGCAACCTTCATTAAGATAGGTTTAGGCTGGCACAGCAGTGAACAATGGGGACTCAACCTCAATGAGATTCGCTTCATCAAGCCTGAGAGATAAAACAAAGCCTTGGGCTTCAATGGCGATTGGGTCGCCAAAAGGTGCTTTGAATAGCACCTTCAATTCTTTTCCCCTAAGTAGGCCCATTTCCATCAATTTAGGCTTAAGTGCTGAGTCTTGAATACCCGAAATGCAAACGGATGTTCCTGGTTGAATGGTTGAAAGAGATTGGCGCATTCCTTATTTAGAATTATTCTACAAAGCTAACGAAACATTGCCATCACCTCATACCTTATTTGTGGTATTTTTAGCACGCTGAATGCCTTTTTTTCTTTTGTCATTAAACCAATTCATGGATAAAAGGTCTATATAGTTTACGAAACATGCTTCATGTCCAACGATTCACTTATATTTCTTTTACGCCGTTTTAAAACGAAAGGAAAGGATGCCAATGCTGCTTTTGGTGAGTTTATGGCATTGGTTGGACCAAAATTGTATGCGGCAAGTTTTCGAATCCTTCGAAGCAACGTATTGACTGATGACGCTATGCAGAATACCGCAATTGTTATATGGAAGCGAATTGAAACATTGAAAGAAGAGGCAGTCGTTTTTACGTGGTGCTACCGGATTGCAACAAACGAGGCCTTGAAAATAAAAGCAATTGAAAATAAGAGAAAGACACAAAACTTAGATGAACAGGTACTCGAATTTTATGATAATACCAGTCAACTTTACACGCAGTCAGCCGAAGAAATGATGGAATTACTGATGAAAGCAGTTCAAACCCTACCTGAGAAACAAGCATTAGTGTTTCAATTAAGGTATTTTGATGAAGAAAAATACAGTGATATTGCACGGCTAACCAACACCTCCGAAGGTAGCTTGAAGGCGAGTTACCACCTTGCAGTACAAAAAATCAATCAATTTTTAAGAAGTCAATTAAACCTTTGATGGTTTAACTTATCTAAACAAGAGAAGGATGAAAAACCAACGAGATATAATCAATGATGTAAAGCCAATCAGGTTCTCCATTCCACCGGCCGGTTATTTTCATCAGTTGGCTGATATCGCTACCGAACAGGAGCACCAATTAACCAGAAAAAGGAATTACAGGAAGGTTGTTTTCGCAGTTGCCACTCTCGCAGCTTGTTGGTTGCTGGTCTTTTGGTTGTTTCCAAGTTCCAAAAACGGGCAGAATATTGCAGCATTGGCAAAAACAGAATCGGCTTCAAGTACCACCTTTCAATTCAGTAAACCCCTAAAAAACCATACTAACAAGTCACCCATAATTTCTAAAAAGGCGAAAGGGGTAAAGTCACTACCACAAAAAGCTTATGGAACAAATACCGCAGGAGAACTCGATCTGTCGTCACTCTCCCAAGAAGAAATCCTTGCGTATTTGGATGAGGAGGAAGTCGATGCAATGGAACTGGAAGAATTTTTATTTGGTAATTATTAACCTAAAATAAATCAATATGAAAAAGTACCTATTATGCGCCATGTTAGGTTTGGGAATGTCCCTCTTGGCACAGCAAAATGAAGGAAGTGCCAAGCCAAAAAAAGAGAAATTGGAAAGCATGAAGATAGCTTACCTAACCAAAGAACTGGCACTTAACCCCAAAGAAGCAGAGCAATTCTGGCCCATTTACAATGAAATGATAGAGAAGGTCAGACAGAACAGAAAAGAAAAGAGAATGTTGACAAAGGAGCTAAAGGAACATGCTTCAACGCTTAAAGAAGAGGAAATAAAGCAAAAAATGGAGGCATTATTTCAAAAGCAAATAGAGGAGATTAACCTAAAGAAAAATTACGGGGAAAAGATTGCCGGCGTGATTGGATATCAAAAAGCGTTGAAACTAACTGTGCTGGAACACCAGTTTCGCCAAGAAGTCATCAATCAGTTGAAGAAAAAGCAGCAACAACCAAGTTCTCTACCAAAAGAATAAGGTAATTTGTGCCTCATGCCGCCCAAAGCGACCGCATCACCTGAAACGTTAAATTCGTAAATAAAATCCGCGCGTTGGCATTGCGGTCGATGTGGTAATGAAAATCATTAAACGATTGATGTAAATCAAAAATGTTATTTCCCGTGATGAAGCGCGAAAAATTCTTCAAAAATGCAAACTCCTCTTCACTTGTTTTAATGAGCGCTTGATCGGTGTAATTGCGGAGCAAACTTTGTCGAAACATGTGTAACGCGTATGCTAAAAACTGCTTTTGACGCTCTTTGCCTTGGCCGGCGAGGTCATCGGCCCATTGCATCATTTCCAGCACATCTTTTTTGTAACATACCCGCATCAGTTGAATGAACCACTCTCGGTAATTCTGTGTGTTTTCATCCGCACCTACAATGTGCATAGCCGAAAGTAAATTTCCTTGCGCCCGGCCGCATAGCGTTGTTGCTTCGGAAGGCGCAATTGAAAAACGTGCCACAACATGAGCACAAAGTGCCTCATGGTCTATTGGCGGTACCACAATGGCTTGGGTACGTGATTGGATAGTGGTCAGTAGCCGTTGCTTTTGCTCTGTAATCAGGAAAAACAACGTTTTGGGTGGCGGCTCTTCCAATATTTTGAGCAATTTATTGGCACAATCAACACCCATCTCCTCTGCCATCCAAATCACCATCACCTTGTATCCGCCCTCGTAGGATTTTAACGTCAACTTCTGAATAATTTCCTGGCTTCCGTCAGAACTGATCATGGGATGCCGCATTTTTGGATCCATCTGTTCGATCCAAGTGGTCAAGTCTGCATACGGTTGAGCCTTAACCATAGAACGCCATTCTTGAAATAATGGCGAACTTGTTTTACTGATAGACTGTACAACTGGAAAAGAAAAATGCACGTCGGGATGTTGCAACTCTGCGATTTTCACGCAGCCCGGGCAAACACCACAACTGTCGTCATCCCCACGGTTGGTGCAAAAAAGGTATTGGATGTAAGCCAAACACAACGCCAGCGAGCCATACCCACATGCTCCCTGAAAAAGCTGGGCATGAGCAAGTTTTCCGCCCTGAATTTCCCGAATAAAACGGCGCTTTAATGTGTCTTGCCCAATGACCGATTTAAAAAACATGCCTAAAGTTAAAAATTTGGAACGAAATGAACGAAGATCATTCAACAAGGCAAATATTGCTTAACTTTAACTGCTTATAATTGAATAACACCATGAAAAAAACACTTTTTATACTCGGTTTGTTGGCCTCCATTTGCCAATCTTCTTTGGCAAACGGTCTTCCGAGTCATAACCGACATGCGGAAAGCCGCGAAGCCGTTTCCATCAGTTTCTCTGTTATGTGTAATGGATCTCCAGTCGCAGCAGCTTACATTAACGTAACGGCTGTAGGAATTACCATCGGCGCAGCAAGTACAGATAATACGGGAAAGGCGGTGATCAACATTCCTTCTTATGCCGGTCAGCTTTCTGAAGTGACAATCACGCACAGCATGTACCACACCGAAAAAATGAAAGATCTAGTGCTCACCAGTGGAAAAGTATTCGATGTCACCATGAAAAACAGGTCGGAAACCGTTGCTGAGATCACCAGTGAGACAGAAAATAAACTCGCCAAATTGGAGGATAAAACACAGAGAATAAATGAGAATACTGCTGAATATAAGACCGAAGCCGAGCGTTTGGCTCAAGAAAAAGCGGAGGCAGCTAAGGAGGCAGAAAGGCTGCGCGTTGAACGCGAGCAGGCGGAGAAAATAGCGAATGAAAAAACCGTTTCCGCAGAAACCAAACAAGCAGAGGCAGATAAGCAGCGTGCAGAAGCCGAAAAGCAACGACAAGAAGCACAAAAACTCCGCGACGAAGAGGCTACTCGAATAGCTGCGGAAGCACAAAAACGTGAACAAGAAGCTCAACAGCGCAAACAAGCAGAAGAAGAACGGGCAAAAGCACTCGAAAATGCTACCCTGCAAGATGCTCAGAAAGAAGCAAAGGAAGTAAAAGAGTCATCTAAATCAGAGCAAGAGGAGCAAAAGAAACAAGTAGAAGAGGCACAGCGTAAAGCCAAAGAACAAGAAGAACAAGCGAAGCAACAGAAGGAAGAGGCTGAAAAGAATGCGGAAGCAGCGAAAAATCAAGCGAAAAACGAAAAAGAGGAACTGAAAAAAGAGGAAGAGCGTGCAGAAGCCGAAAAGGAAGCTACCAAAGAGGCTGAAAAAAAGGCTAAAGAAGCTGAGGAAAAGGAAAAGGAAGCCGAAAAAGCAGCAAAAGAGGCAGCAAAAGCCGCAGAAGTTGCCGAAAAAGAAAAAGCCGCCGCAGAAGCATTGAAAGCTAAAATGGCAGAACTCGACGAGCAACAGGCAGGCATCGACAAAGAGCGTGGAAAATTAAAAAAGACACAAGACGACCTCGATAAAAAAATTAAAAAAGGTAAAAACGTTGAAAAACTGAAAGCCGAACAAGTCAAGCTGGACGAGAAAAACAAAAAACTGGATGAAAAACAATCCAAATTAGACGAGAAACGAAAAAAACTTCTCAAGAAAACATCCTAATTCATAAAGTCATCGAAAAGCGGCCTAAAGCCGCTTTTTTTAGCCATGTCCGAAAAAACACGTCAGTACCTCTTGCTCCATGGAATTGTCCTTATATGGGGGTTTACTGGTTTGTTGGGTAAACTTATTCACCTTCCAGCAGATCTAATCGTCTGGTACCGCCTTCTAATAGCTGTGGTGGGATTGTTTATCGGAATTCGCCTCATGGGAAAGTCGTTAACTCTTCCCGACCGAAACATACTTTTAAAAGCCTCCATGGTTGGCGCTTTCGTCGGATTGCATTGGATCACCTTCTATTATTCCATCCAATGGTCAACGGCCTCTCTAGGTATTCTTTGCATGGCTACAACCTCGCTTCACGTCACGTGGTTGGAGCCACTTATTCTTAAACGACCGTTTTCTTGGTTGCAATTCGTTTTAAGCCTCATAATCATCTCTGGGATACTGCTCGTAACAGGCGATTTTAACACCAACGAATGGAAAGCCCTCGCTCTTGGTTTAGGCTCAGCACTTTGTGCTGCCATATTTTCGGTAAACAATGCAAAATTGGCCCAAACATGTCCCGCTCATAACCTATCCTTAATCGAACTTTCAATGGCATTCGTACTTTTAACAGGTGCTTTGGCGTTGCAACAAAAGGTATCACTTTCCATGTTTCATATCAGTTTGTCGGATTTTTTATGGTTGCTTTTTTTAGGTTTAATCTGTACGTCATTCGCTTTTTTAGCTTCGGTTGACCTTGCGAAAAAACTTGGACCTTTTACCGTTTCTTTGACGATTAACCTTGAACCTGTTTATACTATTGGGTTAGCAGCATGGATCTTACATGAACACGAAAAATTGAACCCCCTTTTTTATGTTGGTGCAGCAATTATAATGATCACGGTTTTCTGCAACAGTTGGCTGCAAAGGAAGTTCGGAACAACTGAAACACCTCATTAGTGTCGCAGTGGAAGAAAAACAGCTTAAATGCCTATTTTTGTAGGAAGTGGAAAAAGTAAAACAACAGCTTCATTTAAAGCAGCAGAGGTATGATTTAGCCTACTTGCGCATGGCAAGCTCATGGGCCGAACTTTCGCATTGCGAACGAAAAAAGGTGGGCGCCATTATTGTCAAAGATGAAATGATTATTTCAGATGGCTACAACGGGACACCCGGTGGATTTGATAATTGCTGCGAAGACGATGATGGAAATACACAATGGTTTGTGCTGCATGCCGAAGCAAACGCCATTCTTAAAGTCGCAAAGTCAACCAATAACTGCAGAGGTGCAACCTTATATTTGACGCTCTCTCCTTGCAAAGATTGCAGTAAACTAGTGCTACAGGCCGGAATTTCGAGGGTCGTTTTCCGAGATGCTTACAAGGATCAAACAGGCGTTGAATTTTTGAGAAACGCAGGAGTACAAATCATTCAAATTTCAGAAGATGCAAAATAATGAACCTAATAAATCCTATTTAGTGCCAGCACTTCTGGCTTTGTGTCTATCGGTGGGATTGGTGACAGGCTATTTAATTGCACCCAAAGGCTTTGATTTTGCAGGTTCGGAAGGGGGCACCAAGTACCAGAAACTTCAAGACATTATTGAGGTGCTTGACCAAAAGTACGTGGATAAAATAAATGCAGAAAAACTGTTCGAAGAAACCATTTCGGATATGTTGCATCGCCTTGATCCACATAGCAATTATATTCCGGCGAAAGACCTTGCTCGAATGAATGAACAAATCGAGGGGAAGTTCGGTGGAATAGGTGTTCGGTTTTTTATTTTGAGAGATACCATTTGCGTCACACACGTTATTCCCGGTTCTCCCTCCGAAGCCTCAGGACTAAGAGCTGGTGATAAAATCATTCAAGTGGATGGTAAAAGGGTAACCAAAAGTAAAATAACGAACGAGAAGGTTATGAGCCTATTAAAAGGGCAAGAAGGAACCACTGTCGCGTTAGGTATAAAAAGGAAAAACAAGTTGCTCAAGAAAAGTGTGGTGCGCGGAAGCATTCCGATCGAATCTGTGGAGTGTGCACACCTTATGAAAGATGGCATCGGATACATTCGAATCAGCGAATTTTCCGTAACCACAGCGGAAGAATTTAGGTTCGCTGCAGATAAATTGAAAGCACAAGGAATGAAAAAATTACTCCTTGACTTGCGTAACAATACCGGCGGCGTGATGCAAACCTGTATTGAAATAGCGGATGAATTGTTGCCAAATGAGGAACCCATTGTCGTAACGAAAGGTACCCACAGCGGAAAAAAAACCTATTATTCCAAACCAGGAGGAATGTTGAGTAATATGCCCTTGGTGGTTTTGATCAATGTCAATTCAGCCTCCGCCAGCGAAATATTGGCTGGTGCCATTCAAGACAACGACAGAGGCACCATTGTCGGTCGACGGTCGTTTGGGAAAGGGCTGGTTCAGGAAGATGTTCCATTGCGGGATGGGAGCAATCTGCGATTAACAGTGGCTAGGTATTACACGCCAACCGGAAGATGTATTCAGCGTCCTTATAAGGAAGGTTACGATGAATACATGGCCGATCAATTGAACCGTATGGACAACGATGAACTATATAAACCGGATAAATCCGTTTTCCATGATTCCTTGAAATTCCGCACACCGAAAGGAAAAATCGTTTATGGAGGAGGTGGAATTATGCCGGATGTCTTTGTTCCGTTTGATTCCGTAGGAATGAATTTGTATTACACAGAATTAATGTTCAACCAAGTTTTTACCGGTTTTGCCTTCGATATCGTTCACGGAAGCGGAAAGAAATGGAAATCCATCGATCATTTTATCGCCAGTTTTAATGTGACCGATGCCCTTTTGCAACAATTTGTGCGTTTTGCCTCCAAAGAATTCAAAGTGAAGCCCGATCCGAATGCCTTGAAAGGATGTCGAAACCTCGTGGTTAGAAACATAAAGGCAGAAATTGCTCGTCAAATCTGGCTTGAAAATGGATTCTTTAAAGTAGTAAACTTAACCGATAACGAAGTTCAAGCAGCAATTAAGGCCTTCAAACGTTAACGTTTTACCAGTTGCGAGGTGCTCAAAAATCCGTTGGTATTAACCGAAATAAAGTAAATGCCAGGTTTCACTTCCTCGCCTGCTTCATTTTTACCGTTCCATTGGCTTTCAAATGATTCCGTGGTAACAAGTGCGTTTTTCTCCACCACCGAAATGAGCTTACCCGTATAGTCGTATATCGAAATCGAAACTTGATCACCCGGTTTGGAACGACTTAATCGAATGGTACAATTAGATTCCATTGGGTTTGGAAACACCAAAATTCCCTTATCTTCCTCAATTAACTGCTCGTCCAGACTCGCGCTCATAAGGTCTTCCATGTTGTAATTTTCATCGCCGTTTTGATATAACATGTAATGAAAATACACAAGGAACATTTCGTCGCTCGTATTCAATCCAGCGGTTACTGTTACTGGTGGGTTGTTTGGGTTGTGAACATTCGTTGCGGTATTGTCATAGATGCCCTCACCCTTGATTTTTGAACCCATAGGAGCCACTTGTATGTACTTGAAAAAGTAGAAATCTTGCCAGTGGAAATCCCAATGGGGGATGTTCGCGAGTTTCAAGGTGTCACCACCGGGTTTGATCGCATATGCTTTGATGCTTTTGCCCAACAAATGCATGTGGGGAAAAACGCTTAAAACCGAAATTTTTGCTGGGATTCCCCCTGAACCAGCAGGGTATTGGGCCGTAACATTGGTCAGTTGATTTGGAGGCAGGGAAAAGGACCAGTTTTGTATGATCGCGTCGGCCGAAACCTGCCTTACACCCGTGGTTCCAGTGGGGTAAAAGTGAAAAATCACCTTTGTACTGTCAAATTGCCCATAACTTCCTGCCGGATAATGCATGGCAAAGTAAACTTGAGACCCTGCAGAAATGTCAATACCAAGTTTTAATGGTGCTACCGATGGCAGTATCATCGGTGTTGAACCTGGTGTGTAGCCTGCAATAAGTTTGGTGTTCTGATTACTCGGACTGGCACAATTTCCCCCAATGGAGTCGGTAGATTCAACCGCCCCGGGATCTAGGTAAATTAACGCATGATGCACAATTTGCCTGTTGCCAGGTATAATTTCAATGGATTTGATGGTACGGTTCTGTAAAAGACCGCTCGGAACAGCAAAGCAGGCGTAATCATCGTTCATGGAGGTAGCTTTGCTCATATACGTGGGTATTTGAACGGTTAAATCGCCGTTACCAAGCAAAGTTCCGGATGAATAAACCGGCGGCGGTGGCGTGTTAGCTGCGTTTCCCTCTGGGGCGCCTGCCAATACCCAGTTCTGAATAGTTGTTTTCTCACTTGAACTCAATGCTCGGTTATGCACATACTGTTGGTAGTTGTTGTCCGGTGGCCATGGTGGCATTCGGTCCTGCGATACCGCATCATAAATGGCTGCAGCCATCGGACTGCTTTCGTTGTAGGTCATCAACGGAAAAGGAGCAATTCCCCCGTTATGGTGGCATTTTGTGCATTTATTGTAAACAATCTGTGCCACATCATCGCTCCATGATTGAGCAAAAGAAGTTGAATAACAGGCCAGAAGAAAAACGAAGGTGTAAAACTTTTTCATTTGTAATGCTTTGAACGCAAGATACAAATTACAAGCTATAAAGCGTATTAAATCGATATAAACGTGGAAATCAAGTTAATTCTGCGAAAAAATCATGCCCTTTGTCGTCAGTAATAATAAAAGCAGGAAAATCTTTTACGCGTATTTTACGTACAGCTTCCATTCCGAGTTCTTCAAAATCAACTACTTCCACGGATAAAATATTTTCTTTGGCCAATATGGCAGCAGGTCCACCAATGGAACCAAGGTAGAATCCACCATGTTTTTTGCAAGCGTCGGTAACCTCGCTTGAACGATTCCCTTTTGCAAGCATAACCCTACTTCCTCCATGCGATTGGAAAAGATCCACATATGGGTCCATTCGTCCCGCGGTTGTTGGGCCAAAAGATCCGGAAGGCATACCCTCAGGTGTTTTGGCAGGGCCGGCGTAATAAACAGGGTGGTTTTTAAAGTACTCAGGCATGGGCTTTCCTGCATCCAGTAACTCTTTTATTTTTGCGTGAGCTATGTCCCTTGCTACAATTAGGGTTCCATTGAGTTTTAAGCGTGTTTTAATCGGGTAGTTGGAAAGTTCAGCCAATACCTCGTTCATCGGCTTATCAAGGTTGATTTCAACCGGAGGTTCAAGATGCGGCGCGTTTTCAGGTAAAAAACGCCTTGGATCCGTTTCAAGTTGTTCGAGAAAAAGGCCGTCTTTCGTAATTTTCGCCTTGATGTTGCGGTCAGCAGAACAAGAAACACCAAGCCCAACCGGACATGAAGCTGCGTGCCGAGGAAGACGAATTACCCGCACATCATGGGTAAAGTACTTCCCTCCAAATTGAGCACCGATATGGCTCTCCTGACAGATACGGTGTACTCGTGCTTCCCATTCCAAATCCCGAAACGCTTGACCATGCATGTTTCCTTCCGTTGGTAATTCATCAAAGTATCCCGCCGATGCCTTCTTAACCGCTGCTAGATTAGCTTCAGCAGAGGTGCCGCCAATCACAAGTGCCAAGTGGTACGGCGGACAAGCAGCGGTTCCAAGGTCTTTGATTTTTTCCTTTACGAAAGCGGTCAAAGAATCCTCGTTTAAGAGCGATTTATTCTTTTGATATAGAAATGTTTTGTTTGCGGACCCCCCGCCTTTGGCTAAAAACAGAAACTCATAACTATTTCCCCTTTTTGCATAGATATCAATTTGAGCAGGTAAATTTGAACCTGAGTTTTTTTCCTCAAACATGGATAACGGAACGATCTGAGAATACCTTAGGTTACGGTTTTGATACGTATTAAAAATTCCTTTGGATAGGTACTCAGCATCGTCTCCGCCAGTGAAAACAAATTCCCCTTTCTTTGCCATTACAATGGCAGTTCCTGTGTCTTGACAAGAGGGCAACTGACCCTCTGCCGCAACTACGGCATTTTGAAGTAAATTGTATGCCACAAAGCGATCATTGTCAGTCGCTTCAGGATCATCCAAAATGGATTTTAGTTTTTCCAAATGGGAAGAACGCAACAAAAAAGAAACGTCTTTCATCGCTTCTTCTGATAGAATTTCCAGCGCTTTTGGATCAATATGAAGCACCTCATGTTCGCCCCACCTCTGCACCTGAACGTATTCATCCGTTATTTTTCGATACGTGGTTAAATCTTTTTGAATGGGGTAGGGATCTTGATAAAAAAATTCGGCCATTTGATTCTGATTTGAAGGCTTGAAATTACAAGTTTTTACCTAATTTCCCCATACAATTTAGGGTTGAATCATACCAATGACTTTCTTTTTCATTGAATAAAAGTATAAATGGGGATGTTCTCCCCATTTTCTTACTTTTCTTTACTAGGTTAATTTATTTGGTGCAGAACCGTTTGGGCAACACCCTTGTCGTCAACGACATGAATGCTGTAAATGCCAGGTTTTAACGTTTCGCTTGAAATAACAACCTCATTTATGCCCATGTTAAACACATGTTCTTGGACATGGACGGCTTGACCATGCATATTAAGGACACGAAGTTCACCCAACTGAGTTGAATTATCCGTTTTTACAAAAACCACGTTGAAATCACCATTACTAGGGTTTGGGAAACTAACCATCTTTACACTTGACGGCGCTTGTTGGCATAAACTGGTAACCACTTCAAACGATTCACTGTTCCCGTCGATATCAAACTGAGTCAATCGGTAATAATTGATGCCGTTTTGGGGGTTTTCATCCAACATTTGGTAGCGAAGTACTTCATTAGAATTTCCTGCAGCGGCCACTGTTCCAAGCGCCATCCAATGAGTTCCGTTTTCAGATCGCTCAATTAAAAAATGACTGGATTGGTTTTCAGAGGCTGTTGACCAGTCAATGCTCACGCGGCTGTTCGTGTTGCAATTGGCTTCAAAAGAAATCAATTCAATAGGAAGCGATGAGGTTGAGTTGGTTATCGTAAAAGGCGAAAAATTCGTCACGTCGTCTTGCGTTACCCAAGAATAACCTTGGGCATTATCGCCTGTGGAGAAATTACCTGTGATGTATGTAATATTTTCCCAATCATTGCCATAATGCATAAACTGTCGGTCTGCAAAAGCGTTGCTAAATCCATTTGAAAAATAATTTGCCCCATTTGAATAGTGTAGTGTAATATCTACTGCGCCATATGTGGAAGCAAGGTAACCGCTGGAAGGGGTAATATGCCACATTCTACCAACATTGCCTGTTACAAATGGGTTTCCATTGTCTTGTCCATTGGTGGTGACTTGATCAACCACACGCACCCCAAAACCAAATGCCGTTCCTGGCTTATTGAGCGTAACGGGGTTGTAGGTCGATCTTCCAACAGGATATACCATTGATCCGGTTAAATTTCGGAGTAATGTTCCAGTGCCGTTCGTTTGGATATAACTGTTCGAGCTTCCCCCAATGATTGTTCCATTGTTCATGTTTAGGTGGTAATTACCCAAAAGCAGTTTACCGCTGATCAAATTGAACAATCCATTTACCGAAATAGCTGTATTTAAGGATACATCTCCTGATTTATTTAGTGTCACGTTATGGAATTCTATTACGTTGCCTCCCGATACGTCTATAGAGGTATTGTTGTTCCCAGTAAATTGAACTGTACTCGTTCCTGCTGATAATCCGCCTTGTTGAATCCAGTTTCCATGAACCATTAAAGTTCCCCCTCCGAGGTTAAGGTTAGCGCCACTTTCTATGGTAACGTTATTAACTGAAAGCGAGTTCGTATTCAACATGGGTTGATTGCTTACACATGCCTGTGTGGGAGGAATAATAATGTTTTTATCGGAATTTAATAAGGTGCTAGCAGTGGAGAACGAGTTGTTGTTAAAAACAAGCCAATTGCTTATCGTATTCATATCACTGTTATTACGGCCATTCCAAACAAGGTCCCCATTGCTCAAAGGAGAAGAAACAGTTATTTGATTGAGGCTTAACGTCATGTTGGCAGAATTGCTGCAACCATTTGCTGCTGTGCCGGTTACGCTGTAGGTATTACTGGCTGTTGGCACGAATGCAGTTCCATTGCTTATTCCGTTCGTCCAAGCGTAGGAGTTAGCACCTGTTGCTGTAAGTGTAACTGGTGTTCCAACACATGCAACTGCTGGATTGGCTTGAATGGTAATTACAGGCAAAGGTTTTACTTCGACATAAATGGTATTGGAATTGGCGGAACAACCATTTGAATTTGTTTTGGTGGCAAAATAATTGCCACTATTAACAACCGTAATACTTGATGCCGTGGAACCATTCGACCATTGAATACTTGTGCTTTCATTCGAGTTAAGAACTACATTTTCCCCTGAACAAAATGTGGTTGATCCGGACGCAGTGATTACAGGAGCTGATGCCAAATTGCTTACACTGCCATAGAATTTAAAACTATTGATGCTGTATGTTCTGTTCTCATTTGATCCCCCCCATGCATACAACCTGAATGTTATTGCCTGCGTTAAGTTCTGAAAAATCGAGCTATTGATTAGGATAGAATCACCGTCGAAAGCAGGGGTAGCAATATTGTTTTGGAAATTATCAGCACTCGACCGAAATGCAAAACCGTTTATAGAAGCATTACTTCGTTGTCCAACAAAGACAAAACTCAATAGATTCAGTTTTTTACATGCAGCAGGCGTGATGGTCCATTCAAAATAGTCACTTGAGTTAAAAGAGGGAGAATTCCAACCTCTGGCATTATAACGATCGTTACCCGCGTTTGCGGTAACACCAGTGCTGTATCCTATTCCGGAAACGCTTAAGGCAGTATTCGTTATGTCCCCGCTGATGAACGGATTTGAGCTAGAAGGATTTGAGCCGTTGATGGGATTTTCCCAAATGGTTTGAGCACTTAGGAATGAGGTGCCGGAAAACACAAAGAAGAGGGCAATGAAAAGGAAGGCACAAATACCTTCCAAATACTTTTGGGGTAAAAAGTAGCGCATAATTTTGTCGTTAAAAAGGGTCTGGGACAAAATTAGCGCCAAAAAGGAGAATGGTGGTATTAAATTTTTGTTAAAATGATTTTTATTCAACCAAGCAGCAACTTTTTAGTTGCTGCTTGGTTGAATAAATTTACTGTTTAACGAGCCTTAACATGTATCCCTCTTCTATCTTGCCTTTTTTTCCAGGCCTTGCTGCTTTTACAATCACACCTGTTTGAGCGATTGTCATGATGTGCGTTACGCCAGCAACAGTTGAACACCAGAAATTGGCACTGATTCCTCGATCGATGTTAACTCCCGCGGTATTCAAGTAGCCTCCAGGAAGGGCCGAGAACATTGTTGTATTGGTAACGGTAATGGTGCTTGGCCAACCTCCGCTGCGGTCACACAATTTTCCAACGGCATCAACAGAACCACCAAGGTGATTGATCATATCAACGTAGTTTTCTTTCGATGGAAGCTGCCATCCCGTGGGTGCAATGCCCCGAGCATCCTTCACCGCGTGGATGTTGTAAATAAAACCAAATTGTTTTAAAGCGGCATTGAAACCAAAAAAGCAGTAGGCTGGCTTACCCTGTAAAATAAACCTTTTCCACTCGGTGACACTTTTTGCTAAAAGAATCGATTCCCCATTGCTGAATTTATCGCACATGTAGTTGCTACCCATCCATTCTTTGCCATTTATGGTGGTAATGTTGTAGTCCGTTCCGTTGGCGTCGGTGTAAATAAGCTGTGCGTTGAGGGTTGAGTGAATGGTTAAACAACCCAGCAAAAAAAGAGATGAAATAATTTTTTTCATAGTTCAATTGTTAAATTAGTTTTTTACACAGCGAACCGAAAGTCCGGTGTTTATTTGTGTAGCGTTAATATTCATTATCATCGATTCAAGGGAATGTAAAGCCCAAGCAATAGAGGATACTCCCGCTTGGCTTTCCTCAGTTGTCCACCAATATCCGGATTTTCCTTTGTCATAAAAACTCAATTTGGAAGGACCGGTTACCCTTTTTCCTCCTGATCGAGCGGAAAAATTGAGTGAGTTTGTTCCTGCCGGAGTCCAATCCTGACTCGTTTTTAAGTCAGCAGTAGTCATCTTACCATTGATTAAAATGGATTTTAAAAGTTCGACGTCTTTGGTGTTTGAAATCCTCCATCCATCTGGCGCTAATCCTCTAGGGTCGTTTACCGCATACCAGTTGTAAAGTTTACCGAATTTACCGGCCATCGTTGGGTCGTTGTTGTAAAAACACCAAGCTGGACGCTTGTTTTTGCATGCTTGGTCCCACTCTGCTTTGGTCTTTGCCTGCGGAATCGGGTCTCCGTTTTTAAATTTGGTAACGTTTAGGTTTTGGGCCATCCACTCGTGACCGTTAATGATTGTTGTAGGGTAATTGTTACCATCAACATCCGCAACAAGTTGTGCATGTGCTAAGGCTGATAAAAAAAATGTCCATCCAACCAGTAATGCGCCGCGTAATAATTTTTTCATAATTCATTTATTTAAGTTATTAATTGGGTGTGCAAGCAAGAATCGCGCTTGATTTTTGATTACGGGCAACCGCTTTAACAAAAACCTAACCAAATTTAATAAAATTCGTTAAACACACAATAAATAGCGAATAGACATGGGATTAACAGCGTTATATTAGGCATAAAAATGACCTAAAAAAATCAAAAATTACCTTGATCGATGGTTATTCCCACTTTTTAAGAGACATTTGTAACCGAAATAATGTGAGATGCGCACCAAGTACATAGATTTAATCGACCAAACCTTTGATTTCCCTCAGAATGAATTCAACTTGAGGGAAGACCGCCTATTTTTCCATGGGATTGATTTGATGCGGCTCATAGAACAATATGGCACGCCATTGAAATTCAATTACCTCCCTCAGATATCAAATAACATTCAGCGGGCAAAGGGATGGTTCCGTGAGGCGATCAGCAACCTGGGTTATGCCGGAAATTACTATTATTCTTATTGTACAAAAAGCAACCACTTCTCCTTCGTCATGGATGAGGTGTTGAAAAACGACGTTCACATTGAGACATCCTCTGCGTTCGACATTGACATTGTACTGAGTATGCTTCGTGCGGGAAGGCTGTCGGAAGGGCAATTTGTTATTTGCAACGGGTATAAGCCTCCTCAATACATCGACAACATTGTTAAACTGATTGAAGAGGATACATTGAAAGTGATTCCGGTGGTAGATAATACCCAAGAATTGCAAGAAATTCTCAGTAGAACAACGAAATCAGTGAACATTGGGATTCGTATTGCCTCTGAAGAAGAACCGAAATTTGAGTTTTATACGTCACGTTTAGGTATTCGATACCGAGAAATTGTTCCGTTTTTTCGTGCGATGTTAAAAGACAATCCCCGCGTGGAAGTAAAAATGCTTCACTTTTTCATCAATACAGGCATCAACGACACCTCCTATTATTGGAACGAATTAACCAAATGCCTCCGTGTTTATTGTGAATTGAAAAAAGTTTGTCCCTCCTTAGACTCCCTAAACATCGGTGGTGGATTCCCGATAAAAAAATCCCTGGCGTTCGATTTTGATTACGCCTATATGGTCCGTGAAATATTGACACAGGTGCAGCGCGTATGCACGGAAAACGATATTCCGGAACCCAATATTTTTACTGAATTCGGGTCATTTACCGTGGGCGAAAGCGGCGGTGCCATTTTTAGTGTGTTGCATCAAAAACAACAAAACGACCGGGAAAAATGGAACATGATTGATTCTTCGTTCATGACCAACCTTCCAGATACCTGGGCTATTAACCAACGCTTTATCATGTTGCCGGTAAATCGATGGAACGACGATTACGAAAGGGTCTTACTGGGAGGACTTACTTGCGACAGCGATGATTATTACAACTCCGAACAGCATTCCAATGCCATTTATTTGCCCAAATTTGACCGAAATAAACCGTTGTACATTGGATTTTTCAATACCGGAGCTTACCAAGAAAACATTGGTGGATTTGGCGGACTCAAACATTGCCTGATTCCGGAACCCAAACACATCCTTATTCATCGCGATGAAAATGGAAAGCTGCAAACCGAATTGTTCAGCGAAGAGCAAACCGCTGCCGATTACTTGAAGATTTTGGGGTACCAGAAGTGATTTATTCGAACACGACCTCCCACCCCTTGGTCTGCATGGTGCTGTAAAAAGTGACCATTTCCTCAGAGTCGCTAATGGTTTGCCATACTTTTGGAATCACCATCCTGTTTTCGCTATAATTAAAGGCTAAAGGAAAGGGGAGTGCAAGTTCCTTCGTTTTTGATAATTGGTTTTGTTCGATGAAATGCATTAACTTCCGCAACAGGTCAGCGCCTTGATTTGAGCTGAGTTTAAAATCGCTGGACCGGACAGAGGAGAAAAAATGGATGTTTTTTCGTGCCCTCGACATCAATACATTCAGACGCCGGGTACCGTTGGCTCCGTTCAAGGGTCCAAATTGCATGCGAAATATTCCCTCATGATTTCGTCCATAAGCCAAGCTAACCATTAACTCATCGCATTCATCGCCCTGAACTTGTTCCAGTGCTTTGAAAAAACCAACACCGTTGTCAAAAGCGTTCTCCAATTCTTGCCAGATATGTTCGGGAATTTTCGAGCGAATACAGGCAAGTTGGCTTTCTGAAAAGGCAACCACACCAATTGATTTGTCTTTTTCCCACGTTTTTTTTATAAAATCAGCAACAGCGTTGGCTTCGATTTCATTGATGCCATTGTGGTAAATACCCTCAGGAAGGTAATGATTGTGAATACAGCGATCTACTCCTTGCGCGCTCGGAAAAGCAATAAGGGAACCGTTGTAAAAATGTTGGTTTGAAAAAGCAATCAAATCAGGATGATGGCTTCGGTAATGGTGTTTCAGGTGAACAGATTTCCAGTGAAAACTTGCCTGATGCAATAAATTAACGTGCTCCGAGGCACCACTTTTGAAATACATACTAGGGCTCATCTGTTGCTCGTCACCAGCCACAAAGATTCGTTTAGATCGATTTACAGTACCCAACGCATGAGCCAACGGGACTTGCGTTGCCTCATCAAAAATGGCCAAGTCAAACAAGTCTTGTTCCATAGGAAAAATGCGTGCAACCTGCACGGGGTTGAATAACTGAATAGGTTTCAATAATTGAATCCAATGCCGGCATTCCAGTGAATACAGTTCCCGAATGGAAAGGTGGTTCCGACTTTTGGAAAATTCCCGTACCAATTGAGCCTTGCCTTTGCGGAGAGCTGCTTTAAGTTGTTTCTCATGGACTGAAAGTTGGGGTCCTGGTGTTTGAAGCAACTTGTTCCAGGAAAGGAGCTGTTGCTTGCAGTTCCCCAAAATATCCGCGCACAATTGAGACGATTCGTTCTTAAGCGCATGATTGATTCGCTCTATTTGCAGCATTAATTCTTCCCCGGAAAAGCCTTGCAGTGCGGGAAACTGTCCAATAAATCCGGAATAGTTTGTTTTCAGAACGACACTTTCGAGCACCTCAAAGGTGGAGTACTGTTGCAACATGCTGAATACCTTTCCTGGGATGTTTACCAAATGAGAAGCGTGTGCAATTACTTGCGGAAGGTCCTTCGAAATAGCATGGAGTTGGTCATAGATGTCGTCGTCATCCGCGAAGGAAAAATAGGATTTTAAGGTTTCATGGGCCTGCTGAAGTTGCTCGTGAAGTCCGCCATAAACCGCCCGTTCATCTTCCGAAATACTTTTCCAGAAGAGCCATTTTTCTTCTGAAAGAAAGGTCGTTAGTGATTGGATATACCTAATGTCGTTTTCGATGTCGGTCAATCCCAGCTGGCGAAGTTTATCGTCAAGGTCGATGAGCTTTTCCCTGTGTAGAAAATATTTTTCCCATCGATTGAGCAGGGTCTCGGCGTTTTCACGAGGATGGTTTGAATAAGTTAGCCATGATTTTTTAAACCTTCTTTTTTTCCAGAATCCTTTTTCTAGCATCGCTTTTCGAAGCAGATGAATCTCCGAAAGGGTAGGTTGCAATCGCCAGTGTTTTTTTTCCAACTCGAGTAAAGCTAGTTGTTCGGTGAGCTTTTTACGTTTTATGATTAACTTCTCAAAACGCATCCTTTGGGTATTTCCTGGTTCAATCAGGGATTCCCAATGTTTAAAGGAATGGTGGTTAAATTCTTTACATAAAAGCGCCTTTTTTGTCAAGGATTCAACGTCCCACTTTGTTCGGACGGGTCGTACGAAACCCAGTTGGTTTAGTAGTTTTACAAGAGCGGAGATTTTTACATCAAGAGATAGTAACTCTTTGGAATGTAGGATGTTCGGATGAATCCTGCTCAACGAAACAGGAGGGGTTACCTCGCAAATAAGAAGTAAGGACCCTTTCGCGTTTAACCAACTATCCATATCGGGGGACCTGCTGTCGTAATCTGCATTTTCCCAGTTGGATGGTTTTTGTAAGTCGAGAAAAGCAGCAAAAGAGATGCCTGAAAACAGCTTTGGGGCATTTACTTTGTCGAGCAAACCTTGCAGTTGTGCATAAAACGCAGGCGATAAAAGGGTCGTTTTTGTTGCCCCAAGCTCCAGATTTTCCAAATAATTCCAAGTGTTTTTTACTTCCTGAATGAACTCTTTGGAAGAGCTATTGGAACTATGCAGGTAACTGAGGTGAGAAAGTCCCTTTGCTCCAAGTTTTTGCTGAATCACTTCCAGCGCGGCCCTTTTTTCTGAAACCACGATCACCGATTTACCGGCACTCAACGTTTTTCCTACGGCATTGGCGATTACTTGCGATTTACCGGTTCCTGGAGGACCTTGGACAACTGTGTTTTCGCTGGCCAGGCTTTCTAAGGCCAGCCGTTGTTCTTTATCGCAGGGAAAAAGGCAGTGTGTATCTTGGTAAATACTGAAAGGCGAAGAAACGAACGCGTCACCCAGTAAACTCTTTACTTGTTCAGAATACCCCTGCGCAAGAAGTTCGTTTAATTCACGAATAGGCTCGAAGCGGTATGGGTGAAAATTATCCAGTACAATGGCATTGGTATCAACCTGCACGTCGCCGCCCTTAAATACATTTTGAAGCTGTACAATCCAGGAATCCCGGGAGTCAATCCTTTGGTCGCTGTTTTCAAAAAGTTCGTTTAGTAAAAAAGGATTCGCAAAACCCTCCTCCTCGTTCAGTTGAATTTCAACAAGGTTGGTTTTTTTTTTCCAGTTGAACAAACATGGAATGAGCCATATAGGACTGATGACTCGGCGGGATTTATAATTCCATTCAACTTGTCCAAAAGCCGCGCACAACGGATTAATTCCTTGTTCACGTTGCCACTTGGTTGCGTCTGTTAATGTTTTCTTGAGTGTCCCCTCAACGGGAAAAACACTATCGAAACCGTTCAACGCGATGCCCTTTACCGAACGGTTCACAAGCGGATCGTTTATATTAAAGTGTTTTAATTCTTTCAACAGCAGCTTAAGCTGTGCCTCGGTAAATTCTGACATGTTAGTACAAAATAACAAAACTTTTTAGAGCTCACCTTTGATCAAAAGGGATTTAGCCGCTTTATCATGGCCGAGATTGAAAGGAAAGGCTTAATTTTGATTCAACCAAAACAACAACAATGAAGTTTGCCACAAAAGCCATACACGCAGGCGTACACCCAGACGAAGCAACGGGTGCGATTATGACACCGATTTACCAAACCTCCACTTACGTGCAAGATGGAGTAGGGGTACATAAAGGATATGAGTATTCCCGTACTCAGAACCCAACCCGCCACGCGCTTGAAAAGAACATTGCAGCATTGGAGAATGGAAAATTCGGTGCTTGCTTTGGTTCAGGATTAGCTGCGATTGATTGCGTCATTAAAATGCTACAGCCCGGCGATGAGGTCATATCTACCAGTGATCTTTATGGTGGAACATACCGGTTGTTTCGTACTATTTTCGAAAAATACGGCATTAAGTTTCATTTTGTGGACATGCGTCATGCAGGAGAGGTGGAACAAAAGGTGTCGGATAAAACACGATTGATCTGGGTAGAAACACCTACCAATCCAATGATGAACGTAGTAGACATACAAAAGATGTCCGAGATTGCGAAAGCGGCTAAGGCTTGGCTTTGCGTAGACAACACTTTTGCAACGCCTTATCTCCAGAATCCATTGGATTTGGGAGCAGAAATCGTGATGCATTCCGTAACCAAGTACCTAGGTGGCCATTCCGATGTCGTCATGGGTGCCTTGGTTTGCAACGACGAAGGAATTGCTAATGAAATGTACCGCATTCAGAATTCATCAGGTGCTGTAACTGGACCCATGGATTCGTTTTTGGTGTTGCGGGGAATTAAAACCTTGCATTTGCGCATGGAACGCCATTGTGCCAATGGGGAAAAAATAGCCCGTTTTTTAAAAGACCATTCCAGGGTAGATAAGGTGTACTGGCCAGGATTCACGGATCACCCCAACCACGAGGTCGCCGCTAGACAAATGCGCGGATTTGGTGGAATGATTTCGTTTACCTTGAAAGGAAATCAACTCGAAGATGCTTTAGAGGTGGTTAAAAAAGTGCGCATTTTTGCTCTTGCTGAGTCACTGGGAGGTGTGGAATCGCTGATTGGACACCCTGCAACCATGACCCATGCATCAATTCCAAAAGAGGAACGGGAAAAAACGGGAGTTATTGACTCGTTGATTCGCCTATCTGTGGGAATAGAAGATGCCGATGACCTCATAGCAGATTTGCGTCAGGCACTGGAGGGATAAGTGAAAGAAGCTTTCCTAATCAAAAGTAAAACAAATGCACGTAATTATTACCGGTGTTTCTCGCGGCCTGGGAAGAGCCTTGGTTGAATTATTTCTTGATAAAGGCCATGAGGTGATGGGTATAGGTAGAACCACCGATATCGTTCATCCCAACTACCGTTTCACCCCATGCGATTTGAGTAATCCAACTGAAATTGGTCAAATAAACTTCACTAAATCCAGCGAAATACTCCTCATTAACAACGCGGGAATTATCGGTCAAGTGCGTCGATTGAGCGATCAAGATGCGCCTGATTGTGAGGAGGTGATGAACGTAAATACGTTGGCGCCGATGTTGTTGGCGCAACGCCTATTGCAACAGATTCCAGCATCCTCTAAGGTGACTATTTTAAACATCAGCAGCGGTGCTTCCTCTCGAGCAATTCCCGGGTGGGCATCCTATTGCGCGTCCAAAGCGGCACTAGACCGTTTTTCGGAGACATTGTATTTAGAAGAAGTGGAAAAAGGCAGAAACATTCGGGTTTATTCCCTCTCGCCAGGCGTAATTGACACCCCGATGCAAGAAAAAATCCGAGGGGCGAACCCAGCCGATTTTTCGAGTCACGCTACGTTTGAATCGCTAAAAATCCAAGACGAGTTGCAAGCCCCACATGATGTAGCTGCCAAAATTTTTCACATGTTACAGCGACCGTTTCATGGAAAAGTCATTTGCTCATTGAGGGAAATGACAGATGAATAAGGTGTCATTCATTTATGCCATAATTTTTTTTTACGCTCTTTAGGTACTTGTATCATCGTGAGTTAGTAAACCTTTTTGTAATTTGGGACGTTTAAAAGAAAATTAACCGATTTACAACATGAAAACAATTCGTTTTTCTGCTTTAGCAGTGTTTATTTTAGTAGCTTCTTTATCGTTTTCCCAAAAAAACACCATTGATTATCAAAATGTTAGAGAAGGGGAAAAAGTTGAATACTGCATTCAGCACAAAAAACACAAGGCGTTGATGAACAATCCTGCCTATGTGCAATCATTAATCGAGGACGATAAAATTCGTGAAAAAGAAAGTAAAACGAATGTTGTTCCCAAAGGAACGATTTATAAAATACCGGTCGTGTTTCACGTTCTTCACAATAACGGCATCGAAAATATTTCAGATGAGCAGGTTTACGATGCGTTATCGATTATGAACAGAGACTATCGACTGCAAAATACAGATGCGAACAATGTGGTTTCTGATTTTCAGGGGATGCCAACAGATATTGAAATAGAATTCGTTTTAGCAACGAAGGCCCCAAATGGCCAATGCTTTAAGGGAATCACACGCACCGCCTCTTCCATGAGTTACAATGGTGCTGACGGAGACAACCAAGTTGATGCCATTATTGCCGGCAACGATGTGTACAATGGACAGTGGGCTGGAAATAAATACCTAAACATTTTTATCTGCGGAGAAATAGGTGGCGCTGCTGGATACACTATGAAACCTTCCAACTGGGTTGGAACAAGCATGTACAATGGTATTTGGGTATTACACGATTACGTGGGATCCATTGGTACAGCATCTACTTCCACCAGCAGGACGTTAACCCATGAAGTGGGACATTGGTTAAATCTTGACCATACATGGGGCGGAAATAACAACCCAGGAAATACGACCAGTTGTTCTACAGACGACGCAGTGCAAGACACCCCAAATTGTATTGGTGTTACAAGTTGTTCTTTGAATTCGAATACGTGTAATTCAGACGATGCCTTTTTTGGATATGCGATTCGTGATAACGTAGAAAACTATATGGACTATTCCTATTGTTCCAAAATGTTCACGGCTGGTCAGCGCACCCGCATGCGCAACGCCGTTACTTCTTCCGTTGGCGGAAGAAGCAACCTTTGGACAACTAGCAACCTAAACGCCGTTGGAGGTACGGGAGCAATGGTTTTGTGCAAGGCTGATTTTACCGCTAATAAGACATCTGTTTGTGTAGGAGATGCGGTTGAATTCTTTGACGACACTTACAATGCTGTAACAACTTGGAATTGGAGTTTCCCTTCAGGAAACCCATCTACTTCTACATCCCAGAATCCAGTGGTTACTTATACCACACCTGGTGTTTATGAAGTAACACTTTCTGCTTCTGATGGAACAACGACAGACAGCGAAACCAAAACGGCTTACATCCGCGTTTTACCTGCAGCATCTAATATCCCGTTTTTCGATGGGTTTGAAACTTACAGTTCGCTCGACAACCTAACCCAATGGGAGGTTGTTAATGCCAATAACAACAATGAATTTGTAATCACAACGAGTGCTGCACACAGCGGAGGAAAAAGTGTAAAACTGTCCAACTATGGTCAGGCAGGACCTAACATAGATGAGTTAATCGCTTCTCCTGTTGATTTGTCATCTGTTGTTGCTCAAGGTGGCGTGGTTACGTTAAGTTTCAGGTATTCATACCGCAAACGAATTGCTTCGAATATCGAATGGCTGAAAGTATTCATTTCGAACGATTGTGGTTCTTCTTGGGTGCAAAGAAAGACACTAAGTGGTTCTCAATTGTCCTCTTTGACAGCATCCACCGCATGGACACCAACCAGCGCTACTGATTGGACAACCGTACATATGACGAACGTCACAAGCGATTATTGGGTAGATAACTTCCGCTATAAGTTTCGTTTTGAAGGCGATAATGGAAATAATTTCTACCTCGATGACATCAATATTTATCCCTCAGCACCATCCAGCGATATTGTCCTTGGTGTTGAAAGTATCGGATCGATTGAAGAAATTAATCTATATCCAAACCCTGCAGAAAATCAAATCAACCTGCACTATGCAGTGCAAGAACCTGCCGATGCGTATGTTAAGTTGATTGATTTAACCGGTAAAGTGGTACAACAGCACAAGATAAAGTCTTCTGTTGGGTCCAATTTGGTGTTGCTAGACACACAAGAGGTTGCCGCTGGTAGCTATCAAGTAGTTCTTATAGTGGGAGGTACCCGAAAAGTCCTTTCTTGTGTGATTAAATAGGGTAAACATGAGCCTTCGCAACCTACTTTTTTTACTCGTCGTTTTTGCAGCGAGCCTATCTTCTTTTGCACAGTCAACCCAGCCTTGGTGCGGTCACGACATGTTAATCAAGCGCCTCAGGGAAAAAAATTCCGGCTTCGATCAACAAGTTCACACAGGAATGGTGAAGGCATCAAGCGGTCAAGGGTTGCAATTTCCTAAAATTACGTTAGCTGTTCCTGTAGTAGTTCACATCATTCACGACAATGGCGTAGGAAACATCTCAGATGAACAAATCCAAGACGCATTGGATATTCTAAACGAAGATTACCGACGACAAAACCCCGATGCAGGCGTTACCAGAAACACGCCAAATGCTCCTTTTCAATCTGTTGCGGGGAGCATGGATATTGAGTTTAAACTGGCAAAAAAGGATCCTTTAGGAAATTGTACCAACGGTATAGTACGTGTTAACGCACCGGGATTAACCTTTAACGCTAACGACAATTGCAAATACACGTCAAATGGTGGTTCTGATCAATGGCCCATCGATCAATACGTGAATATTTGGGTGGTCAATTCCATTGAAAACGATGGCGGAGGAGCCGGTATTATTTTGGGATATGCTTATTTGCCTTATTGGCCCGGAGGCGACGCCCATGGAATCTTGATACGAAACGACGCGTTTGGAACCATTGAAACAGCTCTAAATTCTGATGGACGTACCCTTACCCATGAAATGGGACACTTGCTGGGTTTACAACATATTTTTAATGACGGGGGTAATGGATCCGGATGTCATTTAACCAATTGCAGCCAGGTTGGTGATTACTGCTGCGATACACCACCACAGGAAGCAGCGAACTGGAGTTGTTCCTTTACATGGAATAGTTGCAACGAAGTTCCCGTAAACGACGCATTTGGTTTCGATGCGGTAGATCAAATTGAAAACTACATGAGCTATAATTATTGCCAGAACATGTTTTCGCAAGACCAAGTGGGCATCATGCAACAGAATTTCATCGATATTGACTTTATGTCCAACTGGATCAATCCTGCCAACAGCATTGCTACAGGTGTAAATGATCCTGAAATATTATGCAAAGCAGATTTTGAGGTAAATAAAACACTCCTTTGTAGTGGCGACTCTCTTCAATTTATTGACCGTAGTTTTCATAACCCTACCTCTTGGATCTGGAGCTTGTCAGGAACAGTGAACACAGACTGGCAATTTGTCAATGGAACCACGGCAAGTTCTCAGGAGCCTTATATTCGTTTTTTAACACCCGGAATGTATGAAATCACGCTTGTTGCTACCGATGGTTCTACTACCGATCAGGAAACAAAGGTGGCTTACATAAAAGTGCTTCCTGAAGCCGGTACTTTGCCTTTTTGGGAAGGTTTTGAAAGCATCTCCAGTTTGGCAGCCTCCGAAAAATGGACGGTGTTGAACAATGAAAACAACAATGCTTTTCAAATCGATGCAACGCAAGGCCACACAGGTACACGTTGTGTTAAGTTGAGCAACTTTGGACAGGCCGGAATGAATACGGACGAACTTATTTCTCCTCCGGTTGACTTGAGTTCAATAGACCCTTTGAATGGTTCAGTTACGCTAAGTTTTCGTTATGCTTACCGAAAGCGTCAGGCCACAGACGACGAGTGGTTGAAAGTCTTCCTTACCAAAGATTGCGGAGATACTTGGGCACAAAGAAAGACCTTACATGGAAACTCGCTTTCATCTCAAATAAGTTCTTCCTCGTGGACCCCAACCTCTTCCTCCGATTGGGTAACCGTTCACATGACCAATGTAACCTCGGATTTTTTTGTAAGTAACTTCCGATTTAAGTTTGAATTTGAAGGAGACGGAGGCAATAATTTTTTCCTAGACGACATCAACATATATGGTGGTGGTCCCTCCGATAACCTAGTGATTGGCTTGAACGAAGCCGGCACAGTTCATTCGATGAATCTTTATCCCAATCCTGCAGAAAATGAATTGCGACTTGCTTTTGATTCCGGGGTTCAACAAGTAGCACAACTCTCTTTGATGGATATGTCAGGACGAATTATTCGAACGGATGTTTTTCAGTCTGCAGTAGGAAAAAACGAAGTATGGATCCCCATCGATGGGCTATCAATGGGGATGTATTACCTCGAATTCCAAACAGGAGATGCTAGGGTGAATTTTTCGTTTTTGAAACAATAATTTCCTTTTTTTAATCTGTCCCAGGAGGAATATAAAGTTCATCCAAAGCCAATACCACGTAGGCTCTACCATTTTCTTCAATGATTCCGATGCGGTAACGATCGGGGTTTATAGGTAAGCCAGAGGCTTTAAGTTGATCAATGCATTCTTGAAAATGTGATTTAATAAATGTTTCAGAAGGAATATCTTGAAAATTAATTCCGTAAAAAACATCTGGTAAATCGAAGTTTTTTAGGTTCTTCTCGCCCGTTATGCGTTGGTGAACAAAATCCCGAATGGCTAAATCGAATCCAGGATAGGTGGTGATTGCTCCGTAATTGGTTTGAATTACATCAAATATAATGTCGTGTAAAAGAAAGCGTTCCTCTTGGTTGAGAACACTTTCTCCTTTTTTTGGGAGTGTATCCTCTCCATTGGCTAGGCTAAAGGTTGTACAAGAGATAAAGGGGAACAAAACGAGAATAAGTTTCATGGTAATTAGGGTTTTGTTTAGTGCTGTCGATAGTTGATTTTTGCATCCAATCCATACGTATTACGTTGCGCAACTGATAAAATAACATGAGTTGGAAATGACATTTAGCGGTGATTTGTTTACGTGATAGGTTGAACTAAAAAAGTGAATATGCTGTTGGTTGCAACATGCCCTTTCCCGTTCTCTTTTTTACCTTTGTATATATGGAACAAAAAGAGGATAAATTAAAAGAGGTCATTTCGCACGCCAAGGAATACGGATTTGTGTTTCCATCGTCGGAAATTTACGATGGATTGGCAGCCACCTACGATTATGGTCAGCTGGGTGCAGAATTGAAGAACAACATCAAACAATACTGGTGGAAAGCGATGGTGCAACTCCATGAAAATATTGTGGGTATTGATGCCGCCATTTTTATGCATCCAACCACTTGGAAAGCATCTGGACATGTAGACGCTTTTAACGATCCGTTGATTGATAATAAGGACTCAAAAAAACGCTACCGAGCGGATGTACTGTTAGAAGATCACATGGAGAAAATCCATCAAAAAATTGAAAAAGAGGTGGAAAAGGGCCGTAAAAAGTTTGGAGGAGACTTCGATGAAGTTCAATTTCGGGCGACCAATCCCAACGTTAAACGCAATAAAGAAAAGATAGACGAAATTGAGAATCGCATGCGTACGACCCTCGAGAACAGCGATTTAGAAGGGCTTTACCAACTTATTATGGACCTCGGTATTGTTTGTCCCTTGTCCGGATCCCGAAATTGGACGGAGGTGCGGCAATTTAACCTTATGTTTTCAACAGAATTAGGCTCTGTAGCGGGGGATGCCTCCACGATTTTTCTGCGCCCTGAAACCGCCCAAGGAATTTTTGTCAATTTCTTAAATGTGCAAAAGTCCGGCAGAATGAAAATACCCTTCGGTATTGCACAAGTGGGGAAAGCATTTCGGAACGAGATTGTAGCGCGCCAGTTTATTTTCCGCATGCGCGAATTTGAGCAAATGGAAATGCAATTTTTCGTTCGTCCGGGTGAAGAAATGAAGTGGTATAACTACTGGAAAGAACACCGCACAAAATGGCATCAAAATTTAGGTTTAGGTGAGAAACGTTACCGCTTTCATGACCACATAAAACTCGCTCATTACGCCAATGCTGCTTGTGATGTTGAATTCGATTTCCCCATGGGGTTCAAGGAATTGGAAGGAATTCATTCCCGAACGGATTTCGATCTTAAGCAACATGAAAAATACTCTGGAAAAAAACTGCAGTATTTTGACCCAGAGCTCAATCAGAATTATATTCCATATGTGGTTGAAACTTCCGTCGGGCTAGACCGTCTTTTTCTAGCGGTATTAAGTGCAGCTTATAAGAATGAAGTGCTTCCGGATGGGACTGAACGTTCGGTCTTGTCCATTCCCCCTGCACTGGCTCCCTATAAAGTTGCTGTGATGCCATTAACTAAGAAAGACGGGCTTCCTGAGAAGGCAAGGGCAATCATTGATGGACTGAAAACAGAATTCAATTGCCAATACGATGAAAAAGATTCGATTGGTAAACGTTACCGTCGACAAGATGCCATTGGAACACCTTTCGCCATTACTGTTGATCATCAAACCTTGGAAGACAACACGGTGACGATTCGCGACAGAGACACCATGGAGCAAGAACGTATTGCTATTAATGAGGTGTATCAAAAAGTTGAATCCCGAGTGAGTATGAGTTCACTATTGACTAACTTGGTTTAAACCGTCCATCCTAACAACCATGAAAAACCGATCAAGTTCGTTACACCTCTACAATAGCCTCAGTGGCAAAAAAGAGCTGTTCACCCCAATAAATGAAGGTTTGGTGGGTATGTACGTCTGTGGCCCAACGCTTTACAGCGAACCACACATGGGGAACATGCGCACGTTTATCAATTTTGACCTCATTTACAGGTATTTGCTTTATGCTGGATACAAAGTAAAATATGTGCGCAATATTACCGATGCGGGCCACATAACCAACAGTTTAGGTGAAGCAGAGGATAGTATAGGTAAGGCCGCACGCCTTGAACAAATGCAATCCTTGGAAATTGTATATAAATACAATGTCAAGTTTCAGGAATTGCAGCGCATTTATAATTTGTTACCACCAAGCATCGAGCCCACGGCTACCGGTCACATACAAGAGCAAATAGAATTAATTGAAAAGATCTTAGCGAATGGATTTGCTTATGTTGTAAACGGTTCTGTCTATTTTGATGTAAAAGCCTATTGCGAGAAATACACTTACGGGATTCTCAGCGGTAGAAGAATTGACGAACTTGAGGAGGAAACCCGTGCATTAAATGCACAGGACGAAAAACGTTTTTTTGCTGATTTCGCGCTGTGGAAAAAGGCAAACCCTGACGATATGCAGATTTGGCGTTCCCCTTGGGGAGATGGAAATCCAGGCTGGCATATCGAGTGTACAGCAATGAGTACAAAATACCTCGGTAAGACCTTCGATATCCATGGGGGAGGAATGGACCTAAAGTTTCCACACCACGAGGATGAAATAGCACAAAGTTGCGGCGCTCTCGGCGTGCATCCTGCTAATTATTGGTTACACGCCAACATGCTCAATGTAAACGGTCAAAAAATGAGCAAGTCCTTTGGTAATTATTTTCTTCCGAAAGAAATTATAGAGGGCAGCACTGCGCTTTTTGACCGCCCTTATGCTGCTGATGTTGTTCGCTTTTGCATGATGCAGGCACATTATCGAAGCACTTTGGACCTTACTCCGGATTCATTGAATGCATCCGAAAAAGGATTTCAACGCTTGACTGAAGCCTTGCGCTTGATTGAAAGATTAAAGCCCGCAAATGAGAGCAGCTTCGACGTGGAAGGTTTGATAACAACATTCTATGCCGCAATGGACGACGATTTCAATGCACCGATGCTGATCGCTAACTTGTTTGAAGGAGTGAAAAAACTCAATTTAGTTAAGGACGGTAAGGAACACTTGACATCAACTGACTTGAAACGCTTAGCAGACGAAATGCTTGCGTTTACGTGCAGCGTCTTAGGATTGAACTTAACCGATGAAGGCGGTTCTACCAAACTTGACCCAGTCATGCAGTTGGTAATTGAATTGCGACAGCAGGCGAGGGAAAATAAAGATTGGTCCACTTCGGATAAAATTAGGGATGTACTAACAGGGGCCGGAATTACAATAAAAGACTCTAAAGACGGAACCACTTGGTCATGAACCTTCCAGTTCGCGGATGTCCAGCTTTCTGAGTTTGGGCGATAGCCTTGCGGTGATGACTACAACGAGTATGGTAAGTAATCCGCCGGCTATGATGGACGGTTTTAAGCCAAATGCGCGCGCGGTGACTCCCGATTCAAAAGCGCCTATTTCATTGGATGAACCGATGAAGATACCGTTTACGGCGGATACCCTACCACGCATATCGTCCGGCGTGCACAACTGTAAAATCGTGTGTCGAATGACTACACTTACGTTATCAAAAGCTCCCGTTAAGAACAAAAAGAACCAAGCGAGGTAAAAGTTGGTGCTCAAACCAAACAAAATAGTGGCAAGTCCAAAAGCGGAAACCGAAAGGAGTAGGTTTCTACCCGCATTTGCGCGCGGTGGTTTGTAGGCAATGAGGAGTGCCATTAGCACAGCACCAATGGCAGGAGCTGCGCGTAAAAACCCGAGTTCTTCTGGCCCGGCATGCAGTACCTTATCCGCGAAAACAGGCAACAAGGCCACGGCTCCACCCAGTAAAACGGCAAACAAATCCAGGGTTAATGCCCCCAGCAACAGTTCATTTTTGAATACAAACCGAATCCCAGCGGAAAGACTGTCGCGCAGTCGTTCTTTTTCAAGACGCTTTGGAATCGGTCTCGAAGCGATCAGAAAAAAAGACAAAAAGGATAAAAGTATGAATAACATGTCAATAGCATATGCAGTTGAATAATCGATGGCAATCAGCAATCCGGCACTCGCAGGACCGAGGATAGAGGCAATATGCCAAACGGTGCTGTTCCATGTGGCGGCATTCGCATAGAGTTTTCGTGGCATGATTTGAGCCATGAACGAGGGAAAGGCAGCCCCACTGAAACCCCGGAGTATACCCACAAATACAATTGACACGAAGATTGGTAGCGTACCATATTCGTTTAAAAAGGACGAAAGGTCAGTGGTAATGTACCAGAGAAATCCTGTTACTAACAGAAACACAAAGCTACATAACTGAATGATGTATTTTCTATTGAATGAATCGGCCACATGACCGGAAATCAGGCTAATTAAAATAAAGGGAATCGCTTCTGCAAGGCCAATCATTCCAAGTACAAATACATCTTTGGTAAGCGAATAGATTTGCCATTGTACAATGACCGTTTGCATCTGAATCCCCAAAATGAGGAAAAACCGACTGAATAAAAAGAAATTGAAAGGAAGAACCCGTAAGGCAGCAAAGGGGTCGTGGTTGTCACTTGGTATTGCTGACAAGGGATTCCTTTTATTTGTCCAACACCTTTGGAATCCGGAAGTAGTCGGAATCCTTCTTTGGTGCGTTTAACAAAGCGGCCTCATGGCTAATCGACTCTACCGCAATGTCCTCCCGAAGGTTGTCAAATTCCTCGGTCATAAAAACCAAAGGCTCCACATGAGATGTGTCTAGTTCCGACAGTTTACTCATTAATTGAATGATGTTGCTTAGGTCTGTTTTAATAGCTTCCTTTTCTTCTCCATTGAATTCGAGCCGGGAAAGGTGTGCGATATGATCGACCAATTCATCTGTGATATTCATAACACAAAGGTACAAAATATGACATTAATTAACGAGATCGGGGTATTCCTGCAGCAATGGTGCATTGATTCGTTCAAAACAAAGTTCTTTTAGCTCCTTTATGCTAAGATCGGCGTATTCCTCTATGCTTACATGTGGATGAATGTAAACCCTACTGATTCCCGGTCGTGCCGGACCTAATAGCTGTGTAGGATCGGAAAATAACTTGAAATGGTTGGTAAACGTGATGGGTACAATGGGCAGCGAAAGCGACTTGGCCAGTTTAAAAGCCCCATCTTTAAAAGCCATCATTTTAGGGTTGTGGTCATCCGGAATGCCCCCCTCAGGAAAAATAACAATACTCCAGCCTTTCTCCGCCTCTTTTCGTGCTTGAATAAAGGATTTTGCGGCACTTCCTCGGTCTTTTCTATGAACCGCTATATTCAAGGCTTTGAAGTAAGTACGAACGATTGGGTAACTTAAGATTTCGCCTTTTCCCAAAAACAAAAAGGGGTGTTGGGGGAAAATAGAGTACATGAAAAAAATATCAAGGTACGAGGCATGGTTGGAAATGAGAATATAAGGCGCTTTCGGTAAGGGTGAATCCAAGACTTTTTTTACATGATACAAACAACAAATGCGCATCATCCAACTCCAAAAAATAAACAGGTAAAAACCACCCTTTTTCCATGGTTCATGCACCATCAGCACCAGAAAGATAGGGTACAACAAGATGGCAAAAACAAAAAATACAACAGCCACCCAGCATTTCCATAGAAAACCCAATATACCTGTGACAAGTTGCATATAGTCAAATGTACACTTTAAAAGCGTGGCGTTGCCCTTAAAAGGCATATTTTGTGATGTCTAAAGCAGTTGTTTTTAGTGTCAGGAAAGCTAGATGTGTTCATTGCTTTGAGACGAGAGAAAACAAGGCGCAATAAATCGAACATAACAAATGAAGTGCCTTTAAAAAGTCAAAAGCGATGGGAAAAATAAGTGGATTGAACATGTCAATTCTTCCTGTTATTTGGTAACCTTTAAGTGTGTTTTTCCGACAATTTAAGTCAATTTCATGAACCCCCTGTTACTTTTTCGACATACCTGCATAGTGTAAATGAACTGCAACATGTGGAAGCGAATCGGCCGTAAGCCTCCGCTATATTTTACGTCAAACTTAAATTTTATCGCATGAAACGACATTTGTTAATAGCATTGCTGTGTGCAATCACGGGAAACTTATCTGCGCAGGAAGTGGAATACGACATATACCTCGGGCAAACGACTAAAGGTGTATACAACGGTTTTGGAATTTTAGATTACACGGATGGATCGTGGTACCAGGGGCAATTCAAAGCGGGAAAGCCGGACGGGGTAGGGACCTATACGGATAAAAACGGGGTTCAAAAATCAGGTGTTTTCTCCGCCGGAAAATGGATGAAAACGTATGCTTGGGAAGAAGATTGGAATCAAATTGATTTGTCCTATTACCTGCCTGATACAGCTTTAGATGTTAAAACGTATTCCATGGATTTAGAACTTCTTGATGAGGTTCCTGCCAATACCTCTATGTCCATCGCAACCCATGCTGGAGGCACCATTAATAACATTAGTTTTTGGGGTGGATTGCAAACGGATTGGGGTGGATACCCAAACACGCAAGGCATTGGTGATGAAAATCAATACCAGGAAATCGAGCGTTCGTTCAATTTTACAAGGTGGGATGAAGCACGAACCGAGGCGCTGCAATTGGCTTCTAAAGGATTTTGTTTTGTTGATGATTCAGATGAGTCCAACATTGGTGTCAGTAATAAATTTTATTGGAAAAAGGGTGAATATACCATTACCTTATTTGCCAGTGATGTAAAAGTTACACTAGACGGCAAGGTGCACACATTCGTGGGAATGAAAATCTTGGAGAAAAGCACTGGTAAAATAACGGATGTAGGCATGCTCGCTTTTCCCGGTGAAAAGCTGCGTTTTGGTGCACAAATGAATATGTTCGTTCAAGTGTACAATGAAAAAGGAACACTTGAGCAAACACCTAAATTGCGCATGAATTTTACCAACTTTAAACTTAACGACCAATTAATCGAACCATTAGATGTCCAAACCTATTTTCCATATAACATGCCGCACTGGGCAGAAGCAACGTTACTTGAAAAGGGGTTTCGGATAGAAATCGGTAAGCCATGTAAACGGCACGTGGTTACCTTTGATACAGAACAGCTCATTTGTACACCCGATTATTGGGTCGAGGAAAATTAAGCGGAACCAAAACCCTTTTTAAATAGTTAGTGATGATTGACCCAAGTTGTCAAGACAATGAAATAGCTTTGACCGATAACTGAAAATTATCCCCATTACCACCACTCATATATTCACTTCCGTAAATTCCCCCTTAAGCCCGTCGACAAAACGTTGAACGGGTTTAAGGTTGTTTACGGACATTTTGAGTTCAAACAAATTCGACTTGGTTGTTGGTTTTATATATGGACCACACAATGGGAATTCTTCTTTGAGTAAAATACATGCCCGCAACGAAAACACCAAATGGATGGGATACGATTTTTCACCGGGACCAAAACCAAAGGCATCAGGACTTACCTGTTTGTGCAACGTGTCATGTTTCCATGTTTTTTGCATTACCTCTACCCCAGTGATGCGTTCCACTTTAAAAAGTTTGTTCTTCATAGTAGCAGGTTCAAACGCCATCAATGAAGCATAATTATCGGTAAACGCAAAGGGCTCAACGATTCGGTCAATGATTCGTTCGCTGTGAAGGGAATGGTATTTTTTTAAGCGTACCTGTTTATTGAATGCGATTGCTTCACTCAGTTGTTGAACAATGGTGCCAATATGAGCTTTGAGAACGTGTTTGCCCACAACAGGTATTTCTGAACACAAATAGACCTTTTTTAATATGCCATCTCTCAATGGAGAATCAACAGCTACCGTTTGAATCAACTCATTAAGCAAAGTCGCCTCCTCGGCAGTAAAAGTAACCTTACCCAACTCGCCTGACACAATGGAGAAACGTTTGAAATGGTCGCGCTGCACATCAAAACCCAACTCCCGAATCAATTCTAAATAGCGGTAAACCGTTCGATCGGTATTGTCAAGAAGCTGGGCAAGTTGATGGACAGACTTCGAAGGAGATTGTTGAAGAAGTCCGATTAACCTCAACACCCTTAGAATCTTGTATTGATTCATGGTTAGATTTTTTTAGCAAAAAACACCAAAAGGATTGAATTATACAACTTATTGACTTGAGTTGTCGTAGAAAAACACATTTAATCTAAAAACACGTGTTTTTTACTGAACAACCACCCTTTTTACCACCACATTTTCACCTTCCGAAACGCGACAGAGGTAAATACCAGTGGTAAGTCCCTCAATGGTTATGACCTGAGAACCCGATAATGCACTTCCTTCAAAAATGCGCATTCCACCATAATTAAAAACCTCTATTGTCAATCCTTCGCGTGCGGAAATAAAAAACCGACCGCTGCACGGATTAGGATAAAGGTTGATTTCCATTTCCGCTGAAAGGCGTTTTTGACTTACGGCAATGATTTCATTTTCGGAGGAAACCTCAACCTCTTGAGAAAAAGCAGGAAAACAACCCGCTAAAACAGTAAAAAAGAAGAGTTTTTTCATGGCTTTTTTCCCACTAGCGTAATTTACGGGGAATTGTTACACCTCTTATTATCTATAATCAATCTAAATAAGAACCGGAAGCCCTTTTGGTTTGTTGTATCTGTTAAATTTGTGTACGTTATTGAAAAAGTTCCAACTGTATGAGTAAATCAGCGCTTTTATCGTCTTCTATTGCGAAAAAATACTGGATGGCGTTAACCGGATTGTTTCTTTGTACCTTCCTTGTAGGACATTTACTTGGAAATTTACAACTCGTTTTAAAGACCGGGGAAGAAGGCAGAAGGGCCTTCAATGAATATGCCTACTTTATGGGGCACAATATTTTCATTAAAATACTGTCATACGTCACCTACATTTCAATCATCTTTCATGCGGTAGATGGTTTTATGTTGACGTTTCAAAACAAGAAAGCACGACCTGTAGCATATGCCTACAACAAACCGTCTGCGAACTCTTCCACCCCTGCTCGTTACATGGCTGTGTTAGGAACATTGATTTTAGTTTTTATCGCCACGCACATGGCCAATTTTTGGTGGAAGATGAAAGTTACCGAGGAAATCCCCCTGCATTTGGTGCAAAAAGACATTGTTCAGCAAGGACAAAACCCAATGACAGGAGAGCAGACCCAGCAAACCGTCAAGGTTACATTCGCCTTAACCACTAAGGGTGAATACTTGCCATACGCCTACACTGATCCTCAAAACAACCAAGAAGTTTCAGTTGTAGACGTCAAAGAGAAAACCATTTTAATCGATAAGAATTCTGGGATGCAGCGCGCTGAAGGGTATAAAGACCTTCACACCGTTGTGATGGACTTTTTTAACCCAGAAAAGAATACCATGGCGATTGCTTATTTGATTTTTTATGTGTTGTCCATGGCCGTCTTAGGATTCCATTTATGGCATGGATTCGCTTCCGCGTTTCAGTCGATGGGTGTGAACCATAAAAAATACACCCCTGTCATTCAACTGGTTGGAAAAGGTTTCGCGATTATCGTTTCTTTGCTTTTCGCCTTGATTCCACTAATGATTTTCATGAATAACTAGAAAATACTGATTGTTATGTCTATGTTAGATGCTAAAATTCCCGCCGGACCGATTGATCGGAAATGGACGGATCATAAAAACAACTTAAAACTAGTTGCTCCTAACAACCGTCCTAAAATTGATGTTATTGTGGTCGGAACAGGACTCGCCGGCGCATCCGCAGCAGCCTCTTTTGGAGAAATGGGATACAACGTAAAAGCGTTTTGTTTTCAAGATTCTCCCAGAAGGGCTCACTCCATTGCTGCCCAAGGAGGTATCAATGCTGCCAAAAACTACCAAAACGACGGCGACAGTGTGTACCGTTTGTTTTACGATACTATCAAAGGCGGCGATTACCGCGCCCGTGAAGCAAACGTCCATCGACTTGCAGAGGTATCTGGAAACATCATTGATCAATGCGTGGCACAAGGCGTTCCGTTCGCACGCGAATACGGAGGGTTATTAGACAACCGCTCCTTTGGCGGTACACAAGTCCAACGTACGTTTTATGCTGCCGGACAAACAGGGCAACAGCTTTTACTCGGGGCGTATTCTGCGTTATCTCGTCAAATTGGCCTCGGTCGCGTTCAAATGTTTAACCGCCACGAAATGCTGGATTTGGTAAAAGTGGATGGGAAAGCGCGTGGCATCATCGCACGTAACCTAGTAACTGGAGAACTGGAACGCCACTCTGCTCACGCGGTAATTATCGCTTCTGGAGGGTATGGAAACGTTTATTTCCTTTCCACCAATGCGATGGGTAGCAACGTTTCTGCAGCTTGGAAAGTACACAAGCAGGGCGCTCTTTTTGCGAATCCTTGTTATGTTCAGATTCACCCAACCTGTATTCCAGTGCACGGAACCAACCAATCCAAACTGACCCTGATGTCTGAATCTTTGCGAAATTCAGGGAGGATTTGGGTGCCAAAGAAAAAAGAAGACGCAGAAGCCATTCGTGAAGGACGCTTAAAACCAACACAAATTGCTGAGGAGGACCGCGATTATTACTTGGAAAGACGCTATCCAGCCTTTGGAAATCTCGTTCCTCGAGACGTGGCTTCTAGAGCGGCCAAAGAGCGTTGCGACGCTGGGTTTGGTATCGAGGCAAATGACACAAACGAAGGCGTTTACCTGGACTTTTCCTCAGAAATTGTGAGCAAGGGCCGGCAAGCAGCGCATGCCATAGGTGAACACAACCCTAGCCAAGATAGAATCATTGAGCTTGGTAAAAAATGGGTAGAGGAAAAATATGGGAACCTTTTCCAAATGTATGAGAAAATCACGGACGAAAATCCGTACGAAACACCGATGAAAATTTATCCTGCTGTGCATTATACGATGGGAGGTGTTTGGGTGGATTACAACCTCCAAAGTACGATTCCAGGATGTTTTGTTGCGGGAGAAGCCAATTTCTCTGACCACGGAGCCAACCGTTTGGGTGCATCTGCCCTTATGCAAGGCCTAGCCGATGGGTATTTCGTTTTACCCTACACCGTCTCCGATTACCTTGCTTCCGAAATCCGAACAGGACGCATCTCTACTGACCTTCCTGAATTCGCAGAGGCGCAAGAACGTGTGGAATTAAGCATTAATAAATTATTAAATACGAATGGTTCCAAATCGGTGGACTATTTCCACAAACGACTTGGGTTGATTATGTGGAATAAAGTGGGTATGGCGCGCAACGAAAGTGGATTAAAGCAAGCCATTTCCGAAATTGAAGCGCTTCGAGAAGAGTTCCACAAAGATGTATATGTGCCAGGCTCCTCCAGTGAACTGAACCCAGAACTAGATAAAGCATTGCGTGTGGCAGACTTCCTCGAACTAGGTCAACTTATGGCGATGGATGCTTTGCAACGAAACGAATCGTGTGGAGGACATTTCCGAGATGAATACCAAGATGCAGAGGGTGAAACCTTGCGTGATGATGAAAACTTCAAATACGTGGCCGCTTGGGAATACAAGGGTTCTGATATTGCAGCCGAGGTGTTACACCAAGAGAAACTCAACTATGAGTTCATCAAAATAGCCGCACGAAATTATAAATAAAGCATTTAACGATTTAAACCGAAAAAACATGTCTTCAGCAAAAAACATCAATGTCACGCTGAAAATCTGGCGTCAAAAGAACAGTAACGACAAAGGTCGAATGGAAACGTATCAGCTGAATAACGTTTCCACAGCAAGTTCTTTCCTTGAAATGATGGATCAATTGAATGAACAATTGATTACAGAAAAGAGGGATCCGGTAGCTTTTGACCACGATTGCCGGGAAGGAATATGTGGCATGTGTTCTATGTACATCAACGGACGTGCACATGGACCAGATACGGGTGTAACCACGTGTCAATTGCACATGCGAAAATTCAATAGTGGAGACACGATTTACATCGAACCATGGCGTGCAAAAGCTTTTCCAGTAATCAGAGACCTAATGGTGGACCGAAGTGCCTTTGATCGTATCCAACAGGCTGGTGGATTTGTATCGGTAAACACGTCGGGGAGAACCATCGATGCCAATAGTATTCCAATTCCAAAAGCGGATGCGGATAAAGCGTTTGAAGCCGCTGCTTGCATTGGTTGTGGTGCGTGTGTAGCTACTTGTAAGAATAGTTCAGCGATGTTATTTGTGGGCGCAAAAGTATCTCAATATGCGTTGCTTCCGCAAGGAAAAGTGGAGGCAGGTGAACGCGTGTTAAACATGGTGCGTCAAATGGACCTTGAAGGCTTCGGAAATTGCACAAATACCGGAGCATGCGAGGTGGAATGTCCAAAAGGAATTTCCTTGGAAAACATTGCTCGTATGAACCGGGAGTTTTTGTTTGCTTCCATGGGAAGTGAGAAATAGTATAAATACCCATAAGGAACTGAAACTGAAAAGAAATGCCTCGACGATATTCTGAGGTATTAGGAAATCATCATTCTTCCTCCAACTCCTTCAAAATGGCCTGCACGTCGCCCTCCGTTGCTTGCAGCTTGTTCTTACACAAGCGAATTAATTCGGCAGCACGTTTTACTTTTTGTGCCAATTCATCGACGTTTACGTTTCCTTCGTCCATTTCGTTTACTAATAAACGCAATTCGTTAAATGCTTCGGTGTAGGTTAATTCCTCATTCATTTTTTCTTTTTTTAATCAATTTAGTCGTCAAATGCCAGTCGGCTGTTTCGATTTGTATGTTCGTTTCTTCCTCCAAAACTGTGTTGGCAGAAATACTTTTACCATTCGCCCGAGCGATGGAATAACCCCGTTTTAATACATGGATGGGATCCAACGCTTGTATGAGCGAAGAAAGGGCCTCCAGTTCCTTTTTCTGTTCTTGTACAATTCTTGTCACCTTCTTTGGAAACAAATCCCCCAAGGCGGTTAATTCCTTGTGCGCATGGTTTTTACCTGATTTTAAGGTCATTGAAAGGGCCTTTTCTACTTGAAGCAATTGTTCTTTTCGAGTGTATAAAACCGATTTAAATTGAAATCGGGTATGTTGCAATAGGGTATTGAATTTACGGTCGTTTTTTTCTAGTGACAACTGGATACAAGAACGAAGATGCATGTGCACGTTTTTTAAAAAGAGGTGTTCTCTTTCAAATTGATATAGGCAAAAACGGCTCATCCATTTTGAAGCATCTACCAAAGGAATGCGAAATTCATCGAAACACTGCAGGAGGAAATCCGCTAGTTCAGTGGGTGTGATGGCATTTCGAAAGGCCACCATTTCGGCAACAGTAATGTTTGTTGAATGACCAATTCCTGTTAATACTGGCAATGGAAAAGTGGCTATGGCCCTGCATAATTCGAGGTTGTTGTAACACGATAAACCCACTTCACCACCTCCACCACGAACGATCGCTACCAAATCGAAATGGTGCTTTACCCGTTCTATTCTTTTTAATTGTTTCCGAATGGAAGCTGAAGCTACATCACCCTGTAGGTAAGCAGGGAACAACATGGTAAAAAATCCATACGCAAAAGGGTTTGATTCCAATACCTGCATGAAGTCAGATAAACCCTTGGAATTTTCAGCCGAGATAAGCGCTATCCGCTTAGGAAGCAATGGGAAGGGAAGTTGTTGGTTGGCATTTAAAATGCCCTCATATTGAAGTTGTTTGAGGGTGTTTTCACGTTCTTTTTGCAATTCTCCCAGGGTAAAACTCGGATCAATGTCGTTGATGTGCAGGTTAAGTCCGTATATTTCATGATATACGATCTTTACTTGCATCAATAGCGTTACTCCTTCCTTTAACGGTTCTTTAACCGTTTCCGCGAAGGTGCGATTGATGCGCTCGAGGTTGGTTCTCCAGATTGTGCCATTGATTTGCGCCACTACTTTATCGTCTTCCTTTTGAACCAACTCAGGAAACGCATGTCCGCTTCCGGAAATGTTCAACTTGTGCAGCTCTCCCTTTACCCAATAAAGTTGACCATAGCGTTTATCGATGGTTTTGCGAATGGATAGCAATACCTGTTTTAATGAAAATACTTGCCTCTCGATTGACACTATATGAAGTTACAAGAATTCAGTGGAAGTTAAAAGAAACGATTGCGCTTTAATATTTTTTTGACGGGGAAATACATAGAACCGAATAACTCATTTCGTGAAATGGAATCCATACTGAATTGGTAAAAAGACTCCGCCTCTTTCCATTTACCATAACTTTTATCATCCTCCACTAATTTGGGTGCCATTTGACTGCTATGAAAAAGCACATATTGGTCTTTTTTTGTCATGTACAACCGGGGTGAAAACAGCACACGGAAACCTGCCCCATCTTTGGTCATGATACCCTTTGCAAAGAGTTTTCGCAAAAGCGCATCGAACGCATCGTTTACGGATAAGGCCAGGGAGAAACCGGGAACCATTACTACTTTTGTTTTTCGAACTTCAGACACATTGAAATTATCGTCTAATACGGATTCAATGAACGATTCTGTTGTAGGATGCATTCCACCTTGCTGAAAAGAAAGGTCACCTTCCCAGGCATTGAAAAAGGCATCGAAAGGAAACCGAATTCTGGAACTCACCTGTTCCAATAAGTTGATGATAGGGTCTTCTTTTGCGGTTCTTAAACCTGTAGCATTGACATGTAGTTGCACGTGTTTTTCAGTGTTATTGGAACGAACTAAACTCAAACCACCTTTCTTTGCTCGGACGTTCAATGGTTGTTCGCTTTCAATGCACACCTTTAATCGTATGAGTGTAGAGTCTACATCGTGGGAAAACAACACCGATTTCACGCCTTTTTCTTTCAGTTTTTTCCACTGCGTAAACAACAATAAAGGTTCGTTTTTAATTTTTCGTTTGGTAAAGAATTTCTTCCACATGGGCGACAGTTGGCCGTAGGTAGCTAAAAGCACCCTTTTATGGAACTTCTCAAATGCACTTCCTTTGTAAACAAAAACATATTGATTGCTGTACGTTAGGTAGATGCGTTCCTTTTTGTAGATATAAACTCGTTGTTCAAGGTGGTTGCTGTCACGAACCTCAATGAATTTTTTAATTCGTTCGATACCGTCCTTAATTTTCGTGCTGTCGTTGACGTGGAAAAGGCCGCCCCATTCGCCATTCTCATTGGCGAAAAAATAGGTTTTGCGTTGAAGATCAATCCCATAAAGTTTGGCTTGACTTAAAATAAACTCTTGGGAGAGTAAGTCTCGAAACGGAACTTTATGGTAAAACAACATCCCACTGCTTTCACGAGCTACATCAAGAATAAAAGCACTGCCAATAAAATCAGCATCGGGAAGACGGTCTTCTATTCGTGGGGAACGTTTTTTTTCCGTCAAATAAGGCCTTAGCACAAGGATAGCAACCAACCCAACTGACAAAGCCAATATGAGGGTTAGTTTACTAAATATTAAGGGTTTGCTATTTCGAAATAATGTAGACACTGTTTAAGAGATCAAGTAAATATTTACCTGAGTTTTCATAACTTCCTTTGTAATCATAAACAAGGTTGAAGTAGGTTCTCTCCTTCGTCGTTTTGGTAGTTGTCAACTCCATGTTGCCGGTTTTTCCCCGCATGGCATTGATTATTTCTATCTGGCGCCCATTGCCGAAATCGGGTGGAAAATTGTCAATGGCTTTCCCCCAGTTCACATTGGCATACATGAACCCACTTTTCTTCGACTTACGTGCATTTTTACCGGTTAGCGCGTATTTCCCATAACCATCGGTGTTATAGGTGGCTAAATCCGTGTCATTTGTGAAAATAAATAAGCCATTACGGTTAATCATATAAAGCGGTGCAGCATCGAGAATGGCATCCTCGTAAACCCAATACTTACCCATGTTCTGAAAACGAGAAGTAAGCCTGGAGAGGTGTTTTAATATTTTCTCAGGGATGTCTGATCTTTCGGTAGAAAAACCAATGGTGAAAATAGGCATGTCTTCCTCGGCTTCGACTTCACGCTCCGTGTACTCAAAGGTTTCCTCGTTGTAGTCAAACTCAATTTTTGTGGTTTTAATCTTTTTTATCCCATTAAATGTTCCGAATAAACTTCCTTTGTATGTGCCAAACAAGGCGTCTTTGTTGATGAATTCGTTTAATAATTCCAAGGTCAACACATTGGCGGAGATACTTGGGTTTCCTTCATCTGTTAACATCGGCATCACCACTTTATACGCTTGCTCGTAGGCCTCGCGCAGGTTGATGTTGTAGGTGAAATACGCACTATTGTCTTTGTGGATGTAACTCAGAACATGTTTATCAAACTTGG